>Ga0307489_10000172_pt1 | contig 34635 bp, 50 predicted proteins | sample SB12metaG_FD_202247 | JGI IMG/M metagenome (GOLD analysis project Ga0307489, IMG submission 202247) | Sea-ice brine microbial communities from Beaufort Sea near Barrow, Alaska, United States - SB 1.2 | ecosystem: Environmental > Aquatic > Marine > Coastal | place: USA: Alaska | collected... | reverse complement strand
ACGCATCCGAACCCTTGGCTGTCCGTGTGCACAGCACCAGCGTATTCCGCTCCAGGGGTAGCTCCCGCGTGCGCCAGTTGGCGTGGACGCTGTCGTCCGCGTCGTTGTTCTGATCGGTGGTCGCCAGATTGTAGAGGTGCAAGTTGAATTTGAAACCAAAACTTGAAAGTGGTTTAACATATGTTAGTTTCCAGCGCTGACACCAGGCGCTTTGAAATCATCATATGTTGGTGTTAAGCACCGACACCAGGCGCCTTCAATTCGGGTTTAATAATTGAATCAAACTGGCACCGCCCCACCAGGTTGCCGCGTTCCGACAGCTTGACCTCGGCGCGGCGGTACCGGCTGGCCCACAGTGTAGCGGCGCAAGCTGAATTTGAAGGCAGAATTTGAAAGCGCTTCGTCATCTTTTAGCTTCAAAGCGCTGAAACCAAGCTCGGGCAGTACGGGTTGGCAGTATCAAGACCGTGTTGACACCACCTATAGTTACAGCCTTGAAGTTACAATATGATGAGGCGCTTTCAGAATTTGCATTCAATTTAGACTTGCGCCATTACACCAAGCGCGGTCAATACGGGGGCAACCCTGGTCAATCAGCACCGCCCTACCACAGTGCGTTGAACACGCGAACGTCCGTCCGAGCACCCACGGAGTGCCGGTACCCCCGGGTGGGCGCCTGGTTCAACCGCACCACCGGTCAGGGCCAGGCAGATGTTGCTCGCCGCGTCATAGGATGCCAGTCAAATCAATAAACGAGGTCGCAGTATTATGGGTCGTCCTGCTGACATGTATCGGTCGTCGTAGCCAAATAGCCCGAAGGCTGCTCTTCTGTGGTGGTGAGGTCGAGGGTTCCAATCTCGATTGGTGGCAGACTTTGCTCGCCACTTCAAAGGATATTGCTCGCCTCGCCATTGAATTCAAGAAACAATTGCGGAGAGGGTTGGTTAAGCTCACCATGTGTAGCGCCGTGGGGCTCGATGAACGTTATAAAAGGGAAAAAGAAAAGAAAATTGATACGCGTTGGATGCCATGGTAAGAAACATCAGCTGATGTTGCTGAGGCCTACCACGAGGGAGTGTCCATCCACTACGCTGCCCAGCGGCCGACCGACGAGCCCGCCGCCGTTTCCCACCACCACGCACGACCGCAGCCGCGAGCGGGGGTCAGGCTCAGGCTTCGGCGGCGGTGACGGCGACGGCGGTGGCGACGGCGGCGGCGACGGCGGCGGTTTCGGCACCCACTCGCTCCAGTCCACTTGGTCGTCGTCCGCCACACCTCGAGCTGTGAGCTTCCGCCGCCGCCGCCAACTCGCCGCCTCATCCTCTGGCCTCGCCACATGCCAGCTGTCTCCCGCCTCACTCACGCCGCTAGCATCACTCCCACCGTCCCGCCGCCGTGCCTGCGCCCCGCGCCCCACAGGCCCGGCAGCGCCCTCGCCTACGATGGTCTCGCCTCCGATGCCCTCGGTGCTGATGCTCTCGGCCCCGATCTTATCGCCGCCACCCGCCGCCGCGAGCCGACGCCGCCCACTATCACTATCACTCACACCCTCCCGCTGGCCCCCCTCCCGTTCCCGCCGCTTCTCCCCCTCCCCGGCCCCTCGCATCGCCCTCCCGAGGTCCTCGCGACCGAGAACCCCGAGGATCTCGTCGAAGGTGCGGGGCAGGCGCTGCAGCCCAACCACGCTCTTCTCCATACCACCACCCAAGGCCAAAACATAAATAAAAGGGGACTGGTGTGATGAACTCGCGTGGTGCTGACATGGCACTGACGAGTCACTGGTGTGGCCATGAAGAGGCACTCACGTGACACTCTTGACGCTAACCGCGGCAATGACGTGGCACGCACGTGGCACTCTCTGACGCTGTCAGCGGTGTTAACGTGGCACCAACGTGGCACTCGCTGACACTGACCGTGGTGATGACGTGGCACTGGCGTGGCACTCCGTGACACTGACTCTCGCGATAACGCGGCTATGACGTGGATATGACGTGGCGGTGACGTGGCAGTGACCATGCCGTTGAGGTTTAGATTGGCCTGGTGCAGGAATATGTCCGAGGTGGTGAGCAGCTTGTGAGGCAGCTTGATGGGCAGCATGGCGGGTAACCTGGCAGAAGGGTCATTGAGAACAAGCACTCGACCGGGTTGGGAGCATGCCTTACTTTCAGGGTGAAAGCTCATACACATGCGCGGAGGAGGAGAAGATTCAATCTCGGTCGGGTGCTTGTTCCGAATTACCCCCCTGCCTAGCCACTGAGTTGGCGCCCTTCGCGACCGCCGCCGGGGTCATCGCGCCGAGCTCCATCCCGCGCTCAGGGTCGCGCAGATATTGTGCTCAAACAAGGTTTCAAAGCGCATTGGAGTACGTGACGCGTAAGGCCGGCCAGATATTGCTCGCCACGTCATAGGATACCATTCAACTCAAGAAACAAGGCTCAGGCGTGATGTGGCACTTGCGATTGTGCAAGAAACGAGAGTTCAAAGTGCATTGGATAACGAAGACGTGGCGAGAAATATTTGAAATTCCCTACCCGTGTCTCTGCCGCGCGGTGCACGCGGCACGGTTGTGCTCAATCTTTCCCTCTGCGTCGGCATCGGCAGCGGCGGCGGCTGCAGCGGCGGCTCGTCGCTTGCGGTCTTCTGCTCGCTCCGCCCTACTCTCCATGCGAAGTAGCTCCGCATCATCGGCGGCGGAGTCGGCGGCTACAGCGGCTCTACGTCTGCGATCCACCTCCCGCGCTGCCTGCTCTGCCTCGCTCCATGTCTCGCTCCCCGCCCCCACCTCGCTCCCCGCCCCGAAACCGTGCACTGCCCCCCGGCTTACTGCTTCCTCCACTGCTCTACTTGCCGCCCCGCGCCCCACCCTGTTCACCGCCTTGATGTAGGGACTCATGGATAGTGATCGCCAAGTCATCACACTATTTTCTAACCCACGTTTCTCAGATTGAGTGGCATCCTATGACGTGGCGAGCGCTAGTGCCTAGTCTGTGGGCTAGTAACTTCAAGTAAGCTGGAGTTTGGGGATTTGGCCAAGAGTCAAATGACTTTCGGTGAAACTCACCAAACGTCTACTTGCTATTGGTAGTACGAGATACATGTATAGTACGCTTTACAGACTAGGCACTAGGCATCAGTCCCTGCCTTGTTGATGCCATTGCCCGCACTCCTCCTCCCGCTGCCCGTACCACCTCCCGATGCTCCTCCCGATCCTCCTGCTCCCGCACCACCTCCGCTTGTTATTCCCGCTACCCCCGCTACTCCCGCTATTCCTCCCGTTGAACGCTTATTCATCCAATCGGGGAGGGGAATGCTCGCCGCCCGGCCCCTGCCCCGCCCGTGCGGGTTTGCTCCAGTCCACCCGCTGCCGCCCCCGAATCCGCTATTGCCGCCGTCGCCGCCGCCACCTCCGTCGCCGCCCCCGCCGCCCCCGCCAACGCCGCCGCCGCCGCCGCCGTCGCCGAACGCGAGCTGTAGTAGATCCTGTACTTCCTGGTGGTCAATGCCGTCGTCGCCCCCGCCTCCGGATCCGCCTCCGGCTCTGGCTCCGCCCTCGCCCCCGGCCTCAGCCCCGCCCATGCCCTCGTCCTCGTCCTCGACCCCGCTGTCCCCGCTCCTGCCCCCGCCGCTGCCTCCGCCTCCGCCATCGCCCTCGCCCCCGTCCCCGCCCCCGCCTCCGCCCTCGCCTCCACCCTCGTCCCTGCTCCCGCCCCCACCTCCACCCTCGCCCCCGCCGCTGCCCCCTCCGCTGCCCCCGCCCCCGCCTCCACCCTCGCCCCCATTCCATATGGCCATCAGCCGCTCGCGGTCATGATTGACCCTGTCTTTGACGACAGCGGCGGGGGCGGCATGGGCGGCGGGGGCGGCGGGGGCGGCGGGGTCGGCGGGATCAGCGGGGGCGGCGGGGACAGCCTCCTCGGTGCCAGCGTCATCCGAGACGTCATCTGGCATCGTGTCGGTCACAACGTCGGAACCGGAAACGATGGCGGAGGTGTGTGCATTGGCGGCCTCGGCAGTGTCGCCGCCGGCGGCGTCGGCATCGGCAGCGTCGGCGGCGGCAGCGGCGGCCGCGTCCTCGCCTGCGACATCGTTCTGCGCCTCCCGTTGCGCGGCGGCAGCGGCGGCGGGGTCGAGCTTGGCCAGGTCCGCGAGCGCGGCGGCGGCGGCGGCGGCGGCCTTCTCGGAGCGCGCGGCGGCGGCGGCGAGGTCCACGTCCCTGCCGCGGGGTAGGACCCGACAGTGTTTGGGTGAGCATGTGAGTTGGGTGCACTAGCGTGAGCTCTTCAGGTGCTTTTGGGTGAGTTGGTGCAACGAAAGAGGTAAGTTGGGTCGGCTGGTACGTCCCCACCGTGCTCAAAGTCTGAGTCCCGGTGCGCATGTGCGTGGTGCTCCGCGGCGTCGTCCACGCGGACCCAGAACCGAGCGAGAGGGACGCGAGTATCGATGATGACTTCCCTTCCAACTAAACAGCAGGCGCACACTACTATAGCTGGAAATGTATTTCGGGAAAGCCCTGTGCATGGGCAGCAGCGGCAGTAGCCGCCGGGGTCGCGCGTCAACCCGCGCGACGGGTCCCCCACTGGTTCGCCCGGCCACATCACCTTCAGTTCCGCCACCGCGGTGGCCGTGCCGTGGCGTGGCAACGCATTTGAGGGTTGTGGGCGGGGGCGGGGAAATGGCGGGTGCCGACGTTGGTGCCGACGATGCGATGCCCCGAGGGTGTACAGCTGGCACGCAGTACTCGATGCTTTGCTGGTTTGCGGAAGCCCTACCTCGCCAGTGCGGCCAGCGCCGCCGCCAAGATAAGGATCCATATCGGGCGCGAGAGGAAACCGCCGGTGCCGCCGCGGGCGCCGCCCCGCCCCCCGCCCCCCCCGCCTCCGTTGCCTCGCCCGATCGGCTTGCCCATGCGGCGACTCTCACTGGCACCGTTCACCTCTGATGCTGCGCGCGCCTCGGGGTCCAGCAGCCATCGCCGCGAGCGCCCACCTTCCGCCGCGCGCATGCCGTGAAGGTGGCCTCCGGTCGGGGCCACCACGCTCGCCGTCCGTTGTGACGGCGACCCGGCGTTGGCGCGCAAACGATCCGGAAATATAAACGGTCTAAACGGTCGGCGAGCGAATCCAATCAAGAGATATTTGTGAACGTGAGCTCGGCCTGCACATTCTGCTGTGCGGCGGCGGAGGCGTGCAGGTCAAGGCTTCGAATGCTCGCGCCCGCCGTGAGTGGCTGGAGCGCGACGCCACTGCGCTCTGGTATGCGGGCCGCGGCGAGGGTTCGGTGGCTTCCGCTGCGGCGCTGGGCTGGAGTTGCAGGGGCGAGGGCTGTGGCGGGATGGGTGCCGACCCCACTCCAGTGCCGCAGCGGCACGCGCCGAACCCTCGTCGCGGCCGCCGTTGCCGACGCCGCTGCCGTCCACGCCGCCACGGTCCGCCCCCGCGGCGACGATCCCCTTCGCAAGAACGTTCCCGTGACTCCCGAAGCGTTGCGCGCGTTCGTCAAGCTGCGGCGTGAGCTCTTCAGCATCCCTACCTCCCATCCCTCGCGCGACGCCGACGCTGACGCCGACGGCGATGCGTCCGTCCAGTCGACGTCAGCCATGGGCGCGCTCCACCGCCTCGTACAGCACCAGACCGACGCGCTGCTCCAGAGTTTGGAGGCTGGCGCGGGGCAACGCCGCGGCGATGGCGCAGGCGGCAGCGGCGGCGGCAGTGACTGTGCCCGCCCGAGCGGTGGTGGTGGTGGCGTGCAGGACGACGCGAATGGTGAGGAGCGTGGCGCGTCAGCAGCGGGTGCCGGCGCTGCTGCCGGCTGTGGGCCGGAGCCGGACGAGACCTTGGACGTAATGTTCCACCATCGTATACTGCTGCTGCAGGCGCGTAAAGGGTATCGGTGTAATGTGGACTCGCTCATCATCGCCTCACACGTCGCCGCACAGCTCTGGACCTCGACCGCCGCTGCCGCCTCGCGCACGAAGCCAATGTTTCCGCACCCGCTGCCGCCGCCGCCGATGCGGATAGCCGACCTCGGCGCCGGGGCGGGCATCATCGGCGTGGCGCTCGCACTGCGCGGCGGCGGCGCCGGGGGCGGCAGGGAGGGCGGCGGGGGCGGCGGAGCAGGGGCTTACACTAGTTCACTTCCCTGCTCAACTTGAGCGATGTTTATGGGATAGGGGGTGCGCGCACGGGTTTTGTAGCCCGTGTGAAGGGGGCTTTAGGGGGTGTGAAGGGTGTGAAGGGTGCTTTCATGTGTCAGACACGGCTCAAGTTGAGCCGAAAGTGAACGAGTGTAAGCCCCTGCGGCGGGGGCACTAATATGCTGCTGGTTGAGCAGCAGGCACAGCTGGCAGGGCCTTACACTCGTCCACTTCACGGCTAAAACTGAGCCGTCTTTGTCACTTTACTGACTGACGCAACCCAGTGTATCCCACAAGAGGTGCTTAAGGTGAGCAGAAAGAGTGGACGAGCGTAAGCCCCTGGTAGCTGGCGCGGCGATGCGTGCGCAATGCGGTGCTCAACGGGTTGAGCACGGTGGACGCCGGGCAGGGGGACTGTTGAGAGCAAGGACATGACCGATGTTGGACCTCCTCCTCCTCCTCCTCCTCCGTGCGTCTGTATGAGCGTTCATCTAGAATTTGGGGGGAAGGGTCATTCCAAAACACTGAGATGGAGCTACGGCTAAAAATCAAATTATTAGTCTGCGCCAGATGTTCTCTGATATTGATTGGGTGCCTGTACCCAATGACCCTCCTTCGAGGATCTCCGGGAGAGTGGACGTGGTGCGGGCCGACGTCGTGGACATCCCCGCCCTCACCGCCGCCGCCGCCGCCGAAAACAGTTTGCCCATACCGGCCCCGGCTGCGGATGAGTGGGTCAGGGAGTGGGCGGGGTAGGGCGGTGCAAGTTAACCCCAGGCAGCGACCGCGTTAGTTTCAGCGATTGAGGCTAAAATGTGATCAACCGCCTTCGAATGATGCTTTCAATCCAAACTTGCGCCTCTACAGCGGGGCGGTGCGACGCCGTGGTGTGCAACCCACCGTACTTCCCGCCGGGCAGTTCGCGCGCCAACGGCAACCTGCCGACGCACGCCGAGCGCCGCCTGGCGCAATATGAGTCCACCGCGGGGTATGGAGTTCATTGAGAACAAGCACTCAACGACGTCGAATCTTCCCCTCCCTCTCCGCGTGCCTGTATCAGCATTCACCCTGAAAGTGAGTCATGCTCCGATCTCGCTTCGATTGCTCGTTCTCCGTGACCCTCCTGTCGGGCTCTATAAGTTCGCGGCGGCGGGTGCGGCGCTTCTCAAGCCGGAGGCAGAGGCGGAGACATGGTACGGAGGCGGAGGCGGGAATGGAGGGGATGGATGCCTTGGCCCCGCGATGCACTTTGTGTACCCCGCGGCGCGCGCCAATGCGGTGTACGCGGCGGCGGCAGCGGCGGGGCTCACACGGCTGGACACGCGGTGGGTCTACAACGACACGGCAGCGGCGGCAGCGGCGGCGCCCACCCTGGTAGGGACGGGTGACTAGTGCTCGCCACGTCAGCATATGCATTGATGACCCTTGTTTCTTGAGTTAAATGGCATCCCATGACGTGGCGAGCACTATCCATCGTTCCCTACACCCTGGTGCTCGTGGACGCTCGCCGCCCGCGGGAGAGCTGGGGGCAGGGCTGCAGCGGAGGCGGCGATGTTTGGGAGACGGCGGCGGGGGTGGCAGCGTTTGAGGTGCGGGAGCTGCCTCCGCTGGTGCTATACCGGAACAATGGGGCGACGGGGGATTGGGCGGGGCGGCGCCGGGGCGTGCATTACTGCGAGGAGATCGAGTCTTTCATGCGCCACCTGCCGCCACCTGGGCCGTGACGATGTGACGAGGTGCCTCGATTCAAATAAATCCCCACTCTGAGTAACCACCACTGAATTTACCAGTTTGATGAAAAATCGTATTCTGTTATTACATCGTGTGGCTATCTGATGACTACGTTGTACGACACGAACACACTGGCGGCGAGCTTTGTAACTCTAGGCCCGACTAGCCCTATCGCTTGGTACGCCAATCGCACCACACCTTCCTGCCACGTCATCGTTTGGTAAGCCAATCGCAGCACGGCCACCACATCGCGGCCTATCGCAACACACCCTCCCGACACGTCAATTACATTCAGCCAATCACGTCAGCCCATTCCGCCACGTTAGTGACATCCAGCCACGACCGGCCTATCAAAGCACACAATCCCGACACGTCGGTGCTATTCAGCCAATCACGCCAGCCCCTGCCGCCACGTCGCCCTCCCGCTAGCCTATCACATCACACCCTCCCGCCGTGCCGTTGCCGTTCAGCCAATCACGCTAGCCCCTGTCGCCACGTCGCCCTCCCGCCAGCCTATCGCAGCACGGCCACGCTGGCTGTGCCGCGGTTGCCCTTGTTTCGCGCTTTTTGCACCCGTGCCGCCTGCATCTTGCAGGAGGGTCCTTTAGAACCAGCACTCGACCTGTTATCGAAGTATGAATTACATTCAGGGTGAACGCTCACACAGGAGTATACGGAGGTATGTACGGAGGAGTGTACGGAGGAGGAGGAGATTAAACCTCGGTCGAGTGCTTGTTGTCGATAACCTCCTCGTACAGACGCGGGGAGTATATGGAGGATGAGGAGGATTCAGCTCGTGGATTCAACGTCGGTGGAGTGCTTCTTCTCAATCACCCCCCTGCCTTGGCGCCCTGCTTGGAGTGGCGCGACACGACACCCTTGACGCGCACGCCCTTGTTGTAGCGGGGCATGTTGAGTTTGAAAGCAAAGTTTCAAGTTGGTTCATCAAATCGTAGCTTCGCAAGGGCTGAAACCATAGGCGCCCTGAAGACGCGTTTTGATACTGACAACCTGCACCGCCCTACAAGCCCTGAAAGCATAGGCGCTGTCAACACGGGCTTTGATGCTGTCAACCTGCACCGCCCTCCAAGCGCTGAAACCATAGGCGCGTTCAACAGGGGGTTTGATACTGTCACCCTGCACGGCCCTACCTTCAAGAATTGTTTAGAGCCCGCCATCATCATGTGGGAGCCGCCCCCGCCCGCGCCCCAGTGGTGCACAATAGCCTGCCGCGCCGCGTTGTGTCCGGTTTTCTGCTTGGCCATATATTGCGACGCGATGGCCGCCGGTCAAGGTCCGGTAGTATACGGATATAGGGTCAGATTCGTACAGATATAGGGTCAAATCTGTACGGATACAGGTGAAGGGTCAGATTTGGGGGTGCAGGTTGACAATATGAAAACCCGTGCTGAAGCCGCCTGCGCACAAACTGTCTGATGATGCGGGTGATACCGAACGAGTAAGGCCTGGTACACTATGCACACACGGTCTGATGACACGGGTGATGACGAAAGGAGGAGGAGGGCGGAGAATGTGTACAGGGACACTAGGAGCAAAGAGTCAGATGATAGCGGGCGGAGGAGGACGCACTATCAGCAAGCGGTCCGATGCTACAGGGAGGAGGAGGACAATCTGAGCAACAATCAGGCGATACCTGGAGGGGGAGGAGGAGGAGGCGGAGGAGGAGGAGGAGTAGGAGGAGGCGGAGGAGGAGGAGGAGGAGGAGGATAAGGAGACGGATCACGTTAGCCGGTACACTACGATAGATCAGCCAGGCCTCACTTTGGCCACCATGTGGCCCAGCTCCATGTGACGGGCGAGTGGTGACGTGGTGGCCATGTGGCGGTTGACGTGGCGGGCAAGTGGTGACTGGCGGAAATGTAGGGGATGACGCGGCGGGCAAGTAGTGACGTGGTGTGCATGTGGTGGATAATGTGCGCCGATCATCCACGAGCATTCAGTGAGGCCTCACCTTGGACGTGCCCTTGGCCACCATGTGGCCCTTCACCAGCTCCATGTTGCGTTTCATGTTCTGCTCGCGCGTCGCCAGCTTCTGCGCCACCGCGATGGCGCCCGCGCGCTTTGCGTCGCCCTCATATGAGAGTCATCGGCAACAAGCACTCGACTGAGATCGGAGCATGACTTGCCTTCAGGGTAAGTGCTCAAACAGACGCACGGAGAAGGAGGAAAAATACAACGTCAGCGCGGTGCTTGTTCTCAATCATCCCCCGCTCATACAGACACGCGGCGGAGGAGGAGGAGGAGATAAACGACGTCGGAGAATGCTTGTGCTTAAGACCCCCCTTGCCTCATTCCCCTTCGCCACGTAGTCGTTACGGAACTTTTGCTTGTAGTACCGCCGATAGGAGCGGTGGCCGATTTGGCGGCCGTTTCTCAGAACCAGCTCGAGGCCGCCCTGTTTGTACGGCACAAGTTGAGATTTGAAGCAAACTTCGAAATCAGGTCATCATGTTTTGGCTTCAAGCGCTGAATCCAAGCTTGATTAAGAAAGAGACAATGCAGGGTCAACCTGGGGTCAATCTGCAACGCCCTACCTTCTGGGTCTCGTAGGCCGCGGCGTCCACCAGCGCGCCAGCCCCGTCCTGGAAATCGTAGAACTCCGAGAGCGCAGGGAGGTAGCCGTCGTCCTCCGCGTCGTTGCCCCGCATGGGCGGCTCGAACTTCACCTTGTCGTACGGCCTGACAGAATATTCAGGAAACCCTTTCAGGCATTTTTGGCAATCCAGTATTCTGGAATATTTTCATGCAATTTGGGCACATTTGAAGCGTTTTCAGGCGTTTTCCGGTGTGTTTCGGCGTGCAAATAAGCCTTTTCCAACACATACCCGTCATCAATTACAGGCAGAATGCTCGGGACCTAGGAAATAAAACCATAGGAAATTCCGCGGAAATGATCTGTTAGGCCCTACCTTGACGTGTTGCTTGTCCCGCATGTGGCCCCGCACCGCCTCGAGCGAACCAAACTCGCGATGGCACCACACACACTGGTGCCGGCGGTGCAGCTTCCGCTGCAAGTACGATATCAAACCCTCGACGTAGCGGCGCAAGTCGCATGTGAAAGCGAAGTTTCAGAGCGTTTCATCATGTCTCAGATTTAAACGATGAGACCAAGTGTTGGCAACCCAGGGTCAATCCAGGGTCAGCCTGGGGTCAGCCAGCAGCACCCTACCTCGGGGTCTTTCAAGTTGTCCTTGTAGGGGATCACAAAGCCGTGATCGGTGCGCATGTAGTCCAAGTTGGCCTCGAAGTAAGGCCCGACCAAGTATTCCTGATTGTCGTTTAGGCATTTAAGGCGATTCCAGAATTCCGGATGGTTCCGGGAATTATGGGCACTGTCTCGGGAATTTGGGTATGTGCTGGAATTTTTGTCACTTTATAAGCGTTGCAGGCGTTTGTACCGGCGTTGTCTGACGTTTTTCGGCATCGCTTTGGGATTTTGGGGAAGAATTTCGAAGAGAAACGGGCAGAATGTTCGGATATTCAGAATTGGGGTTGTTGGACTTTCCAAAGGAATATTGGGTCAGGCCCTACCTCGAAGGATTCGCTGTCGTGCCCGTCGAACAGGCTCTCGCACATCCGCGGCTCCCACGGGATGTCACCCCACTCGTCCTCAGTCTCCCAGTCTGACTCCCCCTCCTCCTCCTCCTCCTCCTCGCTGGCGCTGGATGCCGCGTCGTCGTCCACATCCTCCACGGTGACCTCCTCGTTGTCGTGCGAGAAGACACGGAGGTCGCCCAGAGCGAGCTTGGATGTAACATCCTCCTCCTCCTCCTCCTCCTCCTCCTCGTCGTCGTCACCGCCATCGTCGCTACCCATTAGCAGGGCGAAGGCGCCCGCTCCGCCCCCGCCCCCGCCCCCGCCCCCACCCTCGCGGTTTCTAATTTCCTCCTCCTCCTCCTCCTCCTCCTCTTTCCCCTCGTCGTCGTCGTCGTCGTCACCCATCAACATAGCAAACACCCCAGCCCCGCCACCAGCGGTGCCTGCGCCGGCCCCGTCCGCTCCCTCCTACTCCTAGGGTCACCAGATACCCTAAACCCTAGATACCACCTCGACACGCGTTCTGAACCCTCATTTCTTTAGTTCGATGGCTTCTTTTGATGTGGCGAGCAATATCTGCCGGGCCCCACCTCATCGGACGGAACGAAATCGCCTAGCTTCAATTCTGCTACCTCTCCTCCGCCGCCACCGCCGCCGCCTCCTCCGCCCTTCTTGCTCTTCTTTCCCTTCTTATTCGCCTTTTGGTTCTGTGTCGGGTTCCGCACGCGCCAGCTCTCGTCGTCGTCGCTGCCATTCCCGTCTTGCAACTTGGCCGACGCCTTCCTCAACCTCACCTCCGCCGCCACTATCGCCGCCTCCCAGGGGCTTACACTCCTCCACTTTGCGTCATGATGTGAGCACATTTTGCGGGGTATGCTGGGTAGTTGAAGGGTTTCGGAGACATAAACGGCTCAGGTTGAGGTGAGAAGTGGACGGGTGGTAGCCCCTGCCGCCGCCGCCTTTTCCTTCTTCTTCTCTCGATTCTCGCGGTCCTCCTCCTTGCTGGAGGGTCAGCCAGTGGGGGCGTGACAGGTGGCGGGGCAGCCAGTGTGGGCGTGACAGCTGGCAGGGCATCCAGTTTAGGCGTTACAGGTGGCGGTCCATGCAGTGGGGGCGTGACAGGTGGCGTGGCAGCCAGTGGGGGCATGGCAGGTGACGGTCTGTGCTCTCAATAATCCCCCCTGCCTTTCGCCGCTCCGCTAACTTGTCGCCCGTCCCGCGGCACCCGATCCCAAACCCACCCATCACCTCCCGCACGTGCTTCTTCTTTTCAGCCGCGTCCTTGCCCCCGCCGCCCCCGCCGGGCGCCAGGGGCTGACACTCGTCCACTTTTCAAGCTCAACGTTAGCTCTTCATGTGGTATGCGCAGGTGGGCGTCAGTGTTTCAGTGACAAAACACGACTCAGGTTGAGCTGAGAAGTGGACGAGTGTAAGCCCCTGCCTGGCGCCACCGCCGCAGCCGCCGCGGCCGCGTCGTCGGCTTCGTCATCACTCACGGCGTCGCCGCGCCCGCGCCGTCCCTTGCCGGACTTCGCGGAGGCTTTGGCGGCGTCCGCGCTCGCCGCCGCCGCTGCGTCCGCCACCGGAAGCCAGGGTCCACCCCATGTACCTTCACCTTTGTGAGTTTATACGGGTACACAGCACACTATGGCACACCCAGGGCCTTCTTTGAGTAACTTTGCACCTTCGAGTCCGTACGGGTACACCGCACATGGTGACACAGCTGGGGCCTCTAGGTACCTTCGAGTGTGTACGGGTACGTACCCTGCACACTACCACAGTCAGGGAACAGTCTCAGTTTGACACCGTGAGGGAGAGGGCGTCAGGGCAAGCGCAATGTGCAGTATAAAAGTGCAGACGACGCCTGTACTAGCTCTCTCCACCAGCACCATCGCCAGACGTCTCAAACAACGGGCAGGGTTGACTGGACCAACACAGGCCAGTTTACAGCCAGGGTCCCAGGGTGGAGGTTGCGGCGAGTGTGTATAGTTCAACGGTACACTGGCCAGTTAGCTATCGTCCTAGGGAGGGGGTTGCAGCGAGTAAGTTCGGTAGGTGCGGACGAGAGCTGGCAGCCGGGGGCGGCGGAGGGCGGAAACTGCGTGGGCGGAGGCCGGCGTTTACATTTCTCGGCCGCCGACAGCGACACCAGACTCGTTGCACACTTGGCAGTTTCCCTGCCTCCATGTCGTGGCGCATCTGTTTGGTGAGGCGCTTGACGCCCTCCACGGTCTTCGGGTTGGACTTGCCTTTCGCCATCGCTCACGTCGACGATGGCGGCGGTGGCTTCACGGCGGCGGCGGCGGAGGTCACTCGCGCGCCGCGCACAACAACGACACGAACGAGAGGGGTGCCGTGTCGTAGATCTAGTGGCGGCGGGGCCGCCCGCGAAGAGCGCGCTGCGTGCGTCGTGCTCCGGCAGTAGATGGGCGCCCACGCGAACCGGAATCACAGGCCTTAGATGGGGTGTTGTTTCTCTTGAAGCGAGAGGCGACGCGGGTGGTCCCGCGCGCAAATGTGTGCCAGAGCGGCTTGCATTTTCCGGTTGATACAAAATGCAACCCACCGGATTTGCGCAGATCCGACTCAGAACTCTTCAACCGTTCAAGCTCCACGGCTCACATCACGAAAGGCGCCTTGCCTTGGAGGCTCGTCGTGGCCGTGACACTCGAACCCCCTCCGCCCGCGCGTCGCTGTCTCCAGCCGACCCCCTCTGAAGCCATGGCGAGCGTGCATGCGAACGGCGCCCAGGCCGCATTCGCTGCCCATGCAACAAATATAAATGCGGGGCCCACCAAGGGAGTTAGCGCGCTGTCGAAGCTGCGGCGCTCAATGGCAGGGGCGTCACTGAGGCATAGCGGACGCACGACGAGCATTCGGGGTGGATGCTCATGTAGACGCGCGGACTCAATTCGTGGTGTCCAGACCGTCGCACCAGCGTGTACCCTCGGCGGCGATTGTCATGTGTGTTTCTTCGTACATTCAACAACAGTCGACTCGTTGTTGTTCTCAGTGACCCTGCCGCACGCGTACGCTGCGGCCCGCGCACGGCGACGGCAAGACCGACCTGCTCAACGGCATCGCCGCCCGCCTCATCATGAACGGCGCCACCGGCATCACCGGTGCGCGCCCGCCACCACTCCTTCTCTGGAATGTTTGCTCAATTTGTACCGATGCACCCCCCCGCGGAGCGCATCCACAGCTGTGCGTGGCGCGTGGTTTGTGCGACAGGCATCGCGTCGTCGGTGAGTCTTTCTCGGGCGGCTACAGCCCGCGCCTGGTGGTGTCGCCGAGGATGCATAGCGTGCACGACGCCCACAACAGCAACGCCACCACAACATCGACAGCCACCCACCCACGCTCCACCCCGTCCACCCTCCTCTACCAAAGGAAATAAGAGGTTTCACAAACTGAGCATTCAGCTTCTATATTTTCCCAACGCAATGTACAAGTCGGCCGCCACGTCGCCTGAGCCTGCTCCCCACTCACTATCTCACTCACTCTTTCACCCACCTACTCACCCACTCACTCCCCACTCACTCTTCCCCTGGTTCTTCGTCCATCGCGTCGCAGCCGCGGAGGTGGTGGCAGTGACACAGGTTCCGCCCGCGGACGCTTGGGTAATGCGCGAATTCGGCGCCGGAGCTGCGGTAACGGAGGCCATGGCAGGGGGTTAATGAGAACATCCACTGCACCGACGTTGATGTACGTTGAACATCCTCCTCATCGCGCCTGTATGCTCAGCCTTCTACGCTCAAGACGTTCATTTAGACCGTGACAAAGCCCCGGGCAATTTGCAAGCACCTGTGCCTTTATCAACCGGGGAGGGCACCTGGAGGTGTTGTGGTGGGCGCGGGAGCTCGGGTGCCCGTGGGATTGGGCATAATGATGTATATACGCCGCTGAGGTGAGTCATCCTTCGACATCGGTTCGAATGCTTGTTCTAAATGACCCTCCTGCGCGGTGGAGGGTGCGATGCAGCTGGCCAAGAACCACTTCACGCGGGGCGAAGACGGTACCTACTGTCTGAAGGTAGGGCCGTACACTAGTCCCTTTGCGGCTCAACCGCCAGCCGTCACAGCGAAAGTTATGTCCCTGACGCCGCTCGAGCATCCATGAGCCCTCTTTGCAGCTCAACTGCCAACTGTGCACAGCTGTGCACAGCTGCAGTTCTGTCCCTGCAGCCATCAACCATGAGTACCCTTTGCGGCTCAACTGCCAGCTGTACACAGCTGTAGTTATGTCCCTGAAGCCATCTATGTTCATCGGCAGTACGATGCCGATGCTCTCGAGTTGAGCTGAGGAGGGTACTGGTGTCTGGCTCTTGCTGCAGGGTTGGCCAATGGCTCGGAAGCTGGAATGCCGCGTGGGTTTCTCGTTCGAGGCGGACGATGCGGCGGCGGCGGCGACTGAGGCGGGGGGGGCGGGGGCGAGGGACGGAAATAAGGCGGGAGCGAGGGCGGCAAAGGCGGGGGCGGGGCCGATGGCGGCGGCGGCGGCAGCCGGGTTGGCGGCGGCAAAGGGACGGACGGCAGATGCGGTGACACCGGCGCGGGCACCAGCGCCGGCAGGACTGGTGGCGACGGCTACAGCGGGTAAGGCGGTAGCGGCGGCGGCGGTGGCGGCGGGGCAGCAAGCTGGCCCGGGTGCATGGTTGAAGTTGCCTGGGGCGGTGACGGGGTCGGCCAAGAAAGTCGCCGCGGCATCGGCGGCAGCACCCACACGGGGACCGGCGGCGGATACGGCGGTGGCACCAGCATCAGCGGCGGCAGCAACACCCGCGCCTGCACCAGTACTGACGGCGGCGGCGGCGGCGGCACCAGCGGCACCGGCACCGCTGGCGCCGGCACTGATGGCCAAGGCGGGTGCAGCGGCGGCGGTGGCAGCTGTGAAGGGCAAGACGGATGCGGTGGCAGCAGCAGCGGCGGCAGCAGCGGCGGCAGCGGTGGCGGCTCCGGCACAGACACCCAAATCGGGTGCAGCAGCGCTAGCAGCGGCGGCGCAGGGCAAGGCGGCCAAGGGCAAGACGGGCGCGGCAGCAGCACCCGCGTTGGCATCGGCGGCGGCGCAGGCTCTGGCGGCGCCACCATCATCAGGAGCAGCGGCGGCAGCGCCGACGGCAGCGCCGACGGCAGCGCCGGCGGCAGCGCCAGCACTGACACCCAAAGCGGCGGCGGCAGCACGCGGGGCAGCGGCCAACGCCAAGATGGATGCCGCGGCGGCAGCGGCAGGGACTAAAGCTGAGGCGGATGCGGCGGCGGCAGCGGCGGTGACCAAAGCTATGACGGATGCGGCGGTGACGGCAGCGGCAGTGGCGGCGACCACAGCCAAGACCGATGCGGCGGCAGCCAAAGCCAAGGCGGCCAACGAGGGTGCGGCGGTGGTTGCGGCGGCAGCCAATGCGGCCAAGGATGCCAAGGCGGATGCGGACGCCGCGGATGCGGACGCCGCGGATGCGGACGCCGCGGCAGCGGTGGTGGCGGCGATGGCGGCAGGCGTGGCGGGGCCAGCGGCGCCAGCGCCAGCGGCGGCGGCGCCAGTGGCGGCGGGGCCAGCGGCGGCGGCGCCAGCAACAGCGGCGGTGGCGGCACTGTCGGCAGCAGGCAAGGCGGCGAAGGCGGGTGCGGCGAGGTCGGGTGCGGCGATGGCAGTCAAGGGCAAGGCATATTCGGCGGCAGCGGCAGCGGCGGCAAAAGCCAAGGCGGCCAAAGAGGGTGCGGCGATGGTTGCTGCGGCAGCCAAAGCGGCTAAGGATGCCAAAGTGGTTGCGGATGCGGCGGCAGCGGCAGTGGCAAAGGCAGGGGTTTATTTAGAACAATAACTCGACCGACGTCGAATCTTTCCCCCCTCGACAGTGCGTATGTATGAACACTCACCCTGAATGAAAGTCATGCTCCGATCTCGGTTCGAGTGCTTGTCCTCAATGACCCTGCTGCGAGGGCAAGGCAGATGCGGCGGCAGCGGCGTTGGCGAAGGGACAGGCGGATGAGGCGGCAGCTAAGGTGAAGTCAGATGCGGCGGATGCAGCGGCAGCTAAGGCGGCAGCTACGGCCAAGGCAGCGGCAGCCAAAGCCAAGTCGGATGCTGCGGCGGCGGCAGCAGCGACCAAGGCCAAGATGGATGCGGCATGGGCGGTGGCGGCGGCAGCGGCAAAATTGAAGGAGGATGCGGCAGCGGCGAAGAAAGCCAAGGGTATGGCTGCGGCGGCCAAGCGGGCCAAAGAGGCCAAAGAGGCCAAGTCGGCGGCGGCGCCTAAGTCGCCCAAGGCAACGGCGGGTGCAGGCAAGGGCAAGTGCAAGGGCACAAAGCGGGCAGCTGAGGGGGGCGCCTCCGCATCTGGCAGCCGCGGTGCATCGGGCGCGTCGGGTCCGGCTCCTCCTGCGAAGAAGCAGAAGAAGGCCGCGCCCGAACCTCCCCCGGAAGACGAGGGCAGTGACCAGTCGTCGGACGGCGAATATGAGGCTGAGGAGGATGAGGAAGAGGACGAGGACGATGACCAGGCCGGACTGGGGGCGGCGGAGGACGTGGACGTGCTCTTCGAGGTAGGGCGGTGCAGGATGACAGTATCACACCAACGTTGAACGCGCCTGGAACTGGAATATGATGAATCGCTTTCAAACATTGCTTTGAATTCCAGCTTGCGCCGCTACGTCGAGGGCCCGCCGCGCAAGGGCGGCGTGTACATGAACCGTACCTACTACGACGGCTTCACCGTGGTAGGGCAGTGTAGGTGAACCCCAGGTCGAACCTAGGTTGACCGTGCTTGGTTTCGGCGTTTGCAGCTGACATTATGAATAACTTCTTTCAAACTTTGCTTTCAATTTCAACTTGCGCCTCTACACCATGCGAGACGTGTCGTACAAAAGCGGCGACCACATCTACTGCCTGCCCGGGGACGTCGGGGAGGAAATGTACCTGGCGCAGATCGATTCCATTTTCGAGGACAACGATGGGCAGTGGGTGGACTGCATCTGGCTGGAGCGTGCCAATGACGTTGCGGCGATGGTAGCCCCGGTGGCGTGGAGGAAGCTGTTGACCGCTCCGTCGGGGTAGGGCGGTGCAGGTTGACCCTATGAAACCCACGTTGAAAGCGCTTGGAAACAGGGCGGTGCAGGTTGACCCTATGCAATCCACGTTGGAAGCTGCTGCAGCAAAGCGCTTGAAGCTATAGTATGATGCAACGCTTTCAAAAGTTTCTTTCAATTTCAACTGCGCCGCTACATTCCGGGGGGTCAAGGCCGGCGAGGTGTTCCTGTGCACTACGGTGAACACCAACCCGATCGGTTCCATCGAGGGCCACGCTTCCATCTTGACGGAGGAGGCATATGCGGCGGCGACGAAGCCTGGGCGCAAGGCTGGCAGGAGCGCGGGCACGGAGCTGTTCATGTGCCGCCGCGCGCTGGTGCAAGCCACGGGACGCAAGGCTCCAAAGGGCGGCCACTTCGCGCAGGTGGGGCCAGGCACTGGGTAATATCTGTAATACATGCCAGGCACGTCCATTCTACTCAACTTCACGCCTCTCCGTATCGCCATACCACCCAAATGCACTCTGTGTGGTGCCATTCTACCTAACAGTACGCCATTCAGTATCACCATATCACCCAAATACACTCTGCAGTATCACCCAAACACACCCTGTGTGGCGCCCCTTCCTCCAAGTGGTGTTCGAGGCAGGCAAGGGGTTCTGCGTCCCGGCGTAGCCGCCCACGCAGAGGGGTGCGAAGAGGAATTGAGCGCCATGGCCAGATCCGGTGAACGGAGCTGGTTTGATATAAGATACAACGAGAGGCTCAGGTCAATGCATTTCTTACGAGTAGGATGTTAGGTGCGACGTGCAAGTTGATGCGATGTGATACGATGTAGTACGATGTGAGGTTTGAGTAGACGCAATGGTTTGCGTTCAGGATATAGGCGGACACCTCAGGGCGGCGCACGGTGCGCAGCGGCGGGCTTGACGTATTAAAGTAACTAGATCTATCATAATGTCGCAGTGTAAACAATATCTATCATAATCACTCAGAACAAAGAAACGCCTGCAGACCTATCACATCCCAAGTACTCCGTATCAAGATTCTATCAACGGAGCGTTTTTCTGACCAATGAGATCATACACCTCCTCCCTCAGCACGTACAGCTCGCACTCCTTTCTCCTCAACTCCTGTAATTTCAACGCCAATTGGTCTGCCTGTGGTGGCTGTGGCTCCTCGCCCGCGCCGTCTGATTCCACAATCCGTCGAAGGAAACCATTTTCCCCGTCCTCGCGGGAGGGTCATTGAATGCGTATAAACTGTGTCCGCAATGACTCCAGTGAGTATCACAGCCGTGACGGCTCAAGCAAGCCACAGTCGTGCCGGCTTGTAAACCACAGCTGTGCCGGCTCAAGTCATCCACTGACGTAGCGGCTCAAGTGAATGACAGCTGTGACAGCGCAATCGGAGCATGACTTAGCATCAGGTCAAATGTGCATACATACAAGCGGAGTATACGGAGGAGAGGGAAGAGATTCGACGTCGGTCGAGTGCTTGTTCTCAATAACCCCCCTTCCTCGACACTAAGGCCCTCCGCGTGTTTGGCCGCAAGATTAATCCATTCATTCCTGTAATAAAAGCGAACTCAGCGACACTGAGAGGGAGCATAATTGATAGAGAGAAAGTGATAACGAGGCACCAGGCTTTCGCCTGTCCCCAGTGAGCAGCATTGATTTCAAACGTCTTTGCACCTCTCATTTGGTTTGAGCGAATCCAGCAGGCCGATAGCAGCATTCCGCGTCAACACGAACACCTCGCAGAACGTGAGCTGTAGGAACACAGGTGGCGGAGGGTGAGTGGTGGAAGGGTGAGAGACTTGACGGGTGGCGGAGGGTGAGTGGTGGGAGAGTGAGAGACCTGACAGGTGGCGGAGCGTGAGTGGTGGGAGGGTGATAGACCTGACAGGTGGCGGCGAGAGAGTGTTGAGAGGGTGATAGACCTGACAGGTGGCGGTGAGAGAGTGGTGGGAGAATTGGAGAACTGACATGTGGCGGTGGGGAGTGCTTAAAGGGTGAGAGATTTGACAGATGGCGGTGCGTTAGTGGTGGGATGCACTTACCGACGCCGCGAAGACTGGGTTTTCCGGAGGCGCCCCCCGTCGCTCCAGTCCCAAAAGGGAGGCTTCCCCCACGTAATCACCCACGTGTAGCGTGACAGGCTCGTCTACACCCTGGACGCCTCGCGTGAGGGTCATTCAGAACAAGCACCCGACCCGAGCTCGGAGGGTGACATACTTTCAGGTTAAATGCTCATACACACGCGTGGAATCGGGAGAGTATTGAGAGCAAGCACTCGGCCGAGCTTGGAGGGTGACTTACCTTCAGGGTGAATGCTGATACACACGCGCGGACTCGGCTCGTCGATTCACCGTCAACCCAATGTTTGCTCTCAATAAACCCCCGGAGGAGGCGGAGGAGGTGGAGGTTGAGCCTGGGTCGAGTGCTTGTTCTTAATGACCTCCCCGCCTCGCCCCTCAAATGTCCAAGCCTCCATTTGCCCGTGAACCAGAAAGTACATGCTTGTCGCTGGCGCCCCCTTCTCCAAGATGTAGCGACGCAAGTTGATTTTGAAAGCAAATTTGAAGGCGGCTCATCACGTTTTAGTTCCAGGCGCTTTAAACATGAGTTTCATCGGATCAATCTGCACCGCCCTACCAAGATGAATTCAAAGGGCGAGATTTGCCGCGAATTCACCACCGCAATGATGGCAACCGCCAAGCAGGGACTCGTCCACATTTCGGCTCACCGTAAGCACCGTCTGTGGGATACGCTGGGTAGTTTCAGTGTTTAATAACTCAAAACGTCTCAGGTTGATCTGAAATGTGGACGAGTGAATCCGACCACAATTCGGCTCAATGTAAGCACCTTTTGTGTGATACGCTGGGTATGTTCAGTGTTTTAGCGACAGAAAACGTCTCAGGTTGGTCTGAAAAGTGGCCCTGCCGCCAACTCACGCGAAGCCCCCCTCAACAATTCACCCTGTCTCAGGTTTGAATGCATGTTCAACAGCACGTCATCTTTCAGGCCCGGTGGAAGCTCTTTCAGCAGATCCGTGTCGCCCAGGCTGTAGCGGCGCAAGTAGAATTTGAAAGCAAACTTTGAAGGTTGTTCATCATTAGTTCCAGGCGCTTTCATCATGGGTTTCATCGGTTCAACCTGCGTAACTTGAATTTGAAAGCAAACTTTAGAGGCGGCTCATCATATTATGGCGTCAAGCGCTGAAAGCGTAGGTACATTCAAGGTGCTTTCAAGCTGCACCGCCCTACCAGGCCGGCGGAGAAATGATCTCTGTTCCGCAAGTGTTCGTAGTAATGTATGAGATCCGTCGCTGAGAAGGGCCACAACAAGCAGAACAATCTGTTTAAAAAAGAAGCTGCAGAGATTTGGAATGGTTGCCACAACTCCCTTTTGGGGAGAAGCGAGGGGAGAGGGGGGAGGAGGGAGAATAGAAAAGGAGAAGTGACAGGATAGCGAGAGAGAGGAGGACAGGAGAGAGAAGAGAGGGGATAGCGGGGCTGTGCTCCCTACCGCGAGTGGGTCCTCGATATTTTTGCGCCGAATGAAATCATTGAGGTGGTCGATCTTCTTTCGAAACGCTTTCGATTGAAGCCCCAGGGAATCTTGAACAATGATGCACACCGTGGACATTGAGTATAGCACCAAGATAGCCCCCACGCACCCTGCAGAGCCGCTAAATATGTTCAATCATGTTTATCAAGAAAGGAAATGGAGGGAGGATCAAGGAGGAGGAGGAGGCGGAAGAGGAGAAGGAGGCAGGATGGATGGAGGAGCAAGGGGGAAGGAGCAGGCAGGCTCATTAACGTTTCGCTCACCAAACGAAATCGTAACTATGCGTTCAAGATTATTCTCTGGCCTGAAATTCATGTCGATGGTGAACATCACCTGTGACAGGATTAGGAATACAACTGTGAGAAAAGCCACACAAAACACAACCGGACATCACTCGGAGGAGGAGGAGGAGGAGGATGGGGAGGAGGAGTGGGAGGAGGAGGAGGGGGAGGAGGACGAGGAGCAGAAGGAGGAGGAGGAGGAGGGGAGGAGGAGGATGGCGATGAGGAGAAGGAGAATGAGGTAGAGGAGGAGGATGAGGTGGAGGAGGAGGAGAGAGGAGGAAGGAGGATGAAGGAGGAGGAGGTGACAAGAGAGTACAAAACGCCTTGGATGACATGGACACGCACGCACCATGACTGCGTGATAGAGACTCAAGATGTACTCCGTATATGGCTCCTCCACCAGCTTCCCTTCCCACACTTGTTGCGCCGCCCCTTGCTTGAACCTGCAACATTGATAGACATTATCAGCATTCAGTGTCGACATTTGACTCAAGTAACGAACGTCTGAAATGTGGAGGATGAAGCACGGCCTGGCGGATAATGCTCGCCACATCACATGTTCGCCACATCATTTCGTTGCACGCACCAAGCATGTTGTTGCAAGCCGTCCACCTTAGCGCACAGAAAGAATGCGCACGCGAACCAATGAGCCCACATAGCACACACCCACATGTAGGGACTGATGGATACTGCTCGCCATGTCATGCGCTGCCATTAAACCCAATGAGAACAACAAAGTCTGGCTCGGAAGATTCGCAAATAACAATGGTTGAAAGAGCACTCGATTACGTGGCGAGCACTATCCATCATTCCTTACCATCATGTGGAGGGCAATATCAAGAACTGCGTACTTGAGTTGAGGCAGAATCTGCAAATTGATCACAGTCATGTAAGAACAACTCACGTAAGGAGGAGGGGGAGTTGGAGGAGGAGGATGATAATCAGGAGGAGGAGGAGGAGGAGGAGGAGGAGGAAGAGGAGGAGGAGTGACAACGTTTACATCATTTGCTGTGCCCCAACCGCGCACGCACCTCCCAGCGGTTAAACACCCTGTGGATTCTGCCGAGTCGAATGACCGAGAACATCTTCGCGAGCTTAAACAATCTCAACAGCTGCGAGTACGATTCAATGGTGAGTGGTGAGTGGTGAGTGGTGAGTGGTGAGTGGGGGGGAGGAGGAGAAGGAGGAGGAGGAGGAGGAGCAGGAGGAGGAGGAGGAGCAGAAGGAGGAGGAGCAAGAGGTGGTGGAGGAGGAAGAGGAGGAGGAGGGGCAGAGGATGCATGCACATACCTTGTTCAGGCGCATGAAGCCGGCTTTGTCAAAGTCCGTGTGCGTGTAAAGCAATTCCACCGGAACCGCAGAAACCACATCCACCTGGCAAAAATGTCATAAATTGAAAGTTAAACCACTCGTTGACTGCGCTTTTGTGTTGACTGCGCTTTTGTGCAAAACTAGCACCAGCTCATGCATAACACTGGTGCACTATATGCTGACACTCAGGGAACGAGTGTAACCAGGCCAGGGAGAAGGACGCGGCAATCGTGCACGGGTACGCTGGTACACGATGAGCAAACAGCCAGGGAACGCACCACAAACCACGTGTGTATGTATCGCTGAGAAATGTATTTATGGTCCATCACCAAAACGTTGTTCTTGTCGTAGTACCTGCGTAGTCCCAATTACTCAGATCGTTTGTTTCTTTGCGTCAAATCGAGTAAAAGCAAAAAGTAATTCGTGCTAGGCAACGCACTCACCCGGTGTTGAAATTCATGATCACGTCTACGATGAAAATCAAGTCCACTATCCTATACAGTATCTGAGCGGCGAAGGGAAGAAGAGGAGGGAGGAAGGAGGACAGAGGAGACTTGAGGGAGGAGCAGGAGGAAGGAGACATAAAGAAGGAGAGAGAAGGGATGAGAGATGAGAGAGGAGAGATGAGAGAGGAGAGATGAGAGAGGAGAGAGGAGAGAGGAGAGAGGAGAGAGGAGAGAGGAGAGCTGCCAGGAGAGCTGCGCGAAACACGCACCTGATGGATTACAGAGATGTCTAGGTCGAACGCAACGTGGCAGGTATGTGGTGGATGACGTGGCGGGCAAGTAATGATGTGGCAAGCGTGTGGTGAATGACGTGGCGGGCAAGTAGTGATGTGGCAGGAATATGGTGGATGGCGTGGCGGGTAAGGGGTGACGTGGCAGGAATATGGTGGATGACATGGCGGGCAAGTGGCGACGTGGCGCCACGCACCTGATGGATAACAGAGATGTCGAGGTCGAATGCGACGTGCAGGGGACAAAATATGCCATTGTAGAATACGCACACCTGTTGTGAAGAACGACACAAAGTCAGTGTCAGCGTCAGCACGGGGGCCAGGGCGAAAGCCTGGTGCCTCCTCATACACCCGGAAGCGTCTATCTCCCTCCCTCAGTATCATGTCAGTGTCAGCGTAGTACGTAAGCAGGGGCGTTGTAATGCGCGGGCAGGCCAAGTCAACGGGCTCTCTCGTTTTTTTGAGCCGGGACGGAGGAGGAGGAGGAGGAGGCGGCGGAGGAGGAGGAGGTGGAGGAGGGGAAAATATTAGGCAGGCATACCGTCGGACACCTGTGCTTCAACACAGCTGACTCTGGGAGCTCACCGCCAGACCCAAGTCCCACCAGCGCTTGAATTTTGACGACGGATGCAACACCGTGCTGAGCTGACTCGTGATCCTCCGCCTGGCTGTCCAGAGCGCGGTATTCTGCGACCAGGCGACAGGCGGGCAGGTAGCTTGTGGTGAGTGGGAAGGGAGGGCGAACCGTTCGACCGCTCATAAGCGTCTCTCACATGGAGGCCATGGCGACAGCCTGGTGCCTCCTAAAACACTCGGACGCGTCTCTATCACACGGCGTAATGTTGTACCAGTACACACCCGCTGCGGCCTCCTTCAGGGTGCGGGTGTTCCACTCGTTCCCATGTCAGCTCGACTTGAGCGTCTTCGGGGTACGAGTATGCAAGTGAGCACCCACGGGATGATAACTTGCGGTGTGCTGCAACGAAGCTTGCTCTCAACCGACGCGTGACTAGGCCAAGGCCAAGGTGCTCTTCCGGGGGGGGAAGGTCACGCACCTGCAGCCGATGCCGAGGACTCTTATCGTTCTCCTTTATCGGGGCGGCGGCGGTCCCCATGGCGGCTCCTCCGCACCAGCCAGGGGCACCCTAACTTCTGAATAATCGAACGAACACTTTTCCCCCTGATGTCTGACTGCAGCTGAGGCCGGCCGTCGCCACACACAGGACAGGGAGAGGGTCGCGCCGCGGCCGGGGAAGCGGAAGACGGACCACCGATGCACGCGCTGAGCTGGACGTCAGTGCCGCTCTGCTTACGTGCGCGGACGCGACTCTCTAGTGACCCCAGGCGCCCCAGGGTGCCTACGCGAATAATCCGATGGGGGGTCCGTTTGACCCCCGTGGGATCTGCGCAGCTCGAACGGCAAATTCGAAGTCAGCACACCCCGTGGCGCGTGTGGCCGTCGTGGGGGACAAGGTCGCCGGCATCTCCTCCTCAGTAGCCTCAGCGCGCGGAGAACTCGCGCGGGTGAACTGAGTGATAATCGGGTGATGGCGCCTCACCGGACGGCACAGGTGCGTGTGCTACTCTACAGCTGTGGTGGTACTTTCGTTCATGAATCATAATGGCTTCGAGAAGATGTTGCTCTCTTCCGTCCCCACGTGCTCACACCCTTCCCCCTCCGCCTGCCCTCAATGCAGCCGAACATCGACGTGCGGGTGCTGGCAGGGATCCTGCTCCTCTCGCTGGGAATTCTGGTGCGAGCCTCCCGCGTCGCCCGCGTCGGCCCCCACCCCCGACTCCCCCTTGGTGTCCTGCACAAAACCTTTCCGTCCGCATCCAACGAGACCGGCAGCGCTTCCCTCCGCCCCCCCCACCACCACACCACCATCCGAACTCCCCCCCGGCGCGCCGCTTGCTGGCTCGGGTGTGCATGGCTACCGCGCCTCGACGGCCCGGCAGAAGATTGGAATGGCCTAATGACGCGACCGATGCCTTGCCTCACCTCGCATTATCTTCGTCTTGTGCCTAAACGTTGAACTTTCGCCGTGCCCACACGCAACAGCTCGGCGCGCTGTTGCCCATACCACGCGCCGCGCCCCCTCGCGCGCGCGGGGGCAAGAACGGGTACGGCGCCAACTATGACGCGTTGCTGGTGGCGCAGGCGGCGGTAAGGCGGTGTAAGTGGACCCATCAAACACTCCTCCTCGATGTCCTCTCTCCCCCCTTCCTCCTTTTCTTCCGCCTCCTCCTCCTTCTCCTCCTCCGCCACCTCCTCCTCCTCCTCCTCCTCCTCCTCCTCCTCCTCCTCCTCCCCCCACGTTGAAAACGCCTGGAACTAAGCGACCAAGCGCTTGTAACTGAAATATGATGAACCGCTTTCACACTTATCATTCAACCTGCGGCGCTACACGGCGGATGGCTTCGCTGTCTTACCTGGGGTGGGCAACAATGGCGGGGTGGGGATGGGGGGCACGGGCGAGGAGGACCCGGGCTATGAGGGGGAGGGGGACGGGCGTCAGGCAGGGGGGGTCTAAAAATCAACGTCTCGTACTACGCACAACGGGGCACAACTTACCTATCTTCAGGATACATGCTCATAGAGTCATAGAGACGCGCGGATTTGGTTCGTGGCGGCAGGACCATCGTATGAGCGTGTACCCTCGGCTCGGTTGTGGTTTTTCGTCCGTTCAACGTCGGTCACAGGAGGGTCTGACAGATGTTGCTCGCCACGTCATAGTATGCCGTTTATGACCAGGAATGAGGGTTCAGATGACCCTCTTCCCAGGGGACGGGGTGCAAATGCGCGGTAGAGTCTGAGGCGGACCCCGCGGCGCAGAGCGCGTCACAGCTCATGGGGGCGTTGGACCTGGGAGGCCTGGGTCAGATGAGGGCGCCCAAGATGTCTCTCGATGATGCGATGACGAGGTGAGCGCCGTTCGTCTTCGGTTGTGCCCGAGAGAGACGCGTCAGCGTTTATGAGGAGGCACCAGACTTCCGCCTTGGCCTTCCGTTGTACCCGTACCCTCGTCGATTGCTTGCTTGGTCCCCAGCGCATCACTATCCCTAACGTTCCTCCTCTCCATCTCCTTTGCTAACCTAAATGCCAACTCGTAAGCCGTACCCTTCTTCGCTTGGCTCACCTCAGCGCAGTATATCCCCTAAGGTGTATTCTCTCAGTGCTAACTCAACTGTTAACTCCCTTCCCATGTTCACAGAATTGAGGCCCTGCAACGGTCTAGGACGCATCTAGGGAAAGAGAAGCTCAACTTAGAGGGCGAGCGGAACGCGCTCAATAAGGTCGTGAAGTTACGAACCGAGGAGGTTTCGCAGAAGGTCAGGCGGTGCAGTTTGATGGGGTGACACCCGAGTTGAAAGCGCCTGGAACTAGACTCTGATCTCTTGACACTAAAATTTAACGAACCGCTTTCCACTTTTGCTTTCAATTTTAACTTGCGCCGCTGCGAAATGGAGAGGGAGATCAAGGAGTTAAAGGGGCGCCTCAAGAAGGACTGCGGCGCTTGAGAGATCTGCATTTGGAACACAAACTAGCTTCGTATCTACAAATAGAGCTGCATCACTGCAGCTCGATTGGAATTGAAACTATGATAAGTCAATAATAAGTCTACATCGTCCATGCGTTTTCACATGGAATTATGGCCACGCGGAAAGAGCCCACGGCTTTCAATTTCACCAGGCTCCGTCGTGGCGGCTAAACCTGGCCGCCCCACTTTGCCGCCCCGCCCCGCCACCTGCCCCCAGCCCGCCGCCCCGGTTCAGCGGCGCCAGCTGCGGCAGCTTCTCTGCACTCGCCTTCGCAGGCTGCACCCCTGGGCGGTACCGCGCTGTAGAGGCGCAAGTTTTATTTGCAACAAAAGTTTGCAACCAGTTGACCATACTTTACGGGTACGGGTCATAACCTGTTTGATTAATTTCCGCACATATGCCCGGTTTCAAGCGTCAACTTCGGGCCATTTTGGGAGATTGTTGGCTAAATAAAGCGCTTAGATCCAGGTGCATTTGATGTGGATTTGATAGGGTCAACCTGCACCGCCTTACCTCGCATTGCGCGCATAGCTCCCCTGGATCACGCCCGCGCCCCCGTAGCCCCCCACCACTGAATCACCACCGCGCCCCGCAGCTCCTGCGTGTTTGTTGAGGGGTGCCAGGCTCGGGGGTCCGCCCATCCCCCCGCCCTGGTGCAAGCGCGACCCTATGGGGTCCATTGCCGCCAGAGACCCCGCCCCCCCCTTGTATTGCTGCTGCTGCTGCGCCGCCGCGAAGGCCCCTCCCATCTTCAACGGAAACGGTTGGAACCCCCCCGCGCCGCCGCCCCCATTGTTTGACGACGCGGGCTGCTCATGCCTCCCCAGGTGTAGCGGCGCAAGTTGAAATTCAAAGCAAAGTCTGAAAGCGGTTCATCATTTTTCTGTTTCAAGCGTTTGGGTTTAGGCTATTTCAGCACGGGTTTTGATAGGGTCAACCTGCACCGCCTTACCCAAGGCGCTCGGCTTGGAAGGAGGCAGCGACGGCAACGTCCCCGATGAGTAGCGGCGCACGTTGAAATTGAAAGCAAAACCTGAATGTAGGTCCACAAATCCCAGTCTCAAGGTCCACAAGTTTCAGTTTCAAGCGCTGAATCAGTCTCTTTCAACACGGGGTTCAGCAGGGATCAACCTGCACCGCCCCACCGACGAGATGGGCTCAGCCTTCTTTCCGTTGCGGTCCTCCACGCGCGGCTTCGACTTCTCTCAATAGGGCCCGGTAGTCACTGCCCGCCACGTCATCGACAACGCACTGTGAACCCTTGTTTCTGGTCATTAACGGCTTCCTGACGTGGCGAGCAATATCTGCCAGACCCATTGCCCGCCACGCCCTCGACGCGCATTTTGAACCGTCGTTTTTGGTATTGGTATTGATGGCATGCTATGACGTGACGAGCAATGTCTGCTAGAGCCTACCTCCGCCGGCTCACGATCCGCGTACGTGTTTGGCCGGCGGTTCACAGCGGGCACCTCCACCTCCGTGTAGCGGCGCAAGTTAAAATTGAAAGCAAATTTGAAGCAATTTTGTAAGCAGTTTATCGTACGTTAGGTTTAAGCGCTCAACAACAAAGACACGCTGTTGAGAATGAGCTTCTCAACACTGTTTGCCTGATGAGAGTCTCGAGACTAGCTCTGTAAACCGAACGATCGACAAGACCTATTATTTCCCCGTGATACCATGGTTCGCACCACTCACCACCGGAAAACAATTCTTTCAACATGGGTTGTATAGGGTCAACCTGCAGCGCCCAACCGTTGGAGGCGCCTTGATGCCAACCTGGAAGAACGGCATCTGCAGGCACTGCACCGCGGTGTAGTGGCGCAACTTGATTCTGAAAGCAAAGTTTAACACTAGCTCCTCAAGTTATTGTTTCATGCGCTTAGATCCAGGCGCTTTCAACATGGGTTTGATCGGTTCAAGCTGCACCTCCCTACCGCGGTGGGGCGCTTGGCGGGGTCCCACTGGATGCACGCGCCGATCAGCTCCAGTGCCTCCGGGCTGGCGTGCCTACCGTCAGGGCCTGGCACATGTTGGGAGGAACACGTCATACGAGGCCATGTAACTCATGCAATGAGGGAACAAAATGAGTTGGATGACAGCAGGCACAATTTGCTCGTCACGTCATACAGTGGTGTGCTCGTGCAACGAGGGTTCAAATTCGTGACGATGACGGGGCCTGGCACATCTTGCGAGGAACACGTCATATGATGCCACACAACTCATGCAACGAGGGTTCGAAATGAGTTGGACGATAGGGCCGAGCCTGGCAGATCATGCTCGCCACGTCATAGTATGCCGTTTAATCCATGCAACGAGGGTTCACAATGCGTGGCGGGCAATATGAGGTGGCGGGCAACATATGGCAGTCCCTACGGGATGAGCTGCTCCAGCGGCGTGGGCGCAAACTGCGGGAAGCGGAATCCCATTTGCCCGGCGAGCTTCAACCCCTCCGGCCTACAAGTAGGACCTCGCAGATGTTGTCCGCCACGTCATTGGTTGCCCCGTCAGCCTAGTCTACTTTTGGATACACACACACTGTCACACACGTCATCGATACAAACCTTCGTTTCATGAGTTAGTCAGCATCCTATCTCGAGGCGAGCAATATCCGCCAGGCCCAAGTGCCCGCCACGTCATTACACACGAACAGCTGTGAACACATGTCTCTTGAGTGACATGGCATCCTATGACCTGGCGAGCATTGTCTAACAGGCCCTGTCATCCAACTGATTATGAACCCTCGTTGCATGAGTCACACGCCATCGTATGACGTGTTCCTCCCAATACATGCCAGGCCCCGCCAATTCTGCGCCGTCGGCGTGCCGTTCACCGAGCAGATTTTGTAAATCTCGTCCTGCTCGCTGCTCCCCGGGAACAGCGGGCGGAGCGTGAACAGCTCTGCGGCGATTACCCAAATGTAGCGGCGTAAGTTGAAATTGACAGCAACGTTGGAAACCGGTTCATCATATTGTAGCCTCAAGCACTGATTGCAGACACCGTGCGCGCTTTCAATTTGATACTGCCAACCTGAACCGCCCCATCTGAACCTATATCCGTGTAACTATGACCCTATATCTGTACGAATCTGACCCTATATCCGTATACATGCGGGGTCAACCTGGGGTCAACCTGCACCGCCCCACCCCGATGGCGAACTGGTCGATCGGCGCGTTGTAGTACGGCGACCGCAGCAGCACCTCCGGCGCGCGGTACCACCTCCGTGTAAGGGCGGAAGTAAAATTTGAAAGCACAGTTTGAAAGCGATTCATCATGTGGTAGCCTCAAGCGCTCAAATAGGCGCTTTCAACATGGGTTTTGATACTGTCAACCTGCAGCGCCCGCCAAGTCCTGAAACCATAGGCGCATTCAACACGGGTTTTGATACTGTCAACCTGCACTTCCCTCCAAGCGCTGAAATCATAGGCCCTTTCAACACGGGTATGATAGGGTCAACATGCACCGCCTCACCTGGTGGACACGTAGTCAGTGTACGGCGGCCGGGACCGGATCTCACGCGCCAGGCCGAAGTCCGCCAGCTTTACCATGTCGCCGGTGATCAGCAGGTTTTCGGGCTTCAGGTCGCGGTGGAAGTACCCGTGCTTTAGCGGCGCAAGTTGAAATTGAAATCCAAACTGAAGCGAAAGTGAAAGCAGCTTATTATATTTTGTTACAGGCACTTTCAACTTGGGTTTCATACGGCCAACACGAATCGCCATACCGTGCTTGTGCAGGTACGCGATGGACTGCAGAATCTGGTACAGCCAGTTGCGCACGCGCGTCTCGGGGTAGTACCGGTCGCCAGGGGCTTACACTCGTCCACTTTACAGCTCAACGTAGGCACTGTTTGTGGGATACGCTGGGTACCTTCAGCACATGCATGGGTCATATCTCGTCTCAAATTGGACACAGAACGGCTCACCGACCGAAACGGCTGAGGTTGAGCTGAGAAGTAGACGAGTGTAAGCCCCTACCGGTCGCGGTCCTTGATTTGCTGGTACAGGTTCTGCGCCATGTACTCAAACACAAAGTACAGCTCGTCGTTCTCCCGAATCACCTGCGACGGCAGGTGCAGGTGCGTTCAAGCGTCAGTCGGCGAAACATGGCAACAGCGATAGAAGGGTACCAATATACCCATAAACTATCGCCGCCTCCTCCTCCCTGGCCGTACACTCGTTCCCCGAATGTGTGCTCATTGTGTACCAGAGTAGAGTCTACCCATACACACTCGCCGCATCTTCCTCCCAGGCCAACGTGCCAACCTTGCAATCATAGAACCAAAGGCATATTTGTGTTTCCAGCGCAGCGTCTGGTGTAAGATTCCCGCTAAAGCCTAGCACAGCACGCGTGCGTCCTGCCCCCGCCCCGGGAAGCGGCCGCGTCTCCCCTACCGCCTTGCCCGCTGCCACCGGGGGCGTGACAGGTGGCGGGGGGAGGCAGTGGGGGCGTGACAGGTGGCGGGGCGGGCAGTGGGGGCGTGACAGGTGGCAGGCGGGCAGTGGGGGTGTGACAGGAAGCGGGGCCTCTGCCGTCGCCCCACAAAACCATCCGGCGTATGACAGGCTGAGACCCGCGCATTGTCCCCGTGCCTGCGCCTGCCAACGCGTTGCGCCAGGGTGACGGGCCTCGAAAAGCTCAGGATATGCTCACCTCCTTGAGCTTGACCACGTTGGGATGGTTGAGCTTCCGCAACGACTTCACTTCCCGCAGCGCCATGCATTCCTCCCACGAGTAGAACTTGCGCTTCATCTTTTTGATCGCCACCACCTCATTCGTCTGCCGGTTCGTCGCCTTCCAGACGCTCCCGTAGGTCCCATCCCCCAGCTGCTTGATAACTTTGTACCTGAAAAAAGGAGAGCAAATTGAAATGTGAGGGTTGGCACCGAGCGGTTGGAAGAGTGAAAGACGCATCGCCACGAGGAACAGGCGAGGCGCCCCTGTGCATGTACGCCAATGTCACCAGCCGTCCAGTCGCCCCCCCGCCGCACAGGGTGCGCGCTGCCTACTGACGAGTGTGTGGTGAGAGGCGCCCCGGGTACATCCTGAGTCACGGGGGCACCCCCCTCAGAGTCTTCGAAGCCTGAGTCAGTGGGGCCCCTCCTACGTCTGATGTCTTGGCCCGGCACGTTGCGGTGTGTACCCGTACAATAGCGCGACTGCGGGTTCTCCCGGAAATACGCGTGCGGGGATACCCCAGGGCGGCAGGGGGAAAGCAATGCCGCGGGGGGGGACTGAAGCCACTGATGCAAAAAAACCCGATAGCTGTGTTTTGTCGTACCGATTCATGGCGGCCCTCCCGCCCCTCCTCCTCGCCTGACGCTCACCGCGATGTCACCGCAATGCTATCCGTCCGCCGATGGTCGCCAATAGTCGCCACGTGCAAGCACGCGTTGCGTGGGGTGCGCGCCCGGGTATGCGAAGTAGACGTTGACTTCTTTGGAGAAAAAGACAAATTCTGCACTTTCATTCAGTCTCCGCGTTTTCGTCAGTGGCGTCAAACCGACTCGTCAGGTAAGTCGCGTCAAACCGACTCGTCAATGTGCCCAAATCTTCGAAGTCGTGACGCGAGAGTGCACCCAAAATCAGGTGTCATGAGCAAATCTCAACACATCAAATCACCCAAAACCACATGCTAGGACTCTCCGCTCAACGGGTAAGTCGCGTGCGGGACGTGCCGTGCCCGTGACTGTGCCGAGCGCGTGAGCGATCTACAGCGGCGAGATCCCGGTCACCAACACAAAGAAACGCGCCTCGACAGTCGGGTGGCAAGTGGCAGCGGCCGGTCCTTCACCCTTCCTGGTGGAGCCGCGCCTCTCCCCGTGCCTGCCTGCGTTGAGTGCGCCGCCACCACCCCCAGAGGCACCCTCCCACGCGGGACCGGCACCCCAACATGCGTCGCTTCCACCTGGTAGGGGGGTTTTGAGAACAACGTCTCGACCGCACAACGGACGAGCCCGCACGACTTACCCTCAGGGAGGACGCGCAAACCGATGTACGTGACTCGGTTCCGTGGTGGCCAGACCGTCGTATGAGTTATGTACGACGGTACACTCGGCCCGATTTCAATTTTTCGGATCTCCTCCCCCGTCCTCTCCAGCCCCTTCCTCCTCATCCACCTCCTCCCCCTCCGACGAGTGCTCCTCCTCCGCCTCCCCCTCCTCCTCCATCCCCTCCCCACAGTGGTCCCGCGGAAAATGGCATCGTGGACCTCGCCCAAAAGCACATGTCCCTGCGTGGCATCGTGCTCGCATGAACCCACTTGCTGGTTCTCAGAAGGACCCTTGCACCGGGTGGTGTGCGCTGCGGTGGTGCTATGCGCCACGACGTGCGCCGCGCGCGACGCGGACCCGTACAAGCAGCTGGACGTGGGGAGGGCAGGGGCTGGCCACTCGTCCGATCATCCACTTTTCAGCTCAACCTAGGCCATGTTATCACTGAAATCCTCCTCCGCCTCCTCCTCCTCCTCCTCCTCCTCCTCCTCCTCCTCCTCCTTCTCCTCCTCCTCACCATAAATCCACCCAACGCATCCCCGAAGAGTGCTCACGTCCAACCGAAACGAGGACGTGTGTAAGCCCCTGAGGGCGGGGCGCGAGCGACAGCGAGATCAAGAAGGGATACCGCAAGCTGTCGCTCAAGTACCACCCGGCAGGGAGGGGGTATTGAGAACAAGCACGATCGACGTTGAATCTCCTCCGCCTCCTCCTCCTCCTCCTCCTCCTCCTCCTCCTCCTCCTCCTTCCTCCTC
>Ga0307489_10000170_pt1 | contig 35130 bp, 60 predicted proteins | sample SB12metaG_FD_202247 | JGI IMG/M metagenome (GOLD analysis project Ga0307489, IMG submission 202247) | Sea-ice brine microbial communities from Beaufort Sea near Barrow, Alaska, United States - SB 1.2 | ecosystem: Environmental > Aquatic > Marine > Coastal | place: USA: Alaska | collected... | reverse complement strand
TGCAGCACGTGCAAGTGCCCGCCGTATGCGGCGGACGAACAAGTGGATGCGCTCCACGGGCACCCATGCTCGTGCGCCCACCTGAGCACTTCCAGGTGCCCCTTCCTCAGCAGCATATCTGCATGTCAACCCGTTCCACTCGCAACCTTGCTTCCGTGCCCACTGCAGCACCTCCAGGTGCCCGCCCCAAGCAGCGGAGGAACAAACCCGCGAGTCCCACGGGCAACGGCGCTCCCAGGCCCACTTCAGCACCTCCACGTGCCCGCCCTCGGCGGCGTGCACACAAATGGACTCATCCCACGGGCACCCCCTCGCCTTGGCCCAAGCCAGCAGCTCGACGGACCCCACGAAGTCCTCGACCCTGAGGAGAAGCAGCCCTCCCCCGGTGCCCTCGTCGTCGCTATCTTCGCTCCACCTTTCCGCCTCTTGCGGCACACCGAAGGCCACCATCGCCGCGCGGCACGCGCGCCCCGCCTGGCCGAACAAGACCAGATCCGTGGGCTCCAGCCGCGCCAGCACCTCCGCCGCAAGCACATCGGGCTGCTCGAGCAGGCCCTCGAGCAGCGGCGACGGGTAGGTTATCAACCCTAGCTCCCGCAGCCTGAGCGGGTTCGTCGCAGAGGCAGCGAGCCCGGCCTGACCGCATGCTAATAACATAACATATGCACGTCGTACTTGAAACTTGTAATGATGAAACAAACCTCTCCATTGAGTTGAGAATGACAACCAATGTTACAACAGTCAAGACAGACAGTGTCTATCGGTACGCAATATTGCAAGTGGCAAGAAGGAAAATGGTTTTAGAACCCTAGCTCTACAGTGCAATCGTCCTCTATGCAGTATTTCTCGGAAAGTTGGAATTGCTGAAAACACCTTCCTGGAAACCAGTTCTGAACCAGTCGCTTTGGCGGTCCGCGGGCATTGTCACCACGTCCAGGGAGTGCACGCCCTCTTGGAGTGCCTTCAATACCACGTCACGAGTTTCCACAGCGCCGCAAACCAACCCGTCAAAAAGCAAGTTTTCAAGCTTTGGGCATCGATAGCTCGTCACGTAGTAGGCGTGCTTGGGCCCCGTGATAACGAACGTTTCAAGTGTGTCAGAGACGAGCTCAAGGTTTAAGAATGAAACATTTTCGCTTGCACGCAGCATCAGTGAACGAAGCGGGAGGTTGGCCAGGACGGTTTGAATGACTTGCGCCGAGCAGCAGGGGCTTACACTCGTCCACTTTTCAGCTCAACTTGAGCGCTTCGCATGGGATAGGGGGTGCGAGTGAGGGTTGTTTAGCCCGTGGTAAGAGGGTGTTAAGGCGTGCTTAGGGTGTGTAGGGTGTTTTCTTGTGTCGTTCACGGCTCAAGTTGAGCTGAGAAGTGGACGAGTGTAAGCCCTTGCCGAGCAGCCGACGGCAGCATCGGCAGCTTGTTCCGTGCCGTCGTCTTCTCGTAGTTCCCCCCCCATTGTGTGGCGGCGCAAGTTGAAATTGAAAGCAAAACTTGAAACCAGTGTATGATATTGTGAGTTTCAAGGGATTAGCTCCGGGCGCTTTCAACATGGGTTTGATAGGGTCAACCTGCACCGCCCCACCATTGACAACGTCAGGTGCTTGAGTCTTGTGAACCTTGAAAACGCCAATCCGCCGTCTAGGGCCAGGAAGACATTGCTCTCCGCTCCATATCATGCTGTTTAACTCAAGAAACGAGAGTAAAGGGAAGAAATGCGGTGGATGACGTGGCGAGAGAGAGTGAGAGACACTTCCGCATGTATAAGGAGGCACTAGGCTTTCGCCCTGGCCCCCGGATGACGTGGCGAGCAATATCTGCCAGGGCCTACCGCCGTCCCACTGTGCGGGAGGAATGGGAGGCGCGAAGGTTGTGAGGGCGGAGGGAGCAGCATCGAAGAGACGCTTTGCCCACGCACCGCGAGGTAGGGCCTGCCAGGTATTGCCCGCCACGTCACCGACACGCATTTTGAACCCTCGCTTCTTGTTGCCACACCCATCCTATGGCGTGGCCTGTAATTTCTGCCAGGCCCATTGCCCGCCACGTCATGCACGCGCATTTTGAACCCTCATTTCCTGAGTCAAATGGCATCCTATGACATGGTGAGCAATTTCTGGCAGACCCTACCGAGAGGCTCGACATACAAGCAAGAGTCGGCGGGCGGCATCTGAATCTCCAGCACCTGCAGCTATGCTTGTCAAACTAGGTTAGTGCTGGCGAGGGTGGGTGTTAAACTAAGCTAGTTTAAGCTAGTTTAGGGGCTAGTGCTTAGTGGGTTAGTGGGTTAGTATTGGCAACTACAGTGGGTTAGTGAAATAGGGGGGTTTAAACTAGGCTAGTTTAAGCTGGTTTAAGGGTTAGTGCTTAGTAGGCTAGTTTAGGGGCGACAAGTATACCTGCAGCGCGCTGCACTCGCGGAGCAGCGCCTCGACTTCGGGCGCCTCTATGTAGGGCCGCAAAAACCGCAAGTTGAAATTGAAATCAAAACTTGACAGCTACAGCTGTTTATCATATTCCAGCTTCAAGTGGTGAAGCCAGGCGCTTTCAACACGGGTTTCAGGTTTCAACTCGCACCACCCCACCTCAACGCAGAAGTACTGCCACAAGTCAGGGGCTGGCAGATATTGCTGTTGCTCGCCCTGTCACAGGATGCCGTTTAGCTCAAGAAACGAGGGTTCAAAATGGGTTGAATGACATGGCGACCAATGTCTGCAGATATTGCTGTTGCTCGCCATGTCACAGGACGCCGTTCAACACGAGAAACGAGGGTTCAAAATGCGTTGAATGATGTGGCGAGCGCTATCTGCAGATAATGCTATTGCTCGCCTCGTCATGGGATGCCATTCAACTCAATAAACGAGGGTTCGAAATGCGTGGAATGACGTGGCGACCAATATCTGCAGATATTGCTATTGCTCGCCACCTCATAGGATGCCGTTAAACTACAGAAACCAGGTTCAAAATGCGTTGAATGACATGGCGACCAATATCTCAATATCTCAACATTTGCCTGGCCCCACCACAAGTACACGCGCAAACTTCGCACCTGGCTCGCCGCACCGGGTTCCCGGAGTCGCCGACACATGTACGCAAGCTTCGAAGCCGGCGGCGCGGACAAGATATCTCTGGCGAGCGGCATCGGATCCACCCATGAGTGCGGGATACCTTCCTCGGTTTAGGGACTGGCGGATATTGCTCGCCTCGCCACGTCATCAAAAGCATTTTGAACCCTCGTTTGTCGAGTTGAATGGCATGGCATCCTATGACGTGGCGAGCAATATCTGCCAGGCCATACCTATGCTTGTCAAACTAAGCTAGTGCTATCGACCGGGGGGGTTCACTAAGCTAGTTTAAGCTAGTTTAGGGGCTAGTGGTTAGTGGTTAGTGGCTTAGTATGGGGAACTTCAGTGGGTTAGTCAATTAGGGGAGCTTAAACTAAGCTAGTTTAAGCTAGTTGAGGGATTAGTGCTTAGTAGGCTAGTTTAGGGGCGACAAGTATAGCCATACCTCGTTTACACCGGTGGAGTTGTTGCCGTTCAAGACGATTTCCGATGGTGCGAAGGCGCCGCGCAGGCCCTCCCGCAGCGCCTTGCAGGACTGCATCAGTCGCGCCTGGCGGGAGGGTCGTTGAGAACAAGCACTTGAACCGAGTTCAGAGCACGACTTACCGGTACCTTCAGGGTGAATGGGCACACTAGGACAGCGCTGAGGTCTGAGGAGGAGGTGGGGATTCAACGTCGGTCGAGTGCTTGTTTCCAAGGGGCTCCCAGCCTGGTCCTGCACGCCTAGGTGCGCCGCCAGCGCGTGCAGCGTCTCACGCGGCAGCGTCTCCCCCCGCCCCCCGCCCCCGCCCCCACCCCCATCCCTGTCCCCGATTCCCGCCCCCACAGCCCCTCCCGCCCTCCCCGCCTCCGCTGCTCCCAGCTGAGTCGCCACCCGTTCTCGCAACGATGCAGTCTCCCCCCGCAGCCCGTCCCACGCAGCGCCCACCGCAGCGCCCCCCGCGGCGCCCCCGGCATCCCTTAGCGCCTCCGTCACCCTCTCCGCCCCCCCCGCCCCCCCCGCGACCCCCGCGCCCCCCGCTTCCGCCTCCGCCCCCCCTGCCCCCGCCGCCCCTCCAGCTCCCTCCAGAAACGCCACCCGTGCTCGCAGCGCCGCTATCCAGGGGCTTACACTGGTTCGAATTCTCAGCTCAACTTGAGCGCTTGGCATGGGATAGGGGTGCGCGTACGGGTCGTGTAGCCCGTGTGAAAGGGGTGTAGTGGGTGTTTGGGGTGTGTAGGGTGTTCTTGTGTGTCAGACACGGCTCAAGTTGAGCTGAAAAGTGAACGAGTGTAAGCCCCTGCCGCTATCTCCCCCCGCTGCGCCTCCACCACGGCGGAGAGCGACGCCACCAGTGAATGCTGCGAGTTTGGTGGCTCCGCTCGACGCGCGTTCCTCCCCATACCCGGAGCGGCGGTCTCGGGCGGCGCGCTTGAATGCGTTGAGAACAGCACGCACTTGATGACTTGAGCACTGTCAATTGTGTGAATCTGGCCTCTGGGTGCCGTCTCAATCATTGGAATATGCACTTGAACTTGAAGAACTAGAGCTAGTGCAGATTCCTCTGGACTTCGTCGAGCGCGCGCGCCAGACCCTGTCAGCATGGCTGGCTTGAGCGTGAACGACCTGGTGGAGGTAACCGGGCTGACATCCGAGAAGGGCGTCGTCATGAACGGGCGCTTCGGCTCCATCTGCTCCCCCGTCTCCGCCGACTCGGGCCGAGTGGGCGTGTTGTTCTACTCCATCGCTGGTGCGGATGGGGCGCAGTGCAACGTGTTGGAAGCGAGCCCCGGCGGCCGCGCGGAGGTGGTGGCGCTGAAGCCCGAAAACCTGCAGGCGCGCGCCGCGACGTGCCCGGTGTACTACCGCTTCCAGGGTAAACGCGTCGTCAATGGCCATTAAGGCCCAACGCCCGGGCGACGTCGAGGCAGGGGCGTTACAGGACAAGCACTCCACCGACGTTGAATCTCCTCCTCCTCCTCCGCGCGTCTGTATGAGGGGGTTATTGAGAACACGCACTCGACCGACGTTGAATGTCCTCCTCTATCCTCCGCGCGTCTATGTGCATGCACCCTGTAGGTAAGTCATCATGCTCCGATATCTGTTCGAGTGCTTTCTCTCAATGACCCTCCTGCGAGGCGCTCATCGAACAAATCCTGGCCGTCCACCCGCGCGACATGGCGATGACGGCGACGCTGGCGACCCACCTGCGCAACCGAACCCCGCACCAGCCGTAGGGTCGAGTGCCGTGAAGGAGAGACGCTTCTGCGTGTAAACGGAGGCACCAGGCTATCGTCCTGCCCCCCATGGCCGAGTGCCGTAGCTAACATTGCTCGCCACCTCGTAGAATGTCATCTAATCGTAACGCAATACACGAGGGTTTACAGTGCGGCTGATGACGTGGCGAGCAACGTGTAGTACTCTAGTATGCTCGCCACGTCATAGGATGGCATCCCACTTAATGCATGAGGATCTATCATGTCGGAGGATGACCTGACGTGGCGGGCACGGGGGCAAGGGCGAAAGCCTGGTGCCTCCTCATACGCGCACAATCATCTCTCCATCTCTCATGACGTGGCGAGCGTTGTATACTTGGCCCTGTCACACGGGGCGACTACGAGCGCGCCGGCGAGCTGACGCGCGCCGTGCTCGGCGCGGAGCGCGAGAGCGGCGCCCGGCCGCGCGGAGCGCGGTGGGCGGCGCGGAACCAGCCGACGGCCGCGTCCCGCGGATACGGCTCCACCGGCGGCCGCTCCGCGGAGCGGCGAAGCCTCGGCGGAACCGCGCGAGCGGCGCCCGGCCGCGCGGAGCGCGGTGGGCGGCGCGGATGTAGTCCAATGACCGCTCCGCGGATGGCGGCTCCGCCGGCGGCCGCTCGAAGCAACCGACCGTTCGGCAGAGAGTACCAAAGCAACCACGGAACAGGGAACAGCGGCGGCGGCGGGCGGGGGTTGGAGCACTGCCCTCTTATCTGACCGGACGGGCAACCGTGTCAGCAACGGTATTCCACTCGCGCGCTGAAGCGTCGCCAGTGTGTGCACTTTGAGGTCGATATGCAACATGCATTCGACCTGTCCTATAACTAGAACTGAGCTATGCGAGCTAGAGCTAGAGACCCTGTTGCCTTCTTCGTTTCTCATAAACTAGGCTACGAGTGCATAACGGAATAAGAGTCGCTGCCGCTCACCTTTCGTTCCGTCGCAGGCTGTCCCGGTAGACCCGCCGCTGGCGCCGCGGCTGGCTCCGCGGCTAATGCTGGCAGCCCCCCCCCGGCCGCCACCACCGCCACCACCGATGACACCACCGCTGGCAGCACTCATCTCAGCATTCATCTCAGCGATCGCCCTATCACCGCCGCCACCGTCAACGCCGCCGCCGCTGACGCCGCCGCCGCTGACGTCGCCGCTGACGCCGCCGCTGACGGGGGTCCACGGCTGACGATGGCATCTCTCCCGCCTCCGCCGCCGCCGCCGCCGCCACCGATGACATCACCGCTGGCAGCTCTCATCTCAGCCTTCAGCTCAGCGACCAATCCAATGCCGCTGTTGCCGCCACCACCACCGCCGCCGCCGCCGTTGACGTCATTACCGTTCGAAGCAATCATATCAGCGACCGCCCCACCGCCGCTGCCGCCGCTGACGGCGCCAACTACCCTCTCAGAGACCGCCCCACCACCGCCACTGCCGCCGACGCCGGAGCCACGGCTGGCAGCTATCATGTCCCCCACTGCGCTGCCGCTGCCGCTGCCAGCCAAGAGACCCGTGCCAACAAGGTAAGCCGCGACCAGCGGGACCCCAATGTTAAGCCCCTTCATCCACACCTGGCACCATACCCCCCAATACCGTGCCACTTTTCTCAGCAAAAGTATTGACAGCCCGTGCTGAGGGACTTACGACCGTCCACTTTTCAGCTCGACGTAAGGACTTTCTAGGGATTATTAGTTGGTATCAGTAACAAGGGTTTAGGGTTTAGGGTTTAGGGTAGCTGAGAAATGGACGAGTGTACGTGCAGGGGCTCAGGGGCTTGCGCTCGTCCACTTATCAGCTCAACCTGAGCCAATTTTGTAACTAAAGCCACCCACACCACCCCACGTGTCCCTCACAAAGTCCTCACGTCAAGCCGAAAAGTGGACGGGTGTGCGCCCCTGCCCGCGCTGCAGCGCCGCCTCGTCCGCCACAACCATGCCGACCGGATTCACCACCGGTTTCCTCGCCTGTCTCGCCTTGAAGTAGCGACGCAAGTTGAAATTGGAATCAAACTTAGAAAGCAGATGATCATGTCTTAACTGGAACCAAGTGCGGTCAACCTGGAATGAACCTGGGGTGAACCCAAGGCGAACCTGGGGTCAACCTGGGGTCAACATGGGGTCAGCCTGGAGTCAACCTGGGGTCGAACTTAGGTCAATCTGCACCGGCCTACCTTGGCACGGTCGTAAGCGGCGGCGTCCCACCCCCACGCCTCAAATTTTGCCCGCGCCTCGGTCTCCGCGTCGGGGACCCACCCGTCATCCCGCGCCGCCCACCCGCAAGGCCCGATGCAGCAGACGACGGCATTATTTGGTCAGACCACCATCACGACCGTACAGTATTTCATATGCCATACTTTACTCACATTTATCGAGTCCCAATGTGCTCACATGGAGTGCTCAGGCGGAAGAGGCAGAGGTAGAGGAGGAGGAGGAGCAGGAGGAGGAGGAAGAGCAGGAGGAGGAGGAGGAGCAGGAGGAGGAGGAGGAGGATGATGAGGAGAAGTAGGTGGAGGAGAATAAGGAAGCGGAGGCGGAGGATGAGGAGGAGGAGGAGGAGGCGAAGGTGTACAGGTGCACAATGAGTAGATAGTCAGGTAGCTAGTGCGGGACGGCGGGGGCAGTGTTGTATGGTACATCGTGAGCAAACAGTCAGAGCCACACCCAGTCCATGCCCCTGTCGAACACCCTCCTCCGGTCCGCGTCTGCCAGCAGCTTGTACGCGCCGTTGATGCGCCGGAAAGTATGGCATGATAGATAATTCGTCGCCATGTCATACAACGCACTGTATACCCTCATGTGTTGAGTTCATTGACACCCTATGACGTAGCGAGCCCTAGCCGCCAGGCCCTCCCAGCAGGGCGTGGATCAGGAGGTGATGAAGTTTGAATCAAGAAACGAGGGTCTGCAATGTGGATGATTACGTGGCAAGCATTTCTGTCGGGCTCTAGTTTCAATCAAGAAACAAGGATCTACAATGTGGATGATGAAGTGGCAAGCATATCTGGCGGGCCCTGCCGAAACCGCGCCGCGGAGCCCGGGTCCGGGTTCACGTCTGGATGCGTGATGCGCACGAGGCCGCGGTAGGCCAGTTTAATGTCTTCGAGGGTGGCGGTGTTGGATACGCCGAGCTGGTCGTAGGGGGACATGAGGATGCCGCCGCCGCCGCTGCCGCCACCACCGCCGCTGCCGCCGGCTGCGCATCGCGTCATCCCCATCCTCGCTCGTGCCACCCTACGAGGAAGGAGTCCACTCTTGGTGTGCCCACTGTGCCCACTGTGCCCACTGTGCCCACTCTTGGAAACGCCGAGCTGGTCATAGGGGGAGATGGGGATGCCGCCGCCGCGCCAGCCGCCGCCCGAGGAAGAGGAGGAGGCTGAACAACAGGAGGAGGAACTATTGCTTTTGCGGCCGCCCGCTGCGCATCGCGTCAGCCCCACCCTCTCCCGAGCCACCGTCGTCACGTGCCTACTTCGGGAGCCACCGCCCAGAGTTGTTTTCGACCGCGACACTCGACCCCCCCGCCCCGCCACCCCCGCCGTCCCCGTTGCCCCCGTCGCCCCCGTCGCCGTCAACCCGCCGCCGCCGCAGCAGCAGCGCTGCATCGCGCGTGATGTTCGTTGCGGACCGGGGGTGCATCAATGCGCCCTGGCACACACTGTTCGCTTCACACAAGAATGCACTTTCTTGACTCCTTGACACGTCAGCACCGACAGCTCGAGAAGGGCGGGGCGGTCATCACCACATCAGACACCATAGACGTGAGAGAGTTACGCCAACACTGCTTGCCCGCGGCGCTTGAGTGCTATGAACGCGGCGTGCGGTTTGCGGCACCGACTCCTACACGCCACGACCCGCAGCCTCCTGACGCCGCCCACCCCTCGCGTCGTCGCTCGTGGGGTTACCTCTCACACGTCCCGGCACACTCCTTCCACTGGTGGGCACCCCCGTGCGACAATGGCGAACGCTGTGGATGCGTCGCCGCCGCGGCGGTACATCGACATCGGTGCCAACCTGACGGACAGCATGTTCCAGGCTGGGCCTGAAGCGGCGTCCCCTTTCCAGCGGCGTTACCTCAACCACCAGCCGGCACTGCCATGGTAGCCGGGGTTGTTTCCCTGAGGCAACTCGAGTTTATATCCCCAGTGTTGAATCAGACTGTCTGACTGTTCCTCAAAGTTACTCAAGCTGAGTTCCCACGGAACGTGTGCGCGGACCCGGGTTGCAGGGCAGCTACCGCGGCAAGCAGGCCCACGCCCCGGACCTCGCGGAGGTGCTGCAGCGGGTAGGGCGGGAGCCTCACACCCGGCAGCTGGCACCATCGTCGGTGAATGACCTTCTTTTCTTGTATGATACCAAGCAGTCCGGAAGTGGGCACTTTACCTCTTTTTGACCCGATGAAACATGCTCATACATCCGTCGACTGGCACGGTGGCTGCCCTGGCGGCGGGGATGGGACGCCGGAGTGGACCGCGTGGTCATCACCGCGGGCACGCTGCCCGAGGCGGCGGAGGCGCTGGAGCTCGCGGAGAACATGGACGGAGCGGCTGGGGTCGAGAACGGAGAATGCGACGGGGGCGGTTACGAGGAAGGGGATGGAGACATGGTAAGGCGGTGCAGGTTGAACCGATGGAAGCTGTGTTACAAGCGCCTGGAACTAGGCGTATGCAACTACAATATGATAAACTGCTTTCAAATGTTGCTTTGAAATTCAACTTGCGACACTACAACAAGAGTAATATGGAGGGGCGGCGGCGGCGGCTGTTCACGACAGTGGGTGTGCACCCCACCCGCTGCGGCGAGTTCGCGGCTAGCGGCGACGCCGAGGGGTACCTTGCACAACTCGGCACGGCCCGGTCTCATCCTCGACACTATGGGCAATTCACCTGCGCCACTCTCCTGCCGAGGGGTACCTCGCACACCTCTGCACGGCCCGGTATCATTCCCGTTACTCTGGGCGATTCCCCTACGGCACAACGGCAAGGCCCGGTATCAAGCAGAGTTGGTAGACGTTTTTACGAGGGGCGTAATCATACTTGGCCTTACAATCGGGGCGATTAGCTGAGGAGGGGAGTTACGCGAGCACCACCAACGGCTGCAACGGCCGAGTGGTGGCTATCGGCGAGTGCGGGTTGGACTATGACCGCCTGGAGTTCTGTCCAAGGGAGACTCAGATGGAGTGGTTCGAGAGGCAGTTCGAACTGTCGGAGGCCACGGGTCTGCCAATGTTCCTGCACATGCGGAACGCGGCGGAGGATTTCATTGACATTGTGCGCCGTAATCGATCGAGATTCACCGCCGGCGTCGTGCATTCATTCACGGCAGGGTCCGGCAGAAATTACTAAAAACGTCCATCAGTACAAATGTGCGTGAAACCACTTAGACACTTAGCAACACGTAGTAATAAGTCGTCCGAATTGAGCGTCCTGACTGGTCAAGCGGGCACTAAGTCAGACTAAGTTGCACTAATTTAGACTGAGTGTCTAAGTGGTTTGGCGCACTTTGTCATATATTATGAACCCTCGTTTCGTTCGTTCGTGGTAGAGCATGGCAATGGCACCAACTGCTCAAAACGTCCCAGAACATATTTAAAACCCTCGTTGTTTGAGAAATGCCTCAATGTGATATCTTGAGTATTTTCTGCCCGGCCCTGGTCCACGGGAACCGTCCAGGAGGCCGAGGCGCTGTTGGCCATTGATGGCATCTACATAGGCATCAATGGTGGGGTCATGGCCCAATACCATACGAGTCGGCTCTTTAAATAATGTTCCGAGCCAGGTACGCACTACAGGTGTCCCGGAGGTTCCAAGCGCTCGACGGTGGGATGTTCGGCGATTGTGGGCGGTTTTGATCAATTTTGGGCGATTTCAGCGTAGGTACGCTTCCAAAACACACCTAGATTCCAGGTTCCAAGCTATGTACGGACCATTATTTAAAGAGTGCACTCGTACTTCGCAGTTTTTCAGGGTACCTCAAACCATGCGCAAATTTGCGACCTTGAGTAAATAGACCGTCAGATTTGCCATACAATGGTACAATATGGCGATTCGACCGTCTATGTCTCAAGAATTGGCGACCTCCATTTGAGGTACCATGGAAAACTGCGAAGTATTGATGGAGGCACGGATGTCGGTGCTTGATGATCTACGCATATTCACGAAGTTGATCTATTGCCGTTTAGGGATTTGTCCCTTTTCCTGAGTCAACTCGTCGGCCGAAGCTTAATAATTAAGCTTCCAACACGAGTTTACTCAAGAAAAGGGACAAATTCCTAAACGGCAATAGATCACCTGCGTGAATATGCGAAGATATGACTGAAGCGGTCGAATCGAGTTGCGCTATGATGTAAGACGGTAGAATATAGAATGCCCGTGCTGATGCTGTGGAAGCTGTGGATGATGCCGGGCCTTGATGGATCGGGTGATACACCGGTACACTGTGAGCAAACAGTCAGGATGATACCGGGCCTCGGTGTCGGGGAGGTACACCAGTACACCATGAGCAAACAGTCAGTATGATGCCGGGCCTCGGTGTCGGGACGGTACACCGGTACACCATGAGCAAACAGTCAGGGTGACACCGGGCCTCGGTGTCGGGGAGGTACACCGGTACACTATGAGCAAACAGTCAGGATGGTGCCGGGCCGTAATGAGCGGGTGCAGCCTGCGCGCGCCAGAGAGCCTGGAGGCAGTGGCTTACACTCGTCCACTTTTCAGCTCAAACTGAGCCGTTTCTGTCACAACATACACCCTAGACACCCCCTCATACCCCCTCACACCCCCTAAACACCCCCTGCACAACCCTTAAATTTCCCCCTATTTCATAGAGGGCGCTTACGGTGAGCCGAAAAGTGAACGAGTGTAAGCCCCTGCCTGGAGGTGGTCAAGCTACTCCCCCCAGATCGGATAATGTTAGAGACCGACGCGCCGTGGTGCGGCATCAAGGCCACGCACGCGGGTGCCGGTTTCGTCCGAAGCACGTGGCCTACGTGCAAAAAGATAGGGCCCTCGTGCTAGACGCTGCTAAGAGTGATTTGCCGACCTTCATTTATTGAGTCAAAAGCCATCCGCCTGATCAATATAGCGCTTTGTGCCAGGCTCTTCTGTGGCCTGACTGCCTTACAGAAATCATTCAAAACAAAACATCCTTCAAAACGTTTGCCAACACTTCTTGCTTGAATCACAAGCCGCACGCCTGATGTTTAGTGCAGTTTCTGCGGGGCCCTACGACAACAAGGAGAAGAAGCAGCCCGGTGAGTGCCTAAAGGTAGGGACTGGCAGATATTGCTCGCCACGTCGTTCAGCGCACTTGAACCCTCGTTTATTAAGTTAAATGACATCCTGTGACGTGGCGAGCAATTCTTGCCAGGCCCTGCTGCAAGGACCGCTCCGAGCCGTGCCACGTTGCACAGGTGCTGGAGGCGAGGCCCTGATTGTTTGCTCATGATGTACCCGTGTACCACCCCGCCGCTGGGTCCCGGTGTCATCCACACTGTTTGCTCATAGTGCATCCTCCGGTGTACCCGCTGCTCCGAGCTGTGCCAGATTATGCTGGTGCTGGAGGTTATTACGCCCAGGTACTGGTGTCGTGTCCTCCAACGTTTGCGTATAGTCTACCGGGGTAACCCCCGACGCAATGATACTAAGGCCTGGTATGATCTCTTCCAAATGTATGATCTGGCCAGTGTACCCCCGACACTTATGAGTTTATTGCACGGAGGCGAGGGTGAATGCCTGGTGCCTCCTTATACTCGCGGAAGCGTCACTCTCTCGCCCCCCCGACACTATTGCTATAATGCTGTAGCCAACATGTTGACACAAACGCCAGTGGTGTCGGGCCATGGCGTGAGGTGCTGGCGGCGGTAAAGGGGATGGAGGAAGGGGCTTACACTCGTCCGCTTCTCAGGTCAACCTGAGCCGTTTATGATGCGAAATCACACCCCAAACACTCCCTGACACCCTTTGATACCCAAAAAACACCCCCAAAACTACCCCTTGCCGGGACCCCTATATTACAAAAAGCGCTTATGTTGAGCTGAGAAGTGAACGAGTGTAAGCCCCTGGATGGAGGAAGGGGAGTTGGCAGAGGCGTGTTACCAGAACACGCTCAAGGTGTTCTTCCCGGATGAATATGCCAGAGATTTGCAATCGTCGTGAGGGACAGACAATTTCTCGTGCATAAGGAGACATCAGGCTTCCGCCCTTCGACGTGACCGCCGTGATGTCGTGACAGAAAGTGTACCGGGTGCAGCGTGTGTAAAATGAATATAGGGTTCTAGCTGTCAATTTGACCTCAAAGTAGTATCGATGCGATGGTGAATAAAAGCCCCAACTCATAACAAGAGAAGCGGAGTGTGGGCATGGACAAATAGGAAGAACGGCCCTGGGTCTATTAGTAGTACAATCTAAGGCGTTTCGCGCCTCGTGTGTGGCCGCCACCGACACTTCGCAAGTCATCGTTTGCGCGTAATCCTCGCCGAATCACCACTCTAAACCAATTCCGTCTCCACCGTCGCGTCGCCGTCCCCCGGCGACGCTTTTGCACTATACTTTTGCACTATACTTTACACTCACCGAGCCCGGGGCTCAGACAGAGGAGAAAGTCCCCACCCGACTACTTAATCTCCTGCCACCCGCCACCGCTCCCGCCCCTGCCCCGCCGCGACCACACTGCGTACGCGACGTTCGCCACGCCGGCCGTCTCATCGCAGGGCCTCAAACCCGCATTTGTTTCCAGCTCACCTTCAGTAACTTCCAGCTATCATGCAGGTAACTCAAGAGGCGTGGGGTAAGTCCAGAGGCGTCACGGTCAAACAGACCAAAGTTCAGCCGGAATGAAAAGAAATGTGAGGCCCAACGCAGATGGCGTTGGTTTGCTCACCATCTGAATGACTCAGGGATCGATGAACGTAGTTAACAGTTCATTTCGAAATGGACCCTGCCAGTGCGAGACCAAAATTGAGCGCCCCGCAACCGCTGTACAGGAACTTGGCGCCGTGTCTCTGGTACACCAGCCCCCCCAGCAGGGGCTTACACTCGTCCACATTTCAGCTCAACTTAAGCGCCTTCTGTGGGGCAGGTCGTGCACTCAGGGGTTGTTTAGGGTGGTTTAGGGTGTGTTGAGGAGGTGTCAGGGGTTATCAGGGGGTGTTTAGGGCGTATTTTGTGTCAGAAACGGCTCAGGTTGAGCTGAAAAGTGGACGAGTGTAAGCCCCTGCCCCCCAGCAGCGCGCCCAGGAAGCACCCTCCGCTGTTGCACCCTCCAAACACCCCCATTATCGCCGAGTAGGAGGGTCGTTGATAACAAGCACGCGAACCGAGATCGGAGTATGACTTACATTCAGGGTGAATGCGCATACAGATGTGCGCAGTAGAAGGAGGACATTCAACGACGGTCGAGTAACAGGGTGATTGCATAGGGTGATGCTCACGAGGACGCGCGCAGTCAGTTGGTCGTCCATCGTCGGTCGAGTGCTTGTTATCATGACCCCCCCCGCCGAGTTGAGTCCCCGAGGCGCGATCTCCTGGCAAGAGGGTCATTGAGAGCAAGCACTCGACCGAGATCGGCGGGAGGGCTTACCTTGAGTGTGTATGCTCATACAGTCTCGCGGAATCGGAGGGCAGATTTCATCGTCGGTCGAGTGCTTGGTCTCCGTAACCCCCCTGCCTGTACAAACCCGTTGCCCACGCTCCAGTACAGCCCGAACGTGATGCCGTGGAGGAGTTGCACCGGTAACACCATCCACGTCAGCGGCATCATCGGGAGCCACGCGTAGAGCGTCTGTCGCAGCCCGTAGCACGCCAGGCAGGAGGGTCATTCAGAACGTATCGAACGGCGATTGGAGCATGACTTAGCTTCATGATAATTTCTCATACAAACACGCGGACACGGCTTTTGGTGGTCGACCGATCTATAGGGATTTACCCACATCCCAATTTCGGTTTATCATCATTCCAACGTCGGTCAAACCGTTAGTCTCAAATGACCCCCTGCCAGGATTAGCACAATGCACCACTCCGTGGACAGAAACGCTTTGATCCGCGCCTCATGCGCGAAGATGACGACCTCCGATAAGCACGTGCACGCCAACGCCAGGCCCATCAAGAGCTTAGTCGCGCCGAGTTCTAGAGGCTCAAGTTGACGTAGATAGTAGAACTTGAAAGCTGCAGTTCATCACATTCTAGTGTCAATCGATTAGTTTCATGCGGTTTCAACATAGCTTTCAGCGGTTCAACTCGCGCCGCCTTACCGAGTTCTTCGAGCCAGAGGAACAGGAATGTGTCGGTCACCGCCATGGAGGCGCCCGGGCAGTAGGGTCATTGAGAGCAGGCACTCGACCAAGATCAGAGCATGACCTTCCTTCAGGGTGAATGGGTAGGAGGGTTATTGAGAACAAGCACTCGACCAATATCTGAGCAAAGCTTAGCTTCAGGGAGTAAGCTCATTCAGACGTACGGAAGGGGGGGGATTCAACGTCGGTCCAGTGCTAGTTATCAATTCCTCCCCTGCCATGACGACGAAGAGGCAGAACGTCAGCGCGATCTTGGGAGGGGCCACGACCTCCAGCACTCGGGTCAAGATGCGCCGGTTGTCGACACCGCCCCCGACGTCGGCACCACCACCTTCCGCGCGTACATGCTCACCTCCATCGGCCTTCGTTTCTTTTACTGCCGATGTCTTCTCCGACGGGAGGATCAGCGGCTTCGTCGTTGACGTCGTCGGCGGCAGCACCGCTGTCACCAACTCCACCGTCGCCGTTGGAGTCAGCCCTTCGCTGAGGGACCAATAAATCGTGCTCCCCAGGCCATCAATCGCAATTCAACCCTCGCTGCATGATTTAAATGGCATCCTATGACGTGGCGAGCACTCTTCATCAGTCTATACCTTCGCTACTGTCACTCCCACCGTCACCATCGTCGCCCTCCTCTTTCCCCGAGCCAGCCCCCGCGCCCCCCACATTCGCACTTTCTAGATCTATCTCCACCACCTCCAACAGCTGCTCCCTGTCCGATTCCACCGCCGCGGATTTGTGTCCGCTGCTGCTTGTGACCAATTCCACCTCTCCGGATTTATGTCCGTTGTTGTAACCGCTTGCGAGTGCGGACTCGTGCTCCTCGTCCACGGGTGTGAAGTCCATACGGAGGGATACCATCGCGCTGATGGACAGCATGAGCGGCACCATGATAAACGGAGCGGGGCCCGCGATGGCCGGCGTGTGGGGCCTGGCGCTTAAAGCTCGCCGCGTCATAGCATGCTAAGTAAGTAAAAAACCGTGGTTTTAAAAGTGAGTTGGATGACTGGGCCTGGCGTATATCGCTCGCTACGTCATAGGGTGACCATGAAGTTAAGAGACGAGGGCTCGAAATGCGTTGGATGACGTGGCGAGCAATATATGCCAGGCCTTACCGGCGGCGCATAGGTGAGCACGGCTCCCATGCCGGGCGCGAATATGTAGCCCCACCCCACGGCACCCCACAACCGCTGGTTGCCGTAGCTGGCCTTTTCGCCGCGGGCTACCGCGCGCCGTACCATCAACCCCGTTGCTAAGGCCCGGTGCCATGCCTCCTGGCTGCTAAGGCAAAGCATCAAGTCTACAGGTGCACAATGAGCGAACACAGTCTACTGACTCGTAGGACTGTTGTGGGGGAGGCGAAGGAGGAGGCGAATACGTACATGTGCACCAAGAGCGAACAGTCTGATCATAGACGGAGTAAGAGGTATCGTGTTCAGGTAGACTACAAGCACACAGCCATACAGTACCCGGACCTCACCCGTGGCGCTGTCTGCTAATGAATTGTTGGCGCACGATAACGCCGTCAAAAAGCCAATGTAGACGAAGATTGAGTGGAAGCTTTTAGGAATCTGCGACAGGCCCGCGTAGCCGACGCCCAACACCACCATCTTGCCGTAGGGCCTGGCAGAAACTGCTATGCTTGTCGAACTGAGTGAGTGCTGGGGATTGGGGGATTAAACTAAGCGAGTGTACGTTAGTTTAGGGGCTAGTGGTTAGTGGGTTAATGTTGGGGACTACTGTGGTTAATACAACAGGGGGGTTCAAACTAGGCTAGTTGAAGCTAGTTTAGGGGCTAGTGCTTAGTAGGCTAGTTTAGGGGCGACCAGTATAGATATTGCTTGCCGCGTCATCAACACGCAATCCGAAACCTCGTTTCGTGAGTTACATTATGCGATTTATGCCTTGGCGGGCTATAAGTGCCAGGCCCATTGCCCGCCCCGTTGCCAACGCGTACTGGTGAGCCTCTTGAGACAAAGTGCATGAAACCACTTAGACACTTAGCAACAAGTAGTACTAAGTCGTCCAAATGGAGCGTTCTGATTGGTCGAGCGGGCACTAAGTCAGCCTAGGTAGCACTAAGTCAGACTAAGTGTCTAAGCGGTTTCACGCACTTTGTCATATCTCGAGGGGCATCCTGTGACGTCGTGAGCAATGTCTGGCAGGACCCAGCGAGAGGGCGAGCTACCGAATCATGTCATGTGGCGAGCAAAATCCGCCAGGCCCTACCATGAAGAAGAGGATGGCGTTGTGGCGGCCGCAGGCGTCCGCAGCCGCGCCCCACAGCCAGGGGCTTGCACTCGCTCACTTCAGAGCTCAACTTGAGGACCTTCGGGACACATCACTCACGTTAGAGCTCAACTTGAGCACCTTCGGGCCACATCCACGGGAGAATTCGGATTACGTGGGGGACAAAGTGAGCTTAAGTTGAGGGGAACGGGGCAAAGTAAGCTGAAGTTGAGCGGAAATGGGAACGAGTGTGAGCCCCTGCCCACAGTGGCGTGAAGCAGAGGCTGATGAGCGGGCGCGAGGCGTTGATGAAGCCAATTTGCTCCTCGTTCAACCCCCAGCTAGGGCCGGGTGGATAATGGTCGCCAAGTCATCCATCGCGCTTTGAATCCTCGTCTCTTGACTAAAATGGCACTGTATGATGTGGCGGGCAATATCCGCCAGGCCACGTCATCTAACGCACTTTGAACCCTCGTCTCTTGAGTTCAATGGCGTCCTCTGACACGTTGACCATTTTCTGACTGGTCCTGTGTCATCCAATGCATCTTGAACCCTCGAGTCTAGAGTTAAAAAACGGCGTACTGTGACGTGGCGAGCAATATCCGCCTGGCCCTGCCCCCAGCCGCGGTAGAACAGTGCGAGGTAAGGCACGATGCAGGCGTAGGCGCCAAAGGTGCACAGGTACCACGCCTTGCAGTAGTACAGCGGGTTGATGCCGCCGCCGCCGCTGACGCCGCCGCCGTCACCGCCGCCGCTGATTTCGAAATAATGATAGCGCCGGCTGATACTTTTCATCCTGTCGAGAGGGCGAGCACGGAGTCGGAGGCGGCGGGGACGGAGGTGGAGGGCTCGGAGGAGGCGGGCTCTCCGTCGACGGAGGTCGCCGTGACGTCCTGGAACCGACCGCCGCCCACTTCACGCTGGAGCCCCCCCCCCCCAACGCGTCGACGTTTCAACTCTGCGGTTTTTCCGCGTTGTTTGGCAGTTTCTGTTTTGTTCCGACGAAACGTGGCCCCACGAATTGCACGCTCTTCAGACGCTCCCCCAGACGTCTTGCACAACGGACCACGCTCGTGAGACTCGCGGTGTCCACAGCGATGTACTTGAAGAGCGGGCTGGGAGAGGCGTCGGCCAACGGGCGGCGAGTTGTTCGGTAGAGCAAGTGGCCACGTGGAAGCACCCAAATGCAATTCTGGAGGTGCCGATGTTGTCCCGAGAACGGAGACGATCCGGTGGGGGGCGAACGCGTTGGACCCCCCGCAGGATCCGCGCAGACGATACAAACCTCGTAGTGGAGCCTCGCGCCAATTCCTTCTCGCAGCCCACACTTGTAGCATGGCGTTGATGTGAGAGCATGCCCGTGCCCCCCACCATCCCATCTACTCAACGCCTGGTTCATCCCCGCGGCAAGCGAAGCGTCCCAGGCGCCGCTGCCCGCCACGGTCCGTAAGGCAGCCGGGGTGCACTTGTTTAATTTAGTTTTCCAACGAACAGCTGCCGGACGACGTGCCGGCGGGGCTCGTGGGACTCATGCGCTGACGGCGTTAAACCTCAGCGGAAACCAACTGACGAGCGTGCCGGCTGCGCTCGGCGGGCTCACCGCGCTGAGGGAGCGGAGCTCGGCAACAACCAGCTGACGAGCGTGCCGGTGGACCTCGGGGAGCGTCCGGGGACAGACGGCATCGGCCGGGGCGAAGCGACGGGACCACCGCAACTGCGCGTGATATGTCGACACCGACACGCAGCGGGAGGGGTATCGCTGTTCTGGTGATTGTTGCGGCGTGCTTCATCTGCGGGTAGGGGCCCGACAGTTTATGCTTGCCACGGCACAGGCATTAGGACTTAACTAAAGACACGGTGAGTTTAGACTGAGACGTATGACGTGGTAGGCATAGTCCGCCAAGGCCTTATATGCGGGGACACGCAGGCGCCAGCGCCACCCCCTCCCGGCGAAGGCGTCCCGGTACAAGGGTAGGCCCTGGCGGATATCGCTCGCCACGTATACCTGTGCCGCTTGACTCAAGAGACGAGGGTTCAAAGTGCGTTGGACGGAAGAGCAATATCCGTGCTCTCGTTGGACCTGGCAGTATCGCTCGCCACGTCATAGGTGCCGTTTCACTCAAGAGATGAGGGTCCAAAGTGCTGTGGTTTGACGTCTAGGCGAGCAATAACTGACAGACCCTGTGCACGGGCAGTGCAACGCTTCCGTGGCCATCACCAACTGCGCACTGGACCCCTCGGTAGGGAGGTGCAGGTTGAAACCTGTGTTTGCTTAGAGCACGGTATAAAGACGTCGTTGGCGTGTATGACTTATCGCCCACACACTCACACACACTTTTTATCGCCTGTTTGATGCTCGGCAATATATTGCCACGTGCTATGCTATTGAGAGCTCCTGGTTTCAGCTCTTGAAACTAGTATATGATGAACTGCTTTCAAAGTTTGCTTTCAATGTCAACTTGCGGCGTTACATCTCGGTGGCCCCGGCGGGGCGCGAGTACTGGCCCCCGGGGCTCAACGCCAACGTCTCCAAGCCCATCTTCGGCCAAACCGCTCAATACAGGCATGGGCTTGAAACTCGCGAATGACAAATGACGAACATATTCGCCAATACAAATGACGATTGACACTCAAATTCGTCACAAGTCACTCGCGCTGTCTCCCCCCAATGACACAAACATTCGTTACTCACGCGCCCGAAGTGCGTCTTGAGCGACATGGAGTCGCTCGGGATCCAGACAATACAAGACCTGGAAACCAAATCGAAGAAACGTGAACAGTGCAACATGAACACTGTATCGCGTAGACTCTAACTTACTGAGTGAGGCGCTTTCATAGAAAGCCCGAACACTCCCGAGCCCCTGAGTACAGCATGTTCGCGGACCACATCGCGTACCTCATACACCAGCTGTTCCGCGACGCCGACAGGAAGGAGGCGTACATCTACACGTCCAGCAGCCCCGGAGAGTGCTACTTCCCTCTCTTGGTAGGGCGGTGCATGTTGAAACCCGTGTTTGCAAGCAAGGAATAAGACGTCCTTAGGTTGTATGACTTATTGCAATGCCCGCGTGTAGTGCTCTGCAATCTTACCCCGTGCTACTCTATTGAACTCGCCTGGTTTCAGTGCTTAAACCTAAAATGCGACAAACAGCTTTCAAGGTTTGCTTTCAATTTCAACTTGCGACGCTAAACATTGTACTACACGTGCGCCAGTGCGTACCACGAGTGCAAGGAGGATGAGAACACCACCATCCGGATCGAGCGGGAGGTGAGGCCTGATAGAATTTCTACAACAGGCCGATCTCGGTATATCGCTTCCCGCGCTGAGCGCTGACGCTTTGCCCGCAACTCTGTATGGGCATTCAACCTGGCACCCGCTTTCCCGCACGCAGCGCTGGCGCTTTGCCCGCATCTCTGTATGGGCATATCACCCTGACGATATACCGAAACCGGCCTATTAAAACGTCCTTCGACACTCTCAGCCCACCCTTGTTGTGTTGAGTCAAATGCCCGGCCGCCTGATATACTGTAGAACTCCTGCCGGGGCCGTCTCAGCAGGTGTTCCCGCCGCCGCCGCCGCCGGGCGGTGCAGGGGCGACCGGGGCAGCGGTGGCGCCCGACGTCCAGGTGATTTTGGAGCCGCTGATTGTTCCGCGGTACCCGTGTGGCAGCTTTTGCCGGGTAGGGCCCACCGGACAGTGCTCCTCGAAACATCAGGCGGGTGGCATTCAACTCAAGCAACGTGGGTCACAATGTTGACGTTTGCTGAAGGACGCGTTGAGAAATTCCTCCGAGGCTCTGCTGCCGGGACCCGCAGGTGCAACAGTGCAAGGACAAACTCATCACAGCTGTGAACGAGTCACTCGCTGGGCTGCCCACGCTAGATCACTACCTCGGCAACATCACCGATTGGTTCAACTGCACCAGACTGGAGGTGGGGCCTGACAGACATCACAAAGTGCGCCAAACCACTTAGACACTTAGCAACAAGTAGTCCTAAGTCGTCCCGCTCGACCAATCAGAACGCTCCATTTGTACGATTTAGCGCTGAATTTCGCTCAGCGTCTAAGTGGTTTGGCGCACTTTGTCATAGTGCCTGGCACATTGTACTGCACATCATAGACCCTCGTTTCTTGTGTGAAATGGAATCACATGAGGTGGCGAGCATTATCTGTCAGGCCCTAACTGGAGGTCACGTCGGAGTACGCGAAGAGCAACGCGAATAGTGTGTGCCTCGAACGCCCGCCCGCCCCCAGCCCGCCCACGTCTCCGGCAGGGATTCACACTTGTGCCGCGCCTTTCAGCTCAACCTGAGCCGTTCTGTTCAGTCAGCCGTTCTGTGTCCAGTTTGTGACGAGTTGCGACCCTTCGATATAATAACACGCCATTGAAACCATCGAACTTGTACCATAAACAGTGCTTACGCTGAGCTGAGAAGTACACGAGTGTAGAACCCTGGTCGCTGCCGCCGCCATACTCGCCGCCGATGCCGCCGATGCCGCCCATGTCGCCGGCTGGTGCCAGCCACGGTATTGCGTTGCTTCTGCCGGTGGCGGCGGCGATGCTGATGCTAACTGCGCACACGTGACACTGGGTGGGTTGCAGCTTGCAAAACCAGTGTTTGGCATTAGTTCCGCACTCATCGCAGTTGCTCCCCGTGATTTGGTTTCGTTTGTTGATCGATTATCAGTACTAGTCTAGCTAGCTGTAGTTGAAGACTGGAGGCTTCCCCTGCCTGTAGTTGGGCACAATTGAAGCGAGGAGCGCCTTAATTTAAATTGTATTTCACTAAAAAAGAATTCTTTCCTCTCACCAGCTCACTCGCCTGCCACTTGGCCATGGACCGTGTGTAAGCATTGTGTTCCCTACTAATCAGTGTGTACCGGTGCACCATGTGTTGCGTTCCCTAGTACCCACCATGACCCGGTACACATATGCCGTGTTATAGTAGACTTATGACAGTGGAAAGTGGGAAAGGGCGCGATGCTGCCGCAACCACACGATTAGATACGTTTTCAGTCATGTCCATCGAGCTCCATGGCACTCACATGGTGGGGGTAAACCATACGATCATCATAATACATGCACTGATAGTATGATATGACGGCCGTGCTTGTGTGAGACCAACTAGCGTTATGCGCGTGACATGTGGCTTTGCGACAACGACACACGGGTGGCGCCAGCGAAAGCCGACATCTGCGCGATCAGACTGCAGTCGGTGCTGACGAAGACAACGCCTAGACGCGTGCGTTACCATGAAGCGTGATACGCGAGACTGATGACGTGTGCTTCGAGGACACGTGTGAACGTTAGTTGAAAAGCAAAACTCGTATTATTGAAATTGCCATGTTGCAAGCCAAGTACCCCGTTGTCTATCGCCTTTACGACAAACAATGTATTAAACGAACAGTGTATTAAAATGGGTGGAGATGAAGAACGTCATGGTATGCTGCAGCGCGTAGGGAGCGGCTCCCGCCAACTCACTCAACCGAGTCGCGGAATTTAAGCGATCTGGCCGCAGTCGGCGATGACAACCTGCTTGCAGGGCCTTACATGCATATTTTATCCAGCTCAATTTCAGTATCTTTGACACGTGAAGTGGGGGATATGTCAAGTGGTGTCCGGGACAAACGGACTGGAAACACGCTCATGCGGTCAAGAAGGCGGCGCGCGTTGTTGCGAGGATCATTTAAATCTGGCAAGATAAACCTCCGGCGAAGGAGGTGGCCTTGGTAGTTTCGGCGTCGATCAACTGGGGAAAGAGATGTCCTCATTTCCTCGCAACAACAAAAACGTATTATGCAAGGGGGAACGAACAGTAGGGAGCAGGGTGCGAAAGGAAAAGGGGGTGCGGAGATGGGCTGATGGCCTGCACCTACGCCGAGACATGGAAGGGGGCACGGGTGGGATCAACAGGGGGGTGCGGGTGGTTCTAATATGGAGGGGAAACATATTTTGTGATGTGTAAGTCCCTGCCTGCTTGGTGGTCTTGCCGGAGGAGGAGCCCACCTTCTCAATGGACTGCACGATGTCCATGCCCTTCGTCACGGCGCCTAACACCAGGGCCTGCCAGACGTTGCTCGCCTTGTCAAAAGATGCCAACGCCCATATGATGAACAAGGCGAGGGTTCAAAATGTGTATTGACGACGAGGCGGGCACCGGTCCTGGCAGATATTGCTCGTCACGTCAAAGCATGCCATTTGACTCGTGAAACGTGGGTTACAATGCACGCCGATGACGTGGTGGGCTACCCTATACAAGCCTGTTGGATATTGCTCGCCGCGTCAAAGGAAGCTATTTGACTCAAGAGAGGAGGATTGAATGCGTGCATTGGGGCCAGTTGTCAGGTTTAGGGTTCAGGAATTTAGGGTTTCCCTGCCGAAGACGACGTGCTTGCCGTCCAGCCACGCGGTCTGCGCGGTGCAGAGGAAGAACTGGGAGCCGTTGGTGCCGGGGCCCGCGTTGGCCTTGGCGTAGGGGCGCTCGTTGAAAATTGAAGGCCGAGTTCGAAGGTGGTTGACCATAATTTATATTCAAGTGCTGAAACGAAGCGCGGTCAACCCAGTCAGTCTGGGATCAACCTAGTGCCTAGTCTGCAAAGCGTACTAGTACTAGTATCCTAGTAAGTACGTTTGGAGAGTCACATAGGGTCAACCTGGGGTCACCCTGAGGTCAATCTGTGAGCAAGCTGGGGTCAATTCGGGGTGAGGCAGGGTCAATTTGGGGTTAGCTTGGGGTCAAGTTGCGCCGCCCCACCATGGACAGGATACCAGCGCCGGTGTGCTTGAGCTGGAAGTTCTCATCCGCGAACTTCTCGCCGTAGATGGACTTGCCGCCGGTGCCGTTGTGGTTGGTGAAGTCACCGCCCTGGCAGCAGGGTCACTGAGAACATGCACTCGACCGACATCAGGGTGAAAGCTCATACAGATGCGCGAAGTATACGAAGGAGGAGGATGGTAAGGAGGAGGTAAGGAGGAGGATGGTGAGGAGGAGGAGGAGGAGGAGGAGGAGGAGGAGGAGCAGGAGGAGGAGGAGCAGGAGGAGGAGGAGGAGGAGGAGGAGGAGGAGGAGGAGGAGGAGGAGGAGGAGGAGGAGGAAGAGGAGGAGGAGGAGGAAGAGGAGGCGGAGGAGGTGGAGGAGGAGATTCAACGTCGGTCGTGTGCTTGTTCTCAGTTCCCCCCCTGCCTGGCACATGAAGCCGGGGATGACGCGGTGGAAGGAGGAGGCCTTGAAGCCGAACCCCTTCTCGCCGGTGCAGAGCGCGCGGAAGTTCTCTGTTCGGATGTGGCGGAGGGGGAAGGTCAGCACGCTCTCTACCTGGTATCCCCGTGTCAAAAGTTAAGCTTGTAATCGAACGATTGGTTGGTTGTTCGACCGAAGTGCGGCTGGGCGCAATCGCGCGCCGCCGAACAGTCGCGCGACGCGCACATCCATCGATGACAGGGATGGCGTCGGCGGCCGGCTTCCGATCCGATCGAGGAACAATCGACGAGCCCGACGCGGCCAGATCAGGGCATCGGGGCAGTGGCAAAATGAGGGTGTCTTCGTACAGGCTGACTGGATTGCAGTGCTTCAGGATCTCAAGAAATGGGAACAGAGCGGGGCGCAACTCACCGGCGGTCTTGGGGGTGACGTCGGCGCGGAGCTGAAAGGAGGGAGGGGGGCGGGTGAGGTTGGATTAGCCGCCAGATCGGGTCGCAACGGCTGCGCGGGCGCTCGTTTCGGCTCGACCCACGCCGGATCGATAACACTTTTTCTCTCCCTAATCCGCCGCCTCACACACTCCTCGTGATCTATCTACACCACACGTTTGTGTGAGCCAAAGGAGGCTGCCGCTGGTGAGAGGAGTAAATCCCGTGTGCCCCGACGGCGAACCCCCCGATCGGTGCCGCAGCTACCCCCCAACTCTCCGTCCCATGCTACCTGCCATTCACCATCACGTGGCACACTCCCCAGTTCTGTTTCGTTCGGTATAACACGGTGTGGGAATTGGGGCGGAGGCTCACCGTCATCTCGATGCGGCCCGCGGGGGCGCCGCCGATGGTCATGTCGAAGAAGACAACGGGGTTGGACATTGTTAGAGGTGTTAGAAGTTGGGGGGAAAGGATGGGTGTGGAGAGAGTGGTGTGCGGCGGCGAGCGCCGCGTTTTTATATGGCTGAAAAAGACAAAAAGCAGACGAGCGGCCGCTTGGCGCCAGGGAGGTCAAGGTGATCCGATGAACCAGCGGGACTTTCATCGTGAAGACGGTTTCAATATCCAAACCACGTTGACCGTACTTAATCGCATGTAGGTCGGTTGGCACTGTCAAGTCCTCAGTCCGGCCACCATCACCACCGTACTTGCACTGCGTGGCTCGCGATCTTCACAACGACCCCCGGTTCCTTCCTCGCACACAGGACCATCGCGCGCTCAGACGCGACGCCACCCCACGCACCGAAACTTTGAGGTCACGTAAACCGGTGTACACGACCCCGCGGCGCGATGGCGGGTGTGCAGCAGCTGTCGCAGCTCCTGGATGGCGACGACAAACACGACGACGTCTCCGAGGCCCAGGAGGCGTTCGAACGCGCATCCGCGCGCGCGAGCCAAGCCGAGAGCGACGCCAGCGAAGGGCGCCGCCGCCTAGAGGCATGGCCTTCAAATCCAGCACATTTCTTCTGGTAGACTCAGCCGTTAGCCACCACCGCTGGAGTTGAGCCCTCGCACAACTGTAGCTGTGTCCTTGGAACCCAACCTCCCATGCCTCGAGGTAATCTGGCGTGCGGGGGTGCCTTGTTGGGTGACGGTGACGATGCCGAGGCGACGATAGCTAGATGCTCTACTTGAGCCGGACCCGGGGACCACTCGGGCCGGACGAGCCCACTGCTGCGCCCTTATCAGCCCATTCGCCGACCGGCACAGCTGTGGTGGGTGAAGGCGTCACGGCCGTGGCTGTGGCTGTGTCCTAGATTGAAATCTTGAGGCCTGTCCGTATCTCGAGTCCCACAGGAACTTGGGTGCCTGGCTGCCTGCCCCCTGGTACACTGGTTACACTGTGAGCAAACAGTCATGGAACGAGCGCACGACCCTGCCCCGCGGTCGCGCGCGAGCAGTTCGCCGAGTACGCAGTCCAAAAGGCGGACGAAGCAACCGCACAGCTTTCGCAAATCCGCGCGGTGCTTGATGTCGCCGAGGGCCGCTCCCCGGTGGACAATGCCGTCGTGAAGGGCATGGCGGATCTCTCCGACGCTGTGAGCAACGCCAAGGCGGAGGCGGAGGCCTTTGCCACCACCGCGATGGAGGAGAAGAATGTGGTCGGGAAGAAACTCGCGGCTGCGGCGGCCGCCGCGGCCGCCGCCAACGGCGGGGGCGGGGAGGAGGAGAATGAGGAGGAGGAGGAGGAGGAAGACCTTGGGGTGGCGGTAGCGCGGGGCGGAGCAGGAGCAGGGGCGGGCGGCGGAAGCGGCGGAGCCATGGTAGGGCGGTGCATGTTGACCCTCTCAAACCAGTGGTGACAGCGCCTGGAACAATCCTCTTGAAACTAAGATATGATGTACCGCCTTCAATTTTTGCTTTCAACTTCAACTTGCACCGCTACATCATGGATGTGGACGGGGGTGCAGCCGACGAAGCGCCTACCATGGCGTACCGCGGGTTCATCGGGCCCGCCGCCGCCGCCGCCGAGCTCGAGCTCGACCCAGCGCTAAACTTCGCGGAGCGTGCGAAGTACATTCCGCTGCGGCTGGACATGGAGGAGCGGAAGATGCTGCGGCTGCTGGAGGTAGGGCCTGACAGATGCAGCTCGCCATCATAGGATAACAATAGGCCGATTTCGGTATATCGCCTGGGTGAAATGGCCATACAGAGTTGCGGGCAAAGCGTCAGCGCCCCGCGCGGGCGCCAGGTTGAATGCCCATGAAAAGTTGCGGGTATCGCGTCAGCGCTCAGCGCCGGAAGCGATATACCGAAATCGGCCTATTAGCTCATGAAGCGAGGGTTCGAAGTGTGGTGAATGACGTGGCAGGCATCATCTGTCGGGCTCTAGCTGGAGGCGGCGCTGCACGTAAGCGAGTACACGGACAAGGTGGACGTGCTCACCTACAAGTCCAAGACGCAGCGCATTACCAGCCAGCTCAAGGCATGGGGGCTATTTGAGATCAGGCCCTCGACTGACGTTGAACCTCCTCCTCCTCGTCCTCCGGAATGGTCATTAAGAACATGCACTCGACCAAGGTTGATTCGACGATCGAGTCCGCCCGTCTATATAAGCGTTGACCCAGAAACTGAGCATGAGAGCACGATCGATCTCGGTTCGAGTGTTTGTTCTCAACGACCCTGCTGCGAGGAGATTTGCGCCATCATGTGCGGGCTGGTGGTGGCGACGGACTACCGGCGCGGGCAGAAACTGATCGTGGACAAGGTGGGGCGGTGCAAGTCGACCCTATCACAACCCGCGCTGAAAGCGCCCATGGTCTCAGCGCTTGAACCTAGAATGTAATGAACTGGTTTCAAACTTTGCTTTCAATTTCAATTTGCGCCGCTACAACGAGGACTTTGCGGCTAACGCGGAGTTCTTCCAGGCCATCTTCGAGATCGGCCGCCGCCACAAGGTGGGGCGGTGCAGGTTGACCCGCGGCTGCCCGCGCTCGGTTTCAGAGATTGTGTTCAAAGTATTGAAACGCTGGTTTCAGAGATTGTGCTGAAAAGTGTTGAACCGTTTTTGTTTCAGACGTTGTGTTTCAAATGAGATGAACTTTGCATTCAATTGCGAATTGCGCCGCTACAACGAGGTGCAGAACCCTGAGAAGATGCGGAGCGAGTACGGCAAGATGATCTACCTGCTGCAAGATTCGCAGATGGGGGCGGTGCAGGAGCTGCTGGAGTTCAAGGTAGGGCAGCGCAGGTTGACCCCAGGTTGAACCCAGGTTGACCCCAGACTGACCTCAGTTTGACCCCAGCTTGACCCCAGCTTGACCTCAGCTTGACCCCAGCTTGACCCCAGCTTGACCCCAGCTTGACCCCAGCTTGACCTCAGGTTGTCCCCGTATTGACCGCGCTTGGTTTCAGAGCTTGAAGCTAAAATATGATGAAGCGCTTTCAAACTCTCCCTTCATTTTCAACTTGCAACGCTACACCAAGCTGGTGAAGCCGTTGCGAACGGCGTACACGCTGTTGAACGAGAAGGGCGGGCTCGGCATGCTCAACGATGCGCTGATGCTCCAGGCCACGGCGGAGATCATGCACGAGGCAGGGGGGGTATTGAGATAAAGCGAATGGAGCTCGAATTATCTTGCCCGGTGAACGCTTGTACTCATACAGGCTCGCAGACTTGGTTAGCAGAAAGCAGTGGCCGACCGACCTCCTGAGCATCGTTGGGCACTTACCCTTGCCGGCGAGCTTGTCGTTGTTCGATTTGTCGGAATTTGTCATTTACGTCTGTCGAGAGTTTGTTCTCAATGACCCTCCTGTGAGGGGAAGCCGCGCCACCAGGTGCAGCGTGACATCAAGTTGAAGGAAAAGGCGCGAGAGCAACTCAGCAAGAAGTATGCCACTGGCAGGGCTGGCCACTCATGAAGCGACACGTGTGTGCGAGTGGTCCAGAAACAAACAGTCAGGGATCGAGTGGGCCGGCCAGGGCGGCGAATGCGGCGAGTGCGTACATGCGCACTATGAGTACTCGTAAGCAGTCGGAGAACGAGAGTCGGCGGCCCTATCCACTGGCGCTCTGAGCAAGGACGAGATCATGTCGGTGCTGTACTCCATCTCCGACAACAACTCGTACCTGCGCTTCAACCGCGACCCCGTGGACATGATGATCGGGTACCTCAAGGCAGGACCGGACCCACTGGTACCCTCACTGTTTGCTCATAGGGCATTTAAATCCCCGTTTTTCAAGTGCTAAGCTGTGCCGTGTCCGATCCATGACTGTTTGCCCATAGAGCACCTGAAGCTAAGCTGTGCCGTGCGTTGCCGGGCCCTACCTGAAGCAGTACTTCGACCCCAAGCACGCGGAGGACGGCTTCAGCCTGGGCATCAGCATGGCAGGGGGGGTGCTGAGATCAATCACTGACGTTGAATCTCTTCCCTATCCTCCGCGGGTCTGTACGAGCATTCACCCTGAAGCTGAGTCACGCTCCGATCTCGGATAGATCATTCACCTTGAAGGTGAGTCATGCTCCGATCTCGGTTCAGGTATCTACCCTTCATGAACGCTTCAATGGGCTCCCTCTGGGGGTCTAAATGGGGGATTTTTTGTAAGGTTTGGATCGTTAGACTTTGAGATATAAGACAGACAAATATATACCCTGAAGGTCAGTCATGGTCCGATCCCGGTTGTAGTGCTTGTTCACAATGACCCTTCTGCACGGGCATGGGGGGCGCGCGACTGAGCCACTCGCACGAGCGACAATACACCTACGCCATGCAGTCCATGATGCTGTGGCGCGAGGTAAAGCCTGTGACACGAAAATCATCCATCCCACGCATGACACTCGTGACTTGAGTCAAGCGCAGTCATGTGACAATGGAAGTATTTATCTCTCGACTTGAGTCAAGTGCTATCATGTAATACGAGAAAGACTTATACCATGCCTGACCCTTGCCACTTGAGTCACGTGCCATCCTGTGACACGGGAATCACCTCTCCCATATATGACCCTGGTGCGAGGTGAGCAACGACATGTTCAAGCTGTGGTACCTGGCCGAGTCCGACCTGCTGCGGGAGGGCAGCTACTATTCGCTCACCAACACCGGGCAAGGTAGGGGGGTTATTCAGAATAAGCACTCGACCGACATTGCATCTCCTCCTCCTCCTCCGCTCGTCTTCATGGGCGTGCACCCTGAAGTTTAGTCAGTGAGCCATGCTCCGATCTCGGTTCGAGTGCTTGTTCTCAATGACCTTGAATCTCCTCCTCCTACTCCGTGCGTTTGTGCGAGCGTTCACCCTGAAGGTCAGTCATTAAGTCGTGCTCCGATCTCGATTCAATTGCTTGTTCTCAATGACCCCCTATTCCGCGCGTCTGTGTGAGCGTTCACCCTGAAGGTAACTTAGTAAGTCGTGCACCGATCTCGGCTTGATTGCTGTTCTGAGTGACCCTGCTGCAAGGGTTGAACCGCGTGCAGTCGGCGCCGGGCGTGGGCAAGGCGATCCACGGGGTGCTCGGCCGGTGTCAGTCCAAGCTGGGAAGCTGGGTTGGATCGTCCGTGATCCACCTGGCAGGGGGGTTATCGAGAACAAGCAATCGAACGACGTTGAATGTCCTCCTCCTCCTCCTCTTCCGCACGTCTGTATAGGCGTTCACACTCCTGGTAAGTCATGCTCTGATCTCGGTCGAGGACCTGTTCTCCATGACCCTGCTGCCTGGGGGACCACAACGTGCCGAACGCGCTGATGTTCATCGACAAGTACACGCAGGTGCCGCGCATCCTGAACCCCGTGGCGCTGTGCGTGTCCCAGGTCGACGAGATCTGCAAGGACCCGGGGCTCAAGGCGTACGTGGACAGCCAGTTTGGGGGCGCGGACCAGTGCCGCAAGGCCATTCTGTCGGACTTCTTCAGACACGCATTCGACGGTGGGAAGTGCTTTCCTCCAGGCTGTCCCTCTGCAGGCTGCCCCCATCGTGTACGGGCTACTTGTTTAAAACGTGGGCACTGCTTTCTGCGTGGCACCCCGTGACGTGACTGGCGAGCATAGACTACCTGGCCCTATTCGATGGCAGCGGGGCTGACAACTTTTTCGATGCCGGGTCGTGCATCGACGGCCGCCTGACCAGCGCCTGGAACTGGTGCTCCAAGATTGAGAAGAAGAACTACTATCCCATCTTCAAGCTCACTGGGTTCTCGGGGTTCGACGGCGGTGACTTCCGCTCGTAAGCGGTGAGAGCGACATGAGAGCTGAGCGGAGTTTTGTTGTCTCCTGTTTGGTATGGGTGGTTGTCATGGCGGGGATGGTTTGACATGGGCCGGGAACAAGTCGGGACAATGAGTTGGATATGGATATGGTATAGACATGAGACAAGGGATTATTTTTCTTTACACGCTAGCAACGCTGTGGGCTGCTATACCGGTGCTGGGTCGGTACGTCGGTTGACACAGGTCGGCCGGGTGGCCGGTTGACACGGGATGACGAGGTGATCGGTTGACACAGGCTCACGGGATGCTAACGACGGGGAAAATTGAGTTGAATAGAACGATGAAACACATCTGTATTTCCCAAATCACTGACAACGCGCCACTCCCGCTGACGCGGCGTGCCAGTGGCGCGTACATGAAACAACGTTTAAAGCAAATCTCTCGGGCTCTTAAATATTCTTGAGCTGGAACGTCAGTAAAAAGAAAGAATCTCAAAACATGTTTCCCCACCGTAACATTGGTTACCCCCCGACCTCCTTGTTGATCCCACCGGGTAACCCCCTCTCTGTAGGTTTAAGCTCACCCCCGCGCCTCCTCTTTGTATCCCACCTCGTGCTCTCGTGCTCCCCACGTGTGCATTGCTGTTGGTAATAGCCCGCCGGCGCCCCCCGTTGTCCGTGTGGCGCGCGGCGAAACAGTGAAGTCGCTGTGGAGACACTCGGGTGCGCAATGAATGTATTGCTGTTGGTAATAGCCCGCCGGCGCGCCCCACTGTGGCTGCTGGCTGTATTGCTGCGGCTGGTACACCTCTGGAGCTCTAGAGGTGTGGTACGCTGCTGCTACTGCTTGTAACCAGGTGGTAGGGAACACACACTAGTAGTGCATTGCGGTAAGTCACCGAATCTAGGTCATGTCATAGGCAGTTAGCCACACCCACCAAGGGTGACTTTCTCTTTGTTTGCACCTCGCACCTCACCTGCTGCTGCTGCTGCTGCTGCAGTTGCAGCAAGTACTGCTGCTGCTCCGGGGTGTACTGCTGACCCCCCTGTTGCTGCTGCTGTTGCGCCTGCTGATGCTATGGTCACAAGTAAGTGATGCTCGCCGTGTCAATGACGGCGTGCAACTCACTCAAACGCAGTCAGTGACGTGAATAACAGCCACTGCAAACAGTGAGCGCGAGAGTACTTGGCAGGCATTATGTATTGGGCCTACCTGCTGCTGTTGCTGTTGCTGCTGCTGTTGCAGCAAGTACTGCTGCTGTTCCGGAGTATACTGCTGCTGCTGCTGCTGCTGGGCCTGCTGCTGTTGTGAGGGTCAGGTAAGCTGTGCTCGCCGTGTCACATGAAGCCAACCAGCTCGTGTCGTACGATAGCGTGTCATGTAAATCTGAATTCCCCGCGTGCGATGTATGTCGCACGAGGCCTCCGCGCACACAACCGTGCGCGCATGAGAGACAAGGGTTTGAATTCAGACCAGGTGGTGGATCATGGGAGAGCACTGTGACTCACGTGTCCCACCTGCTGCTGCTGCTGCTGCTGCTGCAACTGAAGCATGTACTGCTGCTGCTCGGGAGTGTACTGCTGCTGCTGCTGTTGCGCCTGCTGCTGCTGCTGCTGCTGCTGCTGTTGGTGATGCTGCTGCTGCGTCATCTGCCGACCGTCGTCGCCTCCGGCTAGGGCCTGCCATATACTGCTCGCCACGTCAAAAGATGCCATTGAACGCCAAGCAACGAGAGTTCAAAATACATGTCGATGACATGGTGGGAAACGGGCCTATGAGATATTGCTCGCCACGACATATGATGCCTACTAAGTCACAGAAAAGAAAAGAGTATGAAATCCGTATCAATGACGTGGCGGGTAATTTCTGCTAGGCCCCGCCGCCGTCTCCGTCGCGCCCGCGCTTCTGACCCACCCCAGCTCCGCCCTGCATCCCGTGCCCGTATCCACCCGGGCCGCCATATCCGCCCATGCCTCCCATTCCTCCTCCCATCATGTTCTGCATCTTACGGTAGGGCATTAAACACATAGCGTACTGGTACATGTCAACATTAGCGCCAGTGAATATCACCAAGTATCACACAGGCTACGCAGTACTGGTGGGGGGGTCAAACGGGGATGGCGCGTGGCGCGGTACGGCCACGATCGTTGAGTCAATAGGCCCTGCCCCATACATTACTCAAGGTACCGTGCACGGTAACTTGATGTGCACTGTAATGTGTATGAGCGATCATCTATTGATCAAGCAAATCCAAATCCCCGTTTCCCCCCCCCATCCGATCTGCGTGGGGTTATGCGTGGGGTATTAATCAAAACACACTGCAGACACATTGGTGTGTCTCATTTGGTGTCAAGGCCCTACCGCCCCCGCCCAGTTGCTGCCTCCACCGCCGCCGCCATCCTGCCCGTGCTGTTGCTGCTGCTGCTGTTGGCCGCCATACTGCTGCTGCTGCGCGAGCATCTGCCCGAGTGGCACGTTTCCGCCCCCTCCTCCTCCTCCTCCTCCCATGCCTCCTCCCATGCCTCCTCCCATGCCTCCTCCTCCTCCTCCACCTCCCTGCATCTGTTGCTTGGCGGACCCGGCGGGCTCCTTGGCACGAGGGACAAGCGAATGTTGCCCGCCACGTCATCGACACGCACTAGACACCCTCGTTCCTTGAGACAATACGTCATCCCATGACGTGGCGAGCAACATATGTCAATGTAATAATCAGACTTGCAGCACACTCGATATTGATGTCTACCAGGCTAGGTCCGGACAAGGGCCGGTAAAGTGACCTCAGAACTTACCACTAAACCCACTGTAAGAGTACTCTAGGGTTAGAATTTAGGCCTTAGGGTTTCATTTCACGAGAAGACCCCCCTAATATCCCCCAATACCCCCCTAGAATCAACATATACCCCTCTGAAGTGGTAAATTCTGAGGTCACATTACCGGCCCTTGCTCAGACCTACAGGCCCCACCTTGCACTTGTTGCAGGTGTGGCGGAACGCGAAGTTGTTGTTGCCGCATGAGTTGCACGCCCTGTTGGTAAGGAGGAGGAGGAGCTTGACGTCATGCCGGTCGTGTTAGCTGACCGGATTTTGAGGAGGAGGCATCAAATCATGCCGGTCGCCAGAAGGCTGACCGGAAGCAGAGGCAAACCCGAGGGTTCGAACTCCACCCTATGACCGACGTAGGTGGGAAGCGGGACACAAGGGCAATGGGGGAGGGCCGGCGCAAGTTGAACTTGAAGGCATAGTTTGAAAGAGTGTCATCATAGTTTAACTTCAAGCTTCAAGCGCTGAAACCAGGCGCGGTCAACCTGGGGTCAACCCGGGGTCAACCTGTGGTCAACCTAGGGGAAACCCGGGGGCAACCTGGGGTCAACCTGGGGTCAACCTTGGGTCAACCTTGGGTCAACCCAGGGTCAACCTGGGTTCAACCTAGGGACAACCTAGGGTCAACATGCACCACCCCACCAGTCGCCCGCGCGCTTCTCGGGGTTACCGAT
>Ga0307489_10000169_pt1 | contig 35174 bp, 38 predicted proteins | sample SB12metaG_FD_202247 | JGI IMG/M metagenome (GOLD analysis project Ga0307489, IMG submission 202247) | Sea-ice brine microbial communities from Beaufort Sea near Barrow, Alaska, United States - SB 1.2 | ecosystem: Environmental > Aquatic > Marine > Coastal | place: USA: Alaska | collected... | reverse complement strand
TTTTTAAGCTAAAAGGTTTAAAAAGTGAGTCTACATTTTTACTCATTCAAGTTTCCTTAAATTTATTTAGATACTTTGATAAAGATTATTTAGGTATTTTTATCGGCATTATCTTTTGTTATATCTGGCCAAACAAATGCTTCCGTTGGCTTGTTAGCCTTTTGACTGGCTGAAGTCTTAATAGTGGATAAATACAGCTGCTCAACCTTCTCTCTTGCCCAAGGCGTTTTGCGGAGAAACTTTAAGCTAGATTTAATAGATGGTTCACTGGTAAAACAATTTATCTTGACGTGTTGCCCCATTTTTTCAAAGCCAAGTTCTTTTTCAAGTGTTTCTAGAATAACTTGCAAGGTCAGTCCATGAAGAGGATTATTTTGTTGATCAGTCATAGAAGTTCTTTATTTAGGTACAATTTCAATTTCAATTCGCCATTCACCGCCGGCCTGAATATCGAATGTGGCGGCAAAGTTAGCTTGATTAAGCGCTAACGCCAAGTTTTCTAAGCTATTGACATACAGTAACGGTTGTCCCTCTTTTACACCTGCAAAGGAACGTTCAAAACTGATGGTTTCGGATAACACAAATTTATCCCCTCGTGTCACAGTTACTAGAAACCTTTGAGCATAAAGACTCGCATATTCTTTTGCTTTTGTGAGCGACAAAAGTAATGACATAGGAATATTGGTCCATACATTGCCGTAAGCGGGATCCAATATGGGAATACCGCCGATTAACCTGTTGGCATCGATACGTGCTGCTTCAAATGGAATACTTAGCACCTCTGGCGCTAATTTAGGTCCTACTTGTTCAAAATTGATTGCACTGGCTGCTAAACGGGCGCCTGTGTAAGCATAAACATCGCGGCCATGAAAAGTGTGGGATGCTTCACTACCTTTTAATCTATTGAGTTGTTCGTCAATTTCTCGCACCTCACTAATACCTAATCGTTTAGCCACTAGCGTTAAAGTACCGTTGTCTGGGGTGACAAAATAATGATTAGTTTTGGTTTTTAAAACCACTGACTTTCGCTTACTGCCAACCCCTGGGTCGACAACGGACACAAATACTGTATTTGCAGGCCAAAAGTCAGCTACTGCGTCTAAACGATATGCACCCTCCCAAATATTATAGGCAGGAATATCGTGAGTTAAGTCTTCTACTTTAAGGTTTTTATCTACACCCAATGCTACGCCATGCATCGCTGATACAGCTTGATCACTTAAACCAAAATCTGATTGGAATACCACTATGCCGTTACCACTTGCAAAAGCCAGTTGCGACATCTGCATGGATATCACCACAACAATGCAACAAATCATATTAGACACTGACATAAAGACCTCAATTCATATTATTTACTTTTGTTGGCCATTGTCTGCTGAAAAATAGCAAAAAAAAAGCCCTGATTAACAGGGCTAATATTTATTTTTTGGATAGTTGGTTATTAGGCAAAGTTCGCAGCAGCAAAATCCCAATTAGCTAATGCCCAGAAACCTTCAAGGTACTTAGGACGTACATTACGGTAATCAATGTAGTAAGCATGCTCCCACAAATCGACCGTCAGTAAAGGCGTTAAAGTATGATCAGTCAAAGGTGTGGCTGCGTTGCTAGTGTTCACTATATCTAAGCTACCGTTAGCTGTTTTGACTAACCAAGTCCAGCTAGAGCCAAAGTTGTTAACCGCTTTATCATTTAAGGCCGCTTTGAAATCTGCGAAAGAACCCCATTTGGCGTTTATAGCTTCAGCTAAAGCACCAGTGGGTTCGCCGCCGCCATTCGGGCTTAAGCTGTTCCAATAAAATGTATGGTTCCATATCTGTGCAGCATTATTAAACACGCCACCTTCAGAATTTTTAACAATATCTTCTAGGCTTTTACTGGCCATGTCAGTGCCTTCAACTAAACCATTTAATTTAGTGACATACGTTGCATGGTGCTTACCGTAATGGTATTCCAAGGTTTCAGCTGAGATATGTGGTTCTAGCGCGTTCTTTTCATAAGGAAGTGCTGGTAATTCAAAAGCCATTTTATTTCTCCATAAAGAGTGATGTGTATTTTAATTAAAACCAATAAATGCTGGTACTGTATATTATATTGTAAAAGCAATGGTTTGTTATTTGTTAAAATAATGTCCGATACATACAGATATTGCGTCTTGATAATGTTTTTCAAGTGTAAGATTAATTAATTCTTATTATGTAAATTACTAAAAGGATCTAACAAAAGATCAGTAGAGTATTAATCATCAGTTGAAAACGTTAAACTTATCGCCAGATCCTTATCATCATCAAAATTTAAATGAGAGCCGTTACATGGATACTATTGAAAAAATTAAACAACAGATCGAAGAAAACCCCATAATTTTATATATGAAGGGCTCACCTAAATTACCTAACTGTGGTTTTTCTGCTCAAGCCACCCAAGCTTTGATGTCTTGTGGCGAGCAGTTTGCTTATGTTGATATTTTACAAAACCCTGATATTCGGGCTGAGTTACCTAAATATGCAGACTGGCCAACGTTCCCGCAACTCTGGGTTGATGGTGAGTTAGTTGGCGGTTGTGACATCATTATGGAAATGACCCAACAAGGCGAGTTACAGACTTTAATCAAAGAGTCAGCGGCTAAAAGAGCCGGTGAGAGTCCAGCTGAGTAGCGTCAAATTATAATCAAAAAAATAGAGCGATTTATCGCTCTATTTTTTTATGTGAATTAACTACAGAGGAGTGATATTAGGCACCGGTATGACTTTCACATCGTTGGCCTTTTTCTCTGCCGCCACTACTCTTCGACGTAGATCATCAATTTGATTAGTTAAATCATTATTTGCTAATGCAGTTGATATCAGTTTTTCACGCAAACTAGCAAGTTGCTGTTCAAAATTGGCATCAACATTATTAATTTGGCCAAATCTATCATTTAATTGTTTCAGCAAGTTCGCTTGATTTTCCAGTTGTTCTTTAGCTAAGCCGATACTTGTATTGTTATTAGACGTTTCACTGCTCAGGCTTTTTGTGCTTTTCAGAGTTGATGCTTTTAGCGACATCACGGTTTTATTTAATTCGCCAATTTCACTCTGGTTACGTCGCCAAGCCGAGGCCCACAGTTTGTCCATTTGTGACCACAAATCTTCTGTCTTTAAACTTAATTCAGATACCTTAACTTGCAAAGCTGCAGCTGATTGATCCATATCCTCACCTGTTGCAGACAAACGGCTCTCTAGCTCAGCGATACGGTTTTGTGATTGTTGTAATACTTTATATTGTTGAGCCGACCAATAACCAGCTGCGGCAACAATAACGACAAGTAAAAACAAAATAGCAAACCAAGAAGGTGAACTTGAAGTCGCTGGTGTCTCATCTGGCAAGTTACCTTTTTTTGAGCTTTTTTTGGTTGATTGTGCTCTAGTACGATGAAAAGACTCCAAGTCATCTTTTTCTAGCCTGATTTTCGGCATGTCATCTAAAGGGTCAGTCGGCATGTCATTCTTTATTAAAGTGATTATAAATTGATTATACATAGCTAAGTGAGCAATAAGATAGAAATTGAGTGTATTTTATTTAAACCGATTGGTGTCCCCTCCATGTCAGTGCAAGTTCCCTAATTTTTTAACTATCAATTTGTATTATTCTAAATATTTGTCACCTTGAGCTAAGACGAAGGGGATATACCGTAATGTTTTTTAAAACTCTTAGAAAAATAAGCCAAACTTTTAAAACCGCAGGCATAGGCTACTTCACTTTCGTCAAGTTGATGTTTTTCATGTAATAACTTGGCTTGTTGAATTCTTAACTGATTTACATAGGCCATAGGTGATATGGGTACTGTCGAGTTAACGAGCGGACTCAGAGACATGCGATAATCTGGGTATGAAAAATACCAATATATACGCTGGTTATCGCTATCCATCCCAAATAATCAGCCACGCTGTGTGGCTTTATCACTGATTTACACTTAGCATCCGTGACATCGAAGAATTGCTGGCAGCAAGGGGCATTACCGTCAGTTACGAAACTGTCAGAAATTGGTGTGATAAATTCGGGCAGAGGTATTGTAGTCAAATTAGGAAGAACCGAGAGCAATTAGATAATACCTGGTATCTCGATTAGGTATTTATCAAGTTCAACGATGTTCTGCATTACCTTTGGCGGGCTGTCGATCAGGATGGTGATGAAATTGACATTCTGGCTCAAAAACGTAAAGACAAAAAAGCAGCAATCCGGTTCTTCGAAAGTGACTAAAAGGCCAGCAAGCCTCGCCAATCAAGATAATCACTGGTAAATTGCGCAGTTATTCAGCAGCAAATAAAGAGCTGATACCTGATGTAGAACAATCCACCCAGCAGTACGAAAACAACCCATGCGAGTTATCCCATCAACCTAGTCGATAACAGGAAAGGCAGATGAGGAAATTTATATCACAAAGTCAGGCTCAACGATTTCTCTTCTGTCATGGCGTGGTTAATAATCTATTTCGGCTTGGTCGCCATTCCATGAAAGCGAGTTATTACAGAGTTTTCCGTGACCGAGCGTTCGTTGAATGGGATAGGGCGCGTTGTGTCCAAAATTTGGCATAAGTAGTTAAATCGTCGTTCCGTTCATCCGAATTCGGTAACTTGACAGTACCCGCGCGTCCCCTAAAAACTAAAATATAAGTCATGACTGACCATGTCAGAATAACCATGATGCAAGTTGATAATAAATAAGGAATGAAAGCAATTGTAGCGAAAGTAAAGCTAAGAAATTTATGCACGTTAGCCTTCTTGCATAATTAATTCTAATCTGTTTTTAGGTGGTCTATTGAGTTTGCCCTTGCGTTAACTTATTGAAATGCAAGGGTTTTTATCTAAAAATGGTATCCCCACCTGGAATCGAACCAAGATCTAAGCCTTAGGAGGGCCTTGTTTTATCCATTAAACTACGGGGACTACGAGTTCAGTGCTTAGCGATAAACGCAAGTATTATGTACTAGCTGAGACGGAATTTAAACCCTCTACTGTTTTTATCTTCGTGCTACAAAATCGTTTGGTTGAATATTAGCCAAAGGGGCACCAGTAACTGAAGCGACGATGGCTGTTTCAGCAAATACTTGTCTCACTACCACCTCCTCGGGATGTAACTGAAATTGTCGGTGTGGTAAATTTTGAGCATCGAAAAATTGATTAACTTGGAACAAGGTCAATTTGTCTCCTTGTTTCACGCCGTTGTGTTTGCCAATATTAATGCTTAGGCTCTCACCAGTAATGTTTATTACCCGTCCAAATGCCGGTAAACAGCTCACTGATTCATCTATTGATTGCACTACTGATTGTATGATTTTTTTGGTCGCTAAGCCAAACGATGAGTCCCATAATTGTCGGCTATTGCTGTCTATAGGTGTGTAAGGATCAAAGTTCCATATCGCGGACATATTTTGCATATCTTGGAAAACCATTTCACCAGAATTGCCATCATACATCGAGAAGGATAAAGTAAGGTTCCGTTTGCTTTGGTCGCTTTTCCAAAATGCCATCCCAGAAGCTTTTGATGTTTCTACAGCAAATTCTTCTATTTCACCGAACAGCACATATTGAGCATTTGTTTTTCTTGCGAGGTTAAATGCAGTTGTTTTCTTTTCTTTATCTGCTGGATTTAAATAGTAAGGTTCAACACGATTTATAAAGGAATATGTTGAATGGTTTTCTGCTTCTTCTTGTATTTTTTCAGCTAACACTTTTCCAAAATCATAAAGGTTGCCGACGGCAGCTTGTTGCCGTTTGTTGATGCTATACCATGTTGTGACAATATTTTTTTTGTAGTCCGAAGCCGAGCATAAAGCTTCTCGTGGAAATATATCTGCTCTTATGGAGACCGTTACGTAGTCGTTGTGGTATATCTCATCAATTAGCTCAATGTTATTCACTTCACCTGAAGCACGAATTTCAAAGCGGTCGTCTTCAAGCAAACCATTAGCGAGTGACTGTATACTTTTAACTGATGCGCCAGAGAATAGTAGCGCTTGTTTAATGGCTTCTTGAGTCGCTTGTTGACGTGCTGCTTCTTTTTCACCATTGTGAATGATGGCTTGACCTGTGGCTTCGAACCAAATGGCCATTGCAGGGCTGCTGCTAACAAGTAACATTAGAACGGCGGTTATTTGTATTATTCTTCTTACTTGCATAACTTACCTTTGTTGTAACTTGGGTAAAGTGAACCCTGTGATAATGCATCGTCAAATTTCAGACAGATTTTCTATTTCATTTAACTTCCTCTTAACTAAGCACAAACCATACCTATATGAGTATGATATTTTTTAGGTATGGTTATTGCAGATCAAAATGATGAAAAATATTATAATTATAGTGTTTATATATTTAATAGCGGGATATTAGGAAAATGATGAACATACTAAGTGTTAATAAACTAAGCAGCCGATGTGTAGCTTTTGCAACAGTTTTAAGTATATTTTTGACAGGCTGTTCTAGTGTGTTCAATAAACATGTTGAGTGGGAAACTGTTGCCCCTGAAATCTACCCCGTTATTTCTGCTGTTGGTTATGCACCTATCTCCGTTCAAAAGGGGGCTAGTGAGTCCAGTCGAATGTTGATGGCACTGAAGGCCTCAAAGCTAGATGCATACCGAGAATTAACTGAGCAAGTGTTCGGACAAAAAGTGGATAGCGGTCAGTCCTTGGCAAGTTTAGTTATACAGAACACTCGTTTAGATAGCTCAGTGCAAGGTGTGATTAGAGGTGCAAAAGTCGTCAAGAGTTATCCAGTAGGTGATGATATGTATGCGACTGAGCTAGAATTGGACTTTAAATTAGTCAACGATATTTACCTATCTATAGCACGGCCCAAGCGCGTTAAAAAAGTCCATTATTATTAGCAGCAGCGATCTAAAAGCTTCTAGCGGTTAGTTTCATGATTATAAAACGTTTTAATCAATAGAAAGTGTCGTAGAATTTTTTCGTGCCGTGTTTTTATCATGTTGCTCTAAGTTCGAACGGTTTAAGCGCTGATCCCGCCACCAGAAGTACCACCTTGAGTACGTCCGCTCTTATCGTAGGTCATCGATTCTTTGGCTCTGGACTCTAATAAAAGATTACGGAGGTGTTCTAGGCGCAATTGACCTTGCTCTACTGCTGTTTGATTAATGTGAGTGCGATACTTGCATTGAGCAACCATATCTTTCGCTTGATTAAATAACTCAACAATTTCTTGGTCATCTTTTTGTTCTTGACTAGATTTGGTATACAGGCCTGAAATAAGAGTATCTTGCTTTTGTACAGAATCAAGCAAGGCTTCTTTAGTTTTAAGCATGTTGATCAGTGATTCAGCATCTCTGCTACTGATAAGGTGAAGTTCTGTTTCAAGAATCTGTTGTAATTCTAGTAAGAATGCATGTTGATTCTTAATTGCTTTTTTTAATTCAGACATAAGATTAGCCTAAGATAAGGACGACATTCATTATGCTACCTTTATGCTTTAGTACCAAATAATTCTGATTCTAATGTCGAAATCTTCTGGGCAAGTGATTCAGCATTAATTTGATACTCACCGCTTTGAATCGCTTTTTTCAATCTATCAACCTTTTCTTGATTGACAGGTGCTTCCGTACTTTTCCTCTGAACTTGGCTAAGTTGTTGTGCAGATGTCGTCAATGACACAGAGTCTTGGCGAACACCGGCTGTTGCTACTTTTTGTGCACTTGATTGTTGCGCATTATCGTTATTCAAAGCCTGCTGTTGCTGACTGAGTTTCTGGTTATCAACTGGTGCTTTTGGGCTACCGTTGTTTATGTTGTTAATAGTCATAATAAACACTCACTCCCTCTAATTTAGCCTCATAATAGTTATCGGCCGCCATCACAAATACTTTAACAAAAAAAACCATTTTCAGCACTAATTGAATAGAGTCTGAAGCTTGCTGTTTCCCGATGCACTTAAATACCAATTTCTACTTGCCCTGTACTAGATACTCGAGCGTATATTTTTTTATTGGAACGTCTATTTTTCACTTGAATTGTTTCACCCATTCTACCGTCTTCTAGTGCTACACCACTGGTTTTTACTCGCATACTGGGGTTGCCAGCAGAAATAGTAACGCTGTCGCCTTTGCACACATAACATAAGTTATTTGGGTCAACGGGTCTGCCCGCTGAAACGCGACGTTTTATTCTTGCGCCTACTACATCCTCTATATCGGCAAATGTACTTCTTCTTAAGCGTTTTTTATCCATCTTAATTATATGAATGTTATCTTCGGTCAATAATGTTCCTGGGCTAACTGCGCTAGAAATAACCACAACCGGTTGCGTTTCTGTGGCTTTTACTACCATAAACATATACCAGTCGTTATTGTTACATTGGGCTTTTACCGAAACATTCGACTGGCTTAGTGCTTCTGGACTCGAGGAGAAAGTTAAGGTGGAAGTACACTCTGGTATCTGAACCCTTTGGTCTATAGGCATCGCTTCTACATCGATGGTTTTGATACTGTCAGGGTCTAATTGATGTAATACAAATTTTTCTGCCTCGCTAATCAATTGCTGTTTTGTTAAATTATTTTCGTCTGCCGCCGTTATACTTGTGTACATACAAGCACTTATTGCGAGCATCCTAGCTAATGCGTGATAATAATGTAATTTATTCATATTCACTTGTTGTTAATTTGTCTATGCTAAAGGCGTATCAACGAAAGCATTAAGCGTCAATATTTGGACGCTTTGATAGAAACTTTACGGTTACTATTTCTCAGCTCAGTCAATGAGTTAGGTATAAGTGTCAATTTGTTGCGGATCTGCGCAATATAGTTTTGGTTTAATTGTCCTTGAATCGTACTTTAGCAAGATATAAGCAAAAGTTACGCCGCTTTTAATTCGTATTGGAGTCATATATGTCTGAAATCCTTAACTCGGTCAACCAACGTACTCAACTGGTTGGTGAAAATAGATTAGAGTTGTTGTTATTTAAACTCAATACAAGACAGCGGTTTGGTATTAATGTATTTAAAGTGCGTGAAGTCTTGCAGTGCCCGCCATTAACTTCTATGCCTAGGTTAAATAAGTTAGTTAGGGGAATTGCTCACATCCGAGGGCAAACTATTTCTGTTATTGATATGAGCTTAGCTGTTGGCGGCAAGAGGATTGATGACCTAAGCACTGCATTTATTATCATTGCCGAATACAACAGTTCAGTACAAGGTTTTTTAGTGGGCTCAGTAGAGCGTATTATTAACACTAACTGGCAATCTATTATGCCGCCGCCCAAAGGTAGTGGTCGGGCTAGCTATCTGACAGCAGTGACTCAAATTGAAAACGAGTTAATTGAGATTTTGGATGTTGAAAAAATTCTGAATGATATTTCACCTGTCAACACTGATTTGAGTGACGAGGTTGCAAGCAATCTGAAAGTAGATAATAAGCATGAAAAAATAATATTTATTGCTGATGATTCTTCCGTGGCTCGAAATCAGGTTAAGAAAGCCCTGTCTTCACTCGGTCTAGAAATTGAATTAGCAAAAAATGGACTTGAAGCTTTAGTAAGATTAAAAGAAATAGCTGCCGAGACAGGTGATATAACCGACAAAGTGGGTGTGTTGATATCAGATATCGAAATGCCTGAAATGGACGGGTACACACTTACAGCAGAGATAAGAAATACTCCAGAGCTAAAAAAACTTCACGTTATTCTGCACACGTCTTTAAGTGGTGTGTTTAATCAGGCAATGGTTGAGAAAGTGGGTGCTGACGATTTTATTGCTAAGTTTCACCCAGATGAGTTGGCTACCTCAGTTCAGAAATGGTTTGGAAACGAGTAGTACCAGCCTTGAGAGTTGTTGATTAAGCTCATGGAAAATATGTTGTTTTTGGATTTGCAAAAATATACTGACAGAGAGTATTGAGTGACAGATAAAGAGTTTGATCAGCAACATTATGTTTCTTTTAGTTATTTCTTGGAGCGATCCTGTGGCATCGTTTTAGGGGATAATAAGCAGTATCTAGTGCGTAGCAGGCTGACCCCTTTAATCAAACAGTTTAGCTGTGAGACTATTAATGACTATATAGACTCAGTGATTAAAGGCAATCGGCAACATCAAACTGCCGCCATTGAAGCCATGACAACTAATGAAACCTTATGGTTTCGTGATGATTACCCCTTTAAGCTGCTTAATAACCCCATACTTAGCCAGTTTTCTGACAAAACTAGACCCTTTCGTATCTGGAGTGCCGCTTGTTCGTCAGGCCAAGAAGCCTACTCCATTGCTATGACTATTTTGAATTACAAGAAGCAGCGCTCAAGCAGCTTTCGCGCTGGTATCGAGATTGTTGGGACTGATATATCCGAAGAGATGTTGCAACGTTGTCGGTCAGCAGAATACGATCATTTGGCCATTTCTCGTGGTTTACCAGAGCAATTCAAACTAGATTTTTTTGAACCAGCGGATAACGGTAAATTACGCTTAAAATCACCCGTAAAAGCCTTAGCCAAATTTAAAGCTATTAACTTATTAGATAGTTATTCATCTCTTGGAAAATTCGATATTATTTTTTGTCGTAATGTGCTGATTTATTTTTCTCCCGAAGTGAAAAAGAAAATACTGCAAAAAATTGCCGCATGCCTGCAAGATGACGGCATATTATTCCTTGGCGCATCTGAGTCTATTTCAGATTTGACTGATAAATTTACTATGGTCAGATGTAACCCAGGCCTTTATTACCTTATAAAACCTCAATAAACCTACCTTAGAGCTCTGCCTCTATTTTAATTTTGCTAATATTATTGTCTATGGCACAGCCCTTGCTTTACCTCGGTGCATAGAGGAGAAGTACATGGCTATTAACCTAGACAATTTGATGGGCTTTCATCATAAAGCCCTGCAGGTCAGAACTGACAGGATGGAAGTACTCGCTGGAAACTTAGCGAATGCAAACACACCAGGCTACAAAGCAAGAGACATCGATTTTCAAAAAGCGATGAAAAGCGCACAACAGTCCAGTGGTCAAAATTTAACTCGTACCCATGACAACCATATTAAAGGTTCCATGCAAAGTACGAGTGAACTGCAGTTCCGTATTCCAAATCAACCTGACACCGGTGATGGCAATACGGTTGATGTTCAAATCGAAAGAAATACATTTTTAGACAATGGGTTACGTTACCAAGCTAGTATGGAGTTTCTTAACGGTAAAATCAAAGGTATGAAAAAAGCCTTGAGTGGAGGTCAGTAATAATGAGCTTATTTAACGTGATGGACATAGCTAGTACAGGTATGAGTGCACAAAGTGTACGTTTGAATACCACCGCCAGTAATGTGGCGAATGCTAATAGTGTCAGTAGTAGTTATGACCAGACATATAAGGCTCGCCATCCTGTTTTTGCCGCTGAATTACGTCAAGCATCTGAACAACAAGGTGTGGGCAGCAGGGTAAAAGTGCTGGGGATAGTCGAAAGTACTAAGCCTTTACAAATTGAGTACAGCCCAGGACACCCTATGTCGGACGAAAATGGTTATATCTATAAACCCAATGTCAATGTAGTCGAGGAAATGGCGGATATGATGTCTGCATCTAAAGCCTACGAAACAAACGTACAGATAGCAGATACCACTAAACGAATTTTTAGGAATGTACTAAGACTCGGTCAAGGTAACTAATAATGAGTAGCAACCGCAAGTCATATATAGAGGAACAATTGTGGAAACAGTAAACAATGGTCTAAACACCAACTTGTACTGGCAACCAGAAAAAACTGGGGTATCTGATAACAGTAATCAGACACTGAGCCAGGAAGACTTCTTCTCTTTATTGACTGAGCAGTTAGCTAATCAAGACCCTACAAAGCCCGTTGATAACGACCAAATGGTCGCACAAATGACCAGCTTCACTATGGCTGATGGTATAGAACAGCTCAACGACAAATTTAGTGATTTTGCTACTTCTATGACCTCTAATCAAGCATTACAGGCATCCAGTTTGATCGGTCAAGAAGTATTATTGCAAGGTGATATCGGATATATATCAACTGAAGGTCAGAATGTCTCTGGTGTAGTGATCGCCGAACAAAGCGTGGGGGGTCTTGAAATTACCATCGAAAATGAAACCGGTGAAATTATCAAGTCAATTAATGTCGGCACCCAAGCAGCAGGTAATATTGAGTTTAATTGGGATGGAACCGATGCAAATGGCAATAATATGCCGGTTGGTAATTATGTGGTACGAGCGCAAGGCAATGTGGCAGGCGAGTCAGTCGTATTGCCCACAGCAATAAATAGGCAGGTAGGCAGCGTAAGTGTAGCTGCAAGTAGTCAAGGTATTATTCTTAATTTGGATGGCGATGTAAGTGTCAAACTTAAAGATGTCATTCAAATCGGCGGTTAACAGGAGAGAAAATTATGTCTTTTAACATAGCGTTAAGTGGTGTTTCAGCGGCACAAAGAGACTTGGATACAACAGCAAACAACATTGCTAACGTTAATACAGTAGGCTTTAAAGAGTCTCGAGCGGAATTTGGTGATGTATATGCTCAATCTTTGCTGGCAGGCGGCAAAACTAAAGTTGGTGACGGTGTTATTACCCAAGAAGTAGCTCAACAGTTTTCTCAAGGTAGTTTACAGTTTACTAACAATGCTTTGGATTTAGCCATCACCGGTAATGGCTTTTTTGCTACCGTGCCTGGTTTAGACTCAAGAGACTTTTCCTACACACGTGCTGGAATGTTTAAATTAGATTCAAGCAACTTCGTGGTAAATTCTAATGGTGACAATTTATTAGGTTTTCCGGTCAACGCCGACGGTACTTCAGCATCAGTGGCATTAAGTACCACCGAACCCGTTAGTATTCCAGACTCTTCAGGCTCACCTACGGCTACTTCTGAAGTTAAGCTAAAGATGAATTTACCCGCCGGAGATGAAGCAAAAGAACCCGCTTTCTTCGACCCAGACGATACGTCTACCTATAACGCAGCAACGTCAGTGACTATTTTTGATTCGCTAGGTGACAGTCATGTACAAACTTATTATTTCTTAAAAGATAATACTCCAGGTAACGAAAATCAATGGTTAGGGATTACTTATGTAGACGACCAACCTCTTGCTGACGGTGCTTTAGGTGCTGTTAATACAGTCGGTGCCACTTCTTTAGGAGCTGAAATTCCCGCCTTTAGATTACAATTTAGTAGCGGTGGAGACTTTCAAGCTATGTTTGACTCAGCTGGCGGTCCTTTGGTTTTAGGTGATGCCACTTCAGTCCCACTTGGGGCGGGGATTTTAACCAACGGCTCGGATCCTGGTCAAACTGTTACCACCAATCTTGTGTTGGATTCCAGTACCTCAATATCTGGGGAGCCCACACAGTTCGCCTCGACATTTGAAGTTACTTCATTAGAGCAAGACGGTTTGGCTGTAGGTCGTTTGACAGGGATTGCTATTGATTCCGATGGACTTGTAAGGGCAACTTATTCAAATGGTACATCTGAACCCATCATTCGAGTAGCTCTGGTGCGTTTTGCAAATGATCAAGGCCTAACGCAACAAAGTAATACTCAGTGGCAAGAAAGTATTCGTTCCGGTGAAGCGTTAGCCGGCGAAGCCACTACTGGTACTTTTGGTGATATCAACTCATCTGCCTTAGAGCAGGCAAATGTTAACCTTACCACTGAGCTTATTGACCTGATTATTGCCCAGCGAAACTTCCAAGCCAATTCAAGAGCCTTGGAAATTAACAATCAGTTAAATCAAACAGTACTCAATATTCGTTAATAACATACTGATATTTAAGTCTTTTTTGGGCTGCTTTCGGGCAGCCTTTTTTATATCTGACGTATAGATAGTGTAATAGCCTTAGATGGCATCTTATTTGCAGATATCTTAACCAAGATCCAACTAAGTCAAGATTCTGTCATGGATAAACTACTTTACATTGCTGCTAGTGGCGCTAAACAAGACTTATTAGGTGCATCGGTTCGTGCCAATAACTTGGCTAATGCGCAAACCACTGGTTTTAAGGCACAACTTGAACAAGCTCGCGCCATGCCTGCATTTGGCGAGGGTTTGCCGACGCGAGTGTTTTCTATGACAGAAAATGCCGTTAACAATTTTGATGGTGGTGCCATGATCCAGACTGGCAGAGAGCTGGATTTGGCGATACAAGGCGATGGTTGGTTTTCAGTACAAGATGCACAAGGCAATGAAGCTTATAGCCGTAATGGTAGTTTCGAATTAGGCCCTAACGGCGAACTTAAAGATTCTTATGGGAATACTGTTATTGGTGATTTTGGGCCTGTATTTTTGCCTGTTCCTTTATCCAAAATCAATATAGCGAATGACGGTACGCTTTCAGTTCAACCTCAAGGTGCACCTGAATCCGTGCTGGAAGAAGTAGGTCGACTTAAGTTTGTGAATCCAAATGTGCGGGATATGGAGCGGGGGACTGATGGCCTGTTCCGATTAAAAACGGGTGAATTAGCCGAAGAAGATGCGCTGGTTAGTATTCGTAATGGTGTGCTTGAAGGCAGTAATGTTAACCCTGTGGAAGAAATGGTCAATATGATCAATTTGCAACGGCATTATGAAATGCAAATTAAAATGATGAAACAAGCAAAAGAACTTGATACCCGTGGTAATCAATTATTGCGCATTATCTAAGGTAGCTGTTGCGCAGCTGATTATGACAACCGTTAGCAAAATAGGCTAACAACCGAAATTTTAGGAGATAATCTATGCATCCTGCATTGTGGATAAGTAAAACCGGCCTAGATGCCGCTCAGACTGATGTAGCAGTAATATCCAACAACTTGGCTAACGCCAGCACCGTGGGTTTCAAAAAAGACCGTGCTATTTTCGAAGATTTGCTTTATCAAAATATCAATCAACCGGGTGGCCGTTCTTCCGCGGATACTGAGTTACCTTCTGGCTTGATGTTAGGCGCCGGTAGCAAAGTAGTTGCGACACAAAAAGCGCACACTCAAGGTAATATGCTGACGACTGAAAACTCTTTGGACATGATGGTACAAGGCAAAGGTTTTTTTGAAATACTACAGCCAGATGGAAGCACTGCTTACACTAGAAATGGTCAATTCACGCTTAATGATCAAGGTCAAATAGTCACCCCAGGTGCTGGATTTTTACTGCAGCCTGCGATCACCGTGCCAGAAGATGCGCAGCAGTTAACTATCTCGCAAGATGGCGAAGTGTCTGCTTCTGTCAAAGGGCAAGCTGACCCACAAGTATTGGGGCAGATTAGTTTATCCGATTTCATTAATCCCACTGGTTTGCAACCAACTGGGCAGAACTTATATGTTGAAACGGCTGTAAGTGGTGCGCCAATACAAGGTGTGCCTGGCTTAGAAGGCATTGGCACTATATTGCAAGGGGCGCTTGAAACTTCTAATGTGAATGTCACAGAAGAGCTCGTCAACTTGATTGAAAGTCAGCGTTTGTATGAAATGAACTCAAAAGTAATTTCAGCCGTTGACTCGATGTTGGGTCAGGTTATTCAGCAGCTTTAGTGAGAGTGAAATAGTGATGATTAAGTCAACGTTACTCAAATTAGCATACCTATGTCTAGGCATAACCTTGCTAAGTGGTTGTCAATCTACTAACAGTAATCAACCGTTACCCAATGACCCATTTTATGCACCTATTAGGCCCGAAGTTCCACACCAAAAAGTAGCTGAAGATGGGGCTATTTTTCAAGCTGATATGGCAAATAACCTTTTCTCGGATGTAAAAGCCAGACGTGTTGGCGACATTATTACCGTTAACCTTCAAGAAAACACTCGAGCCACTAAATCAGCAAGTAACAGTACGTCAAAAGCAACCGGTGTAGCGGTCAACCCGATAATAGGGTTGGGGGGAAATGCCATCAACCTTGGTGGTGAGTCTATACAGATGGGCCTAGATTCATCTAATGACTTTACAGGTGATGCCTCTGCCAATCAAAGTAACAATTTAACCGGCGCTATATCAGTGACCGTGGTGCAAGTACTAGCTAACCAAAACTTATTGGTCCGAGGTGAAAAATGGCTGACCTTGAACAATGGTGACGAATACATTCGCTTAACCGGTGTCGTTCGCCCAGATGACGTTAGCCCAACCAATGAAATAGAGTCGACCAAAATAGCCAATGCACGCATTCAATATAGCGGCACGGGTAGTTTTGATAGAGCACAAAAGGAAGGCTGGTTAAGCGGTTTTTTCTCATCTGAATATTGGCCGTTTTAGTAAGGAGAATTATATGAAGACTTTTATTAGCCTGATGATCTTAGTCAGTTTGATGTTGTCGCCTATGACTTATGGGCAAAGAATAAAAGACTTAGCCACTGTTCAAGGAGTGAGAAGTAACCAGTTAGTAGGTTATGGTTTAGTGGTGGGGTTACCTGGAACAGGGGAACAGAGCCCATTTACAGAGCAAAGTTTTCGCACCATGTTATCGAATTTTGGCATCAGTTTAGATAATAATCTTAAACCTAAAATTAAAAATGTTGCCGCTGTTGCTGTGCATGCTCTGCTGCCTCCTTTTATCAAACCAGGACAATCCATAGACGTCACTGTTTCCTCTATCGGTGAAGCTGCCAGTTTGCAAGGAGGGACACTGATACAAACCTTCTTAAAAGGATTAGATGGTAATGTTTATGTTATAGCTCAAGGCAGTTTAGTGGTCAGCGGATTTGGCGCAGAAGGCGGTGATGGTTCAAAAATAGTGGTAAACACGCCTACTGTTGGCCGTATTCCTAATGGTGGCTTAGTAGAGCGAGCTGTGCCAAGTGGCTTTATGCAAAATGACTATTTAACACTCAATTTGAAATACCCTGACTTTTCGACTGCTAAAATTCTGGCTGACACCATTAATACTCGCTTAGGGGCAGACCCCAACAAAGGTTATGTTATTGCCACACCTATTGATGCGGCTTCTGTCAGGGTAAATGCGCCTAGAGGTGTAGGGGCAAGAGTTGGCTTTCTGGCTACACTAGAAAACTTTGAATTTACCCCAGCTAAAGCCTCTGCAAAGGTGGTGATTAATAGTCGCACTGGCACCATCGTGATTGGACAAGATGTGCGGCTTTTACCTGCCGCTATTACTCATGGTGGACTAACAGTAACCATTGCTGAAAACCAAATAGTTACTCAACCTAATGCGTTAGCTGATGGTGAAACTGTGGTCACGACTCAATCTATTATTGACGTGAATTTAGACGATACTCGTATGTTCACTTTTAATCCCGGTGTAACGTTAGATGAGTTGGTCAAGGCGGTGAATGAAGTCGGTGCAGCACCAGGTGATCTAATGGCTATCTTAGAAGCATTACGCGAAGCAGGAGCCCTTCAAGGCGACCTGGTCGTTATTTAAGGTTATCTAGGATATCTTATGGAACAGTCACTTATTACCCAAAACCCACTTGAATTATCTAGAAATGCTAATGATATTAAAGGATTGGATGCGTTGCGCCGTGCAGCGCAAAGCGGTGACAGTAAAGCATTAGATGAGGCAGCCAAACAGTTTGAGGCAATCTTTGTGCAAATGATGCTCAAGTCGATGCGTAAAGCGCAAGACGTGATGGCGGATAAAGATAGCCCATTTAACTCAGAACAAGTTAAATTTTACCGAGATATGCACGATACTCAGATAGCCAGTGACTTAGCCAGCAATGGCAGTATAGGCTTGGCAGATATCATTGTGCGGCAACTAGGTAAAGCTGTTGACGGATATATGCCTGCTGGTGCCTTACGTAGTGATGGTAATCTCTCTAGTATTAATCGAAATGCAATCGCCAGCACTCAAAAATCTCAAGAAGAGGTGTTAGGCAACCAATCAATTAAAACCTTTCAATCGTTTAAATCTGCAGCTTTTGACGACGCGCAGTCTTTTATCGAGCAGCTTTATCCCGCAGCTCAACAAGCAGCTGAAGAGCTAGGTATAGATCCTAAGGCATTGTTAGCGCAAGCCGCTATTGAAACTGGTTGGGGTCAGTACATGATCCATAATACTTCTGGACAGAATTCCCACAATTTATTTGGTATTAAGGCCGACCTTCGTTGGCAGGGTGACCGGGCGATGGTCGATACTATCGAGTTTGAGCAAGGTGTTGCTGCTCCAAAAAAAGCGCCCTTTAGAATGTATGATTCCTTTGCCGACTCGATGCAAGATTACGTTGGTTTTGTAAAACAAAACTCGAGATATGAAGACGCAGTTAAGAACAGCCAGTCACCACAAGATTACTTTTCAGAGTTACAAAAAGCGGGTTATGCCACTGATCCCGATTATGCAAATAAGGTTATTGCTGTGTTTGAAGGTGAACAGTTTAAACAATATTCACTAGAAAAATTCAGCGATAGGGGCGATAAGAAATGATTTACAGTAATAATAATACTAGAAGTGCCGATCTATTTTCTATCGCTAAAAGTGGGGTGAATGCCAGTAAGCAATTGCTGAACACTGCTGGTCATAATATTTCTAATGTTAATACCGAAGGTTATGTGCGCGAACGTACTAGCTTTCAAAGCCAGTTAACTGGAGGAGTCGGACAGTCTACCACTGAGCGAGTGCTGAATGTATTTGCACAAAATCAATTACGACGTGACACGACATTGCAAAGTGAACATGAAAATTTTTATAATAAAACGGCGGTAATAGATAACGTATTTGCCGGCGAAGCAAATAGCATTTCTGCCAGTATGAGTCGTTTTTTTGGCGCTGTACAAACAGCAACAGATGACCCTACAAGCCTTGCTGGTAGGCAACTAGTTCTAGGTGAAGCAAAATCATTGGTTGGCCAAATCGGTACCGTGTCAGGTTTCTTGCGAGACAAAGAAGAGGAGCTTAATTTAGAGATTAGTGCCAATGTTAAAACCGTGAATTCACTGATACAAACCATTGCTGATTTGAATGGCGCAATAGTCGTAAATCAGGCTAGTAACCCGAATGATGAACCTGGAACGTTAAAAAACCAGCGTGACAGTGCCATATTAGAATTAGCCAGTTTAGTGTCTATTGAAGTCCGCCAAAGTTCCGGAAATGACGGGCGAGTGATGGTTAACTTAACATCTGGGGAATCACTGGTTCTGCAAGATGGATCGTTTAATGTCCTAGAGGTCGAAAACGATGCGGATTTAAACTATTTGTCATTACAACTTTCTAGTCGTGGCAAACCTACCGTCTTAAATGTTGATGAAAACGAGTTAGGCGGAGCAATTGGTGGATTGTTGCGTTATAGAGATGATGTACTAGAAACTAGTCGCAGAGAGTTGGGACAAATAGCCCTAGCGCTAACGGAGTCGATTAACACCCAAAACCGGCAAGGTATGGATCTGGATCAGCAACTGGGTAGTGATATATTTACACTTCCAGAGTTTGTGGGACTTGAATACCCCGATAATGCGAATGGTGCCAGTGTGGTGACAGGGCGAATTACCGCCGGTGCTGCGAATGAAATCAGCAGTGCAGATTATCAAGTGACCATCAATAGTGTGACGCCTGGCGTTCCATCAACGCTGGATGTAACCGTGACTGCGCTAAATGCCGATGGCACCATAGTTAAAGATGTAAACGGTAATAATATCACCCAGAATTATCCTACAGTAGATGCACAGTCCGGTACCTTTACTAAAATACTAGGCGGCGTAGAGTTGGAATTTTCCAGTGGTGCCACATACACCCCAGGTGATCAATTTTTAATCCAACCGACTAAAAATACCGCTGATAAAATTGAGGTCCTAATGACTCGCCCTGAGGATTTAGCATTAGCTTCACCTATTCGATTAGATACCAATATAGGTAATTTAGGTGACGCTGAACTTGTCTCAATCAAGGTAACGAATAATTTTGTAGATAATACATTTACTGATAGCAAAGCATCTGGTTTTGATGGGGCTGGTGGTTTACATGGTCCAGGTAGTTCACCAACAGGTGCCGGTGGTGTAGGGGCCCCCGTACAGATTTTCTTTACTGCAAATGATGAATATGAGGTCAGAGACAGTGCCGGAAACACTATTACTACTGTGTCTGGTGTCACCGATTTGAATAATTTGATGGCGCAAGCTGAAGGAAGCGCTGGGTGGCCAGTTGCCTTCAGTGCATTAGATGATTACCCTGGTTTTGAGTTGTCGCTGCAAGGTGAACCTAAGGCGGGTGATATTTTCACAATTGGGTATAACACAGACGGACTGAACGATAATCGAAATGGATTAACGATGGCAGACTTGCAGAATAAAAATAGTATGCAAGTTAACAATAGTGGCTCTGGATCGCAGGCAAGTTTTCACGAGGCTTATGCTAATATTGTGAGTGATATTGGACAACAAGCCGCCAGTGCTGATATAGCATTGCAAGCGGCCGATGCGCTTAAATCTCAGTCAAGTGATTGGTTTCAATCAGTATCGGGGGTCAGCTTAGATGAAGAAGCCGCAAATTTGGTCAGGTATCAACAATCTTATGCGGCAGCAGCGCGATTGCTCAGTACTGCACAAAACTTGTTCGATACTATCTTAGCTGTTGTTCGATAACTAAAGGTAAAATATGCGTATTTCCACAGGGCAACTTTACGACCGTAGTATCCAATCTGTATTAGATAACCAAGCAGATTTGTCGGATATTCAACAGCAACTATCTTCAGGCAAAAAGCTCTTGCGTCCGTCTGATGATCCTGTAGGGGCAGCGCAGGTCATAAGGTTAACTGAAGAAATTGATTTACTAGCACAGTATAAAAAGAATACTAACTTATTGACCAATAGTTTGGAGCAAGAAGAAACCGTTTTAAGTAGTGTAAATAATGCGATTAACCGTGCTCGAGTATTAATGGTCCAATCGGGCAATGGCATTATCAGTACTGGAGACAGAAAAGCGATTGCGATAGAAGTGGGCCAAATTCGTGATCAAGTTTTTGATTTAATGAATAGCCGCAATCCCGCTGGAGAATATATTTTTGGTGGGTTTCAGTCAGCATCACCTGCATTTAGTTTAAATGCGAGTGCAACAGGTAACAAATATAACTTTGAAGGAGACGGAGGAGAGAATAAAATTAAGGTGTCGGATACCATTAGTTTACAAATGAATAACTCGGGACAGGATGTATTTGAAGACGTATTAGCTCGATTGAAATCTACTATAACCGGCTCTCTAGGGGCAACATCTGCATCGCTAGAGGTACAAGGGCAAAGTGTTTTCGATAAGTTTCATAAAAATAGTTATGATGCAGTCAACCCAGCCAACAACGAATTTGAAGTGAGAATTATTTCAGCGACCCAAGCGCAGGTAACCAATGTAGGGTCTGGAGCTGTTTTAGATACGATTGACTTTTCAAGTGGTAGCGCATTTTTGTATAAAGGTTTAGAGTTTAATATTGCTGGTACTACAGGTGACACAGTTAATTTTCAGTTAGAGAAGCCAGAAAAGAAAAATATAGCTGAAACACTCAACGACTTCGTTAATTCATTAAATAACCCAAATAATAGTGACGGAGGCCTTGACGAGGCTTTATCAGATGCACTGGTTGGTGTAGATAATTCATTAACTAGCATGGCCAATGCTATCTCTGAAATTGGTGGGCGAGGCAACGTTGCTGATTCTGTACTGGCCTCAAATTTAGACCTTGAAATTGCTAACAGATCGGCTCGTTCGAATATCGAAGATGTAGATTACGCCGTAGCAGTGTCAGAACTCAGCCGTCAAGAAACTGCTTTACAGGCAGCCCAAGCCACTTTTGCTCGGGTAACAGGTACTTCGTTATTTGATTTCATCTAAGCTTATCTAGATTTTATTATTAACCAATAAACTAAGATTGATTTCAGCTAAATACACACAACTTTTGTTGTCCTCATGTGATGAATAATAGCTGACGTAAAGCATGTCTTCTTGCAATGCTCCCTTTTCCAATACTCTTTTTTTCAAAACTAAGCCCGGATAACTGTTGTCGCCAGCTGAGGGCAAAATCAGTAATTCTTGTAAATCACCATTCGACAAATTCATTTTAAGTAACCCTGTTACAAGTTTCCCCTGTTTGACTATTCTGCCAGAGACCAACGCAAAATCTGTATCTAGGCGCAACATAACAGGGCCACCAATATAACGTCCTAAATCTATCCAAAGCCATTTTTTAAAAGGGAATGAACTTTGCCCAAGTTGCGCTGAGTAACTGTCGGCATCTCTTCTGACTATTGCAAAGGCGTTATTATTATCAAAAATAATATCGCTTTCATTTGGATAACCTTTTTTGTGCTTCTTCAAACTTAAAGCAAAAGGTTGATGCAGATGAAAGCTTCTTCTGGGATTACCTGAATACAAATGGATCGCGTTTTGTTTTCTATTGTAAGCAAAACCATATGCTTGACTTTTATGCCACCTTACTCGCCATAACCACGATCCTCTATCTGCATATTCTTTGGCTGCGGACCAACTATGCCCGGTTTGTGATATCCAATTTAAGTTACGTGTGCTCAGCGTTTGGTTAAGCTTAGAGGTTTGACGAGCATAAGCAGTTAGCAGCATGTCGCCATCTGGTGTAACTATTATCTTAGGATCTCTTAGATCTGTTTTAGGAATGGCTATTCGATTTGAGTGTAAAACATGACCTTTGGTATCTAAGGTTAGAATGCAGATTCTTCCGTCTGCGCTAACATGATTTTCAGCTTCTCTGTAGCAGCAAAATAATTGTTGCTTAAACTCACATAAATCTACAAATGCATTGTGATCAGCTTTACTTCCGATTTTTTTTAACCAATTTAGAGGCATTATTCAAACTTATTTATCATGTTTAACCTATTGAAACCCAAGTAAAAACTAAATGCAAAGACGGCAAAAGTTTGCCGTTTATCAGAAAAAAGGCAAATTCATGTTAAAGGGAATTTCAAATGGGCCGATACCATTTTCGAGAGAGCCAGTAGTAATGATTTTTTAAATATAAAATCGTTACTCTATTAGTGTTATTTAACCAGCTGAGTAATTATTACAATTATTCGGTCGCCAGCATAGTCTGGACTGAGAGTGTAGGAGAAAAACCATGGGTTTATTCGTAAATACCAATGTTTCATCGTTGAACGCACAACGTAATTTGTTCGATTCAGCGCAGTCTTTAAGTACATCTTTTGAACGTTTGTCTTCAGGCTTCCGTATTAACCGTGCGGCTGATGATGCTGCTGGTTTGCAGATCACTGACAGATTAACTACGCAAATACAAGGCCTTAACCAAGCAGCACGTAACGCTAATGATGCGATTTCATTGGTGCAAACAGCTGAAGGCGCGTTAGGTGAAGTGACCACGTCACTACAACGTATCCGTACCCTTGCAGTACAATCCCAAAATGGAATCAACTCATCTGCTGACCGAAATGCTTTGCAGAAAGAAGTCACCGCACTTAAAAATGAAATCAGCCGGATTGCAACTGATACACAATTTGGCAACCTCGATATTTTACAAGGAAATTTTTCAGCAAAATTCTTGGTAGGCGCTAATGGTGGTCAGAATATTTCAGTGAATCTATCTAGAACAGATGGTTACGGTGCTAAGGGGCTAGGAGTAGGTGCCACGGATATATCTAATGTTGATGGGGCTTCTACTGCTCTTACGTCTGTTACAGCTGCGATATCTGCAGTGGGTGGTGTGCGTGCCGATTTAGGTGCCTTGCAAAACCGCTTCCAATCAACTATCCGTAACCTGACTAACATTTCTGAAAATGTTTCAGGTGCTAGAAGTCGGATCAGAGATACTGATTTTGCTTCTGAAACAGCTGAGTTAACACGTAACCAGATTATTCAGCAGGCGAGTTTGACCGTATTAAGTCAGGCTAATCAACGTCCACAAGCGGCTCTATCTTTACTAGGTTAATCTTTGCTAGGTTAGTTGTTTATTCAGACTAATCTTCGATTAGCCTAGGTTTCGAGACCCTTCTTCTGTTTAGGGCTTAGAAGCCAGGGGGTAGTGCACTGGGTTGATAAGAACCGAGCAGTTGAGAGTTTCGCTCACTCTCTCTTAATGAAAGAGCGCTCAGCCGGAGAATTTCTCCGGCTTTTTTCGTTGTCTAACTTACTGAAATATATAGTATTAAAAAACAAGTCAATTTTTCTCCTAAAGAATTTTTCTTTGGTGCACGATATATGAACATAGACGTTACGCATCTAATAAAAATATAAGCGAACGCCTTTGTAGAAGCTAAATAAAAATAAAAGCACAGCTCTACAACCATCGAGACAAATAATAATAATAGTCGGATGGTGTTTATAAAAAAATCGTTAGGAGATTTAAAATGAGCTTATTCGTTAACACGAATGTGTCGTCGTTGAATGCAACTCGCCAGTTGTTTACGTCGAACAATAATTTAAGTACCGCATTTGAACGCTTGTCATCTGGTTTTCGTATCAATTCCGCGAAGGACGATGCCGCAGGTTTACAAATATCCAACCGTCTAACTACACAAATTCTTGGTTTAGATCAGGCCGTTAGGAATGCTAACGATGGGATTTCTTTGTCGCAAACCATCGAAGGTGCACTCGCCGAAACAACCTCTGCTTTACAAAGAATACGTGTTTTAGCGGTGCAATCACAAAACGGAATCAACTCGTCTTCAGACAGGGTTGCATTGCAAAAAGAAGTGACGGCATTGAAAAATGAAATGAGCCGTATTGCATCCACAACCCAATTTGGTGGTGTGAATGTGTTGCGTGGTACATTTTCATCCGCATTTTTGGTGGGTGCTAACGCAGGGCAAACCATCAGCGTCAATGTTGAGCGCAGCGGTGGATTTGGTGCATCTGGATTAAATGTGGCTAATGCATCTGTACTAACTGAATCAGAAGCATCGGCAACCATGGCATCTATATCAGAAGCTATTTCAATAATTGATGCTCAGCGGGCGGATTTAGGTGCGATACAAAACCGTTTTCAATCGACGATCAGAAATCTTAGTAATATTTCTGAAAATGTGTCGGCGGCAAGAAGTCGTATTCGTGACACTGATTTTGCCGTCGAAACGGCAGAATTAACCCGCTGGCAGATCATTCAACAAGCCAGTATCACTGTATTAGGCCAAGCCAATCAGCGTCCACAAGCCGCATTGCAGTTATTACAAGGGTAATAACTAGAGAGAAAATACATAGATGCAAATAAGCAATATTACTGCGCAATTATGGCAGCAGGGTGTAACCGAATTATAGGTATAATATTGTTAATTATCAGGATGTTAGGTAAATTTTAAATACAAATTATTTGGGTTTGATAAATTCAGGGAGGATTATTTGTTAAATCGCTAACAGACAAAATAGACGCCAGGAGGTAGTGAGGTATTGAGGTTTAGGCCATCAATTCTGTCTGTCAGCTTGAGCATAAGCTCACACTTTTTTGTATTTGTTTTTTGTGCTTCTAACACTTAACAAAATTGCTAACCAGGGTACCAGTTAGCAATTAATATAAAGCATACAGCGTGCCAGTCACGCAACTGACATGTCAGTTTTAACTTTGATGTCATCAGAATATCACTGACATTAAAATAAAAAAATAGAAGTCATTGCCTTTTTAGGAGAGAAAAATGAGTTTATTTGTTAGTACTAATGTGTTGTCGTCAAATGCAACTCGTCAGTTGTTTACATCGACCAATAATTTAAATACAACCTTTAAAAGGTTGTTGTCAAACTTACGAATAAACAGAGCAAAAGATGATACAGCAGGCTTACAAATATCTAACCTATTAACCACTCAGGTTTTGGGCTGGATCAAGCTGCCAATAATGCAAATGATGGGATATCTATGTCGAAGACCATAAACGGACTCTAGCTGAGACCATTTGTGCCTTGCGACGAATTCGAGTGTCAGCAGTGCAACCACAAATTGCTATTAATTCTTTTGCGGAGCAGTTTCTTTGCAAAAAGAAGTAACCACACTGAAGAGCGAATTGAGCCGAATTGCTTCGACATCGAAATTTGCTGATGTATTGGATGGTGTATTTTCATCGTTATCCTTGGTAGACCCGAAAGTTGGTCAAACTATTATTGTGAATGTTGAAAGAGATAGAAGGTATGGTACATCTGGACTTTTTGTGGCACATACATCTGTGATCACTGAATTAGAGACGTCGGCAGCGATGGTTTCAATCTCAGATGCTATCTCCATTATTGATGTTCAGGGAGCAGATTTAGGTGTAATACAAAACTGTTTTCAATTGACCATCAGAAGTTTATGTCATATTTCTGAAAATGATTTAGCGGCAAGAAAACGTATTCTTGACACATATTTTGCCGTCGAAACGGCAGAGTTATCCCGTAGGCAGATCATTCAATCAGGCGGTATCATTGTGTTAGGGCAAGCACATTGGCGTTCAAAGGCTGCTTTGCAGCTAATGGGTTAATGAATTAGTGAGTAGAAAATCAACGTTATAGAATCAAGAGGGTAGGAAATGAGAGGCCGCCCGGGGCTGTGCCCTAAAAAGTAACGAAGGAATGTTGCTGTTATATGCTAGGGAGGGCACTATTTATAAGCTATTGCATTATTTTACAGATGCTGTAGTCAGTACTAAGTTTGCTCCAACTCCTAACGTGAGCAAGTTGGTCGGGGTACCTGTAAGGGTTTTTCCCCGACTGTTTTTACACTACAGCCATAATATAAGGTGTTCTAAACTTTTTGGTACAAACAGTATTTCTTCGTTGGTTTACATCTAATAAGTGTAATTAAAACACCGACTAACAGGACCGATAATATAAAGAGTATAGAAGTTTGGTTGTGAGGCCTATTCAGCTTTTGTAACTCCGGTAATCGGGCAGAAACGTTTTTATTGAAAGCCATAAGGCGCATTGTTTTCATGCCTTGTGGTGTATTTAGTACAAATAGTATTTCTGTTTTGGTTTACATCTTAGATGTGTAAATTAAAACGCCGACTAACAGGACCGAGAGTGTAGAAGTTTGGTTGAGAGGCCAGTATTCAGCTCTTCTAACCCTGCCAGTCGGACAGAAACCTTATTTGCTCCATCTCCTAACGTGAGCAAGTTGGTCGGGGATGCTCTGTGAGAGTATTTTCCCCGGCCTTTTTTCATTAGCGAAAAGTGATTTCACACTTAATTAGCTATCAAAACTAAAGCATGTAGTGTGCCAACTTTAAAAGAAGTGACTAGTAATTAGTGGCTAGATACTAATTAAAATCGAAAAGCAAAAGAATTGAACCACTGATGGTATAAAGACCACAGAGCAAAGCCCTATCATAATTTTATTTGTAGGAGTGTTATTACCAAAGGAAACTGTCGGTCTAATTACCGAGTAACTTTGTCGTAATGATATTAGAGTTTGTTTTGCAATCTGATAGTCGCCAATGAGTGAATTGCAGTCAGACGATTAAGTAGCGTTGACGATCGCCTATACTGGGGAAGCAAATGGTGACATCTTCCCGTCTATTCTCCGTCATTCGCGCGAAGGCGGGAACCTTCAAACCAACTGGCTAATCTAAAAGAATCGCCCTTTTCAACATGGCCATTTCTGCATATATTTATTAAACGATTGAAAAGGAATTCAACTATGAAACGGCCCTGCATTTACATTCTCACTAATGATAACAACAGCACGCTATTCATCGGGGTAACAAGTAATTTAGTGCAGCGTATTTATCAACATAAAAACAAACAAGTTAAGGGCTTTAGCTCAAAATACAACTTGAATAAACTAGTCTATTTTGAGCAACTTGAAGATATGGATAGCGCAATACTTCGAGAGACAAGGCTCAAGAAATGGAACCGAGAATGGAAAAATCGGCTCATCAATGAGTTAAATCCTAGCTGGAAAGACTTATATTTTGACTTGGTCGGGTGAGAATCGATTGAGCTTACTGGGGCTGTTTTGGGGTTCCCGCCTTCGCGGGAATGACGTGTAATAGTTTGTAAATCCTTATCATCCTCTATCTGCTATTTGTAATCGTTAAGTAAGTGGTTCACCCACTCCAGGTAATGGCACAAAGCACTAATTCCTGATTTATAGGTATATAACCGTTTTGACAAATTTTCCCTGCAAAAATTAGGAAAAGTGGATTCTGAATTGCTCAAACCATCAATATACTCATTATAGATATTAAGGTTTGAATTTTTGTGTAATACCTACTCGTTTTATACCATGACAAGCAACTGCATGGACGATGGTGCGAAGCGTGCTTTCGCTCTTCCCAAATAAGGCTACGACACAATTCCTTGGTAATCACATTATTACATTTAAATTTATTTCTTGGTGTTTTCTGCGTAGCGAAGCGCCCTGTGATGAATCGCTTTAGTCTTTAACTATCTTCTATCTACTTGCCACTGCCATTCGGCTTTTATCTATTTTCTGGTTTTTGGCCACTATCTTTTGTTTTTTTATTTTTCAAAAAAACTAAAGATACTGTGGTAAGTGTCGATAACGTTAGTTGAGGAGTGATCTAATTGATTACTTTTAGCCTCATTTAACGGTAGAGGTGTCGTTATATGAGGTAAGTGAGGTGATGACCAAGAAGAGGTTCTTGTTCATCTATATTGAGGCAAACTTACTGTTACAACCACGCTATCGGCGTGCGGTGAGTTTTCAGGAGGTTTTTATGGGTTTATTTGTTAATACAAATGTGTCGTCTTTGAATGCTCAGCGCCAGCTGTTTAGTTCTGGGCAAGCTTTGAATTCATCTTTCGAAAGATTATCTTCAGGTTTTAGGATTAACCGTGCTGCAGATGATGCCGCTGGTTTGCAGATTTCGGACCGATTAACAACGCAAGTACAAGGGTTGAATCAGGCTGTTCGAAATGCGAATGATGCGATTTCACTCACGCAAACTGCTGAAGGTGCATTGGGTGAGGTAACTACTTCATTACAACGTATTCGGACTTTAGCCGTGCAATCTCAAAATGGAATTAACTCTTCTGCTGATCGAACGGCGCTGCAAAAAGAAGTGACTGCATTAAAGAACGAGATCAGCCGTATTGCGACTGATACACAGTTCGGCAACTTAGATATTTTGAAAGGTAGTTTCTCATCTAAATTTTTAGTTGGCGCAAACGGTGGACAGACTATCTCTGTCAACTTATCCAGAGATGATGGTTTTGGTGCAATTGGTTTAGGTATCGACGCAACGGATGTGTCTACTGTAGACGGGGCCTCTACAGCACTCACTTCGATAACTGCAGCAATATCTAGTATCGGTGGAGCACGTGCCGATTTAGGTGCCTTGCAGAACCGTTTTCAGTCTACTATTCGAAACTTGAGTAATATCTCTGAGAATATCGCGGCTGCTCGTTCACGTATCCGGGATACAGATTTTGCTGTTGAAACGGCGGAATTGACGAAAAATCAGATAATTCAGCAAGCGTCTTTGTCAGTATTAAGTCAAGCCAACCAAAGACCACAGGCTGCATTGTCATTGCTTAGCTAAGCGGTTTTTAACAATAATGCTTAGAGTGGCTACTGCAGAGTAGCTATTCGCATTTTATAAAAAGGTGATTTATGGAAATTAATGCCTCACAAGTTGGCCAAAATTTTGCAGTGTCCAAAGCTGAGATCGCTCCAGACAATGCAGACAGTATTCGCACCAACCAGTCGACGGAGGACAAACTGGCATCAGTGAAACCAGAAACTAAAGATATATCCAACACTGCCGATATAAAAAAACAAATGTCTCTTGATGTTAGGGCTGAGCAGATTGAAAATGCTGTTTCAAAATTAAATGAATTTGCGAAAAATAATAGTCGAGATCTTAATTTTTCAGTGGATGAAGGCAGCAATAAACAAGTTGTAAAAGTAACCGATTCAGAGTCTGGAAAAATTATTCGACAAATACCTTCTGAAGAAGTATTAAGAACTTCAGAACGATTGCAGGACATGCAAACGGAGGTCGGCACAGCGGTAGGTTTTCTATTTAACAAACAGGTTTAATGTCAATTTTTTGACATAAACGTTATCCTTCAAATTATTGTTGGAATATAGGTGTGATATGTCAATTTCGTCATTGGGTGTAGGTTCAGGTTTAGATCTTGAAAGTTTAGTTGGGCAATTGCTCGAAGCTGAGCGCAAGCCGAAAACTGACGCTTTGAATTCCAGAGAGGAAAACGTTGATGCTGAAATTTCTGGTATTGGTAAGTTAAAGTCCAAACTTGAGGACTTTCAAGAAACCTTGGATAATTTGCGAAGCGATGCGAACCTTAAAGGGCGTGAGCCAAGCATTAACAACCCTTCAGAAGGTGTTGAACCTTTTACAGCTGAGGCATCCAATAGTGCTCTGGAAGGTGACTACAATATAGCGGTGACTCAACTCGCTAGCGGTAGTCGAATTGAAACCGCAGATGCAACAGATGGTGGCTTTAATAAATCTACTGATACGGTATTAAGTGCTGGCACCGCTAGCCTTACCTTTAAAATTAATGCCACCAGTGATTCCTTTACCATCAACTTAAATGCTGGTGACTCATTAGAAGATCTGCGTAATGCAATCAATGCTTCAAACGATAACTTTGGTGTCACAGCCAGTATCATAGATACGGGTACTGTTGTCGGTGGTGCAAAATTAGTCTTTACTTCGGACACGCCCGGTGAAGGAAATGATTTAGTTATTGTCAATGATAATGATGTGGCTGAGCTGGATCTTGTTTCAACTACAAACTCTACTGAAGCTTCTACATATTTAACACCGGTTACTTCAGCTCAAAACGCCAAAGCCACTATCGATGGCATTAATGTAGAAAGTAAAACCAATGAATTTGAAAATGTAATAGAAAATGCTTCTTTTGAAGCATCAGAACTTTCTGAACTAAATGCAGACGGCATCACGTTTAAAACCTCAAAACTTAGTATTGGCTTTGATAAAGAAGCCGTTGAAGAAACTATCAGGGAGTTTGTTACCAACTTTAACGCCCTACAAGCTGAAATAAAACTGTTAACCAATTATGGTGAATCTGACTTAGAAGAAGATGGTTCTCTCGCGGGGGATTCGCTAGTAAGAGGTATACAATCCGGTATCAACAATATTTTATTTTCTTCTGTAGAGTCATCTTCTCTAGGTGGTCTATTCCAGATAGGTATTGAATATAACGATAACAACGAATTAGAAATTAGTACTTCTGACAAAATCGGTTTAGGCAGTGGTGATGACCGTTTAAAAAAAGCATTAGATGATAACTTTGATCAAATTGCGGCTTTATTCACCGATGAAAATCAAGGTATTGCTGTTCGTCTATACGATTATGTTGAAGAATACACCAGTTCTGCTGGGTTACTTAAATCTCGAGTCGACAGTGCTAAAGATCAAAGGGAACAGATTTTTGATGAAAGGTTAAGCCTGGAATTAAGGCTTGCTAAAACTGAGGAAATACTACGGGCTAAGTATTTAAATCTAGACCAAACAGTAGCAAGATTAAATTCAACGGGGTCAGCTTTACTGGCGACTTTAGGCTAGACAACAATGCAGTTTCACAATCAAAAATATGGAAGATTAGTATGGCGTTAAAAGGTATCAATGCCTATAAAAAAGGCAATTTGAAACAACAGATCAGTCAAGCCGATCCGCACAAGTTAACTTTAATGTTAATGCAAGGTACGTTAGATAAGCTCGCTTATACCAAAGGCTGTATTGAGCGAAAAGATTATGCTGGCAAGTCTGAGCATATTTCTAGAGCAACTGCTATATTGATGAACTTGCGAGATACTCTAGAATTGGAGGCAGGAGGCGAGGTTGCTGATAATTTATATTCACTTTACGATTATATGATACAGCGCTTGATCGATGCTAATGTTCAGAATAACTTGAAGATTGTTGATGAAGTGATTACTCTATTTTTACCCATTAAAACAGCCTGGTCGCAAATTCCTGAGTCATCTAAGCAAGAGGCTTATGAAATGCAAAGGCAAAAACGTCAAGCAGTGATTTGAAAAAATTAATATTAGATCATTTTTTTACACCTTCCCCATTAAAAAGTATTAATCAGGATCTATTAGAGCTAACTACTGAAAATGATCCTGATGAGTCCACGTTTTTGAAACTAGTGACTCAACGTGACGAATTTATCCAGAATTTCCTAGAAAATATCCCTGAAGAAGAAAAAATTAATTTTGTGACTGCTGAATTGCAAGTTAATGGCGCATTAGTTGCTTATGCTGAGGAATCATTTAAAGCGTCATTAAAACAACTCTCCGGATTGGTACGTGGTCGCAAAGCAGTGAATAAATATCGATGAATATCTGAGATTTTAACGAGTTATATCAATTGGATGAAGCATCAAGTCAATGTGCATTCTACCCAACTAAAATGATTGTAAGGGCTGTTTATGTTTAATAATAAATCTGTTTTAATTACGGGCGGAACGGGATCATTTGGTAAACGTTTTACTGATTATCTGATCAAAAACTATTCTCCCAAAAAAGTGATTATTTACTCCCGAGATGAGTTAAAACAATTTGAAATGCAGCAACATTATAATGCGTCTTGCATGCGTTATTTTATTGGTGATGTGCGCGATAAAGAACGTCTAATATCTGCAATGCGCGATGTTGATTATGTGGTGCATGCAGCAGCCCTAAAACAAGTGCCAGCTGCAGAATATAATCCCAATGAGTGTATCAAAACTAATATATATGGTTCCCAAAATGTGATTGATGCAGCTATTACCGCAGATGTAAGTCGGGTGATTGCGCTGTCTACCGATAAAGCAGCTAATCCAGTTAATTTATATGGCGCGACTAAACTTGCCTCAGATAAATTATTTGTCGCTGCCAACAATATGTCCGGCGCTAAGGGCCCCAGATTTGCTGTAGTGCGTTATGGCAATGTTGTTGGTTCTAGAGGCTCAGTAGTGCCATTTTTCCATAAACTGTTGGATGAAGGTATAACTAAGTTGCCCGTCACCCATGCGGAAATGACACGCTTCTGGATCACCCTAGAAAACGGTGTAGAGTTTGTTGTAAAGAACTTTCAGCGTATGCAGGGTGGCGAGATATTTGTACCTAAAATCCCTTCTATTCGTATTTTAGATCTAGTCGAGTCTATTAGTGGCAACCGAGATTATGAAATAGTGGGTATTCGCCCTGGCGAGAAACTGCATGAAGTCATGGTGCCAGAGGAGATGGCGCATCATTCTCTTGAATTTGATGATCATTACGTGATTACGCCTGCGATTAAGTTCTTTGATAAAACAGTCAATTACTTAAAAAACAAATTAGGTGAAGTGGGAAAACCGGTAGAAGAAAAGTTTGAATATCACTCAGGTACTAATCCTCACTTTCTAACAATAGATGAATTAAAATTACTTGATAAAGTCACATTGTAAGGAGGAGGTTGCATGATCCCTTACGGTAAACATCTCGTTAATGAAGATGATGTCGATGCAGTTGTGGAGGTACTTCGCAATCAGTTTTTGACTCAAGGTACTGTGGTACCTAAATTTGAACAAGCTCTATGCGAATATACTGGCGCTAACCACTGTGTTGCAGTAAATAGTGCAACGTCAGGTTTGCATGTGGCGTGTTTAGCTGCAGGTGTTGCAGCAGGCGATTCAGTCTGGACCGTACCCAACTCTTTTGTAGCATCAGCAAACTGTGCGCTGTATTGCGGCGCAACGATAGATTTTGTGGATATAGACCCTCTTACCCGTAATATTGATATCAGCGCATTAGAAACCAAACTCCAACATGCTGCCACTCAGAATCGTTTACCAAAAGCGTTAATTGTGGTGCATTTTTCTGGATTGAGCTGTGAAATGCAAACTATTCAAAAGCTAACTCATCTGTATTCTATTGTACTTATTGAAGATGCTGCTCATGGGTTAGGGGGTAGTTACCAGCAGTCTAAGATTGGTAGTTGTGTCTATTCTGATATGTCAGTCTTGAGTTTCCATCCAGTTAAATCAATAACCAGTGCTGAAGGTGGCGCAGTCTTAACTAATCAAAGCCAGCTTTACCAAAAGCTTCAACTATTTGCTAAGCATGGAGTGACAAAAGACCCTTCGCAATATCAAGGAGAAAGTCATGGCCCATGGTATTATCAGCAACTTGAGTTGGGATATAACTATAGGCTGAGCGATTTACATGCTGCACTTGGGTTATCACAGTTGAATAAGCTGGACGTATTTATTCAAAAACGTTCTAAGCTCGCCAAAGTATATGATAATGCGTTAGCTGATTTGCCTTTGAAACTTCCGGTTGAGGAGCCGCAATTTAAAAGTGCATGGCATTTATATATGGTCGAGCTAATACAACATGATCGTCAACACATTTACCAGCAGCTTCATGACAAAGGGGTGGGCGTAAATGTGCATTATATCCCGATTCATTTGCAACCTTATTATCAACAACTGGGTTTTAAACAAGGTGATTTCCCAGTGTCTGAGCATTTTTATCAAAACGCTTTAACATTGCCCTTGTTCCCAAGTTTAACTGATATAGAACAGGCAAAAGTGATTGCTGTGCTTCACGAAGTGTTGTTGTGAATATTGCCATCATTCCTGCACGTGGTGGCAGCAAGCGAATTCCCCTTAAAAACGTTAAAATATTTGCTGGAAAACCCCTTATCGCTTACTCGATAGATGCGGCCAACGCATCTGGTTTGTTTGACAAGATCATCGTCTCTACTGACAGCGAAGAAGTAGCAGAGGTAGCAAAAGCTTATGGAGCCGATGTGCCTTTTATTCGCCCTCAAGAGTTGTCAAATGATGTGGTTGGTACACGCCCAGTCACTAATCACGGCATCGAGTTTTGTATAGAGCATTTTTATAAACCTAAATTTTGTTGTTGTATCTACGCCACTGCGCCGTTTTTACAAGCCAAGTTTTTAAAGCAAGGTTTAGACTCCTTAGAACAGCAAAGCGAAAAGTCTTTTGCGTTTTCAGTCACTAGTTTTCCTTTTCCTGTGCAACGGGCGTTGTTCAAAACTCAAGAAGGTGTGGCTCCGATGTTTCCTGACGATATTGGTAAACGCTCTCAGGATCTAGAAGAGGCATACCATGATGCTGGCCAGTTTTATTGGGGTACAACGGATGCTTATTTATCAAATCGAAAAATTTTTAGTCAGCATAGCCTACCAGTGGTTTTACCCCGGCATTTAGTTCAGGATATCGATACGCCAGAAGATTGGCAACGGGCGGAACTGATGTTTCAAGCTTACGTTCAGGGGCAACATAGTGAATGAATTAGTCGAGTCTAAGACTGAAAAAGTATTGTTGGTAAGAATGTTAAGTTCGGCTGATGTCTGTTCGATTGGTCTGCCTGTATTACGCTATTTTCAGAAGACCCT
>Ga0307489_10000168_pt1 | contig 35210 bp, 32 predicted proteins | sample SB12metaG_FD_202247 | JGI IMG/M metagenome (GOLD analysis project Ga0307489, IMG submission 202247) | Sea-ice brine microbial communities from Beaufort Sea near Barrow, Alaska, United States - SB 1.2 | ecosystem: Environmental > Aquatic > Marine > Coastal | place: USA: Alaska | collected... | reverse complement strand
AACGACAACAGTTTTCTTTTGTAGAAAGGAAGGGATTCGAACCCTCGATACCGTTACCAGTATACTACCTTTCCAAGGTAGCGCCTTCGACCACTCGGCCACCTTTCTAAATATACAACGCAATCAAACCCTCAGGAGTTTCAACTTCTATTGTATTATTTTCTCTATCTACTTTTTTAATAAAGGCATCTACCATCGGAATAAAAATTTCTGTTCCATCTCGATCTATCTCAAAAAGAGGTTGTGCTGCTTTATCGTTTATATGAACAATTTGTCCTACTTCGCCAAAATTTATATCCACTACAGTAAAACCAATTACTTCATGAAAATAAAACTTATCGCCAGATAATTTTGGCAACATTGTTGAAGGCAAATAAATACCACATTTTAAAATTGAATCGGCCTCTTCATCAGAATAAATATCTTCAAACTGAACACGGAGTTGATTTCCTTTGTGTAGTGAACTTTTTTCAATAAAAAATGGAACCAAATTACTGCCAAATTCGACATAAACCGATTCCATTTCTGTATACAACTCAGGCTCATCGGTATCTAACTTGATAACAACTTCACCCTTAAAACTATATTTTGTAACGATTTTGCCTAAATAAAAACAATCTTCTTTACGCATCTTCGTATCAATTTAGTTTTTATTCTGCTGCTTTTGCTGCTGCTTCATCAATTGTTTCAGGAGCCGCCTCAACCGCTTCTTCAACTACTGCATCCTTAGCAACCTCTTCAACAACTGGCTTAGCTGCTTCAATTCTTGCCTCATTTACTACCTTCTCTGCTGCAAGTGCTGCTGCTTTCGCATCAGATTGTGCTTGAGATAATCCAGCTTCTTTATCAGAAATTTTTGTTGCTTTTTCTTCTAACCAAGCTGCAAATTTAGCATCTGCCTGCTCTTGAGTTAAAGCTCCTTTTCTAATACCACCAACTAAATGATTCTTTAACATTGCACCCTTGTAAGATAAAATGTTTTTTGCAGTATCTGTTGGTTGTGCACCATTTTGTAACCATTGCACAGCTTTATCAATATTTAAATCGATAACTGCAGGATTCAAATTTGGATTGTAAGTACCTATTTTTTCTAAGTATTTACCATCTCTTTTTGCACGAGCATCTGCGGCAATAATCCAATAAAATGGTTTCCCTTTTTTTCCGTGTCTTTGTAATCTAATTTTTACTGGCATAATTTGTTAATTTGTGAAGGTTCTCGACCTTAATTATTAAAACCCTTACCATCTCGTAGTAAGTGGGCGCAAATATACAACTTAATTCAACACAAAAACAATTCGTTTTAAAGATATTTACACCCTTACCACAAGGGTCAAGCTTTCGCTACTAGGACGCTTCGAAGAGCTCAAACAATCCGCTTTATCCCGAACGTATTTCACGCAAAGGGTATTGAATTTTCAATCATCAAAAGTTATTAACTTTCAACTAAAAACACTTCAAAAAAGCGTAAATTTACTGTCCGTTTGAACAAATAAAACCACCAACAAATAAATAACATTCATGTACTTAATTTTTGATACAGAGACTACCGGATTGCCTAAGAGCTGGAATGCGCCGATCACAAATACAGGCAACTGGCCAAGGTGTGTTCAAATTGCTTGGCAATTGCATGATGAAATGGGAAACGTTATAGAACACAACGATTTTCTTATAAAACCCGATGGATATAACATTCCGTACGACGCCGAAAGAATTCACGGAATTTCTACAGAACTCGCAGAAGAACAAGGAATTTCTTTAGATGAATGCTTGGTTTTATTCAACGAAGTGTTAGGCAAAACGAAATTTATTGTAGGCCAAAATTTAAATTTTGACCTCAATATAATGGGCTGTGAATTCTATAGATTAGGTGTTGAAAACAAGATGACTCCCTTACCTATATTAGACACCTGTACAGAAAAAACTGCACAGATGTGCCAGATTCCTGGAGGTCGTGGCGGAAAATTTAAACTGCCAACATTAACCGAACTACACCATCATTTATTTGGTGCTGGTTTTGGAGATGCGCACAATGCAACTGCTGATGTTGAGGCAACAACACGTTGTTTTTTAGAGTTAATTCGTATTAGAGAATTCACCAAAGAGCAATTAGATGTAGGGACAGATTATTTTAAAAGTTTCTCAGAAACAAATCCAAAACCGATTCAGGTTATTGGCCTCAAACACATCAATCTTAAGAAAGAAAGCGATAAAATTCGCCAACGTCTTGATAAATTAAAAAACACAGAAAGTACAAAATCTACTTCTGTAGGTCTAGCGGAGTTAGAAAATGTTTCGTTTTCGCATTTACACAATCATACGCAATATTCTGTTTTACAATCTACCATACAAGTAAGTCAAATTGTAGCAGCAGCAGCAAAAGATAACATGCCTGCAGTTGCCATGACAGATACTGCAAATATGATGGCTTCCTTTCATTTTGTAAGTGCTATCTTAGAACATAACAAAACGGCAGCAACCCCAATGAAACCTATTGTTGGTTGTGAGTTTAATGTCTGTGAAGATCATAAAAATAAATCGCAAAAAGACAACGGACATCAAGTTGTTTTGTTGGCAAAAAATAAGAAAGGATATCACAATTTAGCAAAAATGTCTTCCATTGCTTTTGTAGATGGTTTCTATTACGTTCCAAGAATTGATCGAGAAATCATCAAAAAATACAAAGAAGATATTATCGTTTTAACAGGAAACTTATATGGTGAAGTTCCCAGCAAAATTCTAAACCTTGGAGAAAAGCAGGCAGAAGACGCATTACTTTGGTGGAAAGAGGAATTTAAGGACGATTTGTATATTGAGTTGATGCGTCACAATCAACAAGATGAAAAAATTGTAAATGAAACCTTGCTAACATTTTCTAAAAAGCACAACGTTAAAATTATTGCAACGAATAATACTTTTTATTTAAATAAAAAAGATGCAAATGCACATGATATTTTATTGTGTGTAAAAGAGGGTGAAAAGCAAGCAACACCTATCGGAAAAGGACGCGGTTATCGATATGGCTTGCCAAACCAAGAGTATTATTTTAAGTCTTCGGATGAAATGAAAACGCTTTTTGCAGATTTGCCAGAAGCAATCATCAACATTCAAGAAATTGTAGATAAAATTGAAATTTTTACCCTTGCAAGAGATGTTTTATTACCGGCTTTTGATATTCCCAATGAATTTAAAGATATCGCAGATGAATCTGATAAAGGAAAACGTGGTGAAAATAATTTCCTGAGACATCTTACTTTTGTGGGTGCTAAAAAGCGATATGGAGAAATTACTGAAACTATCAAAGAACGCTTAGATTTTGAATTATCTGTAATTGAAAAAACGGGATATCCTGGTTATTTCTTAATTGTAGAAGATTTTATTCGCGAAGCAAGAAACATGGATGTTGCCGTAGGTCCTGGGCGTGGTTCTGCAGCTGGTTCTGTAGTTGCCTATTGTTTGTGGATTACAAATATAGACCCTATTCTATACGATTTACTTTTTGAGCGTTTCTTAAATCCTGAACGGGTGTCGATGCCCGATATCGATATTGATTTTGATGACGAAGGTAGAGGTCGCGTAATGGATTATGTAATTAAGAAATACGGCTCAAATCAAGTTGCACAAATTATTACCTACGGCACAATGGCCGCAAAATCTTCTATTAGAGATACTGCCAGAGTTTTAGATTTACCCCTTTTTGAAGCCGATAGAATTGCAAAATTAATTCCTTTAATTAAACTAAAAAATATTTTTGGTGACGATGCAAAAAGTAAAGGAAAAGTTGCTGGTTTAAGGTCTGAAGACAAACAATTAGTGGAGGAGCTAAAAAGTTTGTCTTTTGGAAAAGACTTGGTTTCTGAAACTATTAACAAAGCAACCATGCTAGAGGGCTCTGTTAGAAACACAGGAATTCATGCGTGTGGGGTTATTATTACCCCAGGAGATATTACCAATTACGTTCCGGTTGCTTTGGCAAAAGATTCCGATATGTATGTTACCCAGTTTGACAATTCTGTAGTAGAATCTGCGGGTTTGTTAAAAATGGATTTCTTGGGATTAAAAACGCTAACTTTGATAAAGGATACCGTTAAAATTGTAAAAGCTAGACATGATGTTGATTTAGATCCCGACAGTTTTCCTTTAGATGATGTAAAAACATACGAACTCTTTCAACGAGGAGAAACCGTAGGTATTTTTCAATATGAATCTCCAGGAATGCAAAAGCACATGCGTTCCTTAAAACCGACTGTTTTTGCAGATTTAATTGCAATGAATGCTTTGTACAGACCGGGTCCAATGGAATACATCCCCTCTTTTATTAACAGAAAACACGGGAGTGAAGATATTGAATACGATTTGCCTGCCATGGAAGAGTATTTGGCAGAAACTTACGGAATTACAGTCTATCAGGAGCAGGTAATGTTACTCTCGCAGAAATTAGCAGATTTCACAAAAGGTGAAGCCGATGTTCTACGGAAGGCAATGGGTAAAAAACAAATTTCGGTTTTAGATAAAATGAAACCAAAGTTTATAGAACAAGCTGCTGCAAAAGGGCATGATGCAGAAAAATTAGAGAAAATTTGGAAAGATTGGGAAGCCTTTGCAAGTTATGCTTTTAACAAATCTCACTCTACGTGTTATGCATGGATTGCGTATCAAACTGCCTATCTAAAAGCGCATTACCCTGCAGAATACATGGCTTCTGTGCTTTCTAATAATATGAATGATATTAAATCGGTTTCTTTTTTTATGGAAGAATGCAAACGCATGGAGTTGCCCGTTTTTGGACCAGATTTAAATGAATCCTTTTTAAAGTTTTCTGTGAATGAAGAGGGCGCCGTAAGATTTGGGATGGCAGCTGTAAAAGGTGTTGGTGCAGGAGCAGTAAGAGCTATTATTGAAGAACGAACAGCAAACGGAAATTACTTGTCAATTTTTGATTTGGCAAAACGAGTAGACTTGAGAGCTGCCAACAAAAAATCTTTTGACAGTTTAATAAAAGCTGGTGCTTTTGACTCTTTTGAGGACACACACAGAGCACAATATTTTCATACAGATGAAAAAGGACTGACCTTTCTAGAACGTGCTATGAAGTTTGGGAGTAAATACCAAGAAAATGAAAATTCTTCGCAAGTTTCTATGTTTGGAGAAGCCTCTAATGTGCAATTCCCAGAACCAGACATTCCAGAATGTGAAACTTGGGGAACCATGGAACTTTTATCGCAAGAAAAAGAAGTCATTGGAATTTATATTTCTGCGCACCCATTAGATGATTTTAAAAATGAGTTAAAGTTTTGCAACGCTTCTTTAAAATACTTTAAAGTTGATTTGGCGAAATTTGTGGGCATGAATCTCGCTTTTGCAGGCATTGTTACCGATGTGCAACATCGTGTATCTAAAGCAGGGAAAGGTTGGGCTTTATTTACCGTTGAAGATTATGCAGACAGTAATGAATTTAGAATTTTTGGGGAAGAATACCTAAGAATGCAACATTTCTTAGTTCCAAATCAGTTTTTATTTATACGATCTACCATTCAAGCAGGTTGGACAAGCAAAGAAGGGGTTGTTGGAGAACCAAGATTGAAATTCACTGAAATGAAACTGTTACATGACATTATGGATGAACTCTGTAAAAAAATGACAATTCAACTTCCTTTAAATCAGGTCAAAGAAAATACCATTCTAAATTTAGAGTCCATTTTAAAAAATATGCCAGGGAAACAGGGTTTGAGCTTTAGCATTTGGGATAAAAAAGAGAAATTAGAAGTAAGCTTGCCAAGTAGAAATACAAAAATTCATATTACAAATGAATTATTGGCAACTTTAGACAGCCAGCAAATTAGTTATAAATTAAATTAATTATTTATATTTTTCAACCCTGACAGTTCAAGTGATTCCACTTTTTAGGCGGAATCATTTGAACTAGTTATAAAGCTAAAATCACCCAATTCTATAGGACTTCAACGCGTAAAATTAACAACATTGCGTCAAAAAAGTTAAGAATTCAAAATCTTTCTACCAACAACGCAAGTTCCATACCCTTAAAGAAGGTGACTACCTATTTTAGGTAGTGTGAATTAAAAATTGATTAAAACCTCATATTCAAAGCAAGGTAAACTCCTTTGTCTCTTCCACAATTTACTAAGATTCATAAAAGGGCAATGATCTGAAAGCATAAGGTTGCTGCTCTTTTGCCTTGATTAAAATAGTTATAGGGTATAGATAACTTGGATTTATGAATCTTAAGTCTAACCCAATAAAGCTATTAAAACCTGGCTGTGTTTTTTTATGTCCACTTTATTTCTAAGAATTTTACTTGTTTTTAGACTCTCAGTTCTGTCTAATTCAAAAGTTGTTAACGTGGTATTTCTATTTTATCTAGACCAATTAAGTACCCTCTTTTCTGATACTTTTTTAGAAATAAGAGAATGCCCCCTATTTCCTTTTTTTGAGTATACTGTCTGCGCTCGCTAAAAGTAAATTTGTTTTGCTGCTCAAAAGCACTTAAAATAGTTTCATTATGGATTGTTCTTTAGCAATGTTTTCAGAAATGAGGTATTTCTAATGCTTTGAACTATTTTTAGAAAAGTTGAAAAGATTTTGTGTGTGCATATTTACGTTCAAATACTGTAAATATAGGTTTGCTTCTTTTTCATCAATAGACCTATTGTTCCGATAGCCTTTTTTTTCTTGAGAAAATTCTATAAAAAAGAGACTATTAATTCTACAATATAACTTTCTAGTGTTCTTTTAGACAGCGCAATGTCGTTTTCTAAAAGAATATTTAATAGTTTTGCTTTGGGAATTGCAAAACAGATTCAAACACTGTTTTTAAAGTTAAAAAATTGCTCTTATGTTTTGTCTTTTAAACATTTTAATTCAAAAGTAAAACTACAGAGCAACAAAATATTTCCCGCATTAAAAAAATTAGAAATCTTCTTTAAAGTCTTAAGGAAATGCTAAAGTTAGCACAAAATCTGAATTAAACTGATTCTAATTGGCAGAATAAAGTAAAATCTAATGCTCTATTAAATATAAAGAATTACTTTTGTTTAACATTTTAAAACAAACATGAAACAAAATAATAACGGTACTTGGGTAAGTTGGAATGAGAATGTTACTTACAATTATAAATCACTCTTTAAAATAACTACGGAAGAAGAATTACAAGATGTTATTAAAAATTCTGAGAAAATACGCGTTTTCGGAACCAAACAATCTTCTGCAGACATCGCTTCTGGTTTAGAAACATTGCTAGACATAACTTCGTATGATAAAATACTGTCTTTTGATGATGCCGAACATAAAGTCACGGTACAATCTGGTGTCATTTTACGCGATTTATTAGAAGCTATAGAAGCTAAAGGTTGGTGTATTCCTTGTTTACCAGATATCAACACCATTACTATTGGTGGCGCTCTGGCAACAGGAACACACGGAACAAGTGGAAAACTACTATCTGAATACATGACAAATTGTAGCATGGTCTTAGCAGATGGTTCCCTAAAAGTAATCGATCAGAAAGATGAACTTATAGATGCAGTACGCGTTTCTTTAGGAGTCTTAGGTGTAATGTCTGAGATTACTTTTAAATGCGAACCAATTTACACACTGCACGTAAAAGAAGGTCCAGAAGATGATTCTGAATGGTTGCCTAAAATTAAACAGCGTCTACAAAAACACGATTTCCTAAGAATTTTGTGGCTTCCTCACACAGATAAAGGATATGTGATTACAGGAGATAAGATTGATCCAAATACAGAAATTACAGAGGACTTTGGACCAGCATATTTAAAGCATAGAAGAAAAGCTTCAAAAATACTCTACAAGTATTCGCATATTTTTCCTTGGACTACTGCGATTGCTAACAAACTGTTATACAAAGGCTTTTTTAGTAGCACTAAAGAACACAAAGGTTCATTGTACCAAGCCACTGTTACAAAATCTAGAGGTTCAACTATAGAACTTGCAGAATGGACCATTGGTATGGATATATTTCCTAAAGTTTTTGAAGAATTGAAAACTGAGATTAACAAATGGAGCAACAAATCGTTCATTCATATTCCTATGGATATCCGTTTTATATACAAAGATAAGTCTTGGTTAAGTTATGCTTATGGAGAAGATACGGTAACTATGGGTTGTGTTTCTAGGAACGCCGCGACTGCAGACACTTATGAAGCTTTTAAAAGTATTGAGAAAGTATTCTTAAAATACGGAGGAAGACCGCATTGGGGGAAACGTTTTGGAGCCAAAGATAATACCTTATCTAAAATTTACGACAAATGGGAAGATTTTAAAGTTTTAAGAAAAGATTTTGATCCAACCAATAAATTTTTAAATCCATATTTAACTAAATTATTAAACGAAAAAGAAAGAGAACATGCAGTTACCTAAAGGATTTTTATTTGATTTTGATGGCGTAGTTGTAAATAGTTTTGAAAGTCACGGTGCTGCTTGGAGAGAAGCTTTTAAAGAATTATTTAATAAAGAAATAGCTCCTTTTCCTAAAAGTCATGCAGGAAAATCTCCGATGGTTATTGCCGAATATTTTTGCGGTGTTATTGGTGAAGAGAAACGAACAAAAGAGTTGTATGCTTTAAAAGACAAATATTTAGACATTCACTTTAAAGTTCCAAAGTTATTACCGGGAGTTAGAGAGTTTACAAAGCTACTTTCAAAAGAGAACATCTCTTACGGAATTGCAAGCAATGCAACAAAACAGTTTTTAAAAAACAGTGTGCATCATTTGAAAATAGATTTTCCTGTTGTTTTTGGTGTGGAAGATTATGAAAAACCAAAACCAGCACCAGAGGCATACATCACTTTAGCAAATGCATTGGGATTTAAACAAAATGACTTTCAAGATCTTTGGGTTTTTGAAGATAGTTTAACAGGCACAAAGGCCGCAAAATTAGCAAAGATGGTTCCTATTGGAATTGCGACACAGCACTCCGAACAAGAACTAAAAGAGGCTGGAAGTATTCTAGTTTTTCCAACTTTGTTAGAAGCTTATGAATATTTGATGCAGTAGTGCACTGTAATGCTTATAAACAAAACAGCCATAATTTAAAATTATGGCTGTTTTGTTTATTAGCGTTATTTTGTAACCTCTCTAAAAAGCATTTCTAAATTTCTATCTTGAGTTGTTAATCCTATAATTTTCAACTTATTCTCTTGCGCAAAGTCAAAGATTTTAGAACGCATATCTTCAGCAGTGTTAAAAGTTAATTGCCAGGTATCTCCTGAGGTGTTCCGCACTGAATTTAAGCCTTTTAATTTATTAAAAATATTTTTATGAACAGCTTCATTAAATGTAACTTCTATAATTTGTTGCTTGTTTTGTTTTAGTTCAGCTAGTTTTTTATCAACCAAAATTTCGCCTTTTTTAATAATAATTACGCGGTCGCAAATAGCGTCTACTTCCTGCATAATATGTGTAGAAAAAAGGACCGTCTTCTCTTTTCCTAATTCTTTTATCAATGCCCTAATTGCTACCAATTGATTTGGATCTAAACCGGTTGTCGGCTCGTCTAAAATTAATACTTTCGGATTGTGTAAAATAGCAGCAGCCAAGCCAACCCTCTGCTGATATCCTTTTGATAATTGACTAATTTTTTTGTGGGCTTCCTCCGTTAAACCAACTTTTTCTATACACGTTTCTATTTGGCTTTTAGCAACCTTAAAAATTGCTGCTTGAAATTGTAAATACTCCCGCACATACATATCCGTATATAAAGGATTGTGTTCTGGCAGATATCCGATATTTCTTTGCGCTTCAATAGGGTTTTGCAACACATCTATTTCATCAACTAATGCAGTACCTGAATCTGGTTTTATAAAACCTGTTAAGATTTTCATCATCGTAGATTTCCCGGCTCCATTCGGACCTAAAAAACCAATAATCTCCCCTTTTTCTGCAGCAAAAGAAACATTATTTAATACTTTTTGACTTTTATAAAGTTTAGAAACTGAAGTTACTCTGATAGACATTTTACAAAGGTATTTTGATTTATATTGATCGCTAAAAACGCTGCTGTTTAGTTTAAATTCTCCGAACTATTCAACTTCATTTTTCGTATATTTTTCATTCTTATCCATGCTATTTCATGTCGCTTCTTATACAAATACAAACAGCCTAAATCTAATAAAAAATAGAAAAAACTTATCCCACTTGGTGGATTGTGACTTGGTAAAAAAGGAAGTACATCCCAAGCGGTTGTTGGCCACCACCAGCATTCAAAACTGGTACCAACAATCTCTAAAAATGCCACTGCCAAATACATTGTTACATAAAATAAGCGTTCTCTTTTCTTTTTTCTTAAAATGAGTAATGTTGCAATTGTTAATACGAAACCAAAAACGTCATTTTTAAAAATTAAAAAGAGTACAGCATAGAACAGCATAAAAACGATGACTATTTTTTCTAATATTTTAATATTATTTTTAGCAAATACGGTTTTTGTAAAATACAAAACACCCGCATACACCAAAGCATGCCCCATGGGAATATAATGAGGTATATTTTCAAGTCTGTACGTATACATTCCCATTCCTAAAGAAAACAAATATTCCCCCACAAAACCTATGATAACGGCATATACAAGCTGTTCTCTTATTCTTGGAGTGACGTTAAATAGTGTTATTGAAAACACCATAACCATAATAATATTGGCTAACCATTGCAAATCAGCGTAATTTTCTGCTACGTATAGGCTGTCTAAAGAGAGCCCCAAGAAAATATAGACACATAAAATTCCCAGTGTTTTTGTAAATGCCGAAAAAAAGGTTTTAGAAGCTACTGCACTCATAATCTAGGTAAAAATAACGTTTCTCAATTTCTCTTTTATTTTCTTTTAGACATTTTGTAGATAGCTTCGTTCTCCCATTAAAGTCTGTATCATTCCTCCATAAATTTTATGAGCATATTTTTTAATTAACAATTTCTTTTTCTATAATTACTCTAGAGATTCTTTCCGCTGCAAATTTAATTACTACAAATAGCCCCTCAACAGTACTTCCAATTTTTGTTACATCAACTGCTTTCATTCTTTTCTATTACAAATATATTGTTTAAAAACTACAATTTTAAAACTAAAAAAACCCCTCATAAAATGAGGGGTTCTTTTTATTTCGTTCGCTATTAATTATAACTGATATCGTACTCTAAGACTTATAAATCTTGGTAAAATAAAAGTTTCATTAATATTAAAAGAAATATTATTTTGAATTACAGCAGCTCTTGAACCCGTCGCTAATAAATTGCTACCCACCAATTCATATTCCCATTTGGCATCTTTATCTTTTCTGTATGCTAATTTTGCATCCCAAATTTTAAAAGAATTAGAAACATTTCCGTTTCGTCGAACTTCATTAAAAGTAAAATCTGAGGTTATCGTTAAAGAATCCCAAACATAAGCATCAAAATTTATAGACGGCGCATGTGTTACACTTTTTACATCAGTAGTTCTAGCCCCAAACTGCTGTGTTGTAAGACTTACTTTATACCTTAACCTAAGATTCGGTGCCTTTGTAAAATTAGTACCTATGCTTGTATTGTAACTTTGGCTGTACTGTTTAATTTCTGTACCCACAGTATTTGTAAATCGATAATTTTTAGTATAACTAAAACTACCGCCAATAGAGGTTCTAATTTTTTTAATTGTTTTACCAATTTGACCAAAAGCTGTAAAGGTCTCACTTTCATCTAGCGCATTTAGATTACTTCTTGTAGATACGACAGAACCAGGAATAAAATTAAAATCGGTTGCTATTTGGTCTATTGTCTTTCTATAATTAACTCGGGCAAAGACATTACTTGCATTAAATAAATTATAGCTCGAATATCTTAAGGCTACATTATGAAAACTTGCATTTATTAAATCTGCATTTCCTGTAAAAAATGACTTATAACTGTTGGCTACAATACCTCTTGCTATTTGATTTACATCTGTAAAATTAACCTCTTGCTTATAGGTTAATGTTAAACTCTCACTTCTTTTAAACTGAGCTACTGCCTCAAATTCTGGAAGAAATTCAATAAATTTATCTTGAAAAGATGTGGACCCATATTGTGTATTCTTAGAATTATAAGCGTGTAAAGTAAAGCCTGGTGTAAAAGTAAAAATACCCGCTTTTAGACGGTATCTTAAACCACCATAAATATCGGTAAAATTATATTCTGTATCGTTTGTTGTTTGCAGATCCTCAATACCTACTATCGTAGGATTTGGATCAAATTGACTCCCATCATCTAAAATTTGGAAAAACCTTGAATTAAAATTTTGAGTACTTAAAATAGTCCCAGCTATAAAGTTCAAATTACTTTTTGCATTTAAGATATAGTAGTAATCTAATTTTGCATCCAATTGATTTGACTTTACTTTTCTATCTTGCTCTAAGTTGTAAAATGAATTAGACCTGTCTAATCCTAAAGTTTGTGCTTCATCATCAAAATCATCTCCATCTGCAGCGTTATTATTGTTTGGGTCATTTTCTAAAGCAGCCATATAAAAAGGATCTTCGTCTTGCAATAAATGTTGCACTTCCAAAGCAAAAATACTTTTTTCACTTGCGGTGTAAAAGTAACTTAGATTTTGATTAATTCGAAAAGGTGTAGCACTTTCGGACTGTTGAACCTCACCTACAACGCGAGAATCAATAGCATCATTTTTAAATTCGTTAGAAAAGCGGCCAATAACGTTATAATTTAATTGATTGTTAAAATCTTTCTTATAAATTGTGTTGAATTTAAACACCCCCGTATTACTTGTTTGATCGGTAATTTTTTGAACAAATTCTTTCGGAGTGTCTGGATCTATATAATCGATGGTATTCTTGTTTTTTTGACCGTTGCTATTGCCAGACCAAATTAAAAAACCACTTAAATCTAATTTTTTTGTAGGCGAATAACTAAAATTTAAAGCAGATAGCTTTGTTTCTATGCGATTCGCATTTCTGGAATTTGCAGTTAAAAACCCAATTCCTGCATCCGCAATGTTAATATTTGTACCATTTGATGGACTCTGACTTTGAAAGTTACCCCCAAAACTTCTTAAATCTCTTCTACTCAAAACAACATCACCAATATTGTTTAAATCGCCAATAACGTTGATCGTATATTTAGGTGTGTAATAAAATAATTTTGGTTGAAAAAGATACAAGCCTTTATCTGGTGAAGTCCCTGCTCCTGCAGTTACATCGCCAAACCAAAAATTCTTTTTCCCTTCTTTTAGTTTGATGTTTATAGCAACTCTATCTTGATTATTCTGCACACCACTAAGTTGACTTACGTTTGAATAATTTCTTAAAACTTGTATTTTATCAACAGCGTTAGATGGAATATTTTTTGAAGCTAACTTGGTATCTCCGCTAAAAAATTCCTTACCGTCTATCATTATTTTTTCAACCACCTTTCCTTCTACCTCTATTTCACCAGCATCATTTACTTCTACTCCAGGTAATTTTTTAAGAACGTCTTCCAGTTTTCTTTCAGTACCATTTTTAAAAGAATCTGCATTGTAAATGATAGTGTCTCCTTTTATGGTAATTGGCATTTTAGAAACAATTTCAATACCATCTAGCATATTATCTTCGAACATGGTATAGTTTTTATTACTGTTCGCTGTTTTCGTTTTCAAAAACGTACTAATCTCTTTAAAACCGATGTAACTTATTTTTATATTATAGGTAGTGTTGGTCTTTAAGCTTAATTTAAAATTCCCTTTACTATCTGTAAAACCATAAGAAGCAATTCTTTTAGCTACTGTATCTAAGGCAATCACATTTGCCATTTCCAAGGGAGAACCCAATGAATCCTTTACAATTCCTCTATATTCTATTTGTGCGGACACCACTGTAGAAATTAAAAAAATAATGCTACATAGTATTTTTTTCATGTATCTTTTTTTGTTGATTAAATTGAATTTTACGCTTTAGTTATTTCTACCACGACGATTTCCTCTGCTCTGAAAACGGGCTTTTAATTCTGCTGTTTTTACTTTTACAATTTTGTTGTATTCATCTCTAGAAACTTCTTTTCCTTTGCTAGGTGCTTCTATTTCTAAAGCCTCTTTTGTGCTAATTGCTACTTCTGTGCACAGCATTACTGTTCTACCGGCATTTAATTCTAAAATTAATCCTGGCAAACCATAATACGTATCTGGACCCGTACTTACAGGAATTTGTGGTGTATACCAAGCGGTAACTGTTAGCATTTTTTTATCGGGTGTGTTTTCTTTTGTCTTTGTAGAATCTTTCTTTTTATTATTTCTACTAAAAATACTTCCCCAATCTATGTTTTTATCTTCCTTTACAAGTATTGCTTTATAACAAGTATATTGACCAATTTTTTTAGTCTCTGTTCCCATTTCCCATTGCGATGGTTCCATGTCTTCAGTAACTAAAAAACGTTTACTAAACTGCTCAACATCCTCAATCATCTTTTTGTCTTTCGTGTTCTTGTAAATAGAACCTTGTCCGTTGCTTTTTCCCCAGCTTGGTCCAGAAGCTCCAGGGGCATCTAACTTAACGTCCTCTTTAAAAGACGATGCCGTCTTATTAAATGTTAAGGTGTATGTTTTTTCTAAAAAACTTTTGAAACGAGCCAATCTTTGTTTTTTCTGCTGTTCGCTCATTTTTCCAAACCGACTCATGTCCATTGTCGTTTTAGACATATACTTGGCTTTGCCTTGAAAATTTTTCTGTGCAAAAGTTGTTACTGAAATGAATGCTAAAAGGAATACAAAGAATAATCTCATAATTTTTATCTAATTTTAACCAAAAATAGTATTAATAGTTAGCCATTAGACTTAAAAAAAAAATAAAGGTTTAATTTGTTTTTGAAATTAGTAAAAAAACCATCCTCCAATCTTTATATTCAATCCGTTTCCTAAGTTTAAATCTTTTCTAGTCTTAAACTTCGATATCATTTCATATGACTTTTGCCTTTGAATTTCAAGAAACTTTTTTCGGGAAACAACCTTTCCTTTTTTAGGTGCTGTAACCGTAATTTTTTTAGAAGCTATATGTATCATATGATCACGAAAAACAGTACTATTTTTAAAATAAACGTACCAAATGAATACCATAAAAATACTTTTAGCAGAAGACGAGACTAGTTTAAAAAGGATTGTAAAAGAGCGTTTAGAGTCTCAAAATTTTAATGTTTTTATGCAGAAAATGGCAAAGAGGCGCTCGCTATTTACAAAAAGGAAAGTCCAAATATTCTAGTACTAGACATCATGATGCCTATTTAAAGATAGCTTTACATTGGCCAAAGAAATAAGGCAAGAAAACAAAGCAATTCCTATAATTTTTCTAACTGCAAAATCTCAAACTAGTGATCTTTTAGAAGGTTTTAAACAAGGTGGCAATGATTCTCTTAAAAAGCCTTTTTCTATGGAAGAGTTAATTGTTAGAATAAAAGCTTATTAGACAGAATTGATTTAAAAACAGCTCCTGTACATCTTAAAATTGGTAATTATTTATTTAATGCAACAAAACAAACTTTTTCTACCGAAACACAACAATTAACGCACAGAAAAGCGCAATTACTCTTGGCCCTTTTTAAAAAAAAGAATCAGGTTTTAGACAGCGGCTTTATTTTAAATAAACTTTGGGAAAATGCTGTTTTTTTTAACACAAGAAGTATGGATGTCTTTATTTCGAAGTTGATAAAGAAATTAAAGCAAGATAAAAATATTCAAATTTTAAACGTACGTGGTTTTGGTTATAAATTGATTTGTTAATTACTTTTCTACTTATAAATTTTGTTTACCTTTATCCCACCTTTTTAATTTTATACAATTTACATATGCATGTTGCAATTGCAGGAAATATTGGCGCTGGTAAAACTACGCTAACCAAACTTTTAGCGAAACATTATAACTGGAAACCTCATTATGAGTCTGTAGATGAGAATCCATATTTAGATGATTTCTATACAGAAATGGAGCGCTGGTCTTTTAACTTACAAGTATACTTTTTAAATAGTCGATTTAGACAAATTTTAGAGTTAAGAGAATCTGGTAAAAACATTATTCAAGACAGAACCATTTATGAAGATGCGCATATTTTTGCACCAAATTTATATGCAATGGGTTTAATGACAAATAGAGATTACACCAATTATAGTTCTTTATTTGATTTGATGGAGAACTTAGTAAAGCCACCAGATTTATTAATTTATTTACGTGCAGATATTTCTACGTTAGTGGGTCAAATTCACAAACGTGGCAGAGAATATGAAAATACAATTTCAATTGATTATTTAAGCAGATTAAATGAGCGTTATGAAGCGTGGATTTCTACTTATAAAAAAGGGAAATTATTAGTAATTGATGTTGATAATTTAGATTTTGTGTCTAACCAAGAAGATTTAGGATATGTGATAGACAGAATAGATGCTCAAATAAATGGTTTGTTTTAATTGAAATTCATTAACTAAAACCATACAAGCAGCAATCTTATTTTGTTAGAAAAATATAAAAACCTTCAAGATATTTCATCTTGAAGGTTTTTATATTTTAGTTCACGGCAAGCTTCACTATAAATTCAAAGCATTTTCTAAATCTAATAACAAATCTTCTTCATCTTCTATACCAACACTTAAACGAATAATAGCTTCTGTAATACCTATTTTTAAACGTTCTTTTTCTGGAATTGAAGCGTGTGACATTGTTACTGGATGATTTACCAGACTCTCTACACCACCTAAAGATTCTGCCAATGTAAATAGCTTTGTATTTTTTAAAAATTTAAAAGTAGCTGCTTTACTTTCATCTTTTAAACTGAAAGAAACCATGCCTCCAAAATCTTTCATTTGCTTTTTTGCAATCGCATGACTTGGATGGTCTTCTAAACCAGGATAATAAACGGCACCAACTTTAGGGTGGTTCTTTAAGAAATTGGCAACTGCTCGTCCGTTTTCACAATGACGTTGCATTCTAATGTGCAATGTTTTGATGCCTCTTAAAGCTAGAAAAGAATCCATTGGACTTGCAATAGCACCCGCAGCAAACTGAATAAAATGTAATTCATCTGCTAACTTTTGGTCTTTTACCATCAACGCACCCATTATTAAATCTGAATGACCACCTAAATATTTGGTTGCAGAATGCATTACAATATCTGCGCCTAAGGCTAAAGGTTGCTGTATATAAGGTGTTGCAAATGTATTGTCTACAGCAATTAAAATATCAGAATTAATGTCTTTTACTGCAGTACAAATTGCTTCGATATCTGCAATTTTCATCAACGGATTTGTAGGCGTTTCTAACCAAACCAGTTTCGTGTTTTCTGAAATTGCTTCTGATATATTGACTACATCATTGACATCTACAAAGTTAAATTCTAATCCATATTTTTGAAATAGTTTGGTAAACATTCTATAGGTTCCTCCATATAAATCGTCTCCAGCAATAATTTCATCACCTGGGCTTAAGGTTCTTAGAACACAATCTATCGCTGCCATTCCAGACGAAAACGCAAAACCATGTGTTCCGTTTTCTATCGCTGCAAAACTATTTTCTAAAGCTGTTCTTGTTGGGTTCCCTCCTCTTGAATATTCATATTCCTGCGCTTCGCCAGGACTTGAATGCGCGTAGGTTGAAGTCATGAAAACAGGCGGCATTACCGATCCTGTTGTAGCTTCTGGTTTTTGACCTCCGTGTATTGTCTTGGTATTAAATTTCATTTTTTAGACTTTTTTTTTGAGATTTCAACTTTTGCAAAAAACCCGTCTTCCTATTTATAAATAGCATCGTAATTGAGTAGCAACAGCCGCCCGTATTAAGATGGCAACTCTTTTAAGCCCCTAAAAAAAAGAATAGAAAGCTTAACATAGTTTCTAATGTAGCTACAAAAATTTCTTAATAGACCTTATAATTCCATAGTGAATGCCCTCATGATAATTATTAAATATAATGGCAGTTTCTATGCTATCTAAAACTAAACCGGTACTTGTTGGATACGCCGTGAAATTTTTAAAAAGACCAGCTTCAAAATCTTCTTGCAAGGTATCGGGTAAACCTAATAACAACTCTTTTACCTCCTCAAACTCTTCTTCTGTAAAGTTTGTCTTTGGTGCGGTTCCTTTTTTATATGCCTGGATTAGTTCATCTGGACATAAACAGTCTAAATTTGATAATTTATAATGTAATAATTGTTGTGTAACTACCAAATGAGCTACATTCCAAGCAATACTATTTTTAAATCCCGCTGGAATTACATGAATTTGATCTAAAGTTAAGTCTTCTAATTCTTTTTTAACTAAATCGCGAGATATTCTTAAAACATCGAATTGTGTCTTCATTTTATGTTTATTTTTGGATAAACAAATATAATTGATTCAAATGAAAAAAGGCTATTTTTTAAAAACTTGTGATACCTGTAAACGAATTTTGAAAGAGATGAATATGAATGATTTCGAACTACAAGAAATTAAATCAAACCCTGTTACAGCAGGACAATTAGAAGAAATGCGCAAACTTTCTGGCAGTTATGAAAACCTCTTTAACAAGCGTGCACGTTTATACAAATCTATGGATTTAAAAAGTAAGACGATTTCTGAAGACGGTTACAGACAGCACATTTTAGAGGAATATACTTTCTTGAAACGCCCTGTTTTTATTGTTGAGAATGAAATTTTTATTGGCAATAGCAAGAAGGTTTTAGAGGCAATGAAGCTTAGAATTGGATGATTTTTGCCACGAATTACGAATAAAGATGCTTTATGATTTAGTTTGATTCTCTATCCTCTTTATAAATGAGCGCATCTGCAAGAGGTTTATTTAATTCCTTACTTCACAGAAGTCAATGAAAATGAAATAATTATGCAGATCTCCTATAAATTGGTCGTCTTTTTATAATATTATAGATTCATGACTTCTGTTCTTTTAACGAAGTTTTTAAAATAATATTTATAAAAAAATAACCTTAACTATCTAAATTTTATTTTTGTAATTTTGTCCCATAAATTCAAGTGTATGTTTTCTGAAAAAGCAAATGAGATCTTCAACGACGCAATTAAAACATATAAAAGCAATGAAAAAGTAGCAAAAAAATGTAACAATCCTTTTGATAAAAAAGTAAGTCATATCGATTTTCTTTTATTTGAAAAATGTTTGATAGATGCAGCTCAATGGGAATATGAAGACATTATTAGAGACCCTTATATCAATGCAGAAGACGCCCTTGTTTTAAAAAGAAAAATTGACGCATCTAACCAAGTTAGAACAGATCTTGTAGAATATATTGACAACTATTTTTTAGATAAATACAAAGATATTTCTGTTTCTAAGAATGCCCAAATAAACTCTGAAAGTCCTGCTTGGGCTATAGACAGGTTGTCTATTTTGGCCTTAAAAATCTATCATATGCATTTAGAAACTGCAAGAGAAGATGCCTCAGATCCTCATAAAACAAATTGTTCTAAGAAGTTAAATATTCTGCTAGACCAGCGTGCAGATTTATCTACTGCAATCGATGATTTATTGCAAGACATAACACGGGGAAAAAAATACATGAAAGTTTACAAACAAATGAAAATGTATAACGATGCTGAATTAAACCCCGTTTTAAGAGCTTCTAAATAATATTTTTTTGTCTAATTCTAAAAACCATATTTTAGTAATTCGTCTCTCTGCCATGGGAGATGTTGCTATTTTAGTTCCCATTCTACACGCATTATTAGAACAAAATAAAGGGATCAAAATTACGGTTTTAACCCAAAAGAAATTTAGCCCTTTATTCCAAGGGTTAAAAAATAGTACGGTGTATCTTGCAGAAACAAAAACAAAACACAAAGGTTTTTTAGGACTCTATAAATTATATAAAGAACTTAAAAAGTATAATTTTACCGCCATTGCAGATGTACATAACGTACTAAGAAGTAGGCTTTTAAAAATATTTTTTTTGGGGAGAAATTTTGTGCAAATTGACAAAGGCAGAAAGGAAAAGAAAGACTTAATTTCGAAGAAACACTTTGTACAACTCAAGACAGCTCATGAAAGGTATGCAGATGTTTTTAGAAAACTAGGTTTTAAAATCGATTTATCAAATCCTAATTTTCCTAATAAAGCAATTTTGCCATCTAAAGTTAGAAGTTTTTTTTCGGGTTTAGAGCATAAAAAATTTATTGGTATTGCTCCTTTTGCAGCTCATAAGAGTAAAATGTATCCTCTAGAAAAAATGAAAATTGTAATCGAACAACTTTCTAAAAATCATATTGTCTTATTGTTTGGCGGCAAAAATGAAATATCCTTGCTAAATTCTTTTGAAATTAATTCTCACATACTTTCCGTTGCTGGTAAACTAACTTTTTCTGAAGAATTAGAAACTATTTCTAACCTAGATTGTATGCTCTCTATGGATTCTGGAAATGCGCATCTCGCTGCAATATTTGGAGTTAAGGTAGTAACAATTTGGGGAGTTACGCATCCTTTTGCAGGTTTTGCTCCATTTTATCAACCTAAAGAATATGCGCTAATTCCAAATTTGAAAAAGTTCCCAAAAATACCTACTTCCATTTATGGAAATACATCCTCTGAAACGTATTTAAATGCTGCAGCGAGTATTACTATAGACCAAATAATCACTAAAATTGAAGGTATTATTTAAACCTATCTATGTTCAATAAAATCTAAGATAGATCGTTTATCAATACTCTCAAACCAGCCTTTTTCAATTTCTAATCTCAACTTGTGAATTACATTATTCCTATATAATATACATTCTTAAAGCATCTCTTTTATTTTGGGACGCTCCTGTTTCTCCTTGAGAATTTATATACTCTTCTTATTTTTATGTTAGACTTACATTCATAATCTCTGGAGTTTCAAATAGTATAATATATACTTAACAAATATGAATGTTTTAAGATTTATAAACGGCTATTAAATTTTCTGCTTCTTTTTTTGCACTCCAGTTTTGTTTAATTTCTTCTCTTGCTTGAGTTCCTAATAATGGAATTTTATTTGTAATCGATTTTTCAATCAAACCTTCTAATTCAGAAATATTTCCTGCTTCAAATAAATATCCGTTTTTAGCATGGGCTATTAATGAAGAATGAACGCCTACATTTTTTGTTGCAATCACAGAACAACCGCAAGCCATTGCCTCTGCTGTTACAAGAGAAAACCCCTCGGAATAGCTTGGTGCAATTGCAATTTTTGAGGCCTGATAATAAGAAATAATAGCCGGAGTTTCATCTACAAAATAGACTTGATTTTCTATGGAATGTTTTTTTGAAATTAGTTTTAGCTCCGCTAAAAAATCAGGCTTATCAACTTTACCAACAATAACCAATGCCCAATTCTTATGTTCTTTTAAAACTTTTGCAGCTTCTAATAAAACAAGGTGTCCTTTTGCTTTACGAACTCTTCCTGCACACAATACAATATTTTTTTGACGTATATTTTTGAGTGTACTATTTTCTTTTGACTTGAATATATCCACAGCAACTCCATGACCAACAATCGTATTTCCAATTCCTAGTTTCTCACTCACACGCTCAATAAGCGTAACAACTTTGTCTGCTTTTTTTAACAAATTCATTGTTAAACTAGACGGAATGGTTTCTGCATGGCGTGTTGCAATCAGTGTGAATTTTGCTCCTAAGAAACGGAAAAACAACATCCGTATTATCTCATTGTTCCGATGACAATGCACCACAACTTCTTCATTAGAAAATAATATTTTTTTTAAGTTAGCTGTAGAAATATGTTTTCCTTTTGCACCATAACCGTATAGATAAGTCTCAAAATTTTCTTTAAAATAAGGCAGTACATTTTCTATACTTCTAGTAACACCTGTTCTGCGTTTATGAAAATGTGTATGAATAAGAGTTGGTTTCAATACTTGAGTTTAGTTACCTATAAAAGTTGAATTGTCTATCTATTTTAAACAATTCTGTGCGCATATAAATTTAAGCAAATCTGAGTTCAATAATAGTTATGAAACGATTTACTAAATCTTCCTGTTCTGACCAATTATAATCTGGCTTCACTATTTTATTAATAAATTTTTTGGCCTCTTTTTCCGTTTTATGGGTGTTTAATTGAGAGATTACTCGATTAAAATCTTCTTGACTGCCTTCGAATAAATTCTTTACAAAAGCAATTCTATCATTTAAACCAATTTGAATGTTCGTTTGTAATTTATTATTTAAAGTCCCCCCTTTTACAGGTTCAAATAAATTGGCCATTACATCTACGGGAATCGTGCCCTTTAACTCTTCCTCTAAAGTTACATCTCTGCGTTCTTTAACTTCTTTTAGATCCTCTTTAGAATCAATTGATGCTGTATCTCCAGAAATTAAGCCTTCTATGGCATCAAAAGGTTGTTCTATTTCTACTTCTAAATACGCATCAATGGAGGCTACTTTGTCTTCTAATTCAGTCTCTTCTTCCAAAAATTCCTCTCCAATTTCTGCTGATAGCTGTTCATCTTCAACTTTTAAAAAATCTTCTGTAGCATTAGAAACATCAGCTTCTGCTTCTTCGTGCGCTTCTAATTCATCAAAAATTACATCTTTAATTTCATATCCTTTTTCAACTTTAGTCATTAACTCTTCCTTCGTTTCCTTCAAACCAGGAGTTGCATTCACGTATTCTTCAACAAATGCTAAAACGGATAATTTTTCGTAAATTTCATATGATTTTTGTTTTAATAAGAACACATTTTCTTTGTTTTTCATCTGTAAGATGCTGTGCGCTAAACTCATTAAATCGCTCTCTAGTTTTTTGTGCATAAGTTGTAAGTTGAAATTATTTTATACTCGTAAAATTTAATAAATTTGTTCTGTACTAAAGTAGCACAAAATTTAAATTTCTAAAGTCTAAAATTACAAAATGTTTCTTGAAAATACGGTAAATCATACAGAACAATTTGGTTGGATTGAAGTAATCTGCGGCTCGATGTTTTCTGGAAAAACAGAAGAATTAATAAGACGTTTAAAGCGTGCACAATTTGCAAAACAAAGTGTAGAGATTTTTAAACCTGCTTTAGACACCCGTTACGATGAAGATGAAGTAGTTTCTCATAATGACAATAGGATTCGATCTACACCTGTTCCTGTTTCTTCAAATATTAGATTATTAGCAAATGATGTAGATGTTGTTGGTATTGATGAGGCACAGTTTTTTGATGATGAAATTGTATCCGTTTGCAATGATTTAGCCAATAGAGGAGTGCGCGTAATTGTAGCTGGCTTAGACATGGATTTTAAAGGGAATCCTTTTGGGCCAATGCCAGCACTTATGGCAACCGCAGAATACGTTACCAAAGTGCATGCCGTTTGCACACATACAGGAAATTTAGCGCATTATAGTTTTAGGAAAGCACAAAATGATAAGATTGTAATGTTGGGGGAAACGCAGGCATATGAACCTTTAAGCAGAGCTGCTTATTACAAAGCTTTACAAAAACAAAAAGAAGATATTTTATCTTCAAAAGATGTTAAATCTGATTTAAACGATACTGAATAACAAGTAGCATAGCAATGAATAATCACGTTACTGTTTTAGAAATTGAAGGAAATGCATTATTGCACAACTTAAATTATTTCAAACAAAAATTACAGCCAGAAACTAAAATTTTGGCGGTTGTTAAAGCTTTTGGTTATGGCAGTGATGGTGTGCAAGTTGCAAAATTCCTAGAAGATAAAGTAACTTACTTTGGTGTTGCATACACGCATGAAGGAGTTGCTTTGCGAGAAGCCGGTGTTAAAACCCCAATTTTAGTATTGCATCCTCATATACAAAATTTACAATCTATAATCGACTTTAGATTAGAACCAAGCCTATATAATTTTAACATTTTTAATGCTTTTTTACAACTCGCAGCTCAAACTCCGCTATTTAGTTACCCAATTCATATAAAATTTAACACAGGCTTAAATAGATTGGGTTTCTGGCACACCGATGTTCCAAAAATTTTAACTAATTTAAAACAAGCAAATCACGTAAAAGTACAGGGTCTTTTTTCGCATTTAGCGGCAAGTGAAGATTTAGAAGAAATGGATTTTACCGCGAATCAAATTAAGCGTTTCGAAGACATTGTTCAGCAATTCAATACACATCTTGGGTATCGGCCAATGTTGCATATTTTAAATACTTCTGGCGTTGTAAATTATCCAAATGCACAATTTGATATGGTTAGAATTGGCATCGGTTTGTATGGTTTTGGGAATGATGAAAAAGAAACTACAAAATTAAAAAACACACATAATTTAAAGTCCATTATTTCTCAAATTCATAGTATTAACCCTGGAGAAACGGTTGGTTATAATAGAGCTTTTATAGCAAAAGAAACTACAAAAACTGCAACAATACCTGTTGGGCATGCAGACGGCTTGTCTAGAAAACTGGGAAATAAAAAAGGTTTTGTGTATGTCAACAATCAAAAAGCACCAATTATTGGCAATGTCTGTATGGACATGATTATGGTAGATGTAACTAGGATTAATTGTCAGGAAGGTGATGAAGTGATTCTCTTTAATACTCAAGAAATGATACAACATATTGCTGACATCTCAGAAACCATTGTGTATGAAACATTAACAGTAATTTCTCCCCGTGTTAAAAAGATTTTAAAGGAGTAGCTTTCATAAGCTACTTTTAACTAAAACGGGCAGCTACACAGAAATAAAATCACTCTAATTGCATTTCATACATTAAAGAGCTGTTTTGTCAGTCTTTAAATCCAAGAAAAGAGGGGGGAAAATTATAAATCTTGATAAAATGGTACCATACGCCATCAAAAATTAGAATTGTAACCCAAAAGTATTAAACGCTATTTCCTACTTAATATGGAATTTTTCCTAGTTGGAAAAAAATAATTTTTGTGCCCTTACAATGATCATATAAACTTGCGTTATATTTTTTAAATTTTATACTATTTTTCCTTGCAGGTAGTTGTTGCGCGCGCTCGTGCAAAAAGAAGCCAAGAAAACTACCTGTAAAAACAGGTAACAGCACCATTCTTTTAAAGCAACCAACCTTCTTACTCTTATCCAATATTCACGTACACACCTAAACTACACCTTACCCGCATGACACTGGAATGATTCTTCAAAAAGCATCTCTTGCCAAAGCCGATGCTGAGATTAGCGATGCATATCCTAATTTTAGTATAGATACAGAAGATTTGCCTTCTCATGTAAAAGCTTATGGCACGCTGTTGGAAAAATAAAGAATCACACATAATAAAAATATAGCGGTCATCTGAACTGGCTTAAGAGATTTGGCAACAAAGCATATAGTAGTTCGATATAGTTTTTTAAGGTACATAAAAACAGCCTTTTACAGTTGACTAGTATATCCCAGAAAAGTGATTTTTAAGGTATTTCTCAATTTAATTATGTGCGACAATCCAAGCTCAGATACATGCTCTAACATTTACACAAAACTAGCGGCTATTTTTACCGTGACGCATGTCCCCGCCGGGCATACATTTCTACTGAAATTAAAGTAAAATACGAGTCTACAACCATCTTTTAGATACTATTAAGAGTCTTAAACTAGAGGGTGGTTCTTTTTTGTTTTATAACTAAATACAAGATTTACTATGATGAATAACGCACCTGTGACTCGCTACTAAATAAACAATTACGCAGTTCTAGACTGCTTGAAATAATAATCGCAACTACGCTTACAACAACCTTCAAAAATTGTCAAAAATCAACCTTTTAAAATTTCTAAAAAGGCATCTCTTTCTATTTCTCTAGCGCCCAAACTTACTAAATGTGCATTGTAAATTTGACAATCTATTAGTTTATAGTTTTTATTTTTGGCTAAATGGATGAATGCCAATTTAGAGGCGTTTGAAACTTTGCTAAACATACTTTCTCCGCAAAAAATAGCATTTATTTCTAAACCATACAAACCACCAACCAATTCACCTTTGAACCAAATTTCTATAGACTTAGCCACTCCTTTTTTGTGCAAGTCGATATATGCTTGTTCCATATCATCCGTAATCCAAGTTCCAAAACCATCATTCCTATCAATATTTTTACAATTGTAGATAACGGCTTCAAAAGCGGTGTTTTCTGTAATTGTAAATTGATTTTTACTGATTATTTTTTGCATCGATTTAGAAATTTTTATCGCTTCAGGAAACAGTACCATTCTCTCAAACGGACAATACCAAACAATAGGGTCCTCTTTAGAAAACCATGGAAAAATTCCGTTTTTGTATGCATAAATTAATCTTTCCTCCGATAAATCTCCACCCAAAGCGATTACACCCTCTTTTGAAGTAAATTCATATGAAGGGAATTCTATTGTATTTGTAAGCCAAATCATACTGTAAAAATTAGCACTAATTATATAGCAAATTTACAGATTTATTAAAAAACTATGAATCTAAAATTCTAATCTTATTTATTTAGATTTTGTTCCTATTTTTGTACGCTCATAGTAAAAATTATTTTCTTGAAAGAAAAGCGTAAAAAAAGAAAGAAAAGAACCGCATTTATAGGCAAAAGACTCCATAATTACTATGGTAGAACAGGCTTTTATATGTTTGTTTGGGAAAGTATAAAAAAATCTTTTGTACCTATTGTTTTAGTAGTTCTTGGTTTATTTATTTTCAACAAATACGTCTATGATATCAATAAAGGTCTAGAAACTATTACTGAAACCTTCTCTACAATTGGTATTCTTGTAGTTTTCTTTATTTCTGAAACAATTTTAGGGCTGCTTCCTCCAGAAATTTTTATTGCCTGGGCAAAAAAAACAGCAAACCCTATTTTAACCGTTTCAATTTTAGCAACTTTGTCGTATGGAGGAGGTTTACTATCGTATTTTATTGGAAAAACTGCTTTAAAAATTAAATCCGTTAAAGAATATTTAGAAGTAAAAATGGCAGCAAACTTAAAAAACACCAAAAAATGGGGTGGTTTTTTAATATTAGTCGGTGCCCTATTACCACTTCCTTTCTCTATTGCTTGTTTAGCGGCTGGTATGATTAAATATCCTTTTAAAAATGTAGCTCTTTTTGGATTGTTCCGTTTTGCGAGATTTGCTGCTTATGCTTGGGCAATTTTTCAAGTAGTAGATTAAAAAAACTTACATTTGTGCTATGGGATTAACAAATAATGATATTTTTAAAAAATTACGTGTTGCACACAAATTACGTGATACAGACATTGTAGAAATTTGTGCTTTGGTAGATTTTAAGGTTTCTAAAGGCGAATTAGGGGCTTTGTTTAGAAATGAAGATCATGACAAATACGTAGAATGTGGAGACCAAATTTTACGAAACTTCTTAAACGGATTGGTTATTCATTTGCGAGGACCAATGCCTAAGAAAGGAGAAAAGAAAGTTTAGACTGCTTCATTTCTGGAAACACTAGAAGTACTAAAAGGTGTACATAAAAAAAAAGAGGACATTCAATACATTGAATGTCCTCTTTTTTTTGTCTTGATTCTATCATTTAAAAATCCTAATTCTATTTAGATTTAAAAAGGTAAATCATCTGGCTCTTCATTAGAAACATTAGATGCTGGTTGAAACTGATCTACTGGAGGCAAGTTCTGGCTTTGAGAATCTGTTTGAGAAATATTTTCTACTCTCCAACCTTGCACTGAATTAAAATATTTTGCCTCTCCCTGTGGATTGATCCACTCTCTACCTCTTAAATTGATAGAAACTTTTACATCTTGTCCTACAGCATAACTGTTTAACAAATCACATTTATCTTGTACAAATTCGATCATGATCATTTGTGGATATTGATCATCTGTTGTAACAACTAATTCTCTTTTTCTAAAACCGTTAGCACCAAAAGTTTGTACCTCTCCGATTAACTTTACTTTACCAATAACTTCCATAATAAAAATCTTAACTATTTAATTAAAAGCACTTTCCAAGCACTTTCTACATCATTCTTTTTTAAATACTCTTGAGCAAATGTATGTTTTTTTGTGGTTTCTAACCCAATAAATTGCGGATGTTCTTTTGCAAAGTTATTAACACTTACCTCATTTGGAAATTGTTCTACGTTACCCAACATACCTAAATTATTCCCTGTTAAAGTGCTGCTATTTCTAATTTCAGACGAAATTGCATCTACACCAATTCCTAAAGTTGAAATTGGCTTTGGAATCTCAAAAAACCCATCTCTGGCTCTTGAATAATAATTTCCTCCTGCTCTTGCAACTAAATCTATCTTATGCTGATCTATTGCGCCATTTTCATCTAAGACATCCTTAGCAACGTGAATTTTTACAACTTCACAAATAATTAAATTTCCCGCGCCACCTTCATCACCAGTAGATATAACATCATTTACCTTACACTCAAACTGAACAGGAGATTCTGCAACTCGATAGGGTTTTATTTTATCTGACGGCAACATTGTAAAACCCGCCTTATCAAACTCATTTACGCCATCTGGATACTCTGATGAACTCAAAGACATTTGCTGTACAATGTCGTAATTCACCATGTTTATAACCACTTCTTTTGTTGCTAAAACATTTTCTAAAGTGTGTTTTGTTGTATTATTTTTAACCCTTCTTGCCGGAGAAAATATCATAATTGGCGGATTAGAACCAAACACATTAAAATAGCTAAAAGGTGATAAATTCGAATTGCCGTCTGCATCAATTGTACTTGCAAATGCAATGGGTCTTGGTGCAACTGCACCTAATAAATAACCATGTAATTTTTGGGTAGAAATTTCTTTTGGATCTATATGTAACATACGTATTTGGTTTGTAATAAATTTTCTGCTTGAGCGCTCTCGAAATTTAATGAGCACGATTTTTTCTGTTCTTAGTTTGCCAAAAAACGACAACTATTTTTTCTACCGTAAAGATACTATCAAAATCACAAATGAGTTATATAAGGAAACCTTTATATTTGTTTACATGAATTTTCTATCAAAAACCTTTTTATTCAAAAGAATTGTTGTTTTAATTTCCTTGATCCTTGTTTCCTTAATTTTATGGAACACCTATATCTTTTTTCAGAAATTTAAAAATGAAGAGAGAATAAAAATGGAAATTCTTGCTGCGGCACAAAAAGAATTAAATACTGGAGATTTAAATGCAAATGTTGATTTATCTTTAAAAGTGATAGAGAACAACAAGAGTATTCCAATGATTTTGGTAGCTGAAAATGGAACTATTGAGACCTTTCAGAATTTAGATACTATAAAAGCTTTAGATAAAAAGTATGTTCAAAATCAGTTGCTAAAAATGAAATCTGAAAACAAACCTATAGCGGTCAGTTATAAAGGGAAAAACAAAAAATTTATTTATTACAGAAATTCAGATTTATTACATAAACTAACCTATTACCCGGTTGCATTAATTCTTATTTTGCTGCTTTTTTTAAGTGTTATTTATTTGTTTTACAGCTCTAACAAAGCGGCAGAAACTAATAAATTATGGACAGGAATGGCAAAGGAAACTGCACATCAAATTGGCACACCATTGTCTTCTCTTTTAGGTTGGATTGCTATTTTAAAAATGGAAAAAGTAGATGATAAATATGTAGAAGAAATACAGAAAGATGTAGATAGACTAAACACAATTGCCAATCGTTTTTCTAAAATTGGTTCTGCACCAGAGTTAAAAAAAGAAAATATTGTTGCCGTTACAAAACAAGCTTTCGACTATTTAGAATCAAGAAGCTCTAAACAAATTACATTTTCTTTTGCCACTTCAGATCCTGTAATTATTACAAACCTAAACGCAGCATTATTTGGCTGGGTCATAGAAAACCTCATCAAAAATGCCATCGATGCAATGCTAGGAAAGGGAGCTTTGCAGTTGCGCATAGAAGACACCCAAAAAAAAGTAAAAATTACGGTGTCCGATACTGGAAAAGGAATGTCTAAAAAACTATTTAAGCAAATTTTCAAACCAGGATTTACAACAAAAAAGCGCGGTTGGGGTTTAGGTTTATCGCTTTCTAAACGAATTGTAACAGATTACCACAGAGGAAAAATAGTGGTGCAAAAATCTGAAATTGGGACGGGAACTACATTTGAGATTTTATTGGACAAGGCTTAATTTTACTTGTACTCCTGCCTTCACAGAAATGACACCCAAATTTCTAAAGTTCAGCAGCAATACTATCGGCCAAAGCAACAAATTCTTCATTTGACAGCGTTACTTTTTGTGTAAATTGAATGTCTGCCATTTCATTTAACGGCACTAAATGGACATGCACATGCGGAACTTCCAAACCAATAACACTCATTCCTATTCTATTGCAAGGAACTGCTTTCTCAAGAGCCTTTGCAATGGTATATGAAAAGTCCATTAAATTGCGATACGCATCTCTAGACAAGTCAAAAATCTTATTCTCCTCCTTTTTAGGAACCACCAAAGTATGCCCTTGCGCATTCGGATTGATGTCTAAAAAAGCGATAAAATGGTCATTTTCTGCTACTTTATAACTTGGTATTTCCCCTGAAATTATTTTTGTAAAGATGCTCATTGTTCAATGTTGATTGAGGGTATAAAACGTTAAATTTTAAAATAAAGCTAACTTTTACATGCACCCGATTTTAGTTTTAGTTTGCGTAATTAAATTACCTAGAAACAGCCACAATTTCAAACTTCATAATTCCACTAGGAACTTGAATTTCTGCAACATCACCAACTTCCTTGCCTAATAAACCTTTCCCTATTGGTGAGTTTACAGACAACTTCCCATTTCTAACATCCGTTTCAGAATCTGCTACCAATTTGTAGCTAAACTCCATTCCGTTTGTAGCATTCTTAATGACCACATTAGAATGTATTAAAACTTTAGACGTATCCAATTGAGATTCATCTAAAATACGTGCGTTAGAAATCACATTCTTCAGTTTTGCAATCTTAAATTCTAAATGAGATTGCTCTTCTTTTGCTGCATGATATTCTGCATTTTCACTTAAATCGCCCTTATCTCTTGCATCTGCAATCTCTACAGTTACTCTCGGTCTTTCTATTTGTTCCAATTGAACTAATTCTGCTTTTAGTTTCTTGAACCCTTCTGCAGAATAATATGATATTTCACTCATCTTATTAAATTTAAAAAATCCCATTGCCTTTACAGGAATGAGATTGTACAACAAATATACAAAATATTTGTAACTTGCAATTGTTATTTAAGTGATCAAAAAAAAATGATTAGAAAAATATTTTTATTTATTTGGATGTCCAGCTTTTTAAGCTGTGGAGAAAACAAGCTACCTGCTAATTGTTTGCGGCAATTCCCAGTAAATTTTAATGCAGACTTAAATAATCCACAATTAATTAATGTGCAAACACCTGGTGGTTTTGCAAATCTTAACGGAGGCTCAAAAGGTATTTTACTTTTTAACATCAACGGAAATGAATTTGTTGCCTATGATAAATTATGTCCGCAAAATGATTGTAATGCACCCATGAATTTCGAAAACGGATTGGTTTTAAAATGCTCTTGTGACAATAGTGAATATAGCGTTCACTTTGGAGGTGCACCTCAAACAGAAGGTTTTGAATGTCCTGCAAGAGAATACAAAGTTTCAAGAAATGGTTCTGCAATTAGAATCAGTAATTTTTAGTGAAAACGATTTGAGTTGCGTATTTTTGCTAAAACACAACAACTTTAAAAGTGAAAAACTATTATTCTTCAGATTTTAAATTAGGCATTCTTGGCGGTGGTCAACTCGGAAGAATGCTTTTAGCAGAAACCCAAAAACTTGACATACATACTGCTATCTTGGATAGCAATAAAAAGGCGCCTTGTGCAGAAATTTGCAACACTTTTATATTGGGTGATTTATTAGATTTTGAGGCCGTTTATAATTTTGGGAAAACCGTTGATTTACTAACTATAGAAATAGAAAATGTAAACTTAGATGCCCTAGACAAACTGGAAGATGAAGGGGTAACAATTTACCCAAAACCGAAAGATTTACGAATTATTCAAAACAAAGCAACGCAAAAAAATTTCTATGTAGATCATCAAATTCCTACAGCAGCATTTTCTCATTATGCATATGTAGCGGAATTGATTCATTCTTTTGAAAACAATAGTATTCACTTTCCATTTGTCTGGAAAGCTGCACGTTTTGGGTATGACGGCAATGGCGTAAAAATTGTTAGAAATATGGAGGACTTAGAAAGTTTGCCGAATGTTGAATGTATTACTGAAAAATTGATTCCTTTTAAAAACGAATTGGCGGTAATTGTGGCAAGAAATGCAGCAGGTGAAGTAAAAACATATCCTGTAGTAGAGATGGAATTTCACCCAGAAGAAAATCAAGTTGAATATGTCATTTGTCCCGCAAGAATTGATTTTAAAATTGCGGAAAAAGCAAGAAAACTTGCTTTAAAAGTAGTAAGCGATTTAGATTTTGTAGGCCTATTGGCGGTAGAAATGTTTCAAACTGTAGCTAATGAAATCTTAGTAAATGAGGTTGCTCCAAGGCCTCATAATTCTGGTCATTATTCTATTGAAGCAAGTTATACCAATCAGTTTGAACAACATTTGCGGAGCATATTAAACCTTCCTTTAGGAAATACAGACAGCAAAGTGGCTGGGATTATGGTTAATTTGGTTGGTGAAGAAGGGTTTTCTGGGGCTGTAATTTATCAAAACATAGAAGAAGTTTTTAAAATTGATGGAGTTACACCTCATATTTATGGTAAAAAAGAAACACGTCCATTCAGAAAAATGGGGCATGTAACTATTGTAAATACCGATATCGATAAAGCCAGAGAAATAGCACAGAAAGTAAAAGAAACAATTAGAGTAATCAGCAAATAACTATGGTAGGAATAATAATGGGAAGCGATTCTGATCTTCCAGTAATGCAAGAAGCAGTAGCTATTTTAGAGAGTTTTGACATTGAAATAGAAGTTGATATTGTCTCTGCCCACAGAACTCCAGAAAAATTATATGACTATGCTAAAAACGCACATAAAAGAGGTATAAAAGTAATTATTGCAGGTGCTGGTGGCGCTGCACACTTGCCAGGAATGGTAGCTTCTATGAGCCCCTTACCTATTATTGGTGTTCCTGTAAAAAGCAGCAACTCTATAGATGGTTGGGATTCGATCTTATCTATTTTACAAATGCCTGGTGGCGTTCCTGTTGCAACAGTTGCATTGAATGGTGCAAAAAATGCAGGAATTTTAGCTGCTCAAATCATCGGCGCTTCAGACAAATGCGTTCAAGATAGAATTATGGCCTATAAAAAAGGTTTAAAACTAAAGGTTGAACAGGCCTCTAAAAAAGTTAGAGATTAGCTTTTTACAAAACAAAAACAGTATTTTAATGAACAAATTTTCAGACCAATCTATTGAAAATATGAATCCACTTTTACAAGACTTTAACACCGCTCCTTTTTCTAAAATTTCTAATAAAAATTACAAACCCGCAATTAAAAAAGGGATTGAAATGGCAACAGCAGAAATTGATGAAATTATATACAATTCTGAAATAGCAACTTTTGAAAACACAACAGTTGCATTAGAATTTGCAGGTGAAAAACTGAATAGAATTACAAGTATTTTCTTCAACTTAAATTCTGCAGAAACCAATGACGAAATTCAAAAAATTGCACAGGAAGTATCTCCTTGGTTAAGTAAATTTGGAAATGACATCACTTTAAACGAGGCTTTATTTAAGAGAGTGAAAACTGTTTTTGATGCCAAAGAAACCTTAGACTTAACTTTAGAACAAAACATGCTTCTCGACAAGCAATATAAAAGCTTTGCAAGAAATGGTGCTAATTTAAAAGAAGCAGACAAAACCAAGCTTCGTGAAATTGACGCAGCCCTTTCTAAATTATCTTTGCAGTTTGGGGAAAATGTATTGGCAGAAACCAATGCTTTCGAAATGCACTTAACAGATGAAAATGATTTAGCTGGCTTGCCTGAAAGTGAAAAAGAAGCTGCAAAGTCCAAAGAAAAAGAAGGTTGGATATTCACCTTAGATTACCCAAGTTATATTCCATTTTTAACCTATGCAGACAATAGAGAGTTGCGCAAAAAAATGGCAATTGCCGCGGGTAAAAAAGGGTTTCAAGACAATGAATTCAACAATGAAAAAATTGTTTTAGAAATTGTAAATCTTCGCCAAAAAAGAGCCAACTTGTTAGGGTATAAAACACATGCGCATTTTGTCTTAGAAGAGCGGATGGCAGAGACCCCTAAAAATGTAATTGAATTTTCTAACAACTTATTAGGTAAAGCAAAACCAACGGCACTTAAAGAGTTTCAAAATCTAGAAAATTATGCTAAAAAATTAGACGGAATTGATCAGCTTCAAAAATGGGATGGCGCTTACTATTCAGAAAAATTAAAGAAAGAGTTATTTGATTTAGATCAAGAGTTATTAAAGCCTTATTTTAAATTAGAGAATGTAATTGGTGGTGCTTTTGAAATTGCTCATAAATTATTTGATTTGCAGTTTGAAGAAGTTTTTAACATCGACAAGTATCACGAGGATTTAAAAACATACAACGTAACAGATATCAATGGAAATTTTATTGCTGTTTTTTACGCAGATTTTCATCCTAGAAAAGGAAAACGGAATGGTGCGTGGATGACCTCTTATAAATCGCAACAAATTAAAAACAATATTAACGAAAGACCGCATATTTCTATCGTTTGTAATTTTACAAAACCAACCGAAACAAAACCATCCCTTTTAACTTTTAATGAAGTTACTACCTTGTTCCATGAATTTGGTCATGCATTGCATGGAATGTTAGCAAACACCATCTATAACAGCTTGTCAGGGGCTTCTGTTTCTTGGGACTTTGTTGAATTGCCTAGTCAGATATTAGAAAACTGGTGTTTTGAAAAAGAAGCATTAGAGTTGTTTGCAAAACACTACGAAACCGGAGAAATTATTCCGATGAAATATGTAGAGAAGATTAAAGAATCTGCAAGTTTTCATGAAGGTATGCAAACATTGCGTCAATTAAGTTTTGGCCTCTTAGACATGCAATGGCATGGTCAAGATCCTTCTGGAATTTCTTCTGTAAAAGAGTTTGAAAATGGCGCTTTTGCCGAGACTAAATTATTTCCTGAAGTGGAAGAAAACTTAATGAGCACCTCTTTTTCCCATATTTTTCAGGGAGGTTATTCCGCTGGATATTATTCGTACAAATGGGCAGAAGTTTTAGATGCAGATGCTTTTGAGTATTTCTTAGAAAAAGGAATTTTTAATAAAGAAGTAGCTACTAAATTTAAAGATAATATACTTTCTAAAGG
>Ga0307489_10000167_pt1 | contig 35452 bp, 29 predicted proteins | sample SB12metaG_FD_202247 | JGI IMG/M metagenome (GOLD analysis project Ga0307489, IMG submission 202247) | Sea-ice brine microbial communities from Beaufort Sea near Barrow, Alaska, United States - SB 1.2 | ecosystem: Environmental > Aquatic > Marine > Coastal | place: USA: Alaska | collected... | reverse complement strand
AAGTGGCTTTCTACTAACCACCTGATCAGTTCTGTATCTATGGCATTGATACCATGATGACGACAAAATTCTTTTACGTCTATTGCACCCAGTTTAGAGTGGTCACCATTTCGGCCCTTGCCAATATCGTGATAAATAGCCGCGATGTATAATAACTCTGGCTTATCCAAGTTTTTTACTATGTTTCCACAACGGGGGAATTCTTTATTGTCAGGTTGCGAATAATGATAAATGTTTTTTACCAAACGATGCGTATGTTCGTCGACTGTGTAGGCATGGAATAGGTCAAATTGCATCATGCCCACAATGTGATCCCATTCTGGGATATAGGCCTGTAAAATGCCATGTTTATGCATAATATCCCAACCTAAAGCGAAGAAGTTAGGGTGTTGGGCTAGTTGTAAAAACAACTCACGACATGCGATTCGTTCTACATAATATTGCTTACGAAACTTTCGTCTTGCCAAGCGTAATTGGCGTAAGCAACTCGAGTGTAAGTCTCTTATTTGAGGGGTGTCTGCAATCAGTAGAAGAAATTGTAAAATAGCTTCGGGGGTTGCAAATACGTTTTCTTTGGTCGGGGCAATATACCCGTCGAGTAGTTCAAAATCTGTATTAATATTGGTTTGTTGTTTAACATTTAAGTTGAGCACGTCTTGACTGAAACGCTGCATTAACATTTTATTTAATTCACTGATGCGCCTAACTGTCCTGAAAAAGGATTTCATCATTCTTTCTACTGAGGTTTTACCTTCATCGCCGTAGCCTAGTCGTGTGGCAACATCTGTCTGATAGTCAAATAATAAACGGTTTTCGCTGCGACCAGCCACAATGTGTAAAGCGAACCTAATTCGCCAAAGGTTTTCACGACATTCTATTAATTCATCAAATTCTTGCTGATTGAAATAACCATGCGCAACCAGATCTTTGCCGTCAGTAGCGTTAAAATGCTTCTTTGCAACCCAACCTATAGATTGGATATCTCTTAAACAGCCTGGACTTTCTTTGACGTTAGGCTCTAAGTTATATGAGGTGTCTTTAAATTTTCGATGACGTTGTTTTTGTTCTTGATATTTTGCCAAGAAAAAATCTTTACTACTCCAATAACCACGTGAACTTAGTTTATCTTGTAAGCCTTCAAAAGTAGCCTGGCAACCACTTAATAATCGCGCTTCGACTAGATTTGTGGCGATAGTGACGTCTTGTTTAGCCAGTAAAAAAGTTTCTTTAATGGTGCGAACCGATTGCCCGACATCTAAGCCAATATCCCACAAAAGTGTTATGAACTGACTAATACGTTCTTGCTGTTGTTTAGACAGTAATTTCTTACTCAGAAGTAATAAATCGATATCTGAATGAGGTTGTAGTTGCCCACGTCCATATCCACCTACAGCAATTAATGCTAGATGTGGCTCTTTATGCAAATCCAATAACTGCCAAATATGCCTTAACAATGCATCGACTAATGTGGCTCTCCCCAACACCAGCCCGGTTACTTCTCCTGTACCCAATTCACTATCTAACCATTCGTAGCTATTCGCGACTATTGTTTTGTAGGCAGCAATATTATCTGTACTGTTAATCAGTTTTATTTGGCTAAGTAAGCTTTGTAGAGACAATGTGAATACCTTTAAATGAATGGCTACGATGTTGACTCGCACAAATTACGTGAATCACGGGCAATAACAAATAACTATTTACAGCAAGTAATAATTATTTATCATAAAGTTTGATTGGTCTTAGCCAGCCCAATTCTGGATCAGTGGTTGATAATACGTTCAATCTCTTCGTCATCTCGTAAAGTCAGTATTTCGACGCCGTTTGCAGTGACTAATAAAGAGTGTTCCCACTGTGCGCTTAAGCTTCTGTCTTTGGTGACCACAGTCCATTTGTCGGGCAATACTTTTGAATAACGTTTACCTGCGTTGATCATCGGTTCAATAGTAAAACACATACCCTCTTCAAGTATTTCTCCGGTGTTGGGTTTTCCGTAATGCACTACTTGGGGCTCTTCATGAAAGTTAGCACCTATGCCGTGACCACAATATTCACGCACAATTGAATAGTTGTGACTTTCAGCATATTCCTGAATTGCATGCCCAATGTCCCCTAGACGTATGCCTGGCTTGACCATTTCGATGCCTTTATAGAGTGACTCTTGTGTCACTCGGATCAGTCTTTCAGTCATTATGGAAGGTTTGCCGACAACAAACATTTTTGATGTGTCGCCGTGATAACCATCTTTAATCACTGTTACATCGATATTGACTGAGTCACCCTCTTTTAGTTGCTTATCTGCAGGGATTCCATGACATATAACATGGTTGACCGAGGTACAAATAGATTTTGGAAAAGGCGGGTTGCCATAATTAAGAGGAGCAGGAATACACTTTTGTACATTGACAATGTAGTCATGGCAAATCTTATCCAACTCATTGGTGGTTACACCTTTTTTGACATATTCACCGATCATTTGTAATACATCTGCGGCGAGGCGGCCAGCGACGCGCATTTTTTCAATTTCAGCTGTAGTTTTAATTGTGGCGGACAATGCTTTATTCCTACTAAATACAATTCGTTTAATAAATACTATTGTATCTTTTCGTAGTGTATCCCGCCAGAGCTGAATAAATATGCTTATTAAATTTACTCCCTGTGTAGATGCGCTCTAGGTGTCAACTTTCTACTACCGCCGTGTATTTTGTTCACATTTGTGTTCAGTGCCCTCAAAAAAATTAATTGTATATTTTGTAAATAGTCAGTTAAAACAGTGGGTTAACTTGTTGAAACAAAGTTAGTTTAGGTACTAGGTAACATTAATCTAATGGGACTATTTATTATGTAAATTTACCAAGCTATTCGAAAAGACCACAAAAAACAGCGCTTACTAATGAGAATTTTAATTGAAACGTCAGGCGATACGCAAAGACATAGAGAGTATTTAAAGTATTTAAAGAATAACTTAGTCTTTATGCGGTCGCCGAAGAGAGGCATTTCTATGCTCCGTTGATGGAATCTGACAAAAAAACCGAAGATTCAAGGGACGGTATTGCTGAAAATCATGAGATAGATGAGCTAGTTGAAGCTCGAAGAAACTGATAAGAGCTCTTGTGCATTATATGAAAACACTGCGATAGCTTGTTCTTCCAATTTGTGTGAAGAAGAAAAAAAGTTTTTCACACATACCGATAATGTATTAGATAGCAAATAAAAAGTTGAGTTGGCTGATGATTAAAAAAAAGAAATGAGACAATAACGACAATCAGCACTACTTATTTAAATATAGTCAACTAAATTGGCAAGGGACGGCGATAGTAAATCTCGTCATCTCTTACACCAAGGTAGTTATTAGAAATACCAACTAAAACATCGGTTAAATATCTAATGCGTTTTTCATAGATTTAACGTTAATCAATTCTCATTGGGTTAAACACCCTCTATAACATAAGGATTCGATTTCAAAAAAAATTTCGAATGACGCCGAAGGAGGTTGCTCTTTTGGGTTATTTTTCTGCTTTCATCTTGAAAGTATGCAGTAATCCAGCCACCATAAAGATCGTCATTATAAGGATTATGTGTTCTCCCATCGCAATATAGAGGAGTGAATACAATCCACCTAAAAGCAAAAGAATATAACCCACCATAGTATTTGCTGCAGCTACATAAAGCGTTCGCTGGCTTCCTTGGGCAATATCTAACATATAAGTTTTGCGGCCAGTGCGGATCCCTGCATATCCAAGGTTGAGCACAAAAAATAGCAAAACATCAATTAGCCAATTATTAATTGAGGTGACAAAGTAAAAAGTAATTGAGGCTGACACACACACCAACGTGGAGAAAAATAACGTCCTTATTGCGTTTTTATCTGCCATTTTTCCCCATAAATATGAGCTGATGAAGTCAGCCAGAGCGCTGGCTATTATAAAGTAAGGTAATTGAAAAAAGTCGTTACTAGTGGCAGATGCATTAACAAAGAAAGGTGCAATGAGCGCTGCGTGAAGCAATAAACAACGACTGATGATCAATTGCCTTAAATCAGCTTGTTGATTGATTGTTTTCCAAAGGCTCTTGGCTGCGTTCAAATCTGTTTTGTTATCGGTTAAATTTGCGGTTAAACCAATCGATAACAGCAAACTGATAAAGAAAAGTGCCGCGGAAAAGGTAATTAACAACTGAATTGCCAATATGCTCATATCTTGTGGAGAAAAAATGAGGAATCCGGCAGTAATGAGTGATAAAAGGCCAGACAAAGATGAAGCAATGCCTACTAGTTTGCCACGTTGACCTTTTTCAATATTTAATCCTTGTATATCTTTCATACTTAAGGAACTAAGAGAACGACCTAGACTGAGAAACAACAAAGAAAGTAGAATTAATAAACCTGCTGTCAGCGCTTCAGTGAAAATTGCTGAAAAGAGCATAAAGCAAATAGAACAAGCCTGAATGACGATCCCCCATCTCCAAATAACTAATCTATTCTGGATATGACTGGTCTTTTTTTTGAGTGGCCATTGCGGGATTAAAGATCCAGACTCTCTTATCGGTACTAACATCGATACAATCCACGGGGGTGCACCTAAACTAGCCAAGAGCCAAGGTAGAGTGGTTTTAGCCGAGATCAATAAATCAGCTAACTTGCCACAAGTCGCAATTGATATAAGTTGCGAAAATGTTTTTCGTTTATTTTGATTCACCGCGGATCCACGTTTTTACTTAGTAAAATCTGATGCTTAGGTTAAAGATTTTTGATTGATTTTAATAGCTTTTGTTAACACTTTACTTGAATGCAACCTGTATCCATGCTATAAAGCGCACCGCTGGAATTAATGAGGGTGTGAACCCCAAGTAATTATCGCGAAGCCGCTAATTTTATTAGTGTAAATATCACACATACATCGACACATTTTTCGGGGTGTCTACTAAGAATATTTCTAAGTAGATCGAGAACTGGGATGTATGGAGGCCTAACCCCATATTGAGGAATCTTTATAATGGCAAATGTATCTATGCGCGACATGCTTCAGGCAGGCGTACACTTTGGACACCAAACTCGTTACTGGAACCCAAAAATGAAACCTTTCATTTTCGGCTCACGTAACAAAGTTCATATCATCAATCTTGAAAAAACTGTTCCTATGTTCAACGAAGCACTTAACTTTATTGGCGGTATAGCTTCCAAGAAAGGTAAAATTCTTTTTGTTGGTACTAAACGTGCAGCAAGTGATGCCGTGAAAGACGCAGCAGACAAATGTGACCAATTTTATGTTAACAAACGCTGGTTAGGCGGTATGTTAACTAACTGGAAAACAGTTCGTCAGTCAATCAAACGTTTAAAAGAACTTGAGCAACAAAGCCAAGACGGAACGTTCGAAAAATTGACCAAAAAAGAAGTGTTAATGCTCACGCGCGAAATGACAAAGCTTGAAACTAGCCTTGGCGGAATCAAAAACATGGGTGGTTTACCAGACGTGTTATTCGTTGTTGATGCAGATCACGAACACATTGCTATCACTGAAGCGGGCAACTTGGGTATCCCAGTTGTTTCAATTGTTGATACTAATTCAAACCCAGATGGTGTTGATTACATCGTACCTGGTAATGACGATGCTATCCGTGCTGTTCAACTTTATTTGAACGCTGCAGCTGACGCTGTTATCAATGGTCGTGATCAAAACCTTGAAGCGCAAGCTGAAAAAGGTGAGTTCGTAGAAGCGGCTGAGTAATTACTCCAGCGTTAAGTGACACTGTAGGTATCGATAAACTCGATACCTAACACGAATAAATCAAACGGGGGCCTTTGCCCCTGTTTTTAAATGTTTAATTTCATATGATTAGTTTGAATAAATCATACAAATTATTTAGATGAGGAAACGAAAATGGCAGTGACTGCAGCCCTAGTAAAAGAATTGCGTGAGCGTACAGCCGCCGGCATGCTTGATTGTAAAAAAGCCTTAGTTGAAACTGATGGTGATATTGAACTAGCAATCGAAAATATGCGTAAAAATGGTCAAGCGAAAGCCGCTAAAAAAGCGGGGCGTATTGCCGCTGAAGGTGTGATCTTGACAAAAGTCGCTAAAGGCGTAGCAACTATGATGGAAGTTAACAGTGAAACTGATTTCGTTGCTCGTGATGATGGTTTCGTTAAGTTCGGTCAAAAATTAATTGAAACCGCATTCGCGAACAAGATCAACGATATTGACACATTGAATAACACCGAAGTCGATGGTATTAAAATCAGTGATTTACGTGACACTCTAGTCGCTAAAATTGGTGAAAACATCAGCCCTCGTCGTGTTGTTACTGTTGAAGGTGATAACCTTGGCGCTTATGTTCACAGCGCACGTATTGGTGTTATCGCGATTTTACAAGGCGGAGATGAAGAATTAGCGAAAGACATCGCCATGCATGTTGCCGCTTCTAGCCCGCAATTTGTTAGGCCTGAAGATGTGCCTGCTGAAGTGGTAGCCAAAGAAAAAGAAATTCAGTTGGATATCGCTCTTCAATCTGGTAAGCCACCTGAAATTGCAGAAAAAATGGTTGCTGGTCGTATGAATAAGTTTACTGGTGAAATCAGTTTGACTGGTCAACCTTTCGTAAAAGATCCTTCTATTCTGGTGGCTGATTTACTTAAATCAAAAGGCGCTGACGTGATTAATTTCGTGCGTTTTGAAGTTGGTGAAGGTATCGAGAAAAAAGAAGAAGACTTTGCTGCTGAAGTTGCTGCGCAGATGGCAGCCGTTAAAAAATAATAATGCTACTGGCATGAATACCAACATCAATTTTAATTTACGCTGAAACATGCATTTTAAAGTTGTTTGGGTATAATACTGGCACCTCAATCTGAGGTGCTTTTTTATATATACTTGTGTTGTTTTAAATCTATTATTTTGAAACGACACAGGTATATGTAGAATAGGCTTACAGGCCCTTTAACATCGCCGCCTTTCATCACCTTAAGGAATTTCAGTCTATGAGTATCGCACCTAAGACCGCTTATCGAAGAATATTGTTAAAACTCAGTGGTGAAGCACTTATGGGAGATGAAGGTTTTGGCATCGACCCTAAAGTGTTAGAACGCATGGCTCAAGAAATCAAAGAAATAGTTGAACTTGGCGTTGAAGTGGGTTTAGTTATAGGTGGAGGTAACCTTTTTCGGGGCGAAGGTTTGGCTAAAGCTGGTATGAACCGTGTAGTTGGCGACCATATGGGGATGTTGGCAACCGTTATGAACGGTCTTGCAATGCGTGACGCGTTGCACCGTGCTTTTGTTAACGCCCGTTTGATGTCTGCTATCCCGTTAAATGGTGTGTGTGACAATTACAACTGGGCAGAGGCCATCAGTTTACTCAAATCTGGTCGCGTAGTGATATTTTCAGCCGGTACTGGGAATCCGTTTTTTACCACCGACTCTGCTGCTTGCTTGCGTGGCATTGAAATCGAAGCCGATGCGGTATTAAAAGGCACCAAAGTAGATGGTGTTTACGACGACGACCCAGCTAAAAACCCAGAAGCAAAATTATACAAAGTACTGTCTTATGCTGAAGTGCTAGAAAAAGAATTAAAAGTAATGGATTTGGCCGCTTTTACTCTTGCTCGTGATCATAATGTGCCCATTCGTGTGTTTAACATGAATACACCTGGCTGTATGAGAGCGGTTGTAATGGGTGAAAATGTAGGTACGTTGATCTGTAATACCGAAGAAATAAATAAATAAAGTAGAAATAGGAAAACTATCGTGATTGACGAAATTAATGTTGATGCGCGTCAGCGCATGGAAAAAAGTATCAGTGTTTTGAAGGGGCAACTTTCAAAAATTCGAACTGGCCGAGCACATCCTAGCTTACTAGATAACATCATGGTGCCTTATTATGGTACCGACACGCCACTTAAACAGTTGGCTAATATCATTGCAGAAGATTCGCGGACGTTAGCATTAACTGTGTTTGATAAGAGTTCAGCAAAAGCGGTTGAAAAAGCTATTATGCAGTCGGACTTAGGGCTAAATCCTATGAGTGCCGGTTCTGTAATGCGTATCCCAATGCCTGCTTTGACTGAAGAGCGTCGTAAAGATTTAATTCGTGTTGTGCGCCACGAAGCTGAGCAAGGTAAGGTAGCTATTCGTAATATTCGACGTGATGCTAATAGCGACATAAAAGAATTATTGAAAGAAAAAGAAATAAGTGAAGATGATAGCCGTCGGGGTGAAGACGATGTGCAAAAATTAACGGATAATTTTGTTAAAGAAATTGATGAGATTTTAGTGGCGAAAGAAAAAGACTTGATGGAAGTGTGATTGAGTTGTAATTGATAAATGAATTCATCTGAAAAATTAGTCGAAAAAACAGTGCCCCAACATGTTGCTATCATCATGGATGGCAATGGGCGCTGGGCTAAAAAGAAAGGTAAAATTCGCACCTTTGGCCATAGAGCTGGAGTTAAGGCAGTCAGAGCCTCAGTATCCTATGCATTAAAAAATGGTGTGCAGGTTCTTACTCTCTTCGCTTTTAGTAGTGAGAATTGGAACCGACCATCCGAAGAGGTTGGGGTGCTAATGGAACTCTTTAAAATGGTACTTGGCAGTGAAGTGAAAAAACTGCATAAAAATAATGTCAAGCTTAAAATTATTGGTGATACGAGCCGGTTTGATAGTAAGCTGGTGAATCAAATCAGAGACGCGGAAACGCTGACTAAAAATAATAACAGTTTAGTTTTGAATATTGCAGCTAACTATGGCGGCCGCTGGGACATAGTCAATGCGGCTAAAGAGTTAATTACACAAGTGCAAGCTGGTCAGATTGATGTGGCAGATATCGACGAAGAGACATTTACTCGTCATACCTGTGCAGCAGACTTACCGGCAGTTGATCTATTGATCCGCACCGGTGGTGAACAAAGAATTAGTAATTTCTTGTTATGGCAAATTGCATATGCCGAATTGTATTTTTCAGAATACTTTTGGCCAGACTTTAATGAAGTTGTTTTTCAAGTCGCAGTGGATGCTTTTACTGACCGGCAAAGACGTTTCGGAAAAACTTCAGAGCAGGTAAGCTAATGATTAGTCATAATAAAAATAACGATTTTGAGAGGCGTTTGTGCTAAAACAACGGATTATCACTGCGCTTATTCTTGCCCCTTTGGCATTGTTTGCCATTTTGTATCTACCTCTATTCAGCTTTCAAATTATGATCGCGATAGTGATGGGCTTGGGTGCTTGGGAATGGTCAAGCATGTCGGGAATGACCCGCACCTTTACTAAGAGTGCCTATGCAGCATTAGTCGTTGCAATATGCCTGATATTGTCAATTATGTTGCCGACAGATTTGATTTGGTATCAAGGGCAGTTAAATAGTCTATATACCTACATTTTATCCGTAGCCGCTATCTGGTGGGTCTTGTCACTGGCGATGATAATTGCCTACCCCCGTTACAGCTCCGTGTGGTACACCAGTAAAATACTCCGCGGTATTTTTGGTTTTTTAACTTTGATCCCAACCTGGGTCGCCGTTGTTACGCTGCGCACCAGTTTGTTCGACGTGGATCCACTTTACGGTGCTTCCCTTCTTTTTTATGTGCTAGGCATTGTTTGGGCTGCCGATATTGGTGCGTTTTTTGTTGGCGTTAAATTTGGCAAACATAAACTGCGACCTGAGGTTTCTCCAGGTAAAACGATTGAAGGTCTAATGGGTGGGGTGTTTGCATCTTCGGCTATCATTGCTTTTGCCGCGTTGCATTATCAAGTTGATCCATCTCGCGTGTGGTTACACATATTAGTTGGTGCATTAACCGTTGGCGTTTCTGCTTTAGGTGATTTAAATGAAAGCATGTTTAAACGCTGTGCTGGCATAAAAGACAGTGGAACCTTGCTGCCTGGTCATGGCGGTGTTATGGACAGAATTGACAGCCTCACTGCGGCGTTCCCCGTTTTTGCATTCTGTTATGTCATGTGGATGGCCTAATGCAAAATATTAGTATTTTGGGCGCAACGGGATCAATAGGTAAAAGTACTATTGATGTCCTGAATAGGCACCCCGAGTTGTTTAGCGTTTATGCGTTAACCGCTAACAGCAATATAGAATTGTTGTTGCAGCAAGCTTTATTATGTTCACCTAAATATGTAGTGATTGCCGATCCGAAGCAATTTAAACATGCTAAAAAATTATTTTCAGACCATCTATTAAGCTGCGAAGTGTTAAGTGGTCATACCTCGCTTGAGCAAGTTGCTAGTGCTCCCGAGGTCGATATTGTGATGGCTGCTATTGTGGGTGCAGCCGGCTTGTTGCCTACTTTAGCTGCGGTGAAAGCGGGTAAAAAGGTGTTGCTTGCTAATAAAGAATCCTTAGTCATGTCGGGTGATTTATTTATTCAAGCTGCTAACCAGTACAACGCCCAAATTATGCCAATAGACAGTGAACACAATGCTATCTTTCAGTGTTTACCCGCTGATTTCAAATACGGCGAGTTGTGTTCTTCTGGTATCAGCAAAATTCTTTTAACGGGTTCAGGTGGGCCGTTTTTGAGCTCGCCACTTAGTGAACTACATCATGTCACTCCGGACCAAGCTTGCGCTCATCCTAATTGGGATATGGGCCGCAAGATATCTGTCGACTCGGCGACCATGATGAATAAAGGTTTAGAGTTTATTGAGGCAAAGTGGTTGTTTGGGCTTGAATCCTCAGATATTCAGGTGGTGTTACATCCACAAAGTATTATTCACTCTATGGTGCAATACCTAGATGGTTCGGTGTTAGCTCAAATGGGCAATCCGGACATGCGCACGCCTATTGCCCATGCATTGGCTTTCCCCGATAGAATCGTATCGGGTGTTGCGCCCTTGGACTTTAATCAATTAGCAAATTTTACTTTTACTGAGCCAGAAGCTGAGCGTTATCCTAATCTGATACTTGCCATGCAAGCCAGTAGCGCAGGTCAATATGCTACCACCACACTTAATGCCGCAAACGAAGTGGCAGTGGATGCATTTTTACAAGGGCAAATTGGATTTATGCAAATCGCGCAAGTGAATCAAGAGTGTTTGCAGCAAACATCATCTCACAACCTAGATAGTATTGAAGCGGTGCTTGAAAGTGATAATTCTGCGCGAAGGCTCAGCATAAATATTATTGGTAATCTTAGTCAGCCTTGTATGCAGAGGGTTAGCTCTTGAGTTTTCTAATTAGTCTGGTTTCTTTTATTGTCGCTTTAAGTATTTTAGTCGCTGTGCATGAATGGGGACACTTTTGGGTTGCCCGCAGATGTGGAGTGAAAGTACAACGATTCTCTATCGGTTTCGGTAAAGCCCTATGGCGAAGAACTGATAAGCTTGGCACTGAATATGTGATTGCGGCTATTCCATTGGGTGGCTATGTGAAGATGCTTGACGAAAGAGTTGACGAGGTTAGCGAAGAAGACTTGCCTCACGCTTTTAATCGCCAGCATGTATTAAAGCGTATTGCTATTATCGCTGCAGGGCCAGGTGTGAATTTTCTATTCGCAATATTTGCTTTGTTTGTGATGTATCTAATCGGTTTACAAACTATTAAGCCTGTTGTAGGTAGTATTCAACCAGACAGTGTTTTTAGCCAAGTGAACATTCCTCCAAATGCCATTTTAACGCAAGTCGGCGATCGCAAAGTGGTCGATTGGGAAGATGTCGCTTATGAGTTTATGTCGTTTATTGGGCACGATGAGATGCAAGTTAAATGGACCGATGAGAAAACCACATTTGAACGGTCAGCCACGATTAACTTAAGCGAGTGGAAATTTGATCCAGATAAAACTTCAGTTTTTAATAGCTTGGGCCTTATCCCATTTCGTCCTAAAGTGCTTAATGTATTGGGATCCGTACAAGATGGCTCTGCCGCACAGAGCATTGGATTCCAGGCAAATGACAAAATTGTCAGTTTAGATGGAACTAGTATGCAAAACTGGGAACAAATAGTGGGATATGTTTCTACAAGACCTAATCAGACTGTTGAAGCTAGCGTGCTTAGAAATGAGCAAGTCATAAGCTTAAACGGAACCATTGGTAGTAAAACTGAAGAGCAAACTACAAAAGGCTACATGGGTTTTACTCCAACCCTTGAACCTTGGCCAGAGGGTGTGGTATTTGTTCATCAATACGGCGTTGTTAAAGCTATGTCCAAAGCAATGGATAAAACATGGCGTTTGATGACACTGAGTATTGAGATGCTTGGTAAGTTGATAACCGGTGATGTATCGGTTAAGAATTTGAGTGGTCCTATTTCGATTGCTCAAGGTGCAGGCATGAGTGCCAGCTTAGGTTTAGTGTATTTTTTAGGCTTTCTAGCGTTAATTAGCGTTAATTTGGGCATAATTAATCTTTTACCTCTGCCAGTGCTTGATGGGGGGCACTTACTCTATTACTTTATAGAACTTTTCAGTGGTAGGCCTGTCCCAGAAACAGTACAAGAAGTAGGATTTAAGATTGGTGGCGTTTTGCTACTGCTATTAATGAGCATCGCGATAGTAAATGATATTGCGCGTTTATAATTTTTATCGGTCGATTTGACCATGCACAACACATGTTTTTGTGCGTTTAGGAAGAATATTATTAAATGAAGTTTAAACAGTTAGTTGTTGCGGGATTAATATTATCCATTGCTAGCTTCGCGAAAGCAGCCCCGAGTAGTGAATTTGTCGTAAAGGACATCAGAGTTGAAGGTTTGCAGCGTGTTGCCTTAGGTGCCGCTTTGACTTATTTGCCGGTTACAGTCGGCGATGAGCTGAATAGCTTCAGGGTTTCACAGCTTATTCGGTCTATGTATTCGTCAAGCCATTTTGAAAACATTCAAATTTTTCGTGACGGTAATACCCTTTTAGTTCGGGTTACTGAAAGACCGACGATCAGTAATATTGTTTTTGAAGATAATGATGATATTAAAGATGAACAGTTACAACAAAGTCTAAACGATGCCAATATTTTGGTTGGTGAACCTTTAGATAAAACTGTTTTGACTTCAATTGAAAATGGTTTAAAGGATTTTTTTTACAGCATTGGTAAATACAATGCCGATGTGACGGCGATTATCACACCTCTACCCAGAAACCGGGTCGACCTTAAATTGTTATTTGAAGAAGGCGATTCAGCTAAACTCCAGCAGATTAATATAGTGGGTAATGACACCTATAGTGATCCTGAATTGTTAGAGCTGGTAGAGTTGAAATTTGATACACCTTGGTGGGACTTTTTATCAGAAACTCGCTATCAAAAACAAACCTTAACTGGCGATATGGAAACGATTACCAGCTACTACAAAGACCGTGGTTACTTACGTTTTAATATCGATTCTACCCAAGTCTCTATGACACCTGATAAAACAAGCATTTACGTCACCTTAAATTTAGATGAGGGTGAACAATACACAATCTCTGATATAGAGCTAATCGGTGATTTGTTGGGGTATGAAGATTATATAAAACTGGTGCTGCCGTTAACCAAAGGCGAATTGTATAATCAAGCTGAAGTCACTTACACAGAAGAGTTTATTAGTAAGTATTTAGGCCGATACGGTTATGCTTATCCCACAGTAACTACTATTCCTGATATAAACGAAGAAGACAAAACGGTGAAGCTTGTGTTGTCTGTTGACCCTGGTAAACGTATTTACGTAAGACGCATTAACTTTGCAGGCAATAACAGTACAGCTGATGAAGTGCTGCGCCAATCTGTGTCACAAATGGAAGGGTCGTGGTTATCTAACTCGACTCTAGAGTCCTCTAAAAATAGCCTTTCACGTCTGACTTATATGGAAAATGTGGACTTTGAAACAGTTCGTCTACCTGGCGAAGAAGATAAAGTTGATGTTAACTTCACCGTTAAAGAACAGCCTTCTGGCGCCTTTAACGCAGGTATCGGTTATGGCGATCGTACAAAGCTAAGTTTGCAAGCTGGAATCCAGCAAGATAATTTCTTAGGTACAGGTAAACGTATTGCATTTAATGTGAGTACTGTTTCCTATCAGAAGAGTGTGCAGTTGTCATACACCGACCCATATTTTACTATAGATGGCATCAGTTTAGGTGGTTCAGTATCTTATAGTGAATTTGACGGTAGTTCGGCTAACCTGATCCAGTACAACAGTAAACAGTTTTCAGTGGGTAGTAATATTGGTTATCCAATTGATCAATTTAATCGAATTAATTTTGGTCTAACCTACAGCACGGTGGAGCTGTTTCAGAATCAACCCTTTGTACAAACGACGCGTTTTAATAATCAATTTGTGGATGAGAATAATCCTGATGCCGCGATTAACTACGATAGTTTCTTGGCGTCAGTGGCATGGTCACGTAGTACCCTTAACCGAGGTGTGTTTCCGACCGCAGGTTCTTCGCAACGCGCTTCATTTGGAGTTACCACGCCTAACTCAGACGTGAACTATTTTAAGACCGAGTTAGATGGCAAGTGGTATTTTCCACTATCTCGCAATCAACGTTGGTCGTTCTTGGCTAGACTGAAAATGGGATATGGTAATGGTTACGGTGACGTAGGCGGTATTGACCAAATATTACCTTTCACTCAACACTTTACAGCCGGTGGTTCAGATTCACTTAGAGGGTTTGAAAATAATACAGTAGGGCCTCGTGGTGTGCAGGTAACACCAGCAAGAGTCATCACTGACCCTAACGGTAAACTGATTTTAGGTGATAACTCTAACGATACCATCTCAATCTCTGCCCGTTCATTAGGCGGTAATGCCATGATCCTTGGCGGGGTTGAGTTAATTGTTCCCACTCCTTTTGTAGAGGTCGATTTTGATAATTCTGTGCGCACCAGTTTATTTGTGGATGTGGGCAGTATTTGGGATACCGAGTTTGATTACGATCGTTATAAAACCTTAGATGTGAACAATTCTTTTAACGATGATGGATTAATTGATTATAGTGACCCCACACTCTATAGAGCATCGGGCGGACTTTCTGTACAATGGCTATCACCTATGGGGCCGATGGTGTTTAGTTTCTCGAAAGTAATCCAAGAAAGAGAAGGTGATGATTCTAAATTCTTTACCTTTAACATTGGTCAGACATTTTAATTTCTGGTGGGTATACCAACCACAAAACAATAAAAGTAGGAGTTCCATTTGAAAAAGTTTACTAAAAGTTTAATTGCTGGTGCATTAATCACTACAGCTATGGCGAGTTCAGCGGTATTTGCTGAACAAAAAATTGGTGCAGTAAATGTACAAGGCATTTTTCAGGCTATGCCACAGGCTGCTAGTATTCAAGAGAATATTGCAGCGCAGTTTAAAGACAAGACAGAAGAAGTGAGTCGTTTAGAAAAAGACATCAAATATTATCTTGAAAAAAATCAGCGTGATGCCGCTACCATGAGCACCAAAGAAAAAACTGAACTTGAAGGCAAAATTATTGCTTTGCGCGAAGAGTACACTGCTAAAGCTCAGCCTTTACAGCAAGAAATTCAAGCTCGTTTAAAAGAAGAACAAAACAAGTTGTTAGGTTTGATTAAACAAGGTATCGACGCCGTCGCAGCAAAAGAAAAATATGACGTTATTTTGAATGCTAATTCTGTGGCATTTATTAATCCAGGTAACGATATTTCTAAATCAGTTCTTGAGCAAATTGCTAAAATCAACTAAGTCGCTTTAGTTGCCACATGGGAGGTGTTTTGAGTCACGCAATAAGTCTTATTCAATTGGCACAAAGCATTGGTGCCAAGCTGCATCTAGCCGATGCTGATACTCAAGATACTCTTATTATTGGATTATCTACCCTAATGAAAGCTGGCAATAGCCAGATTTCATTCTTGTCGAATAAAAAGTATCGCAGTCAGTTGCAGGATACGCAGGCGCAAGCCGTGATTTTGCATCCTGACGAATTATCCTATTGTAACTGTTCAGCCCTTGTTATGATTAACCCTTATGTTGGGTTTGCTAAGGCTGCGCAATTACTAGATACCACTCCAGAGCCAGCCCACGAGATATCTCCTTACGCTGTCATTGGCGAAAATGTAGAACTGGGTAAAGACGTCAAAATTGGGGCAAATGCTGTTATTGAGGCAGGAGTCAAACTTGGAGATAACGTTGTTATTGGCGCGGGCTGTTTTGTTGGTATAAACGCCCATATAGGCAGCAATACGAAGTTATGGGCCAATGTGTCTATTTATCATGAAGTGATAATAGGCACAGATTGTTTGATACAAGCTAACACTGTCATTGGTAGTGATGGTTTTGGTTACGCAAATGACAACGGTCAGTGGATTAAAATACCGCAACTGGGCACTGTTATCATCGGTAACAGAGTTGAAATTGGCGCTAGCACTACAATTGATCGTGGCGCGTTAGACAATACTATTTTGGCCGATGGTGTGATCATCGACAATCAATGTCAAATTGCCCATAATGTTGAAATTGGTGAAAATACTGCAATGGCGGCTTGTTCTGTGATTGCAGGCAGCACTGTTATTGGTAAAAATTGCAGCATGGCGGGTTTAGTCGGCATTAATGGCCATATTACCGTTTGTGACAATGTGGTTTTTACTGGCATGAGTATGGTCACCAAAAGTATTTCAGAGCCTGGAGTATATTCGTCTGGCATACCTGCTTATGCCAACAGAGAATGGCGTAAAAATACAGTAGCATTACGAAATATTACTAGCCTTAATCAACGTGTCAAAGCATTGGAAAAAAGCCAGCAGCAGTAGTGATTTAGCTACCGACTGGTTAGTTTAGGAGAACACCTTTTGGCCAATAATGTAAACACTCTAGAAATAGAAGATATCATGGCGTTGCTTCCCCATCGTTATCCTTTCTTGTTAGTCGATAGAGTGACAGATTACACTCTCAATAAGTCTATATCCGCTTATAAAAACATCACTTTTAACGAACCTTGTTTTACCGGACATTTTCCAGGCAAACCTATTTTCCCAGGCGTTATGATCCTAGAAGCGTTAGCACAGGCTGCTGGCGTCTTAGGTTTTAAGACGGCGGGTAACTCTGACGATCTGTATCTATATGCTGGTATCGACAAAGCACGCTTTAAAATGCCCGTTGTACCAGGCGATCGCATGGATATGGAAGTAAGGTTAATTAAAGAACGCCGCGGAATTTGGAAGTTCCATGGTGTGGCTAGCGTTGACGGTAAAGCTGCATGTGAAGCCGAATTTATGTGTGCCATGAGGAGAATGTAACAGGTGATCCACTCTACTGCCATTATCCATCCCACTGTCAAACTGGGTAACAATGTTTCAGTTGGTGCATTTTGCCTAATCGACGCAGATGTCAGCATAGGCGATAACACTGTGCTTGAGTCTCATGTGGTAGTGAAAGGCAAAACCAGCATCGGTAAAGGTAATCATATTTATCAGTTTGCCTCTGTTGGAGAAGATTGTCAGGATAAAAAATATGCTGGCGAGCCTACTGAACTCATTATCGGTGACAACAATATTATCCGTGAGTCGGTAACTGTTCACCGAGGCACTATCCAGGATAAAGGCGTTACTAGGATTGGCTCCAATAATTTACTGATGTGTTTTGTACATGTAGCTCATGATTGTGTCATTGGCGATAATAGCATATTAGCCACTGGCGCTACGCTTGCTGGGCATGTACATATTGGTGATTGGGTTATCATGGGCGGTTTGACCGCAGCACACCAATTTTGTCATATTGGCGACCACAGCTTTATTGGTGGTGGAGCTATTATCTTGGCTGATGTACCGCCTTATATTATGTTAGGGAACGATGGTACACCTCGCGGTATTAATTCTGAAGGATTAAAACGTCGCGGTTTTTCCAGTGAAACCATTATGCAAATCAAACGCGGTTATAAAATTTTGTATCGTAATAGCAATCGAGCCACAGAAGCAGTTGAAAAATTATTAGAATTGGCTGGCGATAACCAAGAAGTTAAACTTTTGGCTAATTTTGTGAGTCACTCTGCTAGAGGCATAGCTCGCTAAATTATGAGCGAAAAAGCATTCAAAGTAGGCATAGTTGCCGGCGAGGCGTCAGGTGATATTCTGGCTGCGGGCTTAATCAAACAACTCAAAAAACAATATCCCAATGCAACTTTTGAAGGCATAGCCGGTCCAAAAATGCAGGCCCAAGGCTGTAAAAGTTTATTTGACATGGAGGAATTGTCAGTAATGGGATTGGTTGAGGTTTTATCGCGTATTCGCAGACTGATGTTTGTTCGCAAAACGTTGTTAAATCACTTTCTCACTAATCCACCTGATGTGTTTATCGGTGTAGATGCACCCGATTTTAATTTAGGCCTAGAATTAAAACTCAAAAAACGGGGTATTAAAACTGTACAATATGTCAGCCCTACGGTTTGGGCGTGGCGCGAAAAACGTATTTTTAAGATAGCTAAAGCCACCAACTTAGTATTAAGTATTTTCCCCTTTGAAAAGCAAGTGTATGACAAACATCACATCCCTTGTGAATATGTAGGTCACACCATGGCTGATGACATTGCTATTAAGCCCGATAAACAAAAAGCCCGTCTTTCTTTAAAACTTACAGAAAATGCAACGGTGCTAGCTGTGTTGCCCGGCAGTAGGAAGCGTGAAGTCGACACATTACTAGATGTGTTTATCCAATCCTGTTTGTTATTAAAGTCGGATATAGCTGACTTAAAAGTATTAATTCCTGTGGTTAATCGGCAGCGAAAAGACCAAGTAGACCAATATATCCAGACCCACAATCCTGATTTGTCGATACAGGTTGTAATAGGTCATGCTAGAGAAGTCATGATTGCCTCAGATGCAGTGTTGCTCGCCTCTGGCACCGCGACTCTTGAAGCCATGTTATGTAAGAGAAACATGGTCACAGCCTATAAACTTAGCGGCTTAACGTATCAAATGATGAAGTGGTTATATAAAGCTAAATACTTTGCTCTACCTAATGTTTTAGCCGATGAAAAGTTAATTCCAGAGTTGTTGCAAGACGACGTGACACCAAAGACAATAAGTGAGTTATTATTACCTATGTTGACCTTACAAAGTGGTGATGAGCAACAAGCCCTTATTACTAAATTTAAAACTTTACATGAATCACTTAAACAAGATGCAGATGTGCAATCTGCCGCTGCTGTGGCTAACTTGATTGAGCAACAGCCATGAGCCATATAACAGCCATGAGCCATATAACAGCCATGAGCCATATAACAGCCATGAGCCATATAACAGCCATGAGCCGAGTACAGCCATGAGCCAACTTAAAGAAATGATTCAGCTGATTGCAGGCGTCGATGAAGTCGGGCGAGGTCCTTTAGTCGGTGACGTGGTCACTGCGGCAGTTATCCTAGATCCCCAACATACCATTGTTGGATTAGCCGATTCAAAAAAACTGTCTGAAAAAAAACGTAATGTTTTAGCAGCTGAAATTAAGCAGTATGCCTTAGCTTGGTCAATAGGCCGAGCCAGTCCCCAAGAAATTGACCAGCTTAATATATTACATGCCACTATGCTTGCTATGACCAGAGCGGTAAATGGTTTGTCAGTTCAGCCTACACATGTGATGGTTGATGGTAATCGTTGTCCAAAATGGGATTATTCTAGTGAAGCCATCGTTAAAGGTGATGGTTTAATTGCTGCAATATCAGCGGCCTCTATTATTGCAAAAGTAACACGAGATAAAGAAATGTTAGTGTTAGATCAACAATACCCAGAATATGGCTTTGCCAAACATAAAGGTTATCCCACTCCATATCATTTGGCTAAGCTTGCTGAGCTTGGACCACTACCTCAATATCGCATGAGTTTTAAGCCAGTGCAGCAATCTCTTGCTATGCGCGATGGCCAGTTAGCAGGTTCTTAGATGACACAACAATTACAAGCAACCCCCGTCAATTTTGTACATTTACGTGTGCATAGCGATTACTCCATGTTGGATGGGCTAAATAAGGTTAAACCGCTTATCGCCCATGTCAAAGAACTGGGTATGCCTGCCGTTGCTATCACCGACCAAATGAACATGTGTGGTTTAGTTAAATTTTATAGCCAAGCTCATGCTAACGGTATTAAACCTATTATTGGCGTGGATTTTTGGGTTCAAAGCGACGAGTTAGAAGGTACACAGTTCCGTCTAACGTTGTTAGCTATGGACAACAAAGGCTACAAAAACATCACACTGTTAGTCTCCAAAGCGTATTTACGCGGCAGTGTTAAAGACCGGGCAGTCATCGACAAAGATTGGTTAGTCGAGCACAATCAAGGCGTGATTATAATATCAGGGGGTAAAGCAGGCGATTTAGGTATCTTGCTGTCTAAGGGCAATATGGATATTGCACATAATGTGACTCAATTTTATCAACAACACTTTCCTAATCGGTTTTATCTGGAATTAACCCGCACCGGTAGGGTCGGAGAAGAAGACTATATTCATAGTGCTGTAGATTGGGCGCAGCAATATGATTTGCCTGTGGTTGCTACAAACGAAGTCTGTTTTGTGGATAGACAATATTTTGATGCCCACGAAATTCGTGTGGCTATCCATGATGGTTTCACCTTAAACGATCCTCGCAGACCTAAGGAATACTCCGAACAGCAATATTTACGTACCTCTGAAGAAATGTCGGAGCTATTTGCTGATATCCCTGAAGCGGTACAAAATACTGTAGAAATTGCCAAACGTTGTAATGCCACGGTTCAACTTGGCACCTACTTTTTGCCTGATTTCCCTACTGATGGTATGGATATCAAAGACTTTTTAGTCAAGGTATCTAAAGAAGGTCTTGAAAAACGCTTGGCATTTCTGTTTCCTGATGAGCAAGTGCGTTTAGAAAAACGCCCTGAGTATGATGAACGTTTAGAAATTGAACTTGTGGTCATCAACCAAATGGGTTTTCCCGGTTATTTCTTGATCGTGATGGAGTTTATACAATGGAGTAAGGACAATAATATTCCTGTTGGCCCCGGCCGTGGGTCAGGTGCGGGCTCATTAGTGGCTTATGCACTGGATATCACCGACCTCGATCCGCTTGAATATGACTTGTTATTCGAACGTTTCTTGAACCCTGAGCGGGTATCCATGCCTGATTTCGATGTCGATTTTTGTATGGACAGACGTGATGAAGTGATTGATCACGTGGCCGAAATGTATGGCCGCGATGCCGTATCACAAATCATTACTTTCGGTACTATGGCCGCAAAAGCTGTGGTGCGCGATGTGGGCCGTGTGTTGGGTCATCCTTATGGTTTTGTTGACAGGATCTCCAAACTTATTCCACCCACTCCGGGCATGACGCTAGAAAAAGCTTTTCTTGAAGAGCCGCGCTTACCCGAGTTATACAGCCAAGACGAAGATGTTAAAGAGCTGATCGACATGTGTCGTATTCTGGAAGGTTGCACGCGTAACGCAGGTAAACATGCCGGTGGTGTGGTGATTGCTCCCACATTGATTACTGATTTTGCACCGCTTTACTGTGACGATGAAGGTAAAAATCCAGTTACTCAGTTCGATAAAAACGATGTCGAGACTGCAGGGTTGGTTAAGTTTGATTTCTTAGGATTACGTACCCTGACCATTATTCAGTGGGCGACTGATATGATCAAAGAGGGTAAAGGCATTGATGTCGATATCGCTGCCATCCCTCTGGTCGATGCAAAATGTTTTAGGGTACTGCAAAATGCAGAAACCACAGCGGTATTCCAGCTGGAATCCCGTGGTATGAAAGAGTTGATTAAACGCCTAAAACCAGATTCATTTGAAGATATCATTGCACTTGTGGCCCTGTTCAGGCCTGGTCCATTGCAATCCGGTATGGTTGAAAACTTTATCGACCGTAAGCATGGCCGTGAAGAAGTGTCTTATCCTGATGCAGAATATCAACACGAATGTTTAAAAGAAATCTTACAACCAACCTACGGCATCATCCTGTATCAAGAGCAGGTCATGCAGATTGCTCAGGTCATGTCGGGTTATAGCTTAGGTGGCGCAGATTTATTACGCCGTGCTATGGGTAAGAAAAACCTAGAGGAAATGGAGAAACAGCGCGAATCATTCGAGACTGGAGCCAAAGAAAACGGCATTGATCCTACTCTTGCGATTAAAATATTTGACCTAGTTGAAAAGTTTGCTGGATACGGTTTTAACAAATCACACTCCGCAGCTTACGCTTTAGTGTCTTACCAAACGTTATGGCTTAAAACTCATTACCCCGCAGAGTTTATGGCCGCCGTTATGTCAGCGGATATGGATAACTCAGACAAAATTGTGATTTTGGTTGATGAATGTAACCGCATGGGATTGACCATATTGCCACCCGATGTCAATGCCGGTAGTCGTAAGTTTACGGTGGATGAAAACGGGCGCATTGTTTACGGCATAGGTGCAATAAAAGGTGTGGGTGAAGGCCCCATCGAAGCGATTATCGAAGCACGGGAAAAGACTGGAGAATTCAGTGACTTATTCGATTTTTGTGCCAAAGTGGACCTTAAACGCATTAATAAGCGCATTTTAGAAAAATTAGTCTTGGCAGGGGCATTAGATAATTTAGGCCCGCATCGTGCGTCAATAATGTCTTCTTTACCCGACGCATTGGCCGCAGCCGGGCAACATGCTAAGAATAAAACATCGGGGCAATCAGACATGTTTGGTTTGCTGACCACCGAGACTGAGCAAGTACAACAAGCCTTTGCTGAAGTGCCTCATTGGCCTGAAAAAGTCTGGTTAGATGGTGAGAAAACTACGTTAGGTCTATATCTAACCGGTCATCCAATTAATCAGTACCTGAGTGAAATCAAACATTATGCACCTTGTCGTTTAGTTGACTTAAAGCCGACTAACAGAGACCAAATCGCTTACGCTGTAGGTTTAGTCTTAAGTGTTAGGGTGATGACCAATAAACGTGGTCGTCGTTGGGCACTAGTGACATTAGATGATAAAAGCGCCAGAATTGATGTTAGGTTTTTCCCTGATATGCTTGAACAGTTCGAAGAATTGCTGCAAGCAGACAAAATATTGGTAATAAGTGGACAGGTCAGCTTTGATGAATTCTCTGGTGGCAATACAATATTAGCGCGTGACGTTATGGACTTAGTCCAAGCCCGTGAGAAAAATGCCAAAGGTTTGCAAGTGCATTTAGAATCAAGCTGGTGTAATCCATCAACTGTGGCTAAACTGCAAACTATTTTGCAACCTTATCAAGGTGGCAGTTGTCCGGTTCAGATACATTATGTACATCCAGACGTAAAAGTAGATTTAACCTTGGGCGCGCAGTGGTATGTTACTCCCCAAGATGAGTTAATATATGACTTACAACAGCTATTGGGTAAACCTCAGGTTGACTTGGAATTTCACTAATTCGTTTATATAAGTAAACAAATGAAAGCTGTAAACAATTATTATTAGGTGTTCAATGAGTGTAAATTTTTTAGAATTCGAAAAACCTATCGCAGAATTAGAAGCGAAGATTGAAGAGTTAAGGCTGGTCAATCAAGGGGGAGAATTCGATCTCAATATCGAAGAAGAGATCACTAAACTTCGAGAAAAAAGTGCCGAATTAAGCCGCAAAATTTTTGCAGACTTAGGCGCATGGCAAGTATCCCAAATAGCGCGGCATCCAATGCGTCCTTATACCTATGACTATATTGAACGCATATGTACTGAGTTTGATGAACTTGCTGGTGATCGTGCCTTTGCGGACGACAAAGCCATAGTGGGTGGCTTAGCTAAAATTGATGGGCAGCCAGTGATGATTATCGGTCATCAAAAAGGCCGCGATACCAAAGAAAAAATTAAGCGTAACTTTGGCATGCCTAAACCAGAAGGTTATCGCAAAGCGTTACGTTTGATGGAAATGGCTGAACGTTTCAATTTACCTATTCTTACCTTTATCGATACTCCCGGTGCCTATCCAGGTGTTGGCGCAGAAGAGCGTGGTCAAAGTGAAGCTATCGCCCGTAACTTAAAAGTGATGTCAGGCTTAAAAGTGCCTATTATCTGTACTGTGATTGGCGAAGGTGGTTCTGGTGGCGCATTGGCCATCGGTGTCGGCGACCGTGTAAATATGTTGCAATACAGCACCTACTCGGTTATTTCACCAGAAGGTTGTGCCTCGATTTTGTGGAAAAGTGCTGAAAAAGCACCACAAGCTGCTGAAGCTATGGGTGTTAGCGCGGGCCAAATTAAAGAGTTAGGATTGATTAATCAGATTGTGAATGAACCTTTAGGTGGCGCTCACAGAGATTATGATAATATGGCCGCCAATTTAAAGGCTACCCTTAAACAGCAACTGGCTCAGCTTGGTAGTTTGTCGACCGACGAATTATTAGCTCAACGTTATGAACGATTAATGTCTTTTGGTTATTGTTAAATAATCAGTATTTTTATAAATTAATACATAAATACAGTATAAGGAGCCATCTGAAAAGATGGTTTTTTGTTATTAGAGGTTGTAAATAATAATGTCAGTCTTAAATACTCTAATCGAACAACTTCGATGTGAGCCGCTTTTGTCGGCGACTCATATCGTTGTTGCTTACAGTGGAGGCATAGACTCACATGTTTTGTTGCATGCGCTTCACCTTGCAAGACAGTACGCTAAACTTGATTTTCAACTCAGTGCTATTCATATCCATCATGGTTTAAGCCAACATGCAGACCAGTGGCAAGCACATTGTCAGCAAGTGTGTACGAAGTTAGACATAGCGTTTCAAACTGCGAATGTATCCGTTTCAGCACTACCAAGACAAAGCCTTGAAGCACAAGCAAGAGAAGCACGTTACAACAAATTAGTTGAATTAGCGCCAGTTAATAGTCAAGTGCTACTTGCACAACATCAAGATGACCAACTTGAAACATTTTTATTACAGTTAAAGCGTGGTGCAGGCCCTAAAGGTCTGTCGGCGATGAACCGTGAGTGGGTTGTTAACTCTCGGTTACAACCAGACAAACAGATCGGGTTTTATCGACCACTACTAGATACCACCCAACAGGCTATTTTGGACTATGCACAGCAACATAATTTAAAATGGTGCGAAGACGAGTCGAATCAAAATACTGATTTTGAGCGCAATTTCTTACGTCATGATGTGCTACCCATTTTACAACATCGTTGGCCTGAAATTTCGCGCTCTGTGGCTCGAAGCGCAACATTATGTGCCGAGCAACAAGGTTTGTTGGATGAAATTTGTGATAACAAGCTCAAATCTATACAAGCTTCTGCTAATAGTTTATATCTCACCGAGCTTAAGCCGTTAAGCTCGTCGTGGTTACATCAGCTGGTACGTTATTGGTTGTCTGAGTTAGGTGTCCAAAGCCCATCTTTAAAGGTATTAAATCAACTTAGGCCAGAGGTGCTTGATGCCGCAGAAGACGCCACACCAATTTTGCAATGGAATGGTTGGCAGTTTAGGCGCTTTGATCAACAGTTATTTGTAATAAGAGCCAGTCTAAAAAAAGTCACTTTAAATAAAATCTGGCAGGGTGAAAACACTATTTCGCTACCCAATAATATGGGTAACTTAACCTTTACTCAAGCTACAAACTCGCAGGCTGATAACACTCAATTAAATAGCTCTCAATTAAATAGCACGCGAGTTGATGATATGTCACAGCTAACAGTTAATCCAAACTTGGGACCTATAACGTTTCGTTTCGGTGGATACTCTGCGAGGTTTAAGCCTGCAGGCAGCAGTCACTCAAAACCCATTAAACAATGGTTTAAACAATGGAAAGTGGCACCATGGTTACGTGATTCTGTTCTGCTAGTGATTCAGAATGAGCAAGTGTTAGCGGTACTGCTCGATGGCAGTTGGCAACCCGCTAAGGCACTTAACAACAATCTTAAAGATGATTTGATAGTGCATCTCAGAATTGAGGGTTCAAAGGCTTAAGGGCTTACGCAACTTGAGCAGCAAGCTGCAAAAACCTTGAGTGCTAGGAAGATAATCAACCGGTCTTACTGGTTGTTATAAAACAACGGATAAATAATCCTGCCGTTTTCAACAGAATCTCCAAATCCAGGTCCAGCATTGTGAAAAAGCCAAGGACGAAACAACACTAATCGATTATATTTCATAGGAATATGAGAGGTTAATTGCCATTGATCAAGGTTTTGCCCATTAGCCTTTAAATCGTCCCAGAATTCCTGATGATTGTTAAACCCCATGTTTCTTAATTGCTCTTTATTAAGGGGGGCGGTATCACTTTTAGTAGCTTTATTACGATAAAAGTCAGTGCCTCCGACGCAGTCTTCATCTTTAGAGAGATACAAGATCCCCGACCAGTAACATTGGTCAATGTGGACCCCACCTTTACCTTGTTCACCTGCAAGTGCCATACGAAACTTACCATGACTGTTACCTGTTGCAGCTACTAATTTTTCGCCTACTATTTCGCTAACTAATGGGTCGAGCCCGTCGACAAAAACCGCTTCTTGAGCATTTCTACCTGGAAAATAAGTTTGCTCCTCAGGCATAGGATAGACTGCCGACAGTGCTTTCGCTCTGAGGGCATCAACAGCATCTAAAAAGTCATCAATAACAACAAGTGAGTAGTACATAATTCAACAGCTTTGGATTAAAAACACTGCTAATGATACAAGGAAATGTCTTAAATAGGAAAGTTAGCATCTTGGTTTTTAACTAACGGGTAGTCAGTATCGCTAACTTTGATTTGCAGCTTAGGTGTTTCAATAAGCACATAATTGCAAACCGTAAACCTGCTATTTCAATTCATACCTATACTGGCTAATGTATTGAGGACTATTCACTTAGAGTTGAAACTTTGACTGTTATCGTCCTAAAAGGAGCGGTTAAATGCTCGGTGAAATTAAATGTCAAATGAAGTTTTACAGGCAACCTGTTAACCAAGGGCAGCGGATACGATATCCAATCTGTCAGTGTAACCCTGAAGTTTAACCTGTTGTCCTTCAGATAACATTGTCTGCTCTAAAGCCCCTAAACAGTTTGCCACACACTGGGTTTCTTCCTCGTTTAAGCCCTCTACCTCCGCTAAAATAGCGAGCACTTTTAATAGGCTGATAGTAATGTTGGCATTATTAGGTGACAACTGTGAGGCTTGACAGAGCAGGTTGTATGCAGGTTTATAACGTTTGTTTTTATAGTGTGATGAGGCCATCTCACCCAATTCTTTTGGACTGAAACGAATGTCTTGTCGCTCTTTGGATTCCTGCTCTAGATATTCAGCCAGTACTTTACCGGTGAAAGAGTCATGCCCCATATCCCCCTTCATCTGTTCAAGTAGCAACATTGATTGTTCCCACAAACCAACTTCATGAAAAGCTTTGACTTTATCTAAATTGTCTTCGAAATTTTTAAGGGCATTGGCGCGGGTATGCGATAGCATAACTTGCTCTGCTTGTTTTTTATTGTTGCGCAAGTTAAGAAGTCTCACTTCAACAATAGAGATCTGATCACCTAAATCGGTGGCATTGCCAAAGTCCTGCTTTAATCGTTCTAGCGTTTTCTCTGTGTTAATTAACAACTTATTTGATTCAGTTTCAGATAACGTTGCCGCCAAATCTAAACCAGAGCGAAGAACGTTTAGTTGCAAATCGGGTGTGTCATGAATGGAGTTTTTCGCATATTTCACAATATTTCTGGTGGCTAAATATTGCCCCATTTTGTCATGGTTTAATCTAGCTAAGTTCCAAGACTTTTTATTTCGTTCAATGCTACGGGGTGCTAATTTGGTCGCCTCTTGAATGATTTCGTAACCTAGTTGGTAATCCTCATTATCGATATGAAATTCGGCCAGTAGGTCGTATGTAGCAAATTTCGTATCGTCTCTTTTTAGAAGTTTGGCGGTTAATTCAGTTGCTTCATCTATTTTATTTTGTTTGAGTAAGGTCGATGCTAATCCCACTTGAACCCAAGCGTAAGAGTAATTTTCAGCCAGTTTTTCATAGAACTTTTGTGCTCCTTCATACTCCTTAATATTAAATAAACTTTTGCCAATCAGTCGATTAATTTGTGGATAATATAATGACAACGAGGGATCTTGTAACTGGCGCTCTGCATAATAAATAACAGTTGGGTACTCACCTTGGTCAAAACAATAACGTAAAGAATAAAGCTTTTTTTCGATGGTGATAATTTGATGAATACGTTTTACGACTTTAGAACGATCCAGTGGTTTGACCCAAAAGTCGGTGGGCTCCATTTCTACTACACAATTGACTAAACCTTGGGTGGTATCTGCACTTAGAAACACCACACAAGTGGTTTTAGTGATGTACCCTTTAAATTTCATTTCTTCTAGGAGATTAAACCCATCTTTGTCACTTCTAACGTCAAAGGCAATCAATATCATGTCGAAACGTGTTACCTGACATAACCTCAATGCCGAATAGGCATTGTGGGCACTTTTTACCTTTTCAATACCCGCATCAAGCAAAGCACCCCTAATAACACTATGTACCAAAGCCTGACCATCTATTATTAGTACTTCCATTTTTGCATTAGGCTTCTGTGCCGGTATTTTTATCAAGTTTTCAATCCTTTGTTCTACAAATTTACGATATATATCAGCCATCAATTTATTCTTGTCAGGGCTAATTGTCTAGTAAATAAACGATAAAACACGTCATATTTCACTTTAGAAACAAAGGCTTGATTGGATTTATGGAGAACTCCGCTTAAATACAAACTTGGTTTCCCGTTTTTCACCATCATTGTCGACGACTACACATACATGCATTTTATTCGGATTAATTAATTTGTTGGTGTAACCTTAAAAATAAGCTGCGTTGTGAGTTAGCCTAACCAACTTAAAGTCCATACTTTGATCTTTTTCTTCCCAACCAGTGAGATCTTGCCCAAAGTGTTTAAGCTGTAACAGTAAACTGCTTTGATGTTCTGATATTGTTATCAACTCATAAAACTTTACTTGATTGTTTTCAATAAACTTGAAAGAAGCCATCATCGATCCAGCCTTTTTGGGGGACCAAATTTCCTCAAACTGACCTCCCCAAATTTCGCCATGCCAGTGGCCGGATATCTAGTTTAGGTTTTCAATCGAAGCTGGTGGGGGGAATTCGCCTTGAGTTAGGTATTCGGTTTGAGGGGAGGTGGTAGCGTTTTCCGCAAATGCTGTGTTTAAAGGATTAACGAAAGCGAGTAAAAATAAGCAACGACAATAAAGGGTAAATATAATTAATCCCCCACAATGTGAATGATAAGTATATGACGAATTGGTGAGATTGCTTGCGACAGGCTTAAATAAAAAGTTAATCGCTTTTTATTCGATATTTTAAGAGCATCGGCTTTGCCGACTAAGAAGGTAAATGGCTATGCCATCAATTCTTAAATCTTCGATTCTAATAGTAAGTTACGATGAGTGTCCTAAAAAATTGTTGGTTAAAGCCATGGGATGGTGTTTTTTATAACTAACCTATCTTGTTGATCTCTTCCTCTGTATTTTCGGTGACCTATGTGGTTAAAATTCTTTGCTTTTATCTAGTCACTGAATCGATGGTGTTCGATGAGGTCATAGGATTTTGATTTGAATTCCGGCCCAAAACCACCGGAATAACTTGTTTCATATTAATGGCGCGGCCAACACCGATTAAACATTTAAATTTAAACTAAGAATTTCTTGTTCTGTTTGTGACACTAACTGCTCCATTGTTTTGCCATGAGCGACTGGTTTTTTACTGTCAGGATCCACTCGAACAAACACAATGTCATCAGCGAAGCAGATGGTTTTTTTAGTGTCTTTATTACGTACCAAGCATGAAACGGTAATAGAAGTTCGGCCGACTTTTATGGTTTCGACACCAAATTCCACTACGTCGCCTTGAAGAGCTGGGGACTCGAAGCTAATTTCACCAATATGTTTGGTCACAAGATAATTGGTTTCTAACTGACATATTGCAAAGATCGCGGCTTCTTCATCAATCCATTCTAAAGCGCGGCCACCAAACAGCGCATTGGCATAATTTAAATCATTGGGCATCACTAATCGGCGGGATAAAAAGCGCATGCGTATTCCTTAGTAAGTTTACATACAATTACCTATTATATAACGTAAACCAGTCGCCTGATAATTAATGCTTCAATCTAAGATAGATCAATGTCTTGATTACTGTGGTGAAATTATCAGGGGTAGTGTCAATTTTAATGCAGTCAAAACCACAGAGCATCAGGTTAGATAATGGTGAAACCATAAATAATCTAGACAAATTATACACAAACCTACATCGACTTTACTATTCGCTCAATTGTATATGACTTCGATTGAGTCTTAGCGTTGAGCTTCTTGTTCAAGCTTTCTTGATTCTACCCTGTTTGCTTTGCAACATTTGACACACCATGAAGTTAACTAGCCGCTTCATTTATTAGCATGACGGACTAAGCTTTTACTCTCAGGTTCATTGCTACAAATATAATGTCATAAGCAACGCAATGGGTTCTTTTAGTTGCGGACTTGGCCTCCAAGCCTTTTAGCAAGGCCTATAAGTGACAGAAGTAGAATAGCAGGGAGCCAATGTTTGGTTTTAAGCAACGCACTGATTAAATGTGCACGGGCTATTTTAGTAGCTGTTGACATGTTTTGTAACGCTGGTGTAACTTCATCTCGGTTTCAGGTTTTTAAACCACAATCAGGGTTCACCCATAAATTAGCTAAAGGCACTTTAGTACTCGCTTATTCAAGCAGCGCCAAAATAGCTTCTACACTAGGAATGTTAGGTGAATGGGTATCATAGACACTCGAACCAATTTCATTTGGGTATTGGTAACTATCAAATACTTCTAACAACGCCATATCCGATCGCGATGTTTCTATGGTGATCACATCTGCATCCATTTGCGTAATTTGCTTGATGATGGCATTAGAGTCTGAATAGCACATATGGGTGAATTTGGGTGGTGTCTTTTACCACGTTTGAGCACACGTTTAATGCGTTTACGGCGTTATCTAAATAGTCGTGCCACTGGTCTTTTTGCAAAGGCAAACCTTCGCAAAATGCGGCTTCGTCAATTTGTATAATGCTATCGCCCGATTGCTCTAAGTCTTTAACTTCTTCGCGTTTAGCTAGGGCGATTTGCAGACAAGTTTGTGAATGGTGTTGGTCGTCGCGTACAAAAGACCAGTTTAGTATGGTGACAGGCCCCGATAGTATGCCCTTCACCGGTTTATGAGTCAGAGACTGCGCATAGGCTATCCACTCTACTGTCATCGCAGAGTGGCGTGATCCATCACCAAAAATAGTGGGTGGCTTCACGCAGCGCGAGCCGTAACTTTGTGCCCAACCCAATTGACTAAAAGTAAAACCATTTAGCTGTTGGCCAAAGTATTCCACCATGTCGTTGCGTTCCGCTTCACTATGCACCAATACATCCAAGTTCAGGGCTTCTTGTTTACAGATATAAGTGTGGATCTTGGCTTTTATTTTGCCATTATATTGCGCCTGATTAATTTGACTAGTTTTATGGTGTTTACGCGCGGCCTGAATATCAGTCGTCTGAGGATTAAGTGTAAATCTTCTTCAATATTCAGCCGCTTTTTATCGTGACTAATAATGCGGTGAAATTTAAAGGTAAAACGAAAATCATTAGGTACTTGATCAGTCCAGCGCTGCAGCGTTTTTTCGTCAGGTATATGGTAGAAACTAGTGCTGCCTTCGATACTGTTAAAATATTTGGCGTAAGCTTCGAGGCTGCGTTCTTTTGCAGTGTTGGCTGTAAATAAGCTACCGAACCACTGTTCATGTGTCCTGTAGGACAACCTGTTCTGATTAAAGACACTGACTAACCTCTTGGTGAAAAGAATCATAAAAAGCCACAGAAAAGTACCATAAAAAAGCCCTCGAATGAGGGCTTAATTAACAAATTAAACAGTGCAATATTAGCAGTACACGAGCACTACAGCTTAATAATATTATTGCCTGTGTCTCGGTCAATAAAACGTACAAAGGGGTCGATACCCGCATAGTTAGGCATTTCGTCAACGATGAGTTCGATGACAGTATCGCCACTTTCAATGGCGTGTAACCCTTGATAAATGATTTTGTTTTCAATGGCAAAGTCATTAGGATCTTCACTGAACAAAACAATCTCTACTTCTTTAGCAAAAGGCTGCTCGGTTTCTTTACCTTTACCATCAGCGCTAAATTTTTGGGCTGATACGGTTAACGTGACTTTGGTTTCACCCTCTTCAAGTGCTTCTTTTATTACCTCTTTAGCGCGCAAGTCGTAAATAGTGATTTGCTCAAACAAGTCCTTAATGTACCCCTGCTCTGTTTCGTTCGATACATTATTTAAATGTCTGACTAGGTCTAAGGTAGTAGGATATAAGTCCTCTCTAAACTGATATTCATTTAACAAGGCTTGAAGGGCTTGATTAAGACGTGTTTCGCCTAGTTTATTGACTAACGCCATCATCACTACTGAGCCTTTGCGATAATGAATATAAGCTTGGTTCTCAGATCGTAGCAATGGCATTTCTTCTATCCGCTCTGCGCTACGTCCTCTTAGGTAGCTATCCAATTCATATGTAAGAAACTTGCGCAGACGGGGTTCACCGTATTTTTTCTTCATCACCATTAACGCGCTGTATTGCGACAACGTTTCCGACAATATTGCACTACCTTGCACGTTGGCCGCGTTTAATTGATGGCCCCACCACTGGTGAGCCACTTCATGAGCGGTAACGTAATACACAGGATCAATATTTTCTGGGTTGCGTAAGTCTGAAATAAAGCCAATGTTCTCAGAATAAGGCACGGTATTGGCAAAACTTTGCGCAAAACTGCGGTAACCTGGAAACTCAATAATCCTTAATTGTTGGTGTTGGTAAGGGCTAAATACTTGTTGAAAGTAGTCGAGTGAGTCTTGGCTTGACTCAATCATTCGGTCGACGTTCCAATGGTGATTTTTATGATAGTAGACCTCGATATCAATCCCATTGTGTTTGACTTTTTTCTTTTCGAGATCAGCCGACATCACGCTAAAAAAGTTGACCATAGGTGCATTCATTTCGTACCTATAATAATTGCGGCCATCCTGTTGCCACTCTTTTTGTAAATAGCCCGGGACAATTGCAAACTGATCGTCGCTGGTGGATACCGTGGCACTAAAATCAATAAACTCGACACCTCTGCCAAAAAAGCTTTCCGTATAACGGCTAGTATCTTCGAGCTTATATGCACGTTGCATCGGTTCTAAGTCACGTTTACGGCGTTCATGTTGATCGCTGATTCGGTAACCTTCGTTAAAACCAAAGGTTGGGAATAGTTCGAAGTTATTGATAAACGTGCCATTTTTTACCAAGGTAGTATCTTCACCTCTGTCTTTAAACCCTTGATGTGTTCGGGTAACTTTAAGTTGAGCTGCACGCTCTTCATTAGGTGCCATAGGCTCACTAAATTCAAACCAAGCAACGTTGTATTTAGCATTTATTTCACCGAGTTCCCCACCCGGGATCAACACATCATAAGCTTTGCTGAATCGTGGTATGTTGACTAAAAAACGACTAATAACTTGATCAGTGCGGTTAATCAAAGTGATGGCCGCGTCGGCTTCAATACGTCGTTCTTCTGGGAAAATATCGATTGCAGTATCAATGGCTACTACGCTTGGCATCGGGGAGTCACGAAATTCTATGTAGTCTTTTTCGTAATCGGCTTGATTGTCCAATACCTGTTCTTGTCCATAAAAGTCATTCAATACTTTGGTGTTGTAATGAATATAACCACCTGTCGCCAGAAATATCAGCATTGCGGAGATGGCAATACTTTTGCCTGGTTTACCTAGCTGATAACTCAACAAATTAAAACGTTGTTTAAGAGACGCCTGTGGTCCCCGTTGCCACATACCATAGCTGATAACACCCAGCACTACTGACAGAGCAATCCAATATAACATGTACCAGTTTTGAGTCTGCATAAACCAACCATACCCATTTAAATCTGAGTATTGCATCACCGGAGCAGCGCCAAAGTTAAACATGTTGTGTTCAATGCCGATTTGACTGAAGGCAATGGACACAAATATGTAGCCAACAAAAATCAACATACCCACATATTTATTGGGGCTGAGCACTTGAATTAAAAAGGCGAGTACGACGGTCAAACAAAATGGCAACACAGCGAAATACAGTAAGCTGATGACATATTGTCCGAACTCGATGTTTTCATATCCCGAGAGCAGTTGTTTGATAATAGCGACGACCAAACCTAAAAAGTGCAAGGATACGATCACTAACATCACCGCAAGTAATTTTGATAACCAAAAGGTGACGTTGCTCACTGGCATACTGTCGACGATATCGCCCATGCCTACAGTGCGTTCACGCCAAACCACTTCTGCTGTGTAATAAGTGATAACAATCATCGTCATTAAGCCAAAAGCACCTACAATGGTTTGCACCAAGGTTTGAGTGAGCGGCCAATTCGGAGCGCCATACATTCCGTTTATGTTGAAAAAACTGGCAATAAGTTGAAAGGCTGAGAACAACAACAAAACAGGAAATGCTGGGCTGAGCACCACTTGTTTGATTTCAAATTTGGTACGAATGATAAATTGTGAAAAACCGTTATTGGCTGAGGCTTTAATCGCAATATTGCTGTTGGCGGGGATCATGTCGATTTTTTCTTTCTTGGGCTTTTTACTGGCTTTGTTTGTAGTTAAATTTAATGGCTTAAACAACCCACCTGCGGTTAGTAAAATAAAGCAGCCCACCGCTATCCACAATAGTCGGTTTTGTAATATTGCACCCTCAAACGCGGGTAATAATGCGTTCTTTTCAAAAGCTGTCCAGTAGCGTGTATATTCGCCAAATGAACTGAGAGCAAAAGGGTCGAGCAGTGCTCTAATCGTCCGCTGCTCGGGTTCATTAAACACTTGCCCTGAAACCACATATAAAATAAATAAACCTAAGGCACAGATGTAACCTGCCATCACACTTTTGAAAAGGTTAGTCGCTCCATAAAATAAAGCGGAAAGAACAAAAATGGTAGTAGTGGAAAAAATCAAGAAGGGTTGCACATACATCATTAAATTGTTCGGGCCAATTCTTTCGCCATCAACCCAAGGCATTACACTTCCAATAAATATGCCCAATGGCACCATAGTAAATACGCATAGGCATATCAAATAAGCGCCCAAAAACCGTCCAAGGTTGTAGCTAAAGGGTTTAATTGGCTTGGTATAAATAATTTCTGACATCAACGATGTATGGTTTCGTGTTGCGGTGCCTGCCACAAAGTTGACTACCATAAACATACCAAACAGGCTTAAAATCAGCATGATTTGGGTCACCGCAAAGGGGCTATTAAACAATACATTGCCACCTGAACCGATTTGCACCTGATCAATGGTAATGGCTAAAAAAGGCAATAAGAAAAAGACCAAACAGGTCACGATAAAAGAGGGTTGGCGAGTAAAATAGCGCCATTCAAACCCTAGCATCTTAGTAAACATAACAGTGCTTCCTTATGCTGCTTGGGTTGAATGAGAATTATGTTGAGGGTTCTGTCGAGAGTTATGTAAGGTAGAGAAATA
>Ga0307489_10000166_pt1 | contig 35468 bp, 57 predicted proteins | sample SB12metaG_FD_202247 | JGI IMG/M metagenome (GOLD analysis project Ga0307489, IMG submission 202247) | Sea-ice brine microbial communities from Beaufort Sea near Barrow, Alaska, United States - SB 1.2 | ecosystem: Environmental > Aquatic > Marine > Coastal | place: USA: Alaska | collected... | reverse complement strand
CAAGGCTCTGGACGTCTCGCAGTTCGACGGCGTGATGCAGTGCGGGTTATGCGCGATGGGCACGTTCCAGAACGTGACGGGCCAGACGGAGTGCCTTCAGTGTCCGCCGGCAGGGCTTGGCAGAAAATATAATTCTCGCCTGCATCGCAAGTCAATCCATCGAACACAATTTTGTGAGCGCTGACGCTGTGCCCGCCACTCTGTATGGGCATTTCACCCAGGCGGTATACCGAAATTGGCCTATTGCTGGCGGCCCCTATCTCACGGGGACGCACCTGAACAAAACAGGCGGTGTTGCGGAAGCGGACTGCTTCCAATGCGAGCTAGGCAAGTTCGCGCACCTGTCGGGGATGGACAATTGCCTGCTGTGCCCGCCCGGCACCTTCATGAACGAGACTGGTGCAGCCGTGTGCACGGTAGGGACTAATGGATAGCGCTCGCCAAGTCGTCAAACGTGATGTGAATCCTCGTTTCATGAGGTAAATGGTATCCTATGACGTGGCAAGCACCATCCATCAGTTCCTGGTGTACTATAACATTTAGTGAAATTAGTAGTAGAATAGAATGCCCCTCGATACGGCCATGAACCTTGACAGACTGAGGTCTGTCCGCTTGAAATTGGAGAGGGTTGGTTCAGCTCACCATGTGAAGCGCCTTGGGGCTCGATGAACGTTATAAAATAAAATAAAAAGTCCCTAGTGCATGGGGTGCGACCCCGGCTATTTCACCGCGGACTTCGGGGGCGCCAACAACACGGATTGCGAAGCTTGCCCGCCCGGGTCGGGCCTGCCACACATTGCTCGCAACGTCACAAGTTACCGTTCACACTCAGTGTCGGGTCTGGTATCGAAGTTGTGGTATCGATGTCCGTTCGACCAATCAGAACAGTCCAAATGGAAAATTCGACTTCGCCGCCAGGTCTAGATCCGACCTTGTCGCGGTTCCTGAGTTAATAGATCCTCGATTTTAGAGGAGATGAACCGGACTAGTCCGGACACACTGAGTAGAAAGCGAGACATGAGGGTTCAAAATGCGTCGGATGACGTGGCGGGCATCATCTGCCTGGCCCTACACCTCGGTCTTTCTCCAGCCAGGCGGGAACGGGCAACTGCACGCTCTGCCCGCTGGGGCGGTACGAGGCAGAGTACGCCAGCACCAACTGCTCGGCGTGCAACGCGGTAGGGCCTGGCAGATGTTGCTCGCCACGTCATCGAACGCGATGTAGACCGTCGTCTCTCGAGTGAGATGGCATACTATGACGTGGCGAGCTGCATCTACTACGCCCGGTGCCCGCCTTGTCATTGACGAGCATTGTCAACCCTCGGTTCTCGAGTTAGAAGCCTATGACGTGGCAAGCAATATCTGACAGATTCTACGACGTGGGGTTCTTCCTGGATGTGGTGAACTCGACGTCGGAGGAATCCTGCTTGCCGTGCGGCATCGGCACGTTCGCGACTAGGCCCGGCAGGGGGTTTGTTGAGAACAATCACTTGACCTACGTTGAATTTCCTCCACCTCCTCTACCTCACTTTCTCTACCTCATGCCTCCTCCTCTTTATCCTCCGCCGCTTCCTCTTCCTCCTCCTCCTCCGCCCCCTCCTGCTTCTCCTCCTCAATATCATACTCCTCCTCCTCCTCCTCCTCCTCCTCCTCCCCCTCTTCAGCCCGTGTGTATGAGCATTCACGCCCAAGGTAAATCATGCAGGCGCGTCCGATCTCGATATGACTGCTTATTCTCAACGACCCTCCTGCCAGGCATGGGCCAGTGTGTGGATTGCGCGCCAGGGAGCTACACCGAAGTGGAGCAATCCACGGTTTGCCAGCTGTGTAGCGCGGGCTCCGTCTTTGGATCATCAGGAGGTAACTCGTCAGCGCAGTGCGACGACTGCGAGCCCGGGTCTGTCGCGCCAGAGCCGGGGATGGCGGCGTGCGTCAATTGCACCGCCGGTTATTTTGGGACCCAGTTTGGGTCCACGGTGTGCTCGGCAGGGCCTTCCAACCGTTCCGTTTTCAATTTTACTTCAGCACCTTTGAGTGGTTCGAAGTTTAGGTCTCAGGGACAAAAGAGTGCAAGGCGCCAGGGCCTCCAATCGTCCTGATTTCATCTCGACTACAGTACCTGTCTAGTGGTTAGTTTCAGGTGGCAGGTCTCGGGGACACAACAGCTGAAGTTGAAATTGAAACAGAAACAAATGGGGAGGCCCTGGTGCTCGGCGTGTGGGGCGGGGACGTACCTGCCGTTTGAGGGGTCGTCCATCGGCGACGACTGCACGCCCTGTCCCACCGCGCCGTACGGCACGTACTCCCCGGAGGCGGGCCAGTCGGAGTGCAGGCTCTGTCCGACCGGCACGTACGCAGACATTGAGGCAGGGAACCAGTGCCACACAAATCGTTTCATTTTTGCTTTATCTTCAAGGGGTGACTTAAGTGGGGTCAGGGACCAGGCCGCCCAAGTGGAGCTGAAAAGGAAACCGATTGAGAGGCCCTGACGGGAACACGTGTAAGACCCTGCTTAGAGGGATTGCAGGAGTGTTTGAAAGCGACGGAGGGTTCGTACCTACCCCTGGAGGCAGGGGCTTACACTCGTCCTCTTTTCAGCTCAACCTTAGCCTTTCTATCATTGACAGACCGGGGCTACTCGACATGTCCCACAAAAAGTGCTTACGTTGAGCTGAAGAAGTGGACGAGTGTAAGCCCCTGCCTGGAGGGTAGCAATAGCAGCTCCGATCAGATCCCGTGCGCGATTGGAACCTACTCGGCAGGGGCTTAGACTCATCCACTTTTCAGCTCAACCTGAGCCGTTTCTGACACATAGTACACCCAAAACACCCCTTAATATGCCCTAATACCTCCTAGACACCCGCTAAGAAACCCCTAAATACACCCCATATCCCACAGAAAGCGCTCAGGTTGAGCCGAAAAGTGGACGAGTGTAAGCCCCTGCTACTCGGACGACAAGGGTGCGGATAAGTGTAAGGAGTGCAAGACGGGATCTTATGCGGCGGAAGTGGGCATGGTCAGCTGCGCGCTGTGCCCATCCGGGTACTTCCTTCCCATTGAGAAGGCCACGTCGGCGACGCAGTGCAGGCCGTGCGTGATGGGGACGCGGTCGGGTCCCGGCGCGGGTCAGTGCATCGAGTGCCCGCCGGGCATGTACGGCAGGGGCTTACACTCGTCCACTTTTCAGCTCAACCTGAGCCGTTCTAGCCACTGTCGGACTGAAGCCAACCAGCGCATCCCACAAAAGGTGCTTACGTTGAGCCGAAAAAATGGACGAGTGTAAGCCCCTGATGTATGGCGATCGCCAGGCCATGCCCGAGTGCATCCAGTGCCCGCCCGGCACCTTCAACCCCATCGCCGGCGCCTCCTCCACCACCTTCTGCCTGGAGTGCGCTTTTGGTGAGCATAACGCGTTCCCCGGCAAGTCGCTGTGCCTGCCGTGCCCCGAGGTGGGGCAGTGCAGGTTGAAGCGTAGGTGAACGCGCTTGGGTTCGACGCTTGACTTTTCTCCACATCCTCCTCATCCTCTTCCTCTTGCTCCTCCTCCCCCCCATCATCCTCTTCCACCCCCTCCTCCTTCTCCTCCTCCTCCTCCTCCTCCCGACGCTGCAATATGATTAATCGCTTTCAAATTTCAACTTGTGCCGCTATCCCGAGGGCCAGTACGGGAACCTGACCGGTATGCCAGTGTGCTGGAAGTGCGAGCCCGGTAACTACATCTCCACTCTGGGGAGCATCTTCCCCGAGGACTGCGTTCCGTGTGCTACGGTAGGGCGGTGCAGGTTGGCAGTATCAAAACCGAGTTGAAAGCGCCTGTGTTTTCAGCGCTTGAAACAAAAACATGCTGCTCTTGAATATAGCCTCAACCCTATACCCCATACCCTATACCCTACAGGCCCCAACATCCTATACCCATACACTAAACCCTAAACTGCTTGCACGTTCGACTTGCGGCGCTACAGCACGGGTACCTACACCTCCGACCACGGCGCGCCGGCCTGCACCCTGTGTCCGCCCGGCTCCTACAACGACGACCTCGGACGGGAGGAGTGCAAGCTGTGCCCGCCTCGGACTTACGGCCCCACGGTTGGCGCGACCACCGTTGACTTTTGCGATTTCTGCCCCCGCTGGCACTTCAACACCACGCCAGGGCAGGGTGGTGCCGGTTGAACCGATCAAACCCGTGTTGAAAGCGCCAGGATCTATGCTCATCAGACTAAGGTATGATGGACCGCTTTCAAACTTTGCTTTCAGATTCAATCGGCGCCGCTACACCGGGGGCGTACCGCATACAGGACTGCAACTACGCACACTCCGTAGGGCGGTGCAGGTTGAACTGATGAAACCCAACCCACGTTGAAAGTGCCTGGAACACAGCCTGCGCTCGAAGCTGAAGTATGATGAACCGCTTTCAAACTTTGCTTTTAATTTCAACCTGCGGCGCTACCACTCGGGCGCGGGGCCGGCGGGGCGGGGCGCGGCGGCGGCGGGGGTGCTACTCGCGCTTGCTGTCGCGTTGCTCGCCACTGTACATGACGACCGGAGCACCGAAAGGTGGTGAGCATTATGCCACCTTTCTAGTTCACAAATTTTAGAGACTGTTGGGCTGCTCGCGACGTTACCCAACGACCGAAGCACTGTGAGGTGGTGGCGGTAAACATCGAGATATTATTTATTAGGCATGTTGGCCATAGAAACAAGGCGCGGGGGGGGGGGACGAATGCAGTGCGTGTGATGCGAGTGCATATAGAAAATGTAGATCGTAGATGTTTAGCTATCATATACAAACGCGAGATTGCTTTTGCTCAACATAGACGGTTGAAGCTCGGTACCGAAGACGATTATTTTGCAGTGCGAAGCACGGCGCAACGCTACGCGCTTCAGAGATGCCATCGGGAGATGAGGACGCACTCGACGATGACGCGCCACCATGCTCGTCCGATGCCTCCTCCTCATCCTCGTCCGATGCCTCGTACTGCTCATCCTCCTCCTCCTCCCCATCCCCATCCTCCTCCTCCTCCGCGGCGCAGCGGGGCACGAGGCGGCGGCAGTGCCCCTTGTGCAGGTTCAACGCCCGGTGCCAATGCGCCAGCTGGCACTGATGATCGCAGTAGCGCACCCTCTCGCAGCGGGCGCACAGCTGGCGGACGGGCGTTGTTCCGCAGAAGTTGCACTTGCGGATAATAGGCCGATTTCGGTATATCGCCTCCCGCGCTGAGCGCTGACGCTCTGCCCGCAACTCTGTATGGGCATTCAACCTGACGCCCGCTTACCCGCACGGAGCGCTGACGCCACCTTCACGTGGTCCGGGATCCTTTGGTTACAGTATCGGTCGAGCCCTTCGTCGAGCATTTGCTCGGCGATCGCCACCCCAAGCTCGCGTAGAAGCGCCCGGGGTCACTCTGGAGACCGACACTCGTCGAACTGCCCTGATCAGGGCAAAAGGTCGCCCACAACAGCTCCTCGCAGTTGTCGGCGGTGAGGTTCACCCCCGTGTCTCGGCTCAGCTTGACGCGGAACGCCACGCACGCGCGGCGCAATGTCGCGGTCCATGTCCTCGCGGGAGGATCCATGCTTGGCGGGGGGTGGGCGCTTAGGGGGTGAGTGGTGGCGGCGGCGCGCGGCTGCGCGAGTTGTTGTGCGGGAGCAAATATCTTTAGGTCGGAGTTGCAGATCGAAACGAATAAGTCGCTCAGCCAGTCAGTCGGTCAATGTGCGAACCGATCAACTGATCAACCGACCGCTGCGAATTTGCTCGCGCCAGGGTGAGAATGTAGGCTTTGAAATGTGAATTTGAGTGATTGAATGGAGACCTACTGTGAAGGTGATGAAATCATAGAGCAACGCGAACTGCGCAGTTCCGTTCGAATTGCGCATAAAAAAATACCATCATCCTTCCGTTGGAGAGTCGGCCACACAACACACCCACCCGCGCCGCACGCGCCCCCACTCCGCCCAAGCCCCCGCCGCGGGCCGCCGGCGACGGTGTAAGGCGAGCCGCGTGACGTACACACGACGGCGCGAACACCACCCTTACCAAGCTTCGGGTCGTCGGAGCGTGCAAACAAGGGGGCAACAGGCTAGAGGAGGGAGCCGTGTCGGCACCCTCGGCGGCGTTCAAACAGCCCCACGCACAGCCCCGCCTCCCCCGCTGCTCGCGCTCCTGCCGCCGATTCCTGCCGCTGCCTTACGAGAGCGTCGAAGGAGGAGAGGGCGCGAGGACCGGGTCACCGTCACTGCTCTTACGCAGAATATGGACTTCATCTCGTGGGTGCAAGGGTTCGCGAGCATAGAGGAGGCGTGGTACGACCTAGGCTCGCGCTGTTCCACCGGCAACACCTACGGCGTATGGCGGAACCCCGCGGCCGCTGCGGCGCTGTTCTGGAAGGCGGCGGAGCGAGGTCACGCGGAGGGCCAGGCTAGCCTCGCCCAGTGCTACTCCAGTGGCTTCGGCGTGGACCGCAACGACGTGCTAGCAACAGAGTGGACCCGCAGGGCAGGGGGCTTACTTACACGCGTCCACTTTTCAACCTCTCTGTGGGATACGCTCGGTGGAGTTGGTGAGTCAGTGAGTCAACGAGTCACTGTCAGTAACAGATGCGGCTCATGTTGAGCTGAAAAGGGGACGCGTGTAAGCCTGGCACACTCGTCCACTTGTCGGCTTAACGTTGCACACTCATTTTGGTTTATCAATACGCTTGGTGGATTCAGTCGGTCAGTGACAAAGACGGCTCAGGTTGAGCTGAACAGTGGACGAGTGGACGCCCCTGTCGCAAGGCGGCGGATCAAGGGATCGCGACCGCGCAATTCAACATGGCGGTGTTCTGCGGGCGAGGCCAGGCAGGGACTGGCCACTCGTCCACTTTTCGGCTCCATGGTTCACACTTCTATTGGGGGATATGCTGGCATGCTGGGTAGTCGGTGACAAAGCAAAACGGCTAAAACACGGGGGCCAGGGCGGAAGCTTGGTGCCTCCTTGTACACGCGGAAGCGTCGCTTTCTCTCACTGACGAAGCAAAATGGCTAAACCACGTTGAGCTGAAAGTGTACGAGTGGGCAGCCCCTGAGGCCCGGGCGTGCAACAGAGCTCGGCGGCGGCGGAGGCGTGGTGCCGCCTTGCTGCTGCCCAAGGTGGGGCGGTGCGAGTTAAAATCGTGTTAAACGTTGCAAGCGTCGTGTTTCAGCTCGAGAAACTGAAACATGTCAAAGCTGCTTTGCAAGTTTTGCTTTCAACTTGCAGCTTGCGCCCCTACAACCTGACAATGTGCAACGTTTGGAACCACCACTTGACAACTTACAGCTGATAAATCACTACTGTAATCAAGTTTTGCTTCTTACTTGCGCCGCTAAACCAAGGCAACGCGCCTGCGCAACAACGGCTAGATGAGCTCCTGGCTTTGCGCGAGGCGGCGGCCACGGCTGCGGCGGGGGTGACGGCTGGCCGGCGGCGGCGTGCGGCGGCTGTCGAGGCGAGGGTGCGCGAGGAGACGCGCGAGGAGATGGCGGGGTTGCGGGCACAGGTGGCTCGGTTGCAGCGCAACGCCGGTGGCGGTGGCGGTGGCGGTGGCGGTGGCGGTGGTGGCGGCGGCGGTGGTGGCGGCGCCGGTGCCGGTGGCGGTGCCGCACGGCCCGCCGCCGCTGCCGGCGGCGGCGTCAAGCGTGAGCCGGGCGCAAACGGGCGCGATGGGGACCGCAACGCTGGTGCCGCTGCCGCTTCCGTTGCCGCTGCCGCTGCCGCACCGCATGCCGCCGCCGCCGGTGGCGGCCGTGTCAAGCTTGAGCGCGGGGGGCTCAACGCTGGCGGTTCAGGTGCTGGTGCCGGCCCCGGACCCGGGCCCGCCGCCGCCGCAGCCGGCGGCTTTGTCAAGCGTGAGCGCAACGTCACCCCCGCCGCGGTCAAGCAGGAGCCAAAGCGCCAGAGGACCGGCTAGCATGCACGTGCACTCTCGCTCGCGCACGCACGCACACACCCACGTACACCCACGTACACCCACAACAACACACACATACACAAACGCGCGCACACAAACAGACACACACACACACTGTCACAGTACCACACGAACACACACGCACACATACACAACACGCACTCCTTTTGTCCATCGTAAACACTCCACAGAGCGACGCTTTCTATGTTTTCCATCTTGTTTAATGATGCAATTCCAATTTTCAATTCTCGAATGTTGTCAATCGTTCCCGAGGACGTTCACCCGCGGAATTACTTCAGGTATCGATGCGTGGGCCGCGTGCGAGCGTTCTGATGGGGTTTCGCCGCGGGGGCCGCGCGGTGGAGTGGCGCGGGTACCGTAGTATCGATTCACGATTGTCCGCTCTGGGCGGTCTAGGTCGGTCGGCGATATAACCCAGAAGGAGCGTGAGCGTGACGTGACTTTTACCCATCGCTGACAATTTCGGGTGCGAGACAAGCTTGGGTGCGAGGGCACCCTTTTGACTTCGTTGAATCTGGCAAGCTTCAATCAAAGAGTTTTCTCGTGAGTGCCGAGCGCTTCCCACACAGCAACACGCGCTGTCGCCGCCGCCGCCGCCGCCGCCACCACCCTCCGCCGCCATGGACACCGGAGCGAGGCGCCGCGCGTGCGTGGAGTTCCGCGCCAAGCTGAGCCGGGACACGGGGGTGAACCTCCCCGCCGCCGCCTGTGAGGGGCTACTGGACGAGTCCTTCGAGTTTGAGGGGGAATTGGCCACTCTCCAGAGTGACCCCGGGCTCTTCTACGCGAGCTTGGGGGCGGCGATCGCTAAACGATCGCTCGCGTTCGTCCTGCCGGACCACGAGAAGGTCGCGTGGTGGTGCTACCGTGAGGCTGCCGAGGTCCACGAGCACCCGGGGGGCATGGGCGCACTCGGTGACTGCTACTACACTGGTCAGGGCGTGACGGAGGACCTTGCGCAGGCTGCTGTTTGGTTTGAGAAGGCTGCGGACTTGGGAGACGCCGCCTGCAAAGCCACCCTCGGCGTTCTCCTTCTGCACTTCGACCCGCGCTCTGTGGTGGCGAAGGACGCAACGCGCGGGTTCGCACTCTTATGTGAGGCCATCGATCAGGGATACGGTCCGGCGCTATATCTCATCGCACAGTGCTATTTGAAGGGCGAGGGTGTGGAGCAGGACGCTATGCACGGGGTGTCCCTTATGCGCAAGGTAATCAACCAAGAAGACGCCACGAAAGCAGACGCCGAGAAAGCGCTGACCATATGCTACATGGAGGGCAACGGCGTGGAGGCCGACACGGTGCAGGCGGCATCGTGGTGCCAGAGTGCGGTGACGAGCGGTGACGCGCAGGCCAGGGAGTTACTGCCAGTCATCCGAAGGTGCGACTTCTGCGGCACAACACCCGCCCGCCAGCTGTGCGTCCGCTGCCTGAAGGTGCGCTACTGCGACCGCCAATGCCAGCTGGCGCACTGGAACCGGGAGGTGGACGCGCACAAGGGGCCCTGCAAGGAGCACCGCCGCCGCGCTGCGGAGGCGTCTCAGGAGGCGGGCGGCACATCGGCGCACCAGTAGGAATGTTTTGCATCGTTTCTGTGATCTTTGGAACTATGATCAAGCTAATAACCTGCTGCGGCGACAGGTGCCAGGTCGATCACTAGAGCCGCCGGACGGACCGGCACAAGGGACACAGCTGCCGCACCATGGAGGCATCGGAGGAAAGCACCGCTGCTCGCTGGCGGCGGCGCGTAGTCACCGTCGAGTGCATCCCAATTTCTCCATGGGGTCTATGAAGAGTGATGTCCCAAACCGGCATAGATGACGACGACGCCGGTGATATGATTATGACGACTTATAAATGAGAATTGCATTTCCACGCTCTGGCCTACCACCCCGCGTGTGGCAATATGGTGATTGATGATGACTCAATGACAGACAAACAACGACGCACCTGTGTCAGCTTGTGCTAAATACATGGCAAGATTTCGTCCCGACCGACCGCGTCCGACATCGACGGCCCGTACAGTATGATACGACGCGCCCAGGGCCGCGGCTCACGTCTAAGTAATCAAGGGAAAGTCCACAATTTGTGTACCTCGAATCATTCTGATTTGTCGTTGGTCTGATTGGTACACGGTACTGTAGGCAGCAGCAGCAGCATAGATTATCGGGGCAAAGAGCGGAAGCCTGATGCCTCCTCACACGCGGTGACGCGTCTCTCTCTCAGTCTCTCTCGGCAGCATATATTACTAATACGGGCAAACAGTAAGCATTAGCGGCAGCTGTAGCATCAGCCACGACTGAACGATAACATCCACGTCGGAGGCGCGAAAACAAGCGATAGCGCTCTCTTGTGAACTTGAATTCTGTCACAGCGATGGCGATCCATTTACCAAATTTGCTATGATGTATATCTTTCTCAATTTCGTGTTGTGTGCACTCACGATGGTTGTAGCTGCGGCAACACACGTTAGCATCATACGGGCGCATCGGGGCAGCCGTGCGCTATCGCCCACTGACGTATCTCTTCGTTAGCGGCGTACGTGCGGACATGATGATCCCACGGGCAGTGGTTCTCCCGCGCCCACTGCAACACGGCCAGGTGCCCACCCTCAGCGGCGCAGTGACATGTCCCCTCATCCCACGGGCAGTGGTGCGCCCGCGCCCACTGCAACACCTCCAGGTGTCCGCGTGCAGCGGCGTGCTGACACGTGCACTCGTCCCAGGGGCAGTCGTGCTCCTGAAGCCACTTCAGCACCTCCAGGTGCCCGTGCTCAGCGGCGAGTGCACAACAGTCTCTGTCATTGTCCATCTGCCCAGAGTCACTGTCGGGCTCCCACCTGCTGCCGTGCTCCCACGCCCACTCCAACACCTCCAGGTGCCCGCCCGCAGCAGCCCACGCCAACGTATAACTGTCCCACGGGCAGCCGTGCTCCCGAAGCCACTTCAACACCTCCAGGTGCCCGCCCCGCGCGGCGAGTGAACAGCAATTCCAAGTGAAGATATCGGCATCACCGTGCCAGTCGTCCTCCCTCCACGGGCAGCCGTGCCTCGTCGCCCACTGCAACACCTCAAGGTGTCCACCCTCCGCGGCGTTTCCACAGGTCCACGCGTCCCAATCGCAGCCGTGCTCGCGCGCCCACCGCAACACCTCCAGGCGCCCGCCACGAGCGGCTTGTGCGCACGTCCCTGGCTGCCATGGGCACCCGTTATCCTTCGCCCATTCCAACCTCGCGACTGACCCGACAAACTTCTTGACCTTGAGCGGCGCCGCGCCTGCCTGCCCCGCGCGCGACGAACCGGAAGCCACCGACGCCACCTAGAGCCTGGCAGATATTGCTCGCCACGTCATCGCCAGGCATTTTCAACCCTGGTTACAGCAAGATTTTGTTGAGTTCAACGGCATCCTTTTTTAACGTGGCGAGCGATATATTTTCTGCCAGGTCCTACCGCTGCCTGCCACGGCCGCGCCACCTGCGCGATCATTGCGTGGTCCGTGGCGTCCAGCCGCGCGAGCATCTCCTTCTCGAGGACCTCGGGCACCTTCTCGAGCAGCCTCCCGAGCAGCGGCGACGGGTAGGTCACCAGCCCGTGCTCCCGCATCATTCCCAGCACCTCGTCCTCCCAAAGCTCGGCGCCCTCGCCTCCCCCCAACAGCGCGGCGAGCGCGCCCGACAGGCGCACGACGTAACGGCCAGGAGAGTCGCTGGCGGAGGCGGCGGCGGGGGGGTGCTGCATGATGGCAGTGCTGCAGTGGCTTGTGCCGCGTCGCGCGGGGGAGTGGCTCAGGTGGTCAGGACCGTGCATTTTGCTTCAACCTGCGCAGATCCGGTGGGGGGTCATTAGTGGCCATGCACCGGATCGGCGCAGCGAGGCAAGCAAGACATTACACCATATCAGCTTGACCCCGGAAACTAGCATACCCGGGTTGGAGACGTGGGTCCCGGATCCCCAGGATCATGTCTGGGGGCTTTTCGAATCCGCTGCGGACGCGAGCGAAGCAGTGGAAGGGTATGGGTAGTGGAGGGTTGATTCGGGCTGACACAGGTCGGTTGGACGCGGACACGGACATGGTGTCGCGGCTCCCGCCACCGGTGACCGCGGTGGTGGGGCTCAGCGCGCGACGCGGGCAGGCCGCGGCAGGTAGGGCGGTGCAGGTTGACCCCCGGTTGACCGCGCTTGGTCCCAGCGCTTGCAGCTTAAACGTGATGAACCGCTTTCACGATTTGCTTTCAATTTCAACTTGCACCGCTACAAGAAGGTGTTGCTCGCTGCGTGTCTCAGTGCGGCGGGCGGGAGGAACAAAGAACAGGTGAGCGACGTGAGCGAGTGTGTGAGTGAGTGGGTTAGTGTGTGGCAAGTGAAGCAAGTGTGGATCGTAGATGTTCGGCAATCATAGAGCTCGAGAGCGGGAGGTGATTCTTTGGAGGCAAAAGATGATCTTCCTCCGGAGCACAGCGCAGTGCTATGTGCGTATGTAGCGATGGGATCGATGACAGCGCGTCTCACGCTGGAGCACCGTGCTCCACCGCCCACTGCAACAGCTCCAGGTGTCCTTCCTGTTCGGCGTATTGGCGCGTCCGTGCATCCCACGGGCAGTGGTGCTCCCGCGCCCACTTCAACACCTCCAAGTGCCCGCCGCCAGCGGCGGCGGCACATGTCAACGCATCACACGGGCACCCGTGCTCCCGCGCCCACTTCATCACCTCCAGGTGCCCGCCGTAAGCGGCGGTGGCACACGTCAACGCGGCCCAGGGGCAGTCTTGCACCCGAAGCCACTTCAGCACCTCCAGGTGCCCGCCCGCAGCGGCGAGTGCACAACAGTTCATCATCTGCTCGCTTTCATCCTCGTCCACCTCCACCCACGGGCAGCCGTGCTCCCGCGCCCACTTCAACACCTCCAGGTGCCCAGCCTTAGCGGCCCACGCGCACGTGCTCACGTCCCAATCGCAGCCGTGCTCCCGCGCCCACCTCAGCACCTCCACACGTCCGCCTGCAGCCGCGAGGGCAGATATCGGCGCGTTCCACGGGCACCCGTTATCCCTGGCCCAAGCCAGCCGCTCGGCGGACCCGACAAAGTCCTTCACCTGCAGCGTCCCTCCCCCGTTCGCCCCCGCGCGTGGCAAGCCGGAGGCCACCACCGCCGCCCGGCTCGCCGGCCCAACCCGCGCAAACATGGTGATATCCGTGGGGGGCAGCCGCGGCAGCACCTCCGCCTCGAGGACCTCGGGTAGCTTCTCGAGCAGCGGCTCGAGCAGCGGCAACGGGTAGGTTATCAGTCCCCACTCCCTCAACCTCCCCAACAACTCGTCCTCGGGAAGCTCGGCCCCTTCGGCTCGGCCCAACAGCGCGGCGAGCGCGCCAGACAGGCGCACCACGTAGCGATCAGGGGAGCGCGCACGAGCGGAGGCGGGGGACTGCATGGCGGAGGCGGAGGGAGGCTGGCGGCTTGTGTGCGGCGGGTGTGTGGCGGCCGGTGTGGGGGGGAGTGGCGGCGTCATCTTTTGCCAAAAAAACAACAACTCGGGGACCGAACTGATCTTATCGAAACTTTGCTTCAACCTGCGCAGATCCGATGGGGGGCATTAGTCAACCTGCACCGGATCCGCGCAGGGTGGCACGCATATACAGCTATCCCTCGGGCGTCGGACGCCAGACCACGCGCGGGTCCCGGCTCCCTAATGCCTAGTCTGTAAAGCGTACTACATTAGTATCTCGTACTACCCGCGTAGTAAGTAGGCGTTTGGTGAGTTCCACCAAAAGTCATTTGACTTTTGGCTAAATCACCAAACTCCAGCTTACTAGTAGTTACTAGCCCACAGACTGGGCACAAGGGGCACCAGAGCTGTTCGAATCCGCTGCGAACGCGAGCGAAGCAGTGGAGGGGTAGTGCAGGGGTAGTGGAGGGTTGACGCTGATATACGTCATCCATCGCCTGGCCGTGGACACGGACTTGGTCTCGCGGCTCCCGCCTACGGTGGCCGCAGGGTGGGGCTCGCGGCTCGGCGCGCGGTGCGGGTCGGCCGCGGACGGTTGGCCGGTGCAGGGTGACCCCGTGCTGACCGCGCTTGGTTTCAAAGCTTGAAGCTAAAATATGATACTGAAACTCGCTTTCAAGATTTGCTTTCAATTTCAACTTGCACTGCTACACGAAGGTTCGGCGCCGCGTTTCTCGGCGCGGCGAGAGGAACACGTGAGCGACCTGAGCGAGTGTGTGAATGAGTTTGTGAGTGTGTGAGTGACTGAATGAGTGAGTGAAGCACAGTGTAGCAAGTGTGGCAACTGTAGCAGGTGTGGATGCTTAGCTATCATAGAGCTCGATGGCGGGAGGTGATCTTCCTCTGGTGGAGCGCAGGTCAGCGCTGAGGGCGTGAGAAGCGACGCAAGCGTTGTTTGCGCGTATCACGGAGCACCGTGCTCCACCGCCCACTGCAACAGCTCCAGGTGTCCTCGCTCTTCGGCCCATTGACGCGTCCGTGCATCCCACGGGCAGTGGTGCTCCCGCGCCCACTTCAACACCTCCAGGTACCCGCCGTCAGCGGCGCATGCACATGTCAACTCATTCCACGGGCAGTCGTTCTCCCGAAGCCACTTCAACGTCTCCAGGCGTCCACCCTCAGCGGCGTACGCACAACAGTCTCTGCCTGGGTCCTCGATGTCCTCCTCCCACGGGCACCCGTGCTCCCGCGCCCACTTCAACACCTCCAGGTGCCCGCCGTAAGCGGCGGTGGCACACGTCAACGCGGCCCAAGGGCAGTCTTGTACCCGAAGCCACTTCAGCACCTCCAGGTGCCCGCCCGCAGCGGCGAGTGCACAACAGTTCATCATCTGCTCGCTTTCATCCTCGTCCACCTCCACCCACGGGCAGCCGTGCTCCCTGGCCCACTTCAATACCTCCAGATGCCCGCCCCGAGCGGCCCTCGCGCAACGTTCGCCTCGTTCCAATCGCAGCCGTGCTTCCGCGCCCACCTCAGCACACCCATACGCCCGCTGCGAGCGGCGAGTGCAGATGTCCGTGCGTTCCACGGGCACCCGTTGTCCCTGGCCCAAGCCAGCCGCTCGACGGACCCGACAAAGTCCCTCACCTTCAGCAGCGCGCCCCCATTCGCCCCCGCGCGCGGCAGGCCGGAGGCCACCACCGCCGCCCGGCTCGCCGGTCCCACCCGCGCGAACATGGTGATATCCGTGGGGGGCAGCCGCGGCAGCACCTCCGCCTCGAGGACCTCGGGTAGCTTCTCGAGCAGCCCCCCGAGCAGCGGCGACGGGTAGGTTATCAGTCCCCACTCCCTCAACCTCCCCAACAACTCGTCCTCGGGAAGCTCGGCCCCTTCGGCTCGGCCCAACAGCGCGGCGAGCGCGCCTGCCAGGCGCACGACGTAGCGGCCTGGTGGTCGCTCGTTGCTTGAGGCGGGGGACTGCATGATGACGGAGGAAGATGTTAGCGTGTGAATGGCGGGCGGTAGTAGGCGTTGGTGCGCGGGGGCAGTGTGTGGGCGGGGGGCTGGGGCGAGTTGGTGCTTGTTTTTTTCTTTTTCAAGTTTCGAGATATTGGGTGTGCACTACCTGGTACGGTCGGTCGGGGCCTGCTTGACCGGGTGATTGATGGCGCGCGGCGGGACTACTCTTTCAAGAAAGCAAGCAACGACGGTGCCTTCTGCGATCACAAACAAACGCGCCGCCGCCTCCGCCGCCCTTGCCGGTATCCACCGTCAGATCGTCTGGCCCTTCGAACTTCTCCGACCGCGACTCGCGCCGCCTAGCCCATGGCCCTGGCTCGGATCCGCGCCGCGGACTAGTAAACGGGGGGTGCCTTCGCGCTCCACAGGCAAACGGCACACCTCCCCCCCCCCGCCGCCTCCGCCTCCCTAGCCGGTGTCCGCCGTCAGATCGTCTCGCCCCCTCGAACCTCTCCGACCACGACTCGCGCCGCCGCGCCCATGGCTCTGGCCCGGATCCTCGCCGCGGGCGCGGGTGCGATCGTCCGCGACGGCCTCGACGCGTCGCCGCTGCTCGGGGGGCTGCTGGCAGGGGCTTACACTCGTCCACCTTTCGGCTCAACGCAAGCGCTTTCTGTGGGATAGGGGGTGCATTTAGAGGATGTCTCGGGGTGGTTTATGAGGTGTTGAGGGATGTGAGGGGGTGTCTGGGGTGGATTTCGTTTCAGAACCAGCTCATGTTGAGCTGAAAAGTGGAGGAGTGTAAGCCCCTGGCTGCTGGTGGAGCTGCCCGAGGTGTTTCAAGAGGAGGTGCTGAAGAAGTGGCTGGAGCCCACGGACTGCGCGCTGCTCGCGCGCGCGTGCTGGAAGTGCGCCGAGGCGGTGGCGGCGTCGTCGGGGGCAGGGGCTTACACTCGTCCACGTCTCATCTTAAAAGGTGCTTATGTTGAGCCGAAATGTGGACGAGTGTAAGCCCCTGGTCGGGGGGGGGCGTGATCGCGGGTGACCCCCGGGCGGTGCCGCTCAAGCTCGTTGCATTTCTCGGGTCCGTCGAGCTGCTGGCTTGGGCGAAGGATAACGGGTGCCCTTGGGTCGTAGAGGTTTGTGCGCTGGCCGCTCGCGGCGGGCACCTGGAGGCGCTACAATGGGCGCGGGAGCTCGGCTGCCCGTGGGACAGTGACACGTGCAGCTCAGCCGCTCGGGGCGGGCACTTGGCAGTATTGCAGTGGGCGCGAGAGAACCACTGCCCGTGGGACGCAGTGACGTGTTACGCAGCCGCTAAGGGCGGGCATCTGGCGGTGCTGCGTTGGGCGCGGGAGAACCACTGCCCGTGGGACGAGGAGGCTTGTTACGCAGCCGCTGCAGGCGGGCACCTGGCGGTGCTGCAGTGGGCGCGGGCGCACCACTGCCCGTGGAGCGCAGCGACGTGTTACTCAGCCGCTATGGGCGGGCACCTGGCGGTGCTGCAGTGGGCGTGGGAGCATCACTGCCCGTGGAACGGAGCACACGTCCGTGTATACGCCAACGTCGGCGGGCACGTGGAGGTGTTGAGGTGGTTGGACGAACACGATGGTTGAGGCGACGTGGCTCACGAGCGCAGAATTTCCCAAAGCAGCTGCACTGACAGGAGGTGCTTGGGGAAGAGGACCATGGGATGACGAACGATGATAGAGTGATCTTAAACAACTGCGCCACTGGTGCGCTGTATGATGCGGAGGGCGTTTACATGTAGACGAGGCGCCCCAGTTGAAACGGATAGCCGTGTGCAAGATGATATGATGAAAGGTAAACAGGCACGTGTGCCGGTTTAATATGATATGTTGCAAGCACGCGCCTTGCCAGCTCGGCTATTGTGGCGTGGCTTCTATTTGTTGTCTGAAAACCAAAGAGGATGCCGTCGCCCTTACTAATTGACGCCCAGCGCCCCCCTTCACCCCCGCCGCCGCGGAGCAATGTATCGCCACTAAATGCAGAATAAATCAGCAACGTCATTCGAGCAACGTCAGTCGAGTGGCGGCTGAAAGGCCGGAGCCTGGAGCGGCACCCGTAGGTCTGTCAATTGCAGCCGCGTGCTCTGTTCCAAAAGCTTCATCTCCACTGTCGCCTCGTGGTCCTCCCCGTAAGCGCGCTCCAAGATGCCCGCCGCGCGCCGATACGCCGCCGCAGCTTCACTCAGCGCCACACCCGGTGACAACGAGCTGACCCCGCCCCCATCGCCCCCACCGTACCCCCCGCCGCCGCCGCCGCTTCCGCCGAAGCCACCGCCCCCTGGCCCCGGCCTCCCGGATGCCGCTCCCGGCTCCGGCCTTCCTGCCGCCGCTTGATTCACCAGCGCTGCGCCCAACATGGAGAGCATGTGAGCCCGCCGCTAATAAAGGTCCGCCAGAGAATTTGCTCGAATCCTCCGTCAACACGTTTTGAACTCTCGTTTCTGAAATCAAACGGCATCGTATGACGTGGCGATCGACATCTGGCAGGCCCAACCCCGGGTGGTTCAGTGGAAGATGCTCCTTCATTCCCGCGGCCGCGGCGCGGGCCGGTTCCGTCACCAGGCTCCACTCGCCGCGTGCCGACCGGATGTAGCGGCGCAAGTTTGAAATTGAAGGCAAACGTTGAAAGCTGTCACGAATTTCTAGCTTCAAGCGCTGAAAGCTGAAACCGTAGGCGCTTTCAACACGTGTTTTGATACTGCCAACCTGCACCGCCCTACCCGCGCGTCCACCGCTACCAGGCTGTAGCGGCGCAAGTTGAATCTGACAGCAACAGTTGAAAGCAGTCCATCATGTTTTAGTATCAAGCGCTGAAACCATAGGCGGTTTCAAAAACATGAGTTTTGAGACTGTCGACCTGCACCGTCCCACCAGGCGGCACTCGTGACGCACCACGTGGTGCTCCGCCAACCTACCCGCGCTCTGAGCCAACACCCACTCCGCCGCCGCCGCCGCCCCTGCGGGATTGCCCGCCTGCAGTTGCTCCAGCGCCTTGGTGTGGCCCGTGATCCACCGCACCTCCGCCGCGTCGCGCTCCTCCAGCGACGCGTGGTACCGCGCGCTGCACCAGGCGCACCGCTCCGCCCCTGCCGGCACCACCCCGCTGCACGCCCCGTTGGTAGGGTTCAGGGTTTAGTGTCTATTAGAGTTTAGGGTTTATTGCTGGGGTTTAGGGCCTAGGATTTAGGGTTTCAGGTCCTCAACACGCCCGCAAAACGCCAGCAACAACAGGCCCCACCCGTTGGTACACGCCCACCCCCCCAGCGCCAGGTCTCGTCGCAACGCCACCGTGTCCTCGGGCCTGGCAGATATTGCTCGCCGCGTCAAAGGATGATACTTAAGTCAATGAACGAGGATTGGATTGCGTCTGATTTTGTGGCGGGCAGAGTCTATTGCTCGCCATGTCATAGGATGTGGTGTAAGTCAAGGTACGAGGATTCACAATGCGTTGGATTCCGTGGCGGGCAATATCTGCCAGGCCCTACCGGGTCCGTGCAGCGGCGGCAAGCGCATAGGAACGCCTTCTTTTGTTTCAGCGCCACCTATGTGTTTGGGTGTTGAGCGGATGTTGACAGGGAGTTAGGTCCGTGTGGTGTGGATATTGATAGGAAATTAGCTTCGTGCTGCGTGGATGCTGATAGCATGTCAGGTTCAAGTAGATGGGGGGGTTAACAGGAGGCTAGCCTCGTGTGGTGTGGATATTGATAGAATGTTAGGTGTCTGTGGAGCGGATGTTGATAGGATGTCAGGTTCAAGTGGATGGGTGCGTTGACTCTCTTAGGTTTTTAGGGTTTAGGGCGTTAGGGTCTAGGGTTAGGGTTTAAGGTTTAGGATTGACTCACCCGCCGGGCGTCCGCCGTGGCGTACAGCTCCGTGTAAGCGATGCAAACCTCGTCTCCCTCGGCCACCGCCTGGATAGCCCGCACCCGGAGCCGCCCGCCCACAAAGGACACCACAGCGTTCGGCGCGCAGCTGTGGTTGAACATCGCAGCCTCTGAGTATGGTCAGGTGAACAGCAAAGACTTCCTTGGTTAACTGGCCATATTGAGTGTCATCGTCTTAGGTGGCTCGAACACATGATGAGTTGCGTGGGACGACGCTGGGCCTCGGGTAAGAGTAGACGGAGGAGGAGGAGGAGGAGGAGGAGGAGGAGGCAGAAGAGAAAAATGACGAGCAGGAGGAGGAGGAAGAGAAGGAGGAGGAGGAAAATGAGGAGGAGCAGAAGAACGAGGAGGAGTAGGAGGAGGAGGAGGAGCAGGAGAAGCAGGACGAGGAGGACGAGGAAGAGGAGGAGGCGAATGTGCACACGGTTTCACTATGAGCAAACGGTCAGGATGATGATACCGGGCCTGACCTCGGGGTACAGGCCGCTGCCCAGCGCGCGGCCCGTGGAGTCCACCACCCCGTGCAAGTTTGTGTGCACTTTGCTCATCACCTCCGGGTAGCGCCTCGTTCCCTGACTGTTTGCTCATAGTGTACCGGTGTACCCGTACTCACTCGCCGCATCCTCCTCCCTGACTGTTTGCTCATAGTGTACCAGTGTACCCGTACACACTCGCCGCATCCTCCTCCCTGACTGTTTGCTCATAGTGTACCGGTGTACCTGTACACACTCGCCGCATCCCCCTCCCTGACTGTTTGCTCATAGCGTACCGGTGTACCCGTACACACTCGCCGCATCCTCCTCCCTGACTGTTTGCTCATAGAGTACCGGTGAACCCGTACACACTCGCCGCATCCTCCTCCCTGACTGTTTGCTCATAGAGTACCGGTGAACCCGTACACACTCGCCGCATCCTCCTCCCTGACTGTTTGCTCATGGTGTACCGGTGTGCCCGTACACACTCGCCGCATCCATCTCCCAGACTGTTTGCTCGTAGTGTACCGGTGTGCCCGTACACACTCGCCGCATCCTCCTCCCTGACTGTTTGCTCATGGTGTGCCGGTGTGCCCGAACACACTCGCCGCGTCCATCTCCCTGACTGTTTGCTCGTAGTGTACCGGTGTACCCGTACACACTCGCCGCATCCACCTCCCTGGCCTAGCCACCCTTTCCCTGACTGTTTACTCATAGGGTACCAGTCTACCGGATCAGCCTCGCCGCCTCCTCATCCCCACCTCGGCGAGAGCCTTCTCCGGCATCTGCGCCTGTGGCGGCAGGAGGCTGTTCACGGCGCGCGCCATGCCGTAGCGGCGCAAGCTGAAGTTGAAATCGAAATTGAAATTGAAATTGAAAATTGAGAGCGGTTAATCATATTTCAGATTCAAGCGCTGATATCTAGCGCGGTAAAGCTGGGGACAACCTGGGGACAACCTGGGGTCAAGCTGGGGTCAAGCTGGGGTCAAGCTGGGGTCAAGCTGGGGTCAAGCTGGGGTCAAGCTGGGGTCAATCTGGGGTCAAGCTGGGGTCAAGCTGGGGTCAACTTGGGGTCAACCTGCGGTCAACCTGCGGTCAACCTGCGGTCAACCTAGGGTCAACCTGCACCGCCCTACCATCCCCCGCAGATTTAGAGTTAGGGTTTGGGGGTTAGGGTTTAGGGTTTCAACCTGCACCGCCTTACCATGCCGCGCATGTTGGCCTGGTGCGACGGTGACAGATCGGCGAAGTGCGACTGCAGCGCCTCCAGTTTATCGAACCGCTCTGGGGCGGTGGCGCGCACGTACAGCAGGCGAAGGAACAGGCGCAGGCCCCTGGTGGCCTTCTGCAGCCGCGGGGTGGTGGCGCAAGTTGAAATTGAAACTAACATTTGAAAGCATTTGATCATATTACCGTCTCAAGCGCTAAAACCACAGTTGCTTTACTCACAGGTTTTGAGACTGTCAACCTGCACCCTCCTACCGCGGGTCCGTGGCGGCCCGCCGCACCAGCGTGCACTCCCCCGCGTGCGACGTGTCGTCCTCGCGGTAGAGCCGGCAGATATCCCCCGCCACGTCATCGACACGACTTTTTACTACTTTTCTCCTGAGTCTCTTACATCCCATGACGTGGCGAGCAATAAGACAAGCATTCATTCCCCGCCACGTCGTCGACACGAATTTTGATCCTATGACGTGGCAGGCTTGAAACTACATGCACGTGGAATTAAAACCTCGCTCATTGAATCATTTGGCATCCTATGACGTGGTGGGCAATAAGACGAGCAAATGTTGCCCGCCACGTCATCCAACGCCAACTCTGCCATGCCCTACCTCACGGCACGCGGCACTGCAGTAGCGCGCGCCGCCGCAGTCGTCGCACGTCACGCACGCCTTGTTCCTCTTGCCACTCTTCCCTTCCAATGACGTGAAGCATAACGTGCACGTGCTTTCCGCGTGCCGGTCGTGTACAGCCGCCACCAGCGAGTCTCCCTCGATTTAGCGGCGCAAGTTACAATTGAAAGCAGAAATAGAATTGGCATATCACATTTTAGCTTCAAGCGCTGAAACGAAGCGCGGTCAACCTAGGTCAACCTGCACCGCCCTACTTCGAACAACAGTGCGCCTTCTGGCACGCTCCGCCTGGCGCGCAGATGCCTCCCCTTGTCGCCGTGCTCGGCCAGATACAACATGGGGTTCTGCGCGAACGACACTCCACGCACGTCCACCTCGTCCTCGGGGCGCCTGATGGGAAGGGAGATGGGATCCGGCGCATCCACGGGGGCCAGGGCAAAAGTTACGTGCCTCCGTGTACATGCGGAAGCGTCTCTGCCACGCTCTGGAGACTCGGGGGGCATGTCAGCGGTAAGCTGGCTGGTGATGGCTGAGGAGGAGGGCGGCGGCGGCTTGGGGGTTTCCCACGGAAACACCGGGGCGGGCGGGTACACTATGTCTATGTGGCGGGAGACCTCTACGGGCCGCGGCGACGGCGACGGCGGGAGCGAGCCCGCGGCAGTGGAGGCGGGCGGGGAGACGTCTAATGGCGACGGTGGCACGCGCAACCCCATCTCATCCGCCGCCGCCACAACGTCGGCGTCAAACACGAGCGTCAGCGTCGCCGTCTTCTTGCTAAACTTCACCTTACTTGCGCCCCCGCAGCAGGGCCTTGCATAAGACCATAAGTACTTTTCCCAAAATAACTTGAGGAGCTTTGAGGTGTCAAATGGGACAAGTCAAGTGAATCCTTCTTGCACAAACGCCCTTTGTTGAGCTACAAGTCCACAAGTTGAGCCTCCAGTTGAGCAACAAGTTGAGCTACAAGTTGAGCGGCTTGCCCCCGATAACCGTATTGTTGAGTTTCACTTCTTGAGTCATCGGTAAGTAAGTTGAGCTGACTGAAGTGAGGCCCTGCCCCGGCGCCGCCGCTGCCGTCGTCGCTCGGCAGCGTGAATGGCAGCCGGTGCGACAGCTTCCAGCCCACCACCAGGGGCTTACACTCGTCCACTTTTCAGCTCAACCTGAACCACTTCCGACTCAAAACATACCCCACGTAACCCGTCATACTCCCTGACACCCCCTACCCAACCCCTAAGACAACCCCTGAATGCACCCCGTATCCCACAGAGAGCGCTTACGTTGAGCCGAAAAGTTGACGAGTGTAAGCCCCTGCCCACCACCTCCACGGCGCCCTCATAGGCGCCGTACTCAGCGGCCACCTCCAGCCAGGGGCATACCCTCGTTCCCATTTCCGCTCAACTTGAGCTTACTTTGCCCCTTTCCGCTCAACTTAAGCTTACTCTGTGCCCCATATAACCCAAATAAACCTGTGGATGTGTCCCCAAGGTGCTCAAGGTGAGCTCTGACGTGAGCGATGTGTGCCGAAGGTCCTCAAGATGAGCTCTGAGGTGAGCGAGTGTAAGCCCCTGCCTCCAGGGTGTCGCCGCCCACCACGTCCACGCGCACTGCCGCCGCGCTGGGCACCCCGGGCACAGGGGCTTACACTCGCTCACTTCAGAGCTCAACTTGAGGACCTTCGGGACACATCGCTCACGTTTCTGCTCAACTGGAGCACCTTCGGGACACATCCACGGGTTATTTTAGTTTATATTGGGGACAGAGCAAGCTTAAGTTAAGCGGAAAGGGGCAATGTCAGCTCGAGTTAAGTGGAAATGGGAACGAGTTTAAGCCCCCGCCCGGGCAGCCGCACCAGCACCGTGTACGCGCCGTCCTCCGCCGTCCATGCCTGCGGACGGGAGCGGTGGGCGGTGGTCAAAACTCAAACAAGAGTGAAAAGTCCATACTATCGTTGCAATCAGAACTTTAAAAGTGTGCGCATGGCACGGGGCTGCGGACCTCATGCTCGGGTGTCGCCGTATCGGTCATGCCGAGGCGCGTGACCGAGGCTTCTGCGCCGATACGACCGCGCGTACGACCGCGGCGTAAGTTTGTGGGAGCTTGAAATGTTGCGTCGAGGTCTCGAATAAAGTGAGCACCCAAAATCCGAGCGAATCCAAGGGAGTTCAAATCCGAGCGAATCTAATAGGTGAACTCATGAACCTACTCGTCCTGTGTTGTTGCTTCGTCCGATACTCTACCGCTCCCATACCCACGCGCGCGGCGGCGATGACGCGCGGATCAACGCGAGAGGACTGCGTGGAGCATGACCTCGCCGACGTCGTGCGCCGGGTGCTGGTAGGGCCGCGGGTACCACACCTCGAACCCATGGTCAAAAGTTAACGGTATTTTGAGTTGTTGCTCCAAACTTCCAAAGAGGTTTAGAGTTGCGCGATAGCATCCGCTTGCTTGTTGCCAAACGCTTCGCGAACGCTCGCACTGGGGCGTGATGTTGCACCCATGTCAAGATGACGCGCTTCTTATTCAACCCCTGCGGGCACCCCACGGTATATCGAGGCAATGCCTTCTCAACACCTCCTCCATCTTCGCAATCTCTTCTCTCGACTTATCTGTTGTGTGGTTGCATGCCTGTGGCCAGGCGCGGCGGGCGCCGGGACCGAGGAGCTGCTGCGCGCGCTGCACGCCATCGATGTCAAGAACGTGCGGCAGTTCCGGCAGGCCGTAGCAGCACCGCACACCGACGGAACCAACCTGGGGAGCAGCAGCGGAAGCTCGGCAAAGAGTCACGCCATGAATCGCTCGCACGACTATCTCGGCGGGGCGGTGCAGGCTGACGCCTGACAGTATCAAAACCCGTGTTGAAAGCGCATATGGTTTCAGCGCTTGAAACTAAAATGTGAAGAAAACCTTTCAAATCTTGCTTTCAATTTGAACGTGCGCCGCTACATCTCGGATCCCCGTGCTTGTTCAACGCCGTGCTGGTCTCCGATGGTAGGGACAGCAGATATTGCCCGCCACGTCATCCAACGCACCTTGGACCCTCCTTTCTTGTGTGCAATAGCATCGTCTAACGTGACGAGCAACATCTGCCAGAGCAATATCTAGCGTGACGACTATTGCTATTGCCCTCTATTGCCATACAGGTTGTCCATCTATTGCAACATGGAAGGCAATATCTAACGTGACGAGCATCATCTGCCAGAGCCTTATCCGACGGGCAGCATCCGGCGCTGGGCACCGCGGTGCTGGAGCACCTCATGGCGGAGACGGGCGGCGCGGAGGTGGAGAGTGTGAAAGCCGCGGCGGCGGGTATCGCGCTGCTCGCCGCAGTCCTGGCGAAACATCGCGGCAAACAGCCGCCGCCGCGGCCGCCACCTCCGCGCCTCCGTCCGCCTCCTCCTCCTCCTCATTCGAACTCAAGAGAAGAAGCTCCGGCGGCGGCGGAGGAGGCGGATGAGGTGGGGGCGGAGGCGGCAGAGAAGGTGGAGGCGGAGGTGGAGGAGGTGGTGGGGGAGGAGGAGCAGGTTGAGGCGGAGGCCGAGGCCGGGGCGCTTGAGGAGGAGCAGGCCAAGGCGATTGAGGAGGATGAGGCGGGGGCGGCGGCGGAAGAAGAGGAGGGGGCAGCAGAGGAGGTGGAGGAGAGGGAGGCGGAGGAGGCGGAGGAGACAGAGGAGGAGGCGGATGAGGAGGCAAGCATCAGGCGCGCGCTCGCCTCCGCCGGCGTCCGAAGCATATCGCAGCTCCGGCGCCTCACGCTCTCCGGCAACCTGCCAGCTGTCATGGCGGGCGCCCTCACAACCGAGGAGTGTCATCTAGCGGGCGCACTGGCCGCCGTGGTAGGCCGAAGCAGGTTGATCCGATCAAACCCACCTTGAAAGCGCCTGGAGCTAAGCGCCTGAAACTGAAATATGATGCACCGCTTTCAAAATTTGCTGTCAAAATCAACGTGTGCCGCTACGCCGTGGAGATGCACCACGGTGGGGTGGTGCAGGCTGACCCAATGGAACCCACGTTGGAAGCGCCTGTATTTAAGCCCTTGAAACATTAACATGGATCAAACTGCTTTCAAATTTGGCTTTCAAACTCAACTTGCGCCGTTACACCACGGCTCCCACGCTGCGGCGGCAGTGGCTCCCGTGCTATTCACGGCGTGGCCTAAACCCTATACCCTATACCCTATACCCTATACCCAAAACCCTATACCCTAAACCCATCAGTACACCGCTGTCCCACTCGTTCCCTGACTGTTTGCTCATAGTGGACCTGTACACCATGCGGCGGCGGCAGTGGCTCCCGTGCTATTCACGGCAGGGCCTTGACTGTCAGACTGTTTGCTCATAGTGCACCAGTACACCGCTGCCCCACCCTTTCCCTGACTGTCTGTTCATGGTCCACCAGTACATCATGCGGGGGCGGGGGCGGCTGCCGGCTGCGGGCCGCACTCATACCCTTGCGCTTTCCAGTTTCAAGGGGTCGTTCGGAATGCCGTCTCAGCCAGACCGTCACATTCTGTGCAAGGCCTTGGTCCTCGGCGCCGCACGGCATATTTCTAAGCCGCGAGGGCGAGGGGCAGGGGCTTACACTCGCCCACTTTTCAGCTCAACCTGAGTCGTGTTCTTCACTGAGCCACTGAAACTACCCAGAGTTTCCCTCAAAAGGTGCTTACATTGAGACGAAAAGTGGACGAGTGTCAGCCCCTAGCGAGGGGGTGCACAAGCCGGAGGAGTGGACCACCCTGCTGGCCACACAGCTGGCAAGGTAGGCCGGTACAGGTTGACCCGATGAAACCCACGTTGAAACCGACTGGAACTAAGCGCCTAAACTAAAGTGTGATGTACTGCTTTCAAGTTTTGCTTTCAATTTCAAGTTTTGCCGCTACAGCAAGGGAAGTGGGGGGAGTGGCGATGACATGGTGCGAGGCTGAGCGCACGCGGTCGCGTCTGGCAGGGGGTGTATTCAGAACAAGCACACGACCTACGTTGTGTTTCGACGAACCGAGTCCATGCGACTGTATGAGCAGAGAGAGACGCGTCAGCGTGTATGAGGAGGCACCAGGGTTCCGCCTTGGCCCCCGTGTAGTGACCCGCACGCAAGCGCGTGGGGACAGGCTTTAGCTGTCAGACCGTATGAGCATTCACACTGCAAGTAATCGTGCTCCGATTTCGGTCGAGTGTTTGCTGGTGATGAATGACCCTCTCGCCTGGTGCGGCGGCCGCACCCGTCCAATCGCGACCCCAACTGCATCGCGCCGGGGGCAGCGCTGGAGCACCCGTGGGGGCGCCTGCTCTCGCACCACGCCGCGACCACTCTCGCCGCGGCGCAACATCAGCAGCAGCAGGCTGGGGGCAGGAGGAAGTGGTGCAGTAAGAGCGGGCACGGAGATCTCGGCGGGGGTGTTGGCGAGGGTAGAGGGGGTGTTGGGGTTGGCCAGGGCGGGGGTGTGGGTCAGCGTAGGCATCGGATGGGCTGTCTACACGTGGACATCCACGGCAGGGTTCTTCGATGAGTTCCTTCTCATCTCGCCTGGAATCACAACTTGTTGAAGATGCTCGTCCTAAGTTAAGCTGAAGAGGGAACGATTGGATGACCCTGATCACCGGCCGCCGGGACCCGGCCGTGAGCGGCGGCGAAATCGGGTTCAGCGACTGCGACCTGGGAGCTGCCGCGCTCATCGCTTTCCAGACAGAAACAGTCGGAAAAACAGCCGAATCAACAGCCGGGCACGCGCTTCGGAAGGCGCTGGCTCGGAGATTACGCGCATTCTTTGTGAGTTGGCGCGCGCCCCGCGGCGGGCACCTGCCGGAGGGAGAAATCTTCATCGTGAGTGAGGCAGGGGCTCACACTAGTCCACATCTCGGCTCAACTTAAGAACCTTCTGAGAGATACACCGGGTGGTTTTATAGGGTTTCAGTGGCCAAAGTGGCTCAGCTTGACCTGAAAAGCGGACGAGTGTAAGCCCCTGGAGTGAGGACCCGGTGCTGACCGGGATGAGAGCTGACGGCAGGGGCTTACACTCGTCCATTTCTCTGCTCAACCTGAGTCGTTCTGGTGTCTGAGACCCAGTAAAACCACCCAACGTGTCCCTCAAAAGGGCTCACGTTGAGCTCAAAAGTGCAGGAGTGGAAGCCCCTAGCTGACGGGCGCATGACGATGTCACAGCAGGGGGTGACGCTCGGTCTCACCTCCATTCAAATCGAGCTGAGCCTGCGGCAGGGGCTTTCACCCGTCCACGTCAGATCTCAACTTGAGCAACTTCAGGACACATTCATGATGAAGTTGGGTCATGTGGCCGACAAAACAGCTCAAGTTGAGCTGAAACGGGAACGAGTGTAAGCCCCTGGCCTGCGGCTGCGGCGCGCCCTCAAGGAGGACCCAGCGGTATGGCCTGGCATATAATGCATGCCACACCATCATCCACGGCATCCTGCACATAATATACCTGCCACGTCATCCTCAACAATATAGACCCTCGATTGCATTGCGTTATGACGGGGCGAGCATTGACTGCCATGCCGGGCCCCCACATTACAGTTGCATTAGTTACATGCCACGTCATCCTCCACATTATAGACCCTCCGACGTCAGACCCCACATTATAGTTGCATTGCATGATGACGCGGCGAGCATTATCTGACGTGCCCTGCCAAGCGGCGCTCAAAGCATTCGCGCACGCCATCACTGGGGCGTGGCTGGAGAGTTGCGGGTGTACTGGTACTAGCGCACTATGAGCAAACAGTCAGGGAATGCGCTCAAAGCTTTCACGCGCACAATCACAGGAGCGTGGCTGGAGTGTTGCTCTCATCAAAAGGTGAGTTATACTTTGTGTGTATTATGGGACATTATGAACCGGCGAATATATTATGAACGTCGCCCCTGCAGGCTTAGCAACTAGATTCTGAACCGAGCAAAGCAAAAACTGCTAGTCATGTGAGCACCTTGGGGCTCGAGCTACGGAAGTTAGTTGACCACACGTGTGGGGTCGTGATTAGACATGATGATGATGAGGTACAGCTCTCAGCGGGGCAGAGCTTGAAACGTTCAGCGGGACAATAGTGTCGCTCGAGCGGAAGCGTCGTGTCGCGCGCGTGGGCTCAGTTGTTCGTTTGAATCGTCGACTGTGTTATTGAAGTGTAGACTACGCTACTCGTAGTAACACGTCCCACAGCTTTGTTCCCTTGCCCTAAAGTTACAGATGTCCAAGTCTCGCGTGTCGATAAACACGACGCAGCTTGAACAAAGCATGAAGAAATGAATAAACCGACTAAGTTCGTTGTGTTCCCCAAATTACCCAAAAATATAAGCACCAGCGACGGATTAAACACCCCCCCTCCATCACATCGCCACCTCATACCATCACTAGTTAGACGATCATCGTTTCATGAGTTTAACTTGTATCACCGTACAACATGGCGTCACCATCAGCTTTCAAAACTGTTCTGCCGCGCCCTCGCCTGCGTATATCTCTAATTCCCATCCCCCCCAACACCACAAAAACCCTGCGCGAATGTTCCACGCGCCCCTGCGCGAATGTTGCACGCGCAGAGCAACTCATAACGAGTCGCGGGCTTAAGCGGTGTCCTCCCCCAGCCCCGCAGGCGCCTGAAGCCGGGCAACCTCCGTGAAAGGCCCGGTAAACAGTAACGTCGATGGTCAGTATTGTAACAGGCATTCAGGGTGGTGCCGTACAGTATGAGGTGTAGTGACCCATATAAATACTAACGTGGAGTGAATTATTCTCGGGGCGAGGTACACATTGAGAAAGCAATCAGAATGATCTCAAGCGTTGATGGCGGGGGCCTCACCTCCATGAACTTGGGGTTGCTGTACTTCTTGTGCACCGCGGAGAGCGAGGCGGTGGCCGACTTCCGCTGCAGCCGCGCCATGGCGTGCGCGCACGGCTCAATGTCCCTCTCCGTGTAGTTCGTGTGCGCCTCCATGGTCTCGTTCCACTCCCCCTTCCCCAGCGTCATCATCGCCACGTACACCGCCGACGCCGCCAGCAGCGAGCCCGGGTACTTGAGCATGCTGTAGTCGGGCAACGCGCTCTCCACGATGAAGCTCGCCAGCAGCTGGAACTGCTTGTCCGCGTTGGCAGCCTTGAAGAACCGCGACATGAACTGGTACGGCGTGGGCACCGTCAGGTGGAAGCCCAGCGTGTTGAGCATGTCCTTCTCCATACCCAGGATCTGCTCGCGCGTGTACGCCTCATCGCAGGGTCGAATACAGAAAATTAAGTTCCCGCGTTGGCTCAGTGCAAAAGGCACTTGAGAGTTATGTAGTTGGGAAGGTTCAGGAACACAAGGTAAACGGGCGTCTCGAAGGTATCAAATTGGAATGGTTCAGGTACATGCAGACTTCAGATTGAGGTGAAAAGAAGCGGGAACTGGTGTGCGGCCCTGCCTTGTCTGAGATGTACACGAAGTCGCGCACCTCCGGCGCCCAGATCTCCTCGTACTTGGACGCCAGCAGCATCGCAGTCACGCCCACCAGCTGCGATCACAGAAGAACGAATACAACGACGTCAGCAAGCGAGAGAACCGGGACAGCGCAAGAGAGCCGAGAGAACGCGAGAGGGGTAAGAAGAGTTGTTCAGGAAGGAGATAAATTCGGGAAGTGGAGGAGTTGGCGGGGGATCGAGGTGGAGACGGATCAAGACGGAGACATTCGGAGGTGAGGATTTGGAACATGGGATACAGGTTGTACCAGTCGAGTGACTCACCTGGAGGTTCTTGCGGGTGACGACCTTCTTGGAGAGGAAGCGGTCGATGAGGTTGTGGGTCAGGAACAGGGTTTCGGGCATCAGCTTGAACTTCAGGTGCACCTCCACCAGCCAGTCGATCAGAATGGCGCGCATCTTGTCGTTGATGTCCGTCTGAATCAGCATGTAGTTGGGCGCCACCTGCGTGTCCGGCTGTGACACAAAACAAAGCCAGGGGGAGAACAACAAAAAACTCAGCCAACAGTTTTAGAACAAAAAAAGGATTCTCAACGAACGCGGCCAAACATCCTTCTGGTCAGACAAACACGACAGTTCATACGGGTCGACGTCGCCCGCAGCATAGTCGCGCGCAGTACTATTCCACCCGCCCCGCGCGTCACAGCCCGCGCTAGTGAGCTGGTGGGGCAGGCGGAGGGGGTAAGGATTCAAACAGCGCGGGCGACAGCTTTGGGCGGTGGTTTTGAATTGTGAATCGGGCGCACCTCGACGCGGAACCAGTAGCTGAAGATATCGTTGACGTACTCCGTCACAGCGAGCGGGTTCTCGCGGTCCAGGGAGTCGATGTCCGGTTTCTCCTGTAACGCGATGAGACGACGGGCAGCACGTTCAGTTGGATTCAAACGAGGCAACACACACGCAGCGGTGACTCAACTCAGAAGCAGGTGCCTTTTCTTCTTACCCCTCTCAATTCGAACGTAGGCGGGAAACGAAGGGGAGGGTGAAAACGCGGTGGTTCCGGGGTTAGCTCTCACCTCGCACGCGCGGCCCTGCAGGTACGTGGTGTAGCTCTCCCGCCGGCTCGCGGGCTCGCCGGTGCGGGTGGTCATGGTGCCGCCGGTGGCATTGCTGATGTCCCGGGGCTTGTAGGTGCTGGTGCGCTGCGAGGTGCGCCCCCACTTGGTCACCCCGCGGTCACCACCCTGCAAGATTGGGACAATGGAAGACGCGCGTTTAGTAAGCAAGCCGAGTCCCCCCACTATTGGAACGCGCGAGTCGCAGCGGCGCCGAGTGAAGCAGCGCCGTATGCAGGGGCGTCAAAGCAGGGGCGGGCATCGCTTCCAAGGTGCGAGGAAAAACTTTACCAAGGGGGAACAACTTTTGCTTGTTTCGAAAGGTCGCCAGCAGACAGAAGGGGGTCGGGACAGAATACGACGCGCGATCGGTGAGCGTTGGGCGCGATCCCCGTGATCGGGACACGCCAATCGTGGCAGCGGCGAGTGGAACGGCGCCGCTTGAAGGGGCGCGCCAAGGCAAGGGGGGGCATTTCCAAAACGTGGCGTAAAAAATCCCCGGGGGGACAAGTTGTCTCCTCGAGTCGGTCATTTGTATAAGGTGGGAGGCGATGGTAAGTGCGGGCGCGTACCAGGCCGGCGCGCTGCGTCTTCTCGCGGAAGTTGTTCAGCAGCGTGGACATGTCGCTAAGGCTCTCAGACGCATTCGCCTCCCTGTGGGAGGAGACATAGCGCGTCAGTAAGGCTGCCTCTCCATCGCCCCTCCGGTCTTCCCATGGGACTGGTCACTGGGAATAGCAGACCTAAATGATAGAGAGACGGTCCGGCTTTGGCGGGAAGGGACACGGGGACACGACGCCGCGGGCACTCACTTGGCGGGCTGGCCCTTCCCGGCAGCCTGCGCTGCATGCGCTGGCTGCTGGTTGCCGATTTCGCCGAGCGCGCGGCGGCTGCCGGCCGCGGCCAGCGGGACCCGGCCAGGCATGGCTGCGGGAGTTAGCCGAAGGGGGTTGAGTTAGCGGACCGAAAAGCGAATATTTGCATACACGGGGGATGCGCGATACGACGCGCGCGACGGCGTGCACGCCAGTAGGCTGGGCACTCACCCTTCTCACTCCGGGTGGTGATGTCTCCCGTCGAGCGCCGGGCGTTTTCGTTCATGGTCGCCTGCGTGCGAGGCCGCTCGCGTTGTGAGCTTGGTTGCGCGATGCGTTCAAGTATCGAAAGTTCCGAACACGAAACACAAAAAGCTCGGTTTCGTAATTTTGATTTTTGGCGCCCTCCTGGATGACTGTTTGGTGATAGAGTACCGGTACACCCGTTCAAACGGATCTGAAAAAACGCCAGATAAAGTCGTGACACGAAATCTGGCTTCGATACCACAATTATTGTTACCCCCGGGAGCCGACCTCAAAATGCCCATAGGATCCCGATGACAAGCCTTCGAAGCGCCAGCGCCATCGGCCATCGAAAACCAAAAGCGCGCAATTTTCCATAATTCCAGGTTCCGCCCGGAATTTTAGGAATGTTTCGAGCAAGGGAAGCGCCCGTGGCACCGGCGGCAGGGGGTGGCGCGATGTCGCTTCGTGGGGAGAGTCTTGTTTTGAGCATGATGTAATCAATATTCCTATATTCTATACAAGTCTAGAAGGCTGCGCCCGGCGGCGCCGCCCCACCGGCGCCCGCCACGCATGCCCGGGCGTACGCTCTCGCCAGCGCGGCCCGCGCGGCGGCTACGCGCAAGTCCGCCTCCGTCGCCACCGCCGCCTCCGCGCGACCCTCCAGACACGGGCTTACAATCGTCCACTTCTCAGCTCAACCTAAGCCGTTTTGGTCAGTGAGCGTGTTGTGTCCAGTTTGTGACGAGTTACAACCCATCAACCTTATTACACGCTGCTGAAAGCGCCCAATGTCTCACAAAAAGTGCTTACGTTGAGCTGAGAAGTGGACAAGTTTAAGCCCCTGCCTCCAGGTCTGTGCGGTCCATGTTGCCCGCCGCCGCCACCTGCTCCAGGCGCGCCATGCACAACTGAATCTCCGCCGGTTCCAGCGCCGCGTGCGCTCCCTCCAACAGCGGCACCGCCTACACCCAGGGCCTTCCGCAAGTAGTCCTTCCAGCTCAGCTTTAATCCCTGAAACAACTCAAAAGTAAGTTGTCCCACATCCGAGACACTCAAGCTGTAATAAACTCAAGTTGTCCCACATCAGCGACACTCAAGTTGTAATACACTCAAGTTGTCCCACATCAGAGACGCTCAAGTTGAAGCCTTGAAAAAGGTCATGAAGCTTTAAAGAAACCGGAGTTTGCAGAAGGCTGTGCCTGGAACAGCGCTTCGCTCCACAGGTGGCGCTGCCCCGCGCCGTGCGACAAAAGCGCGGAGAGCACGGTGCCGCCGCGTTGTAGCGGCACAAGTTGAAATTTAAAGCAACAGTTGAAAGCAGCTTACCATATTATGGTTTCAAGAGCTGAAACTACAGGCACTTTCAACACGGGTTTTGAAATTGTTCAACCTGCACCGCCCTACCGTGGCGCGTGGCGGCGGCGGTGGAGGGCGCCGCCACCGCCGCCGCCCAGGGGCTTACACTCGTTCACTTTTCAGCTCAACCTAAGCCGTTTTGGAGTACTTCACACCTCCCCGTGTCCCCCTGTCTAATAGACTGGGGGTAAATCATGCACCCGACGCACCCGACGTATCCCACAATATTCGCTTACTTTGAGCCGAAATGTGGACGAGTGTAAGCCCCTGCCGCCGCCGCCGCCGCCGCGCTGGGAGCTGAGCCCCCGACCGAGGCAAGCTCGCTTAAGTTGGCGCGGAGCGCGGCGAGGGCGTCCAGGAACCCCGCGGGCAGGGGCTTACACTCGTCCACTTTTCGGCTCAACGTAAGCACAGTTTGTGGGATACGTTGGGTGCATGATTTTTTACCAGTCTGTTAGACTGTGGACGCGAGGAGGTGTGACCCAAACGGCTCAGGTTGAGCTGAAAAGTGGACGAGTGTGAGCCCCTGCCCGCGGGCCCAGCGGCCGTCACCAGCGTGGGAGCCCAGCCATCCCCTGAAGACATCGCGCCGCCGCCCCCGCCGCCGCCGCCGCCGCCGCCGCCGGGGTGTGCGGCAGCGAGTTTAATGAGCGTCGCCGCCGCCGCCCCTGGGGTTAAGGGGCACAATTCGAAATTGAAAGCAAAACGTGACAGTAGAAAAATAATATCTAATTTCAAGCGTGAAGTAAGACCTTTGGGGATCCATGAACGCTAGTAAAAGATAAAGATATAGTTTCCAAAACACTGAAACCTCGCGCTCTCAACATGGGTTGCAACGTGCATAGCCCCACCGGGATCAGCCGCCGCCGACGCCGGCGTCGGGAGCTGCTCCAAAGCCAGCGCCGCGACACCCGCCACGTCACCCACGCGGTGCAGCCACGCCACCGCGCTGTGCTGGTCGCCCGCCGCGCAGGGGCATACACTCGTCCACTTTTCGGCTCAACGTAAGCACTTTATGTGCGATACACTGGGTGGTTACCGAGTTATAGTGACGGAACGGCTCAGGATGAGCAAGAAAGTGGACGAGTGTAAGCCCCTGCCGCCGCGCGCGCCCCCGCCGCCGCGGACCGCGCCACCCCCAGCGCCGCGCCCGACAGCCCCAACGCCCGGCACGCCTCCACCCAGGGGCTTACACTCGTCCACGTTTTAGCTCAACATAAGCACTTTTTGTGGGCTACACGCGGTCACTTTTCAAAGGTGTCATTAGCAAAACAAGTCTCAGGTTGAGGTCAGAAGTGGACGCTTGATGTGCTTTCAGTGACCAAAAATGGCTCAGGTTGAGCTGGGAAGTGGACAATGTAATCCCCTGCCTCCAGCGCCCCGTACGTTGCCACAAACTCCGCGTCCGTCCCTCAGGGCCTGCCGGATATGGCTCGCCTCGTCATTGTGTGCCATTTGACTCAAGATACTGGGGTTTAAGTTGCGTGTCGTTGACGTGGCGGGCAGTGGGCCTGGTAGATACCGCTCGCCGCATAACAGGGTGCCATTTTAATATAGCAACGTGGGTCCATATATAGTTGGATGAGGTGGCGAGCCGGCGAACGATATCTGCCAGGCCCTACCGTTCCTTCCCCACCGTTGCCGCCGCCGCCAGCGGCCCACGGCCCTGGGGGCGGCGCCGAGGCCCTGAGCACCTGCGACATGACCGCGGCGCCGCGCGTGGAGCAGTGCGGCAGGTAGCGCAGCGCCAGGTGGCGCGTGGCGGCGCCCGTAGCCAGCGCGCAGCAGTACTCCACCAGGTACAGCTCCGCCTGCGTGTACGGCCCGGTATCGAATGAATCTGTTAGGAGGAGGAGGAGGAGGAGGTGTACGAGGAGGAGGGACAGGAGATGAAGGAGAAGGGAGAGGAAGAGGAGGAGGAAGAGGAGGAAGAGGAGGAGGAGGAGGAGGAGGAGGA
>Ga0307489_10000164_pt1 | contig 35628 bp, 43 predicted proteins | sample SB12metaG_FD_202247 | JGI IMG/M metagenome (GOLD analysis project Ga0307489, IMG submission 202247) | Sea-ice brine microbial communities from Beaufort Sea near Barrow, Alaska, United States - SB 1.2 | ecosystem: Environmental > Aquatic > Marine > Coastal | place: USA: Alaska | collected... | reverse complement strand
TCTTTGCATATAAAGATGATATAATTGAATTTATAAGCAAAGATGATATAATTGAATTTATAAGCAAAGATGATATAATCAGATTATTTTGAATAATCCATGTGGGTATCTAAATGAATTATTTTGCATAAAAATCTGATTATATCATCTTTATATGCAAAGATGATATAATCGGATTTATATGCAAAGATGATATAATCAGATTATTTTGAATAATCCATGTGGGTATCTAAATAAATTATTTTGCATAAAAATCTGATTATATCATCTTTATATGCAAAGATGATATAATCAGATTATTTTGAATAACCCATGTGGGTATCTAAATGAATTATTTTGCATAAAAATCTGATTATATCATCTTTATATGCAAAGATGATATAATCGGATTTATATGCAAAGATGATATAATCAGATTATTTTGAATAATCCATGTGGGTATCTAAATGAATTATTTTGCTTATAAATTCAATTATATCATCTTTATATGCAAAGATGATATAATTGAATTTATAAGCAAAGATGATATAATTGAATTTATAAGCAAAGATGATATAATTGAATTTATAAGCAAAGATGATATAATTGAATTTATAAGCAAAGATGATATAATCAGATTATTTTGAATAATCCATGTGGGTATCTAAATGAATTATTTTGCTTATAAATTCAATTATATCATCTTTGCATATAAAGATGATATAATTGAATTTATAAGCAAAGATGATATAATTGAATTTATAAGCAAAGATGATATAATCAGATTATTTTGAATAATCCATGTGGGTATCTAAATGAATTATTTTGCATAAAAATCTGATTATATCATCTTTATATGCAAAGATGATATAATCGGATTTATATGCAAAGATGATATAATCAGATTTATATGCAAAGATGATATAATCAGATTATTTTGAATAATCCATGTGGGTATCTAAATGAATTATTTTGCATAAAAATCTGATTATATCATCTTTATATGCAAAGATGATATAATCAGATTATTTTGAATAATCCATGTGGGTATCTAAATGAATTATTTTGCATAAAAATCTGATTATATCATCTTTATATGCAAAGATGATATAATCAGATTATTTTGAATAATTCATATGGGTATCTAAATGAATTATTTTGAATAAAAATCTGATTATATCATCTTTATATGCGAAGATGATACAATTAGGTTATTTTGAATAATCCATGTGGGTATCTAAATGAATTATTTTGCATAAAAATCTGATTATATCATCTTTGCATAAAAATGATACAATCAGATTATTTTGAATAATCCATGTGGGTATCTACATGAATTATTTTGCATAAAAATCTGATTATATCATCTTTGCATAAATTTGAATAATCTATGTGGGTTATATCATGAATTATTTTGCATAAAAATCCGTTTAAATTATTTTGAATAATCCATGTGGGTATCTACATGGATTATTTTGGATAAAAATCCGATTAGATTATTTTAGATAATCCATATGGGTATCTACATGAATTATTTTGGATAAAAATCCGATTAGATTATTCAAAATAATCTACGTGGGTATCTACATGAATTATTTTGCATAAAGATCCGATTAGATTATTTTGAATAATCCATGTAGGTATCTACATGGATTATTCTGCATAAAAATCCGATTAGAGTATTTTGAATGATCCATGCAAGTATCCAAATGAATTATTGTGGATGAAAATTCGATTAGGTTATTTTTAATAAGAACAATATTTTGAAAGAAATTATAATGCTAAATTTAGCGAAAACGAGAATTGAACTCGTATATGCGAGTTATGATTTCGCTGTTCTAATCCTATTGAACTATTTCGCTTTAAAAATATTATACTTCTAACGAGATTTGAACTCGTATAAACATCTTGAAAGAATGCTGTCCTAACCCATTAGACGATAGAAGTACTGGGTAATAACGGAATCGAACCGCTAACAATTTCCTTGTAAAAAAAAAGCTCTACCATTAAGCTAATTACCCTTTTATAATATGTCTAGTATTATTTGATTCTATTGGAGCTTAGAAGATTTGAACTTCTGACATTTAACGTGCAAGGCTAACGTTCTGCCTAACTGAACTAAAACCCCTAAATGTTAATTATGAATTTAAATTTGATTATTTTTGATAATTAAGTAGAATTTTTCCAAGGAGAATTAAAATTAAATATTCTTAGTTCTTGGCTTAACTCCAATAATTCAGATATAACGCGTTTTTGACTATCATCATATCTAGATTCTGTATAGCCTGACACTGGAAAATCTTTCCTTAGAGGATATCCCTCAAATCCATAGTCTGTTAAAATTCGACGTAAATCTGGATGCTCATCTATGAAAATGCCATGCATGTCCCAAATTTCTCGTTCTAGCCAATTTGCATTTAAAAACAGACTTACGATTGAAAAAACTGGTGTAAATTCGTCAATACGAGCTTTTAATTTAATTCTTGTATCATATTTTAAGCTTAACAAACTGTATACGACTTCAAATCGATTTTCTGACTGGAAATAATCCACAACAAAAATATCTATAAGAATTTTAAATAAAAAGCTTTCATCACGCTTTAAAAAGTTTATTATAGATTTTAGATTAATTATAGGAACGTTTAGAGTAATCTCTTCGTTTAAAATAGTAATTGAGTCTAAACGATTTATCAATATTTTTTTTAATAGAAAAATATAGTCTATTTTAAGCATACTTTTATTTTGAAAACCAAACTTGAATGGTACGATCACGTTTTATTTTTTTTTGTAATTGTAAAATACCATATAATAGTGATTCAGCTGTAGGTGGACAACCTGGTACATATATATCAACTGGAACTATTCGATCACAACCACGCACAACAGAATAAGAATAATGGTAATAACCACCTCCATTAGCACAACTACCCATAGAAATTAACCAACGAGGTTCTGACATCTGATCATAAACTTTTCTTAACGCTGGCGCCATTTTATTTGTCAATGTGCCAGCAACTATCATTATGTCAGACTGCCTTGGGCTAGCCCGAAAAATAATACCAAATCTATCAAAATCATAACGGCTTGCACCAGCATGCATCATTTCAACAGCACAACATGCTAAACCAAAAGTCATTGGCCATAAAGATCCTTTTCTAGCCCAGTTTATTAGATCATCTATTTTAGAGATAGCAAATTGTATTTTATTCGACATTATTTATTTTTATTAAACCAAGGAAATAAGGAATTGAACCCTAAATTGCAGCTTTGGAGACCATTGTTTTACCAGTTAAACTATTTCCTTTCTAGAATTATGTCAGTATTGGGATAAAAGGATTCGAACCTTTAAATATTAATATCAAAAACTAATGCCTTAACCCTTTAGCTACATCCCAATAGACCTAGGTAGAATTGAACTATCGACCTCGCACTTATCAGGTGCACGTTCTAACCGCTGAACTATAGGTCCTGTACATTTAAATTATTGTTATAAAATAGAAATTTTAATGTAAATTTATAGCGTCACTTAAATATAAACATGTTAAAGTTGTCCACACATAAGCCTGTAAAAATGCAATTGCTAGTTCTAAGCCTGTAATCGCTATAATAACACACATTGGAAATAACTGTACTATTAAAAAAATTCCTCCAGCAGCTAACATTTTCCAGGCAAAAGTAGCTAAAATTTTAAGCAAAGTATGACCTGCCATCATATTTGCAAATAATCTAACCGATAAAGCGACAACTCGAAATATATACGAGATTAGTTCTATTGGAACAAGTAATGGAGATAAAGCCAATGGTGCACCTGGTGGTAAAAATAGACTAAAAAAATGAAGGCCATGCTTTTTAAAACCGATTATGTTTAAACCCAAAAAGGTAGACATACCAAGGCTAAATGTAAATATGATATGGCTTGTTACCGTAAAAGTATATGGTATCATACCTAAAATGTTACAAAATAGTATAAAGCAAAATGTCGTAAAAATAAAAGGCAAAAACCGTGAACCTTTTTCACCCAATGCTTCAAAAAGCATTCCTTGAACAAATTCGTAAGCCATTTCTGAAATAATTTGCCAACGATTAGGTACAATTGTACTTTTAAATAATGCTAGAAAAAAAAATTTTGCTATAATAAAAGCACCTACTATGAGAAACAAACTTGCGTTGGTAAATGCTAACTTACTACCAATAAAACTAGACCACAATGGAACGATATCAAACTGTTCTAAAGGAGAAAAAATCATATTTAAATTTAATTAAGCTAAAAGCAGAATCGAACCACTATTGTAAAATTTGCAATTTTATACATTGCCATTATGTTATTTAGCCTTTTTTAAAAGTGCAAAAAAAGGATTTGAACCCCTATAGATATGGATATACTATTATTTTAAATAGCGTGTTTACCTGGTTTCACCACATTTGCAGATTAAACTCGACGTTTTTTTGAAGCTTTGCATCCATTATATGGAATAGTAGTAACATCTTTTAAACCTAAAATATTAATTTTGCCAGATAATAGAAGACCTGTTAAACAAGATTTTCGGCCATTACCAAAGCCTTTTAAATGTACATATAAACTTCGAATACCTTTTTTATAACATTTTAAAGCCACAAGTTTTGATATGCTTATTGATGCTTGAGACGTAGACCTTTTGTGACCTTTTAAACCTACTGTACCACCAGAACTAGATGTTAGAGTAAAACCTGTTGTTGTTGTTATTGAAATGTGTGTGTTATTAAAGGTACAACTAATATGTGCAATTGCAATTGCTAGTAAAGATGCATGTATCATTAGTTTGTAACAAAATCCTAGGTCAAGTAGGATTTGAACCTACAACAAATCCATTATGAGTGGAGTATTCTAACCGTTAAATTATTGACCTTTTAAAATTTTTAATTAAATGCTGCATACCACGATTACTTTTAATCTCAACTAATCTTTTTATTGATAATTTTTTATTTTGCTTTAGCATCGTTTCAATATCTAAATTTGATCGTTCAATTTCTTTTAATAACAAAACAACATATTTCTGAGATAGATCGTTTATTCGACAATCTAAACCAATACTTAACTTTGAACACAATAAATGTGCTTGAAATTTGTTAATACCATAAATAGTTTTAATATCTCTAAATATATAATGATTAATTTTTAGTAATTGTCCAAAAATTTGAACCATAAATAAATTATCATTTTTGTTTACCTGGCTTAAGTTGGACAATTTCGTTTTCATTTAAAATACCTTTATTCTTGTAAGCATTAATACGCTTTAAAAACCTTATTTTAGCTGCTACAAAATTTGTTATTTCTTTTGAAGGGCCTTTTACAATAATTAAACTAGGTTTTAAGAAAATTATAATCACTTCTTTTGGAATTTTTAATAAAATGTTTTTCGAATATCCAATTTTCAATGTTATTTTTTTTTTAGAATCTACCAACCAACCTTTAAATCCTATCCCAGTTATGGTCAATTTCTTATAATAAAATTTAAGAACGCCATTTATCAATAAATTTAACTGTTTTGTTAAAGTTAACATGCTATCATTATAAACTGTGCTATTAATAGATATAACATTTTTATTACCAAAAATAATAGATAAACCTGAAATTTTCAAATTTAAAGTACTCAGAACAAATTGTGTGTATTGGCCTTTAATTATTACAAATCTTTGATAATATAATATACAAATGTTTTTGCTAAAATTTATAGATCGCTGCATATTTTATTTGACACTAAATAACAAAGAACCGCCAATATTAGATAAGAAAGCAATTTCACGTGTTGTCGTACCTGTTAAGTTTGAAACTAAAGTCTGACCAAGTCCATTATAACTGAATAAATCTGGTTTTTTTTCAAAAAAAGTTCTTATTTTTTTTATAAAAAATTCATTAATAACTGGCTTATCATTTTTATACTTTAATAATATAATGAATAATTTTTTTCGAAACATGTTTTTTTTGAAAAATCCTTTAATAAAGGATTTTTCAAAGAAAATATTCAAAATATAATACAAATTTTTAGAGTAACTACAAACTACAAAATTATGACCTGCCTTTTGGGCATTTTTAATACAGTTTAATATTAACGCGTATTTGTTCATTTTTTAATAAAAATTTTTTATTAAACAAAACTATTCGTTTTTCATTCATTTTAAAACTTTCTTTCAAAAAAAACAAAGATCTCCATAGTTTATGCGATCTTGTATCGATAGCCAATCTTAATGGTTGCAAATTTGACAGGAATTTAATGAAAATTATTGATCCATCAGTTAATTGTGAATATTTAATACGATTATGGCTTATCATAATTTATACTTATTGTGTTTACGATATTATATTTGTGAAATTTTAACATATGATAAATAATCATGTTAAAAATGGTAATTCTACTACTCAATTTAATTTGTAAATTTTTTAAAATTAAAATATTATTGAAGATTTGATTTTTTATTAATATTTCGTTTGTATTTAGAAATCTAGTCGAATGATAACATACAATAGGTACTAACTTTTTTTTTTGATCAATCATATTTAATATTGGCTTTATGTCGATATTATTATTGCTAGAATTAATATATATAATTGCAAGTTTACCATTAAGTAATGATAGAAACTTTAATCTACCAAAAAGGATTGAATTTTTTAAAGCTGAAGTCGCTATGATTTTAATATTTTTAATTTTTTTTTTAATCTGTGTAAAAGAATTATTATTTAGTGGTTTTACATAAAAAGTAAAATGACAATCAAATTTTGATAATACATGCTTTATCCATTTTGTTAAAAGCAGGCTTTTCTTTTTTTTATAATCCATATGCAAATTTAAAAATTAATTTGGGCGAGCAGTGAGAATTGAACTCACGACTTTTAAAATCACAATTTAATGCTCTAACCTACTGAACTATGCTTGCCTATATTTATATAAGATATTTTATTAACATTTTTTATCAGTTTTTTTAAAACCTGGATACGTTTTGATTCTATACCTGTATTGTATTTCATAGTGCTATTTTGTTTTTTTTGTAAAAAAACAAAAGAAAAATGATAATTATCCAGTGATAACATAAAAAATGAGTAAACAAACCCAATATCACAATTAAAAGATCTACTTTTAGGTAAAAAGCCAATTATACCTAAGCTACCTATGGCATATCCACTCTTAATTATATTTATAATACGTGCATTAATAGTTTTTTTCTTTTTTTGCATTCGAATTAAAGTTTTAGATAATAATAAACTATGCGGTTGTTTTTTTGATTTTTTAACGAAAAAATTGAAAAAAAAACAACTAAATGATGTATCAAATTGTGAGATTTTCAATATATAAAAATTTTCTTGTGTTTTTGTTTTTTTTAATAACAAAATATCATATTTGAAACCAAAAGTTAACTTATAATCTAGTTTATTTAAAAAGCCCTCAAAATATCGTTCTTTGCTTAAATCATAGCAACCAAGCCAATTTTTAAGTAATATTGTTTGGCGCAAATGTATTTTTTTCATAAATCTTTAATTTTATCGGAATGACAGGATTTGAACCTGTGAAAATCTATACCCAAAACAGATACGATAAACCAAACTACGCGACATTCCGTAAATACATCACAACTTGTAGATATATTTTAAATACACAATCTCTATTTAATAAAGTTAAATTTTAAAAATTTTTTACAAAATCAGACATATATTTATGAAGACTTGCTTCAAATGCTGGTGTCAATAATTTTTCAACACGTATAGTATCTAATATATCACTACGATCTTGTTCTAAAGATACAAGTAAAGACTTTTCAAAATCAGCTATTCTGTGCGTGTTAATTTTGTCAAGGTAACCTTTGACGCCTGCAAAAAGTACACATACCTGTTGTTCAATTGTTAATGGTGCAAACTGTCCTTGTTTTAATAATTCTGTTAATTTTTCACCACGGTTTAACAAATGCTGTGTACTAACGTCTAAGTCAGACCCAAACTGAGCAAAAGCTGCAACTTCACGATATTGAGCCAACTCAAGCTTTAAAGTACCAGCTACTTGTTTAATTGCCTTAATTTGTGCAGCAGAACCAACTCTAGATACAGAAAGACCAACATTTAAAGCGGGTCTTATACCTTTGTAAAAAATTTCTGTTTCTAAGAAAATTTGACCATCTGTTATGGATATCACATTTGTTGGTATATAAGCAGATACATCACCTGCTTGAGTTTCAATTACTGGTAAAGCTGTTAAAGATCCTAGGCCTGCAACTGTTCCCATTTTGGCAGCTCTTTCTAATAAACGTGAATGTAAATAAAAGACATCGCCTGGATAGGCTTCTCTTCCTGGTGGACGACGAAGAAGCAATGACATTTGTCGATAAGCAACAGCTTGCTTGCTTAAATCATCATAAATTACTAAAGCATGCATTCCATTATCACGAAAATATTCACCCATAGTACATCCTGTATATGGTGCTAAAAATTGTAAAGGAGCTGCATCTGAAGCTGTTGCTGCAACGATAACAGAATACTTTAAAGCACCAGCAGATTCCAAAACCTTGCTTACTTGTGCAACTGTAGATCGTTTTTGCCCTAATGCTACATAAATGCAATATAATTTGTTACTGTCGTCATCACTTTCGTGTATTGATTTTTGATTAATGATTGTATCTATTGCAATAGCTGTTTTTCCTGTCTGACGATCACCAATAATCAATTCACGCTGGCCTCTACCAATAGGCACTAATGCGTCTACTACTTTTAGTCCAGTTTGCATTGGTTCATGCACAGATTTTCTTGGAATAATGCCTGGTGCTTTAACTTCCACACGTGATCTTAATTTTGCATTTAAAGGTCCTTTACCATCTATAGGTACACCCAAACCGTCAACAACTCTACTCAATAATTCTTTGCCTACTGGTGTATCTACTATAAAATGAGTACGCTCAACAACATGGCCTTCCTGTATCAAACGGTCGTTACCAAAAATTACAACACCAACATTGTCGTCTTCTAAGTTTAAAACCATACCTTTAATGCCAGACTTTGAAAATTCACACATTTCACCTGCCTGGATACCCCGCAAACCATAAACTCTAGCAATACCATCACCTATCGTCAAAACAGTGCCTATTTCATCAATGTCTAACCCTGAATAATAATTTGTTAAACGATCTTCGATTATATTTGTTAATTCAGTCGCTGAAAATGCCATAAAAAAATAACGTAAAAATGTCTTATAGTATACAAATTATCTGGTCACGTCTACTTAAAAGAAGATTTGAACTTCTGACACAAAAATTTTCAATCTTTTGCTCTGCCACTGAGCTATTCAAGTTTTATTTAGTAGCGTTTAAGTTTTTAAAATTTAAACGCTTAAAATTGATAAATATATTCACTATGTGTTATAGACATAATAAAAGTACAGCATTATGCAAACTTATTATAAGAGAACTTGGCCAAAAAAAAAATGTGCTCAAAAAGATTGTTATTATACCAAGTATAATAGATTTTTCTCTATCCATTTTATAAGTTAAAGAACTATTAGGCATTTCAAAGCACATAATCTTTATAAGTCTAATATAGTAAAAACAAGCAATTACGTTAGTTAAAATACCGAATATTGCTAAAAAGAACATACCAGAATTTATAGCAGAAACAAAAATAAACATTTTACTGAAAAAACCAACTAATGGTGGTACACCAGACATAGAAAATAGTAGCACTGAAAAAGATATAGCTAGTAGTTTATTTGAATTTGCTATGCCTGATAAATCATTTAAAAATTTGATCTTGTTATCGTTTTTAGAATTTATCAATGAAAGTAAAATTATAAATATACTAAGAGTCATTAGCATGTAAACACTAACATAAAAAAATGTTGCGCTTATACCCTGAACAGAACCACAACTTAATCCTACAAGCATATAGCCTACGTGCCCAATAGCACTATAAGCTAATAATCTCTTTATCTTAATTTGATAAATTGCACCTAATGTTCCTACCAGCATTGAACCTATAGATGATATAACGATTATATGCTGCCATGGTAAAAAAAAAACATAAGAAACATAACATAACAAACGTACAAATAAAGCTAGTATACTAATTTTTGGTACAAATGCAAAAAAAGCAGTAATTGACGTTGGTGAACCTTCATAGACATCTGGTGCCCAAATGTGAAACGGAACTGCTGATAATTTGAACAATAGGCCAACTAAAATAAATATGATACCTGCTACTATAGCATTTTCGCAGTAAAAAAAAGTGATTGAAGGTTCTAAAAATACAGAAACAGAAAATATTTGAAACAATTGCTGAAAATTAGTCGTGCCCGTAAACCCATATATCAAAGAACAACCAAAAAGAATTAATCCAGATGAAAATGCTCCTAATATAAAATATTTTAAACCAGCTTCCGTTGAAAATTCTGATGTTCGTTTTAAAGATGCCATGACATATAAACAAAAACTTTGAAATTCTATAGCTAGATACAGAATTATAAGATCATATGAAGAAACTAATATAATCATTCCTGTACAAGATAAAATTACTAGTATTAAATATTCAATAAAATTTTGATTTTCTGCTCGATTATAGTTTATTGAAGATACTAAAATACAAATAGTTGCTAATAAAATAATACTCTTTATAATAATGCCAAAAGAATCAATAATAAGCAAGTTGTTAAAAATTATACAACCAGTTAAAGGATTAGATAAAGTGAGACTCAAAGCAAAAACTAAAGCTAAAATGCTTAGCCATGTTATATTTTTTAACAAAATTGGATACTGATAGCTAGCGGAAGTTGAATAAACAACTGAATAGACAACTAAAATGTTAATAACAGACAATAAATAGATCTCTGTAATACCAGCAATCCATTCGATATCAAATATAAATTCCATAACTGTTTTCTAAAATATTACTAATGCTCACATGCATAATGTCTAAAAAAATTTCTGGATAAATACCCATCCATAAACTACAAAAAGCTAACGGCGATAATAAAGCAATTTCTCTTTTATTTATGTCTGAATACTGAATTATATATTTGGTAATTAACTGACCAAATAAGACGCGATTACACAACCACAATGAATATGCAGCACTTAAAATCATGCCTAAAGAAGCTAAAACTGCAGTAGTATTATTGATCTCGAACGCGCCAATAAGCGTTAAAAATTCTCCAGAAAAACTACTCGTACTGGGAAATCCTAAATTTGCAATCGAAAAATATAAAAAAAAACATGCATATACTGGCATTGCTTGTGCAATGCCTACATAATACTTTATCAAACGTGTATGATGTCTATCATATAAAATGCCAACACACAAAAACGAAGCACTTGAAATAAATCCATGACTTAACATTATAAGAAGACTACCTTCAATCCCATTCACATTACCACTAAAAATACCAATCGTAACAAATCCCATATGAGCTACAGAAGAATATGCAATAACTTTTTTTAAATCAATCTGTCTTAAAGTAGTACAAGACGTATAAATTATGGCAACTACACTTAATAGAAAAACAAATGGACTAAAATAGATAGAGGCCACAGGTAAAAGTGGTAATGAAAATCGTAAAAAACCATACGTACCCATTTTTAACAATATGCCTGCTAAGACAACAGAACCTCCAGTTGGTGCTTCAACATGTGCTTCTGGTAACCAAATATGAAATGGTATCATTGGTACTTTTACAGCAAATGATGCAAAAAATGCTAACCATAAAATGAGTTGTTTTTTCTCTGAAAAATTAGCATTTAATAAAAGTTGAAAATCTGTAGTTCCTGTTTCAAAATAAATTAAAAATATTGCTAAAAGCATTACAACAGAACCAACTAGAGTATATAGAAAAAATTGATAGGCTGCTTTTACTTTTCGAGTTCTTGAACCCCATATGCCTATAATTATAAACATTGGTATTAGTATACTTTCAAAAAAAACATAGAATATAAGTATATCCAAAACAGAAAAAACAAACAATAAAAAAATAAGAATAAGTAAAAATAGCACATAATATTCCTTTTGATACTTGTTTATACTAAACCAGCTAGCTAAAATACAAACACTAATTAACAAAGTACTTAACAGAATAAAAAAAATTGATACTCCATCGACACCAATAAATAGATGTAAATTAGCAGAAGGTAACCATTCAAAGTATTCTATAAATTGAAATTTTGCTGTTGAGCTGTCAAACAAAATAAATAAAAGCAGTGAACAAATAAAAGTAATTATCGAAATACTAAATGCTACTAGTTTTATTAAATTTGTATTTACTTTTAATAGAAGTATTATAATTACAAAAACACCTATAATTGGAATCGAAATAATACATGATAGAATGGCTTTAAACATATTATAATTTGTTAAATGTAAGCTTAAAAGGAATTTATCACTTATAGAAATAAAAATTCATATTTTAATAATTGGGTTATAAAAATTACCAACTAGCTTTTTTAATACCATTTAGTAAACCGTCTAACGCCAAATCTCGTAACTTAATACGCGAAATTTTGAAATACGAACAAATACCATTCGAACGTCCTGTTATTACACAATAATTTTTTATACGTACTAAACTAAATTTTGTTGCAGATTTACGTGAAAATGCAATAACTTTACTTAAAGAATTATTTGTTCTAATCAAAATATTCACTAAAAGTTTTTTTATTTCAGCTTTTTTGAACGAATTACGTAGTTTTTTATTCTGTGTATGATTTTTCATTTTTGTATACTAATAGGTGCTTGAAAGCCATTTGTTATCAAAGCTGTAGATAGCTTATTTTTTTTTAAAGACTCAACTATTAGCATTAAACCTAAATCTTTTAAAAAATAATCATTCTGTCTTGTTAATTGTGGAAAACTACCAATTGTAAAAATATTCATGCCTATGGACAAAATAGGCGTTTTTTCAAAATTACTAGTATTAAAAAATAGTATTTTTGGTAATTTTGGTTGAACTATGAAAATGAATAAATCAATCCAGTAATACATTTCCTTATTTCGTAATGTCGTTTTACCTCCAATAACACTAAATTTGCGTAGGTTCAATGTAGCAACAGATTTTTTTGCACGAATTATTTTCGGCTTTTGGTTAGACAATAATTCTAACAATATAAAATTATGAATAACATTTTTTGAATCATAAGTAGCGTTATTAGTGTTGCAAGTTAAAACTATCTTACTCAATTTATCAATTTGAAATATAGTATTTGTGTTTAGTTTATATGTTAAATCTTTACTAAGTATTGACCTGTACCAAAAATTTATTCTACTTATCATTTTAACGCTCAGAATAAATGATTAGCTAAAGATAATATTTTAACAATACCTTTTTTACGAAACTCAGTGCTTATGGGCCCTAGTAAACGAGTTCCATAATACTCATTTTTAAAATTCAATAATACAACAGAATTCTCTGCAAATTGTAAATAATTTCCATTTTGTCTTGCCAGTTTTTGCTTAGCTCTAATTATAATAGCTTTATGCACTAGTCCAGCCTTTAATTTTGGCTGTATTCTTACTTTTTTTATTATAACTAAAATAAAAGAACCAATCTTTAATTTATGCTTGGGTTTATATCGCCTTATACATTCTACAACAATAGCGCCTGAATTATCCGCTAATTTTAAAAAAGTCTTGTTTTGTATCATACTTAGAGTTTTTGCTTTATTAATATGAATTTTGTTCTTACTGATAATTTGCTACTGCAAAGTTTGGAAAGTTGTTTGCAAATATACTCTGATATTCCTTGAAATTCAAATATCATTTGACCTATCTTTATAGGATAACACCAATAAGCAACATTCCCTTTGCCTTTACCCATGCGTACTTCAGAAGGCTTTTCTGTTATGGACACATTAGGGAAAACACACAATAGAATTTTTCCCAATCGATTTGTTTTTTTTTGCATAGTTTTTTGTACAGAATCTAACTGTTGTGAAGTTATGCGTGAACAAGATACGCTTTTTAATCCAAAATTACCTCTATTTAACTTAGAAATGCGTTTATGTTTTATATTTGAATCAAGACGATGCATTTTTTGATACGTTGTTTTTTTTGGTGATAACATAATAATTCTATACGTTGATAAAAACTTTAACGGATTGTAACCCTTTTGTTGTATTTGCTATTGAATAACCATAAGTTACGTTTTTATCTATACTTTGAAAAGGAATAGAACCATATGATATAGAATCATTTCTAGCTATGTCAACACCATTTAAGCGCCCAGAACAAGAGACAAAAATACCATAAGAAAGTTCTTTAGTAGCTATAATTATGGTTTTTATTAAACGACTACGAAATTTAATTCTGTTTTCAATTAAAGAAGCTATTTTTTTGGATACAAAATTCACGTCTATTTTTAGTGATAAAAAACTCATTTTATAAAAACTAATATAAATATTATGTTTATTAGAAAATAAATTTCCAATATTATATATTACTTTACTTGTTAGTTCACTTAAATTAGCTTTTTTCCATTGAACCCATTTGTTAATCCATAAGGAAGTATACTGATTATATTTTAATCGAAAATCAAAAGAATAATATATTTTAACTATAATGCCATTAGATACACGACAAACACGCATTTTTGTTATATCAAATATCTTTATATCTTGATTATAATTTTTGTATAATTTTAAAGAACGAAGCAATCTATAAAGTAATAAATCTTCGTTTAAAATCTTTGAGTACTCAATTGATGACAAATACCATACAGAATTCCAATCTTTTAGAAAAGAAACATTCAGCCCATTTAGATTCGTTTTTTGAGTCATTATATGTTCACTTTTTAAATAAATTTTTTAGTCGCAACAAATTCCCCAAACTTATGACCTATCATATTTTTACTTATACAAAGTAAAAAAGCAATTTTACCGTTTGGTACTGCAAAATTGAGCCCCAAAAAAGAAGGAAATATTATTGAATGCCTAGACCATACTTTAATAATCGTACTTATGAACCTTTTATTTTTAAATTTTAATATTAAGTCTACTTGAGTTAATATATAGTGATCAATAAAAGGCCCTTTCCAAATAGCTCTCATAAGTATTATTTAATTTCGATATTGAATAAAAATTTTATTCGTTTCAGCAATCTTATGGAAATCAGTACAATTTTTTAGACTTTTTCCAGTAAACGCTATAACATCTAAAAATTCTAATGATAACTTTTTAATAAGCGTTTTTTCTTTACGCATTTTTGAATTTATTACTAGAAGTTTGATTGCTAAAATTTTTTGTCTCTTCGGATAGATAGCAACTGGTACTTTACGAATAACGCCTTTAATTTTTAAATTTTTAACTTCACAAAAAGGTTCTACATTTTTTATACTTCTTAAAATAATCATAAAAGGATCACTCATCGTTGCTTTTTTTATGATAAAAAAAAATTCATTTATCAAAGCAAAATTTTTAAGTTTATTACCATCTGTTAACAGTAATCTTAGCCAATATAAAATAAGATAATGTATTTGTTGTTTATTAAATAATTTTTTTTTAATCATTTTGACAATTTAACACCATATTTAGACCTACTTTGTTTTCTATTTTTAACACCATGTAAATCATATTTGCCTCGAATCAGATGATAACGTACACCAGGTAAATCTTTAACTCTACCACCTCGAATTAGCACTACAGAATGCTCTTGTAAATTATGACCTTCACCTGGAATGTAAACTGTTAATTCTTTCGTAGTATTTAGTTTAACTTTTGCTATCTTGCGTATGGCAGAATTTGGCTTTTTAGGTGTTCTTGTAAATACTTTGAGACAAATGCCTTTCTTTTGAGGATTTTTTTTTAAACCTGGTGTCTTTGATCTTTTTTGCTTAAAATTTCGTGCATTTTTTATTAGTTGCTTGCTAGTTGGCATTTTTCATTAATTTTTAATACTACGCTAAGATTTTTAAACTAATAACTTATCTGTCTATTTCACCAAAAACTATATCTAGTGTGCCTATAATTGCAACCACATCAGCCAATAAATGACCACGTGCCATAAAGTCGAGAGACTGTAAGTGAACGAATCCAGGCGCTTTTATTTTACATCTATAGGGCTTATTTGAACCATCAGATATAATAAATACACCAAATTCGCCTTTTGGATGTTCTACAGCAGCATAAACTTCACCTAATGGCACAAGATAACCTTCGCTAGATAGTTTAAAATGGTGTATAAGGGATTCCATTGATGTTTTCATTTCTGATCTAGATGGTATAGATATTTTTCGATGATCTGTTCTAACATTGCCTATAGGCATTTTATTTATACATTGTAAAATTATCTTTAAACTTTCTCGCATCTCTTCGATTCTAATGCAATAACGATCATAAGAGTCACCTTTTTTACCTAATGGTATGTTAAAATTTAATTTATCATACACTTCATACGGTTGTGTTTTTCTTAAATCCCAGGCATAACCTGTGCTTCGTAATAAAGGTCCAGTTAAACCCCAGCTTAATGCATGTTCAACTGTGATAACGCCAATACCTACCAAACGTTGCTTCCAAATTCGATTTTCAGTTAAAAGCTCTTCTAATTCATCTATACGTGAACTAAACTGTTCTGCAAAAAAATATATATCCTCGCATAAACCTAATGGCATGTCTTGTGAAACTCCACCAGGTCTAATATAAGCAGCATGGAATCTAGCACCAGAAACTCTTTCATAAAACTCCATCAATTTTTCACGCTCTTCGAAGCCCCAAAGTATAGGTGTTAAAGCTCCAACGTCCATACCATGACAACATATTGCTAACAAGTGATTCAAAATACGCGTTATTTCTGAGAATAAAACACGTATATATTGAGCTCTAGCTGGGACTATACAACCTATCAATTTTTCAACCGCTAAAGAATAAGCATGTTCATTTATCATCATAGATACATAATCAAGCCTGTCAAAATATGGCAAAGCCTGTAAGTAAGTTTTGTTTTCTATTAACTTTTCAGTGCCTCGATGCAACAAGCCAATATGTGGATCAGAACGTTCTATAACTTCACCGTTTAGTTCTAAAACTAAACGTAAAACGCCATGTGCGGCTGGGTGCTGAGGTCCAAAATTAACAGTAAAAAATTTGAGATGTCTTGAATCTTGACTTATTAAGTTCATTTATTTGTTAATTATTTTGAAGAGTATAGGAATTGAACCTATTCTGCTATTTTAAGCAGGCTTAAGTTTAGCAAACTTACCTCTTACCATCCGAGCCACTCTTCTTTTCAAAAATAATATTATAATTTTTTAGTATAAGTTGGTACAAAACCACGATTTCAATGCAGATGCATAGAGGTATTGCAATTATACTTTGTGAAACTAAATCTGGTGGTGAAAGTACACATCCAATAATAAAACATAACAAAATGTTAAATCTTCGATTTTTGTATACAAAAATTATTAGAACAAAATCAAAACTTAATAAAAAACTAAAAATTATAGGTAAAATAAAAATTACTAATATCCCTATTAAAAATGTTATATTCAATGTTACATAGTCTAATATTTTCGGCTGTAAGTATAACTGAAATGAAGAATACGTGCTCGTTTGCTCAAAGCTCAAAAAGAACCTAATAGCTGTAGGAAAAAACACATAATATGTTATTATGAAAGAGACAAATAATAAGAATGATATAAATTTACATAGCAAAAACAAAGAATCTTTTTCTTTTTTAAATAAGCCATCTTTGTAAAAATCAAAAGAATGATATATAATTAATGGTAATATAACACATATACTGCAAAACATGGATATAGATAAAACGCTTATAAAACCTTCAAATAAATTAGTAAATATAAAAGTTTTTTTAAAATTTTGAATCAGAAATGGCTTCGTAAAAAAATACAGAATAAGATCTCCATTTTTATAAAAAGAAATTATAGACAATGCAAAAGCATAAATAACATAATAAATTCTCAATTTTAAGCTATACCAATGCGTATAAATATTCAACATTTAAATAAAATTTGTTACCCATAAGAATTTTGCGCGAGTAGGATTTGAACCTACGTTCTTCAGGTTATGAGCCTGACAAGTTACCAGCTACTCTATCACGCAATTTTTATATTACGAATAAGTGGACTTGAACCACTATAAAATATTTATCAAAGCCTAAATTTGACATGTCTACCAATTCCATCATATTCGTTAATTTTTACATAAGAGAAGTAGGATTTGAACCTACGAAAAAAAATTAATAAGTTTACAGCCTATCGCTTTTGACCACTCAGCCATTCTCTTAACATATAATCTAAGGGTAAAATGAGATTTGAACTCATGCTATTTTTACAAATAGTTCAGTTTTCAAAACTGACACCTTAAACCACTCGGTCATTTACCCTAAAATAAAAAAATACTTGATATGATTTGTAGTTATTACGTTTAGCAGGATTTGAACCTGCAACTAGCGAGTTCGAAGCTCGATACTCTATCCATTGAGTTACAAACGTACTTGCATAAAATTTACTATAGCCTTCTTTCAGACTCGAACTGAAATTTATTGCTTACAAGGCAATTGCTTTAACCATTTTAACTAAGAAGGCGTATTGTAAATCCTGCTATAATTTATTTTATAAGTAATTTTATGCTCTTAATAATGATTATAATAGTATATTGTATTAATTTTTTTTAACCAAATAATATTAAAAACGCCATCATAAGCGCGAATAACCCTATAGCTTCAGTCAGAGCGAACCCAAGTATTGTAAATCCAAATAATTGTTGTCTTAATGATGGATTACGAGCAAAAGAATTTACTAATGCAGCAAAAACAATACCAATACCAGCCCCTACACCAGCTAAGCCAATAGTTGCTAATCCAGCACCAATTTGTTTTGCACTTTGCAATATTGTTTGGTTCATTAAATTTTATTTTACATTTATTGAAACAAAAATTAAACAATTACTCATTTATTTATTTATAAAAACGTGAAATAAGTATATATTTAGTGTTTATTGGAAAAAAAACACTTTTAAAATCTGGGTCCCACAAAAATATGATGTCCAATAACTTATAGTTTACTTCTAAATAAGACAACGTAGACCTATTACACAAATAACTTATTACATTCATGTATATAACTTTTTTTAATAATATAAACGTATTATATTTATGCATACATACAAGACTATTATTTTTTACTTTTGTGCTCGCTGCTAAATTTATGCTTTTATAATCTACTATTATGTGACCATGATTTATGAATTGGCGAGCTTGATGCAAGGATGAAACAAAACCAACTCTATATAGTATAATGTCAAGCCTACTTTCTGCAAAACTTACAAAATTATCTAATATTTTTGCTTTTGCTTTAACAAAAGCTTTGAAAGACTTACTAAAAATTGATTCTGACATGTTTGTGTAGAATATTTTGAGACATTGCTTTGATTTTATTAATCTATTGTAAAATGAAAGACGTCCATTTTTTTGCGACGCTACTTTTATCGATCTAATATTGTTTTTTATCGCGCCAAAAACATTTTTATAATTTAATGGAATTTTTTTACAATCGCTATATTTTGAATATTTGCGTTTCGACATATTTTATACTTACTATTGGATTTGAACCAATACTTCATAAATGAAAAAAGATTTTAAGTCTTTCGTGTCTACCATTCCGCCAAGTAAGTTTGCGGAATTTTAATCAGCGGGTAATGAGATTTGAACTCATATAGCTTACTTGGAAGGCAAGTAATTTGCCATTAATTTATACCCGCGTTACATCGAGTAGGAATCGAACCTACCATTATTTGCTTAGAAGGCAAAAGCTTTATCCATATAAACTATCGACGTATTCTTATCTCTCTAAACAGGACTCGAACCTGTAATCTTTTAGTTAACAGCTAAACGCTTTAACCATTAAGCGATTAGAGAATTGAGTGTAATAGGAATCGAACCTACGACATCCTAGTTAAAAGCCAGATGCTCTAACCACTGAGCTACACACCCAAAAATACACAAACGAGAACAATGGGAATTGAACCCACTATCTTTAGCGTGACAGGCTAAGGCTTTAACCACAATAAGCTATATTCTCTTAGAGATGTTTATATTTTGCTATTGAAATTAGAATTAGCTGAATGGTATTTTTTCTGATAATTGTTTTGAACATCTAACCATTGTAGGTGATGCTTCACTTATAGAGTCTGTCATATAAAAATTATCAATATCTCCTGAAATTAAGAATTTATTTTTAAGTTTTATCGTATAAATTATCTTATAAGAAGCTTTATTAAATAGACACTGTTGTATTATTTTGGGTGCTTTTTTATGAAAAATAGAAAAGATTTCTAGGTAATAATCTAATTTTAAACTACTACACTTAAGGTTAGGCAAACTTAGAACTGCTTCTAAAATTTTCTTATCTTGTCTACTTTCATTAGGAGGCAAAAGTGCAATCTGAGTGGATTGTCTTTTGCCCTCTAAGTTTATAAAAATCGCAGTTTTTTCCGTGAATGCTGAACCTGGTAAAATTAGATCAGCATTCATTGCATTAGTATTACCATGATGGCCTTGATAAATAGTAAACGATTTATTTGAAGAACATTCTAACTTAGCATCTCCTACAGAATAAATTAAACTCGTGTTTACTGCTAATAACAACGAATTTTTTGTTTTTGACAATCCTAATTCATTATTATTCGTTTCTGAAGCTTTTGCGCTAAAATAATTTAACATTATTAAGCTAACATGTTTAAATATTGTATTCATTAACTGATGTACTTCAATTTCTCCTATATTTTCAAAAAATGAATTACCAAAAATGATCATGGGATTATTTGATTTACGTAAAGCTTTAGAGATTGAATTTTTGCCTTCTGCAACTGTTAAAATATCATACGATGTCATACCTATTTGCGGGCTAGGAAAACTTAAGTTTACTGAAGATCCTAATAAATTTACTATAAGCTTTCCTGTAAGAAATCGTTTACGCAAATGAAGATTGGCAATAGCACCATCTTTTCGTGGATTTATACCAACTAATAAACAACTATCTACTTTGTTAAAATTTAGTATTTTCGAATTGAGTGTATAATAAATAGAAAAATCTAACTTACTTAATGGTAAAAGACTACAAAAATCATTTTTTCCATACGTAGACGTGATAAGTTTAATTATAACGGCTGATTCAAGGTCACATTGCGTGCCCAATAAGCCAACAATATGCTTGCGATTAATTATACAAGAAACCACTTCAAACGAGGATAACCATCCAATTTTTTTAAAAATAAAATTTTTTTTTATTAAAGGAGTACTTAATCTTTGACGTTTTAACCCATCAAACGCAAATCGAGCTTTATCTGAAATCCATTCTTCATTTATACATTCATTTATAATAGGCAAAACTCTTCCAATTTCATAACCACGTAAATCGATTCTAATATTACTACCTATTGCATCACCAACATCTATTGATTGAACGCTTCGTAATTCCCAGGGTCGAGCTGAAAACATAAATGGTTTTGAAGTAAGAGCACCAACAGGACAAATATCAATAACGTTACCAGAAAATTCTGAACTAAATAGCTTTTCGATATACAAACCAACTTCAATAGTTTGACCTCTACTAGATGTGCCTAAACTTGGAACACCAGCAATCTCATTAGCAAAACGAATGCACCTAGTACAATGTATACAACGTGTCATTATCATTTTTACTAGTGGACCACAGTTTTTATCATCAACAGCTCGTTTATATTCACGAAAACGACCACGATCGCTGCCATAAGTCATTACTTGATCTTGCAAATCACATTCGCCACCCTGGTCACAAATAGGGCAGTCTAAAGGATGGTTTATTAGTAGAAATTCGAGTACACCTTCACGTGCTTTTTTTACAGAACAACTATTAGTTAATATGTGCATACCTTCAACTAAAGGCATAGCACAAGATGCTGCTAATTTTGGCGCTTTTTCAATTTCAACTAAACACATCCTACAATTTCCAGCAACTGAAAGACGTTCATGGTAACAAAATCTTGGTATATCAAATTTAAATAATTCACAAGCTTGCAAAATAGATAATTTTGAGTCGACAATTATAGAAGTATTATTTATTTTGATTCTAAAATTCATAATTTACTAATTATATTTAGAAAAGTTTAATATTAAGCATACGATTTTAGTTATAAGTCTAATCTATAAGACAAAAGAATAGACTCTATAACACCTATAAATGGTATTATTGCTAAAAAGTATAGAAAATAAAAGCAAGTAGCCGTTTGACCTATTTCTAAATAAGGCGATTCTGGTGAACAACCACCTATCCAACCTAAAATAAGCCAGTCTAAAATAAACAACCAAAATAACGTTCTATGAATAGGTCTAAAAGAAGAACTACGTATTTCTGATGTTCCCAAATAAGGTAATACTAGTAATACAATTAACGCAGATAACATAGCGATAACACCTCCTAATTTATGTGGTATTGAACGTAATACAGCATAAAGTGGTAAAAAATACCATTCGGGTACAATATGAGCTGGTGTTACCATTGCATTAGCTTCAATATAATTGTCAGTATGACCTAAATAATTAGGTGCAAAATAAACAAATAAAAGGTAAAAAGCGCCAACAACGATTAAACTAAATAAGTCTTTAAAAAAAAAATAAGGGTAAAATGGTATCTTGTCTACAACTCCATTAATGCCTAATGGGTTATTTGATCCATTCTGGTGTAATACAGCAATATGGACAATAACACACGCAGCAATTAAAAATGGAATCAAATAATGGAAACTAAAAAATCTATTCAAAGTAGCATTGTCAACAGAAAAACCACCCCAAAGCCACGAAACTATAGGTTCACCTAAAACAGGAATAGCAGAAAATAGATTTGTAATTACTGTAGCAGCCCAGAAACTCATTTGACCCCAAGGTAGAACATACCCAGTAAAAGCGGCCGCCATCATTAAAAGTAAAATGACAACACCTAAAGACCAAACAAAACCACGAGGTTTTTGATAAGAACCATAGTAAAGACCTCGACCAATATGTACGTAAACGACTAGAAAAAAAAAACTAGCTCCATTTGCATGGAAATATCTAATAAGCCAACCATTATTAACATCTCGCATAATATGCTCAACAGAGATAAAGGCAAGATCTATATGTGGTGTATAATGCATTGCTAAAAATATTCCAGTCAGTATTTGAACTACTAAAAAAGCACCTGCCATAAAACCAAAATTCCATAAATAATTAATGTTAATTGGTGTTGGATATTCTATAAGATGATCGTTCAAAATGTTGATTAATGGCCTATCCAAAATACGTAAGCTCGTTGAATGCATAATATAATTTATATTATTAATATTAAAACTGATATATTAATACACGTTGTTAAGTTAATTGTGCATTAGTCGTTGTATCTTTAATTGTAGGTAATTCATCAAAAGTGTGAAACCCAGGAGGTGATCCTACAATCCATTCTAATGTTGATTCAAATGTGACTTGATTTTTTTCGAACGTCCATGGATTTATAGGACATTTATCCATTGTAGTCAATGTTTCATATATCATTACAAAAAATATAAATATAGCAAAAACTGAAACGTAGCTACCTAAAGATGATATATAATTCCATTCACTATAAGCGTCAGGATAATCTGGTACGCGTCGAGGCATTCCTGAAAATCCTAAAAAATGTTGAGGGAAAAAAGTCAAGTTAACACCAACGAAAGTACACCAAAAATGCAATATACCTAAATTTTCAGGATATTGGAAACCACTCATTTTACCAACCCAATAGTAGAAGGCTGCAAACACTGCAAATACAGCACCCATACTTAAAACATAATGAAAATGGGCTACAACAAAATATGTATCATGCATTGCAATGTCAATCCCACCATTTGCTAATATGATACCAGTTAAACCACCTACAGTAAAAAGAAAAATAAAGCCAATAGCCCAAAGCATTGGTGCTCGTAAATGAATAGAGCCGCCCCACATTGTGGCAATCCATGAAAAAATTTTAATTCCTGTAGGTACTGCAATTATCAGAGTTGCTGCTGTAAAATAAGCTCTAGTATCTACGTCCATGCCAACAGTAAACATATGATGGGCCCAAACAATAAAGCCTAAAAGACCTATACTTAACATTGCATAGATCATACCAATACTACCAAAAATTGGCTTTCGAGAAAAAGTAGACACAATTTGAGAAATGATACCAAAACCTGGTAATATAAGAATATAAACTTCTGGATGACCAAAAAACCAAAATAAATGCTGATATAAAACTGGGTCACCACCACCTGCTGCATCAAAAAAAGTAGTATTAAAATTTCGATCACAAAGCAGCATTGTAATAGCGCCTGCAAATACTGGTAAAGATAAAAGTAGTAAAAAAGCAGTGATTAAAACAGCCCAGACAAATAAAGGAAGTCGATGCATATTCATTCCAGGAGCTCTCATATTGAAAATAGTGGTTATAAAATTCACAGCACCTAGAATGCTCGAAGCACCTGCTATATGTAAGCTAAAAATGGCTAAATCGACAGCACCACTTGGATGGCCTTCAATACCACTTAAAGGTGGATAGACCGTCCAGCCTGTACCAGCACCTACTTCAACTAATGTTGAGCTTAATAGAAGTAAAAACGCTGGAGGTAATAGCCAGAAACTCACATTATTCATTCTAGGGAAACTCATATCTGGAGCTCCAAGCATAATAGGTACTATAAAATTACCATAACCTCCTATTAAAGCAGGCATAACCATAAAAAATATCATTATAAAAGCGTGACCAGTGACTATTACATTATACAATTGGTAGTTGCCACCCAATATTTGAAAACCTGGGCCTGAAAGCTCCATTCTAATTAATATGGACAAAGCAGTTCCAACCACTCCTGAAAAAGCAGCAAATAAAAGATACAAAGTACCTATATCTTTATGATTAGTGGAATAAAGCCATCTATTTATGAAAAAACCCATAAAATTTAGTAATCTGTGGCATAAAATTTGTTTTCATTTTATGTAAAAAATTTCTACAGCATAACAAAGAACGTCCTTTTTATAACTATACAATTTAAGTTAAACGCGCCATTTTCATATCTACATAGCATAGAAATAGCCCTTTAACGAAATTATAGCTTATAGACTTTAAAACACCATATTGAGTTTTTATAGAGTCGTCAGATGCAATGACAGAAAATGATAATAGATTTGAGCTTGTGTTAGTATCGTTTATGGAAAGAACAGGTACATTTAACCTACGAGCTTCTTTCAAAATAAATAGACATTTTTTTGTACTTGGTACAAAAATAACCGTTGGTAGTATACAAATAAGGCTATTTGTAAAAAAACCACCAACGAAACTGTTTAACAACATTGGTTGATAAGTAGTATAACCGGCTATTTTTGTTGTTTCATTACACTCTTTGAGCGTACTTATGAATAAAAAAGTTAATCCTAGTCGAGCTAAATTTTTGCTAATTAAACAAGCTATTTGTAAAGACTCTAAATTTTTTTCATAATTGAACAAGCAAATAGTATTTCTAACACCCATAAGCTGTGTGTTTACTGTTGAATTTATAGAGCTTAAATTATGACCTACGTGGGAATTATGAAAAAAGGTGTTTTTTATTTTTGATATAAGTTGTAATGATTTATTTGGATTACAACAAATTGTAAAATCTTTATACGTTGTTAAACGAACTCCAAAAAAAGACTGTCTATAATAGCTTATTGGTTGTAAATAAACAAATAATGATGATCTTTTTGAATGAGTCTTATTTTTCATAGTAACTACATTATAAAATTTATTCCCACTCTAAAGCGCCCTTTTTCCATTCATAGACAAAGCCTACTGTTAAGATAGCTAAAAATAACATCATGGACCAAAAAGCAAATAAAGGTAGACAGCTAATTACAATGGACCAAGGAAAAAAAAAGCTAATTTCTAAGTCAAATATAATAAATAATATGGCTACTAGATAAAATCTAACGTCAAAAGTATTTCGTGCGTCATCAAAAGGATCAAATCCACATTCATAAGCAGACAATTTCTCGACATCACCCTTTTGTGTTGCAACAATATAAGACAGCCCAAAAAAAACTAACGATAAAATAGCACTTATTAAAAAATATACAAATAAACAAATATATGACGAAAAATATAAAGCCATATAATAAAAATTGTATGCTTCGTATATAACCAAAAAATATACAACCTCTAAAATAAAACCATAACACAATACATTAAATACCACCCCACCAATAAACAGAAATAAATAAGAATAACCACACAACATCGACAAAATGCCAATACCAGGCAGCAGCCTCAAAACCAAAATGATGTTGTCTAGTAAAATGATGATTCATTGCTCTAAACAAACAAACAAACAAAAAAGTTGATCCAATCAATACATGAAACCCGTGAAAACCTGTTGCTAGAAAAAAAATAGAACCATAAATACCATCTGAAATTGTAAATTTCGCTTCATAATACTCTACAGCCTGTAAAAAACTGAATATAGATCCTAAAAGTATAGTTAAACCTAAACTAAATAATAAATTATTTCTATCCCCACAAATAATTGCGTGATGAGCCCATGTACAAGTTGCTCCAGACAACAAAAGAATAACCGTATTTAACAATGGTATTTCCCAAGCGTCTAACACGTCAATTCCAGGAGGTGGCCAGACGCCCCCAATTTCTTGAGTAGGCGATAGGCTTGCTGCAAAAAATGCCCAAAAAAAAGCAAAAAAAAACATAACCTCTGAAATAATAAATAGCACCATACCATAACGAAGGCTTGTTTGAACTGGCTTTGTGTGATGGCCTTGAAAAGTACCTTCTCTAATTATGTCACGCCACCAAACAAAAAAAGTAACAACCAATAAGATTATTCCAAATAACAAAGCATAGAAGCCATTCTCAAAACAATGCATATACATAACGAAACCTGTTGTAAGAGATAAACCAGAAATGCCCGCTAAAAAAGGCCAAGGACTTGAATCTACCAAATGGAATGGATGTCTTTGAATTAAATTGGAAGAGCTCATATTCAAATTTTAACTTACTTTTAAAGTTTACAAATTAAAAATATATTTGTTTATTTTATTATCGCGTTTTTAATTGCTTTAATACTGTTAGCTATAACTTTTATTATACTCGAAAAATTACCAAAAAATAACACTAATATGAACGCAATAGCAAAAACTTGTCCTATACTTATACTCATTTTATAAACTAATATTGTTTATTTGTTAAACTTTGAATTGCACTTAATTTAGACATTAACCAGTAATTACTACCTAATTGTGATGCAACCCAATTAATATATTTGTCAATTGGAACACTTTCTACTACAATAGGCATAAAACCATGGTTAACACCACAAATTTCACTACATTGGCCATAAAACGTACTTTCTCTTGTAATAAAAGATGAAGCTTGATTTAGTCTGCCTGGACAAGCATCCATTTTAATGCCTAATGAAGGAACAGCCCAACTATGAAGGACATCTGAACCTGTAACTAATATTCTTAAGTGCGTGTTAGATGGTAAAATAACTCGATTATCAACTTCTAATAAGCGAAGTTGACCTACTACAAGATCATCTTCAGAAATCATATAACTATCGAATACAACAGCGTTACCATCTTTTCCTGCATAATCTGAATATTCATATGCCCAATACCATTGATGACCAATAACTTTTAAAGTAACTGCTGGATCTATTACCTCGTCCATTGAATAAAGTAAAGCAAAAGAAGGTACTGCTATAACCATTAATATTACACTTGGTACTACAGTCCAAATAACTTCAATTGTTGTACCATGCGTAAATGTTGCAGGGTTTGGATTTTTTTTAAAACTAAATATATAGGTTGTTTTTAATAAAACCCAACCTACAGAAACACCAATAATGGTTAAAATGTATAGTAAATCGTGATGTAAACAAATAATGCCTTCCATAACAGGCGTTGCTGGATCCTGAAATGAAACTTGATATGGATATGCATAATCTGTTAACAGCACACTAAAATTAAAATACATAGAAAATAAAACAAAGCGTATATAAAACATAGAATATTTAAAGTAATTGTTAATCTAATCAAATAGCATTAGGGTTGAAAAAATATTTATTGTTTAGCTAAAATTCGAATTTTCATAAAATGCTGCCTAAGTAAAATTTATCAGAAATGCACTAACAAGCAAAACAAAGTACAATGATGTGTCTATCGTCAAAAAAAAGAAAAATAGCGGCCAGAATAATGTCTTAAATATAAACAGAATAACACCAACAAACATAAAAAATACGTAAAAGTGAATAAAGCCTGATTGCAATGAACTAAGCTGATTACTAATATTTGTAACCAAGTAAACAAGAGATTTTGGCCCTAATATCTCAATAATACCTTTGTCAATCGTTTTATAACTTGTACTATAGCCAAATTTTAATATAACTTTTGCAAAAAATTCATTTTGTAGTCTATCGAGAAACCATTTACGGTTTACAAATGAGTATACTACTTGAAAAATTAGTATCATACTCATATTAAAAATTGTTGTTGAAAAATTATGATATAATAGTATAGATAAACTTGCACTAAAAACGCTTACAATAACAGGAACCCACTTAATAAAAAATGGAATAAATTCTGCATCTAACATATTAGAATTAACAGGCAATATAAAAATTGAATTATTCCAAAAAGGACTACCTAAACCAATAAATAAATCTTTCGTTAAAAATCCTATAAATATACTACAGATTGACAAAAAAAACAAAGGCAAACCCATTGAAATTGATGCATCACAAGCATTTTGGAATGAAGATTTAAAACCATTGGCATTGTTTATAAACGTATAAAAAACTAGACGAAATGAATAAAAAGCTGTAAGACCAGCTGAAAGTACTCCTAACCAATGGGCAAATGTACCATAAGATGTGTATTTTGCATAAGCAAGTTCTAGTATAATATCTTTTGAATAAAACCCTGTTAAAAACGGAAAACCCATTAATGCAAGTGAACCTACTAGAATCATAACATATGTAAAAGGTACTGACTGTAACAAACCACCCATACGTCTAATATCTTGTTCATTATTTAAAGCATGTATTACAGAACCTGCACTCAAAAATAATAATGCTTTAAAATAAGCATGGTTCATTAGATGAAACATACTTACAGAATAATTAGATAATCCACAAACAAAAATCATATAACCTAACTGACTGCATGTAGAATAAGCAATAACTTTTTTTAAGTCATTTTGGACTACGCCTATAGTTGCTGCAATAAACGCTGTTATCGCACCAACAATAGTAATTATAACTAAAGCTAATTGTGTATACTGATATAACGGTGAACATCTTATAATTAAGTAAATTCCAGCTGTCACCATGGTAGCTGCATGTATCAAGGCTGAGACTGGTGTAGGACCTTCCATAGCATCAGGAAGCCAAGTATGCAAACCTATCTGCGCTGATTTACCTGTGGCCCCAACAAAAAGTAATAAACCTATCGCATTCAATAAGTCTAATTTAAAATTTACAAGTAAAAACGTTTTATCAAAATAATATGGTGCTAAACTGAAAATAACAGAATAATCAGTGGTTTTAAAAGCGATAAAAATACTAAACAAACCTAAAGCTAAGCCAACATCACCTATTCGATTAATAATCATTGCTTTAATTGCTGCTTTATTTGCTTGTAATCTAGTAAACCAGAAATTAATAAGTAAATACGAACATAAGCCTACACCTTCCCAACCAAAAAAAAGTTGTAATAAATTATCAGCACTAATTAAGATTAACATAAAAAACGTGAATAAAGAAAGATAGGACATGAACCGAGGTTGATGTGGGTCGTGACTCATATAACCTATAGAATAAAAATGTACTAACGACGATATTACTGTTACGACAATAGCCATTGAACAAGTTAGGCTGTCAAAATAAAAGCCCCATGAGCCATCAAACAATTGGCTATCAATCCAAGGAGATAACTGTATATAACAAGGACTTGCTGATAACCCAACTTCAAAAAAAACAAAAGTAGCAAAGAAATACGCTACAATTACTCCTAAAAAACTTATAAATGCAGCACCTTTTGGATTTATTAAACGTCCAAAAAAACCTGCAAATAAACACCCAATTAGTGGAGAAAAAATGATAGTTAAAAACATATTTAGCCTTTCATTAAGTTTATAAACTCGATTGCAATAGTACCTCTTATACGATAATAAACGACTAAAATGGCAAGACCTATTGCTGATTCTGCAGCTGCTACAGTTATTATCAACAAAGCAAAAATTTGACCTAAAATATCATCAAGAAATACTGAAAATATAATAAAATTAAGATTAATTGCAAGTAGCATCAACTCAATAGACATCAATAATATTAAGATATTTTTTCGATTCAAAAAAATACCACTCAAACCTACTAGAAATAAAATAAAAGCTACGGTTAAATATTTGCTTTGGTCAATAAACATAAGTACACGTCTAAATTATATATACAAATAATAACACTGAAAATTTCACTAAACATACTGTCACTATGTCTAGTATGGATTCTGTATATTTTTTTGCCACAGAATCATGTAAATAGTCAACCAACAATGTTTCTAAACCACTATTGATATGGGTTATAATAATAAATACACCTAATAAGCCAACTACGATGTTATTGGTAAAATACACTAAAAATATACTAATTAAAAAACACAATGCAGAAATACGTTGAAAAATCCAGTGATTAAAGCCTTGGTCGTTACGCACAATTAAAAAATTCTTTATTTTTATAAAACACATAATATTATATAATAATTAATGCAATTAGAAGTATACTTAAGATAAACACAAAAAAGCTTGTATGTACCAAATTTTTTACGTTTAAACCAACACCTAAATCCCAGGACATATGGCGCAACCCATTAATGATATGAAAAATAAAAATAAAAACTATAAAATTAAAAAAGCTAACCAAAACAGAATATGAAACCATTATGTTTATCATAGATTTGTGAAAAAAGTTTTGAAAAAAAAAATTAAAATACAACAATATTACAGCTAAGATGAATGATAAAGATAAACTAGAGCCACTTATTCTATGAAAAATCGAAAATAAAGACGTAGTCTGCGATTTGTATATTACCAAATGGGGTGAAAGAGGTCTAATTTTTTTCATAACTTTTAAATAAGCCAGTCAAGACCAACTAATAATCCAGACATAAATAGAACCCAAGAAAAAGAGAAAGGGAGAAATATTTTCCAGCCTAAACGCATTAATTGATCATATCTATATCGTGGAAACGAAGCTCTAATCCATACAAAAACGAAAAGTAAAATAGTGGTCTTTAAACCAAACCACAAAACACCTGGTATTAAATTGAAAAATAATGCATTCGCTGGAGGTAACCAACCTCCAAAAAAAAATACATTCATTACGCTACACATAAGAATCATATTTGCGTACTCACCTAAAAAAAATAAAGCAAAACCCATTGCAGAATATTCTGTACTATAGCCAGAAACTAGTTCTGCTTCAGCTTCTGGTAAATCAAATGGTGCTCTATTTGTTTCTGCTAAAGATGATATAAAAAACATCACAAATAAAGGAAATAAAGCTACAAAATACCAGATATCTTTTTGGGCTAAAACAATCTCGCTAAGATTTAAAGAGCCAGCACAAAGAAGAACACACACTATTAATAGACCCATTGAAACCTCATACGAGACCATCTGTGCAGCTGATCTCAAAGCACCTAAGAAAGCGTACTTTGAATTACTAGACCAACCAGCTGTTATAATACCATAAACACCTAGTGAAGAAACTGCAAAAACAAATAAAACACCTATGTTTAAATCAACAAATACGCCATTTTTACCAAATGGTATAACAGCCCAACTTATTAAGCTTAAAAAAAATGTAAATATTGGAGCTAGTATAAATATGGCTGTATTTGCACTAGAAGGCAAAATGGTTTCTTTTATTAAAAGTTTTAAACCATCAGCAAATGGTTGTAATAAACCAAAAAAACCAACGACATTTGGGCCACGACGTTGTTGCATAGCAGCCATAACTTTGCGTTCCAATAAAGTTAAATATGCAACAGACACTAATAAAGGTACTACAACACCTAATACTTTTAAAACTACATTAAAAATTATAATTGTACTTAGCATAATTTTATCTTTTATTAAATTTTACAGAATTATTAAAAACTATACGCGTCTGTTTATAAACTTCTTGTCTTCGCAAATCACCTCTACGAAATAAAGTCAATGTAATTGCACCGATCATAGATATCAACAATATATAACCACAGAGTATAAAAAAAAAGCAATAATATGTATATAAAACAGTACCTATTATGGTTGTATTAGTAGTTAATATGATAATGTCTACCCAAACTATAAAATCATTCAATAAATTAGTGCTCAAATTGGTACATGAGACAAGGTCACCTTCTATTATCAAATAAAACTCAAACAAGAAAACCAGACTTATAATTAAACCGATAGGAAGATATCTAGATACATATTCAAATGTCTGTGATATTTTCACGTTTAACATCATAATTACAAATAAAAATAAAACTGCAACAGCTCCAACATAGACAATCAATAACAACATTGCTAGAAAATCTACACCCAGCAAAATAAGCAAACCTGCAACGTTAAAAAATACAAGCACTAAAAAAAGTATTGAGTGTATAGGGTTTTTTGCTGTAATAACACATATAGCTGCTACTAAAGATGATAAGGACAACGCGTTAAAAAAGTTTGTTTCCATAAGTTACTATCTATAAAAAGACTCTGATATCAAATTTTCTCGTATTTCTGATTCCCAACGATCACCGTTACTTAACAATTTTTCTTTATTATAAATTAGCTCTTCATGCCATTCTGTAGAATATTCGAAATTAGGGCCTTCAACAATTGCATCTACAGGGCAAGCTTCTTGACAAAATCCACAATATATGCACTTAGTCATATCAATGTCATACCTTGTAGTACGACGACTACCGTCTGAACGCGATTCTGCTTCAATCGTAATGGCTTGTGCTGGGCACACAGCTTCGCATAATTTACAAGCAATACAACGCTCTTCACCAGAACTATAACGACGTAGAACATGTTCGCCTCTAAATCTTGGACTTAAAGAACCTTTTTCAAATGGATAATTTAAAGTCACTTTTCGACGAAAAAAGTACTGCAAGGTAATAAACATTCCACGAAAAAGTTCAGTTAAAAATAAAGTTTTTACATCGTTATTAAAATTGTAGATCATATTAATTTATTATAAGTTTATTTATTTGTATATTTTTGAAACGCCAACATTAACGTAAATAAAGTTAGATACTATCAACGTATTGCTACAATGAGTTTTCTAATTATAAAAACAATACTTAAAAATTCAAAAGCTTTAAAATTTTTCCAACGACAGGTTCCCCTAGCGTTACCTTGTTACGACTTCAGCACAGTTATCAATTTTATTCTAAAGTCTAACCTAAGGAAATTTTACTTTTTTTATATTAGTATAATAAAGCAATATTTTGTTCAATCATAATCGGATATTGAGTTTTTGGATAAAAAAAATTTCCAAGCTGTGACGGGCGGTATGTACAAGATCTAGTACAAAATTCATCGTTCCTTGCTGATAAACGATTACTATTTACTCCAACTGCATGTTTTCGAGTTGCAGAAAACAATTCGGACTACGATAAGTGTTAACGATTAGCTACAATTTTCATTAGTGCTACTTTTTGTAATTATCATTGTAATACATGGATAGCCCAGCTTATAAGGGCCATGAAGACTTGACGTCATACTTTCTTTAATCCTATGTATAACAGGCAATTCTTTTTAAGTACAGATAAAAATGTTTACTTACTACTATTAAAGTATACTAAATTTTATTTTTGCAATTAAAAAAAAGCGTTTCGCTCGTTACTGGACTTAACCTAACATTTCAAAACACGAGCTGACGACAGCCATGCAGCACCTGTTATTGCAATTAAAAAATTTTTTCAGCAATTATTCAAAAACTGGTAAGGTTTTGCGTGTACTTACGAATTAAACCACATATTCCGCAAATTGTTTAGATCCCCGTCAATTCCTTTGAGTTTCAACGTTGCCGGTATACTTCTCAGACGAAACATTTAACGCGTTAGCTAAATCTCTGAATTAAGATGCCCAAAAATGAATGTTTATAGTTTACGGTATAGACTAACAGGGTCACTAATCCTGGTTGCTACCTATACTTTCGTGTATTAGCGTCAGTTAAAGGCCAGATTTATGCTTTCGCTTTTGATATTCCTTCAAAAATCTACAAATTTTATTTCTACCATTGAAATTCTAAAATCCTCTAATTTACTCAAGTAATTTATTTTAATAGATACTTTAATATCTAGATTAAATTTTAGCTTTAAATTATTTAATTACGGCATAGACACCCTTTACGCCCAAATAATTTTGAATAACACTAGCCCTTTTCGTCTCACCGCGGCTGCTGGCACGAAATTAGCCAGGGCTTTTAAATAAGAAATCATAATTTTTCTTTTTTAAAAAAAACTTTACAACCAAACAGCTGTCATCATTTACTTTATATTGCTAAATCAAGCTTTGGCTCATTGTTCAAAATTCCTCACTGCTGCCTTTCGAAAAAGTTTAGTTCTTATCTCAGCTCTAATGTGATTGGTCATCCGCTAAGATCAATAAAGGATAGTTGGCTTGATAATTATTCGTTTTTCAAATACCTAATCCTACAAAAGCTTATTTTATAACAAATTAATTTGTAATTAAAAGACTTAAACTACTACGCATTCAAAAATAATACGAAACTATAAAGTAAAATTTCTTTTGTATTACTCACCCGTTTGCTACTTTTTTCTCAAAAAAGAGAACGTTCAACTTGCATGTGTTAAGCAAATAAATAGCGTTCATTCTGAGCCAGGATCAAACTCTTAAATATTTTTAGACAACAACATTATATAAACAATATTGATTTCAATTGGTAGCTCAATTTTGGAACCAGTCGTCAGTCATTGACAGCTTTTTATGTAGAATTTCTCTCAAAATCCTTTACTTAGTTTGAACTAATATAAAATTCTCTTTTTGGCGACTTTTTATGTTGTTTACTCTATTTTTCTTATTTTATTTCAAAATGAGATAAGGTAAGATAAGATTTTTCTCATTTTCTCAAGCAAAACAAATAAAATGTTTTTTTCTAGGTCAGAATCGATTTTTACAATTTTATCATATTACAAAAAATTTTATAAAAGACAAAATCTCAATAAAAAAATCATAGTGATTTTTCGTCTAAAGAAGAATCGATTTTTACAATTTTATTATTTTATAAAAATTAACAATTTTAAATCGATTTATTTTTTCAAATTCTTTATTCAATAATTATTAAATTTAATGCGTAAGTACTAATATTATTAAATAAATACCCTTAAAAAATCATTAGTAAAATAGATATTACACAAATATTACATAATTTGGAATTAAAATTATAAATAAATCAAAAATTGTTAATTTTTCATGTTTTGATTAAATTGTACGAATTATTTCATACATGGAACATGGTAATTAAATTTGATGTTATAAAACATGAGTAGTGTGGTTATGAGTAGTGTGGTTATGAGTAGTGTGGTTATGAGTAGTGTGGTTATGAGTAGTGTGGTTATGA
>Ga0307489_10000163_pt1 | contig 35646 bp, 56 predicted proteins | sample SB12metaG_FD_202247 | JGI IMG/M metagenome (GOLD analysis project Ga0307489, IMG submission 202247) | Sea-ice brine microbial communities from Beaufort Sea near Barrow, Alaska, United States - SB 1.2 | ecosystem: Environmental > Aquatic > Marine > Coastal | place: USA: Alaska | collected... | reverse complement strand
TTTCGCTTTCAAATGTGATGCTTACCCCAAACCCTAAACCTGGAACCCTGTTGAAGGAGCGTGGTTGCAGCGCTTGAAACTGAATTACGAGAAAGCGCTTTCAAATCGTGCTTTCAATTTCATGTTACGGCGCTACTGTGAGGTGCAACAGGAGCAGCTGCCGTTCGAGCTGGTGGCGCTGGAAGTGGCGCTGGAGATTGTGTGCCACTGCCTCGAGGCCGAGCAGAGGGAGGTGCGGCCTGCCGGATATTGCTCACCGCGTCATGCTTTCATTTTCTTTTATAACGTTCATCGAGCCCCAGGGCGCTTCACATGGTGAGCTTAACCAACCCTCCCTGCCCTTTCAAGCGAACAGATCCTACAGTCTGTCAATGTGAATGGCCGTATGGAGGGGCATATAGGATGCTTCTTGACCTCAGAAAGGATGCTTTGAAGTGCGTTGGATGACAGGGCGAGCAACATCCAGCAGGCCCTAAAAGGAGGTGAACAACGACGCGCGGCCGGCGCTGGAGGGGCTGTGCAAGAAGGTGAGCACCGCCAACCTGGAGCGGGTGCGCCGCATCAAGTCGCGCCTCACCCGCATCGTCAGCCGCGTCTCCAAGGCAGGGGCTTACACTCGTCCACTTTTCTGCTCAAGGTAATCGCTTTTTGTGGGCTAAAGGCGTCCACTTTGGGATAGGGGGTGTGTTTATAGGTTGTGTAGGGGGTGTTTAGGGAATGTGAGGGGGTGTTCGGGGGTGTTTAGGATGTCTTTTGGTGTCAGAAACGGCTCAGGATGAACTGAGAAGTGGACGAATGTAAGCCCCTGGTCCAAGGTGCGAGACGAGATCCAGCGCTATCTGGACGACGACTCTGACATGAGGGCAGGCCCAGGCGAAATATGCTGTTTCTTCTGCCGAAATTGCTTATGCTGAATTCCCCAAATTCAGCCTATGATGCTCGGATCTTGCCCATTAATGCCCAATTATGCCGACTAATTTCCCAACGACGCGCAGGTAGAATGCTGAAAAATGCCAAAAGAAATCCGCGTGTACCCAGAAAACGGCCAAATTTTCTACAAAACGCCCAAATTCCCGCGAAACTGCCAAGTAACATTTTCTGCATCATGCTGGAATTCTTGATTTGCCTATCATGCCGAAAGCAATGCTGGCATATTCCGCTCGTCCCTACATGAGGGACATGTACCTGACGCGCCGCGCGCTGGCGGAGCTGTTCCCCGTGGAGCGCGGCAGCGGCGGCGGTACTTATTTTTCGCCGCGATTCAGCGCTAACCTGCACCGCACGTCCAGCGGCAGGGGCACTCGTCCACTATCTTGCTCAACCTGAGCCGCTTTCATCACTGAAACTCGACAACTACTCCCTCAAATGTGCTTACGTTGAGCTGAACAGTGCAGGAGTGTGAGCCCCTGTCCAGCGGCAAAAACCGCATGTCCGTCGCCAACGTGACGCGTCGTAGCATGTCGTTTGTCGACAAATTGCAAGAGACGGGGCCGGCGTCCGGGGGCAAGGGCGGGGCCGGGGGCGGGGGCGGGGGCGGGGGGTCGGGCGGGAAGGCCGGCGCCGGGCAGGGGCAGGGGCTTTCACTCGTCCACTTGTCGGCTCAACCTGAGCCGTTCTTGTCACTGAGACCACCAACTGCACCTCACTCAAAGTGCTTACGTTGAGCTGAACACTGGTGTCTGTTGTGTGAGCCGTAAGTAATCACTTGGCTAGTAAGCACTCGGACGAGTTATTGACTCGTCAGATCATGTACTTACTCACTCAACTTACTTAGAAGCTAAAAGAGCAGGCACTGGACGAGTGTAAGCCCCTGGCGGCGGGCCCTTCAGTGACGAGGAGTCCGGCGGGCTGTTCAGCGACGAAGAGACGGACCCGGTGGAGTATCAGGAGTACCGGGACCCGGCGGATGAGGACCGGGACCTGCAGGAGGTGGAGGATCTGCTCGAGACGTACTTCACAGCAGGGACTTACACTGATCCGCTTTTCAGCTCACCCTAAGCTGTTTTGGTCACACCTCCCCGTGTTCCCCTGTCTATTAGACTGGGGTGAAATCGTGCACCCAGCGTATCCCACAAAATGTGCCCCTGTCCAATAGACTGGGGGGAAATCATGCACCCAGCGTATTTCACAAATGTGCTGGCGTTGAGCCGAAAAGTGGACGAGTGTAGGCCCCTGCTTCACGCACATCGACAGCACCTTCGCGGAGCTGCAGGCGCTGGACGAGTTCATTGACGATACGGCAGGGGCTTACCCTCGTTCACTTTTTGGCTCAACGTAAGCACTTATTGTGGGATGCGTTGGGTGGTTTCAGTCTTCAGTGACGACCGAAACGGCTCAGGCTGAGCTGAGATGGGGACAAATGTAAGCCCCTGCGACACGGAGGACTTCGTGAACATTGAGCTGGACTCGCAGCGCAACCAGCTGATCAAGCTGGAACTGGTGCTCACCACGGCCACGCTGTGCGTGACCATCTACGGCGTCATCGCCGGCGTGTTCGGCAGGGGCTTACACTCGTCCACTATTCGGCTCAACGTAGGCATCTTTTGAGTGACACGCTGGGCGGTTTCTGTCAGTCATTGACCGAACACGGCTCATGTTGAGCTGAGAAGCGGACGAGTGTAAGCCCCTGCTGTTGGGCATGAACCTCAAGAACGGCCACGAGAACTCCCAGGACACCTTCGTGCTGGTCAACGTGATATCCACCCTGGCCTCCGTCTTCGCTTTCATCATCGCGGTCACTTACATCAAGTGGAAACGAATCATGTGAGGCGGCGGCGGGCGGGGCGGGCTGCGTGCGTGCGAGATGGGTATTTCTTTGTACCCGTTCATCGAGCCCCAATGTCTCACATGGTGAGCTGGGTGAGCACTACGGGTAAACAGCTCGGTGAGTGTGATGCATGCGCGTTGGGGCTGGGGCGCAACATTATTTTTATGATATTTCATTTTATATTATTTCGCGGTGGCGGAGTCGCAGCGGGTCGGTCGGAAGGGGCCGGACGGTCATGCGGTTGGGGTTGGTCGGTCAGGCGAAGGGGGGCGGTCGGTCACGCGGGATGCGTGGCGGCGTACCCTGAGATCAAACTTAGTTGTTTATCCTCCAACTTGACTCCTGTGTTGGCTACTTTTGTGAATGCAGAGATTTTTCCATATCAAACAGCAAGTGGCTCAAGAAGGCTCGTCGTTATCGTTGACGTCGGCGTAGTCGTTATCGTTCACGTTGTCATTGTCGTTGTCGTTGTCGTTCGCGTTGGCGTCGTCGTTGTCGCCCTCCATAGAGCCTCCATCGCACGTTCTTCATCTTCCACCGCTTGTCGTTCGGACACGATGGCGTGGTAGACCGGATCCGCCTTCGCCCGAGTAGCCTTCTCCTTCGCCTCATCACCTCGGGGAATCTTATGATTTAGGGTTGTATGATGTAGGGTGTGAGGTCCATGTCCATGGCCTTCCCCGTTGTCACCGCCGCCAGCGCCAGGTTTAGGGTTTAGGGTTTGTCACCGCCGCCAGCGCTCCCGCCGTCACCTCCGGCGCCGCCTCCGCCGGACCTTAACGCGTCCAACTCCGCCTGCCCCGCCCTCATCGCCCGGAGCGACGCCCAAATGTCTTCGACGCCTACGCTTGTGCCGCCTTCGCCGCCTCCACCGCAACCCCATTCCTCAGATCCACGTTCATGTACCCACCCGCGACCGCCGCCGGCACCAACACCTCCCCCGCCCCGGTGTAGTGGCGCAAGTAGAATCTGAAAGCAAAACTTGAAAGCGTTTCATCCACATTCTGGTTGCAATAGCTGAAGCCATAGACGCTTTCAACGCGGGTCTTGATACTGACGACCTGCACCGCCCTACCCCGGATTCATCCTCGCTGCCGCTGCCTCCAAAACCGCTATTGCCGTATCCATGTCCTCTCCCGTGGTCGCCGCCGCCACCGTCGCTGTCGCCTCTTCAAACGCCATCTGCAACGCCCGCTCCTCCTCAGGGGGTATGTATGGGGGACAGCCGTGCTCGAGGGCCCACTGTGTAGGGCCGCAAGCTGAGATTGAAAACAGATCTTGAAAGCGGTGGATCGTATTTTAGTTTCAAGCGCTGGAACCAGGCGCGCTTTCAACACGGGTTTTGAAGCCAGCAACCTGCACCACCACACCACTGGAGCACCTCGTGCCGCCCGTGTCCAATAGCGCTCTCACACAAAGTTGCGTCCCACGGGCAGCCGTACCCCCGGAGCCACTTCAAAACCGCCAGCTGCCCGCCCCGTGCGGCGCCCTCGCACACGCGCTCATCGAACGGGCAGCCCTGCACCCGCAACCACTGCAACGCCTCCAACTGACCGGCCGCAGCGGCGTGGGCGCAACACTCCCAGTCCCACTGGCAGCCGTGCGCCCGCGCCCAACTCAGCACCTCGATATGACCACCCTCAGCGGCGCGTGAGCACGTCATATCGTCCCAATCGCACCCGTGCTCCCGCGCCCGCCGCAACACGTCCAGGTGTCCATTGCGAGCGGCGGCGGAACAGGTGGCCGAGTCCCACGGGCAGTCCTGCGCCCGGAGCCACTGTAGCACTGCCAGCTGCCCGCCCTGAGCGGCGCACTGACACGCGTGAATGTCATCGAGCGCACAGCCGTGCGCCCGCGCCCACTGCAACACCTCCAGGTGCCCCATCGCGGCGGCGAGCGAACACGTCCGCGCGTTCCTCGGTGTAGAGGCGCAACGTGAAATTGAAAGCAAAGTTTCAAAGCAGTTCATCATATCGTAGTTTCAACCAGTCCCTCTCGACGCGAGCTTCAGTTGGCCGATTTCGGTATGTCGCCTGGGTAAAACACCCATACAGAGATGCGGGCAAAGCGTCTGCGCTCAGCGCGGGAAAGCGGGCGTCAGGTTGAATGCCCATACAGAGTTGCGGGCAAAGCGTCAGCGCTCGGCGAGGGGAGCGATATACCGTAATCGGCCTATTGCGTGTAATGTGCACCATCCCGCCACGGGCAGTCGTGCGCCCGCGCCCACCGCATCGCCTCCAACTGCCCTTCCCGAGCGGCGAGCGCGCATGTATTCTCCGTCCACGGGCATCCGTTCGACTTCGCCCACGCCAGCCGTTCAGCGGATCCGACGAAGTCCACGAGCTTAAGAGGCACCCCCGCGCTCTTCCTCGCTGTAGCGGCGCAACGTTTGAAAAGGCTTCATCACATTTTATGTTAAGCGCTGAAACGAGGCGCGCTTTCAACTCGGTTTTTGATACTGTCCACCTGCACCGCCCTACCCCGCGCACTGCAGGAGTCCGGAGCCTACCGCCGCCGCCGCCGCCACCGCCGCCAGCAAGGGGTGCGCCACTTGCGCGAGCACGGCGCGGTCCCCAGGGTTTAGCGGCGCAAGTTGAAATTGTGATCAACGTTGGAGGCAGTTCTTCACGTTTTAGGTTCAAGCGCTGAAATCAGGCCCGCTTTCAACTCGTGTTTTGATACTATCAACCTGCGTCGCCCTACCAGGTTGCAGCCGCAGCAACACTTCCGCCGAAAAGAGGCCGGGGTACTTATCGCGAAACTCCAGCAGCGGCGGCAGGGGAGGGCTACGAGGGTCTTCCGTCGAGAGGTGTCCCGCAGCGGGGCGCCCCGCAGCAGGCGGTGCAAGGAGGCAACCTCCTTTAGGGCCGCCGCCAGGGCCGTCGCCGGGAGTAGGGCGTGGCAGATATTGTTTGCCACGTCAACGAGACAACGACACCTATTTTGAACCCCCGTGTCTTGAGTGCGGGGTCGGCGGGGGCGAGGGCGGCTGGGGCGGCGGGGGTGGCAGGGGCGGCGGGGGTGGGGGCGGGGTTGAGAGCGGGAGCGGGGGCGGGGCCGGGCCGGGGCGCGGGTGGCTGAGGGAGCTGGGGCGGGGGCGGCGGCGGCGGACGAAAAGTGAAGAGTACCTGGTATCCTGCGACTGACGTGGCGAGCAATATCTGCCAGAGCCTACCCAGCGGAGACGAGGAGACTGGAGGACGTCGCCATCGGCGCGCGCGGCGGCGGCGGCGGCGGCGGCGGGGAGGGGGGAGGTGCGGCGGTGAGGAGTGATGGTGGCAGCCTCCCAACGATCGGGAGGGGGGTGGCGCCTTCCCCTTCAGAGGAGGAGGCCGTGGGGTTACGCGCCACGGGTATCATGTGGTTTGGAGCACTTTGGCCGCCGGGTGAGGAGGAGGCGTGCGAGGAGGATACGGCGCCGGCGGCAGCGGCGGCGGCGGCGGAGAAGGAGCTTGCAGACATAATCACGAGAGTGCTCGTAACCAGATCCGACGGTGTGTGGTTCGTGCCGATCTCGGGAGAGCGTGCGTCGCCGGTTGTGCGCAGCGTTATGGCGGGCGCCGGTCTTGGGTGAAGTGGGCGTCTTCTCAGGCTTGTTTTCTTGGCCCACGTTCTTGGCCTCTCTCACGGCTTGCCGATTCATTGATCTAGTCAGCACCAGGTTGAATGCTGGCAGCGCACGTTGAAAGCACCGGTTGAAAGCTAGCACGTTCAAAGCACGGTTGAAAGCTCGCCACGTAATCAGTCGTGGTCGGCGCCGCCGTCGCTCAAGGCGCTCACGCATTGAGCTAATAACCACCCCCCTGCGCCAATTCAAGCGGACAGACCCTAACGCCTATAAGGGTTTCAGGCCGTATCAGGGGTCACTTTTCTAAGGCCACTTTATGATATTGTAATAATACATCAAGATCCAGCGCCAGAGGCGCTCGCGTGGTCCGCACTTGCTGTCGCGCAAGCGGGCCTGTGTATTTTGGGTTGCTTTTCAAACTACTCGTAGCGTTCACGAGAGACGCAGACCCCAACTCGAGACAGGCAATTTTATCTGCTCAAAGTCATCTAGGATGGCCCTATTATTCCTACCTATTCTTGCCTATCTAGCTACTGTATTATCGGCGGTACGAATAGTACAGCATGCTTCTAGACTAGGAGCTCACGCTCCAGTCTGCTCCTCACTCTTGAGCAGAGCGTGGCCTCGATACTGATGCTATCACGGCCTGTGCGCCGGCCAATCCTTGGACACAAAGTCGGGTTCGTCCCCCAGCCTCAAGAACCCCATCTTGGCCGAAGGCTCCTTCACGTCCCCCCGAAGCCCCTCCTCCGGCCCGCTGCGCCTCTGCTCGTTGACCTGACTCCGCCGCTCGTCGGGTAGCAGAAATCGCCGCTCGCGTTCCGTGCTGAGGACGACGCGATTGGTGGGGTCCCAGCGGATGGAGATGGAGGATAGGAGGGAGGAGATGCCCGGCACGTCGTCCACGTCCACGTGCCAGGGAACAAACCACACATCACACATCAATAAAGCACACGATAATAGTAGCAACGTTAGTACTGTAGTACTCGTAGCACGTGGTAAGATCACCGTTTACTTTACAACCCAACATCACGGATCTCACACGGGCACTCAAGTCAGTCATACACACCAATGGAGTCGTATCCTAGTGTACACACATCAGTGTCTTATCCCATGTGCCCGGCCGCTGCACCATATAGGCTTTTAGGGTTTAGGGTATCGGGTATGGGGTTCACCCAAACATATAGGGTTTAAGGTTGAGGGTGCAGGGTTCACCCCACCATATAGCTGCACAGAGGCTCGACCGCGGCGGCGGCGTGGGAAGGAAGCGGGGGGCGAGACCTGAAGCGGGCGTCATCAGGGTGTTTGCTCATAGAGGTCCCGCCACCGTGCTGCGAGTATTCGTATGAGCTTGGTGTGGAGGCGTGTGCTGACGGACGGTCGGTCGGACGGAGCGGGGAGGGGGGGACCCGCGCTCCCATTACTGCCAGGTGGTTCCGCGGATGGTTGCTGCCGCCGCCGCCGCCGCCGCTGCCGCCGCCACTCCCGCCGCCGCTGCCACTCCCGCCACCGCCTCTCCCACCACCACCCCCGCTGCCGCCCCCACCACCACCACCGCCACGGCCGCTCCCACCACCACCCCCGCTGCCGCTCCCACCATCGCTCCCGCCAAAGTCGGGCGAGCGAGGATCTGATTGCGGCGACGGCGACCGAAATGGCAGCCGCGGCGCCGCCCCTGCCGCGGTCTGCAGCGGCGAGCGCGACGGCGAAATTAAACTAGACGGCGAGGGCGACGGCGCAGGGGCGGGTGAAGGGAGCTGCCGCCGCCGCCGCGAGGAATCATCACCCTCCCGCTCCCCTGCACCGCCACCACCAGTATCGCCGCGCATCCGGCTTTGCTTGCTCTCCAGCTTTTCGCAGAAAATGCAAAGCGGCAGTTCCTCCTGCTTCGAGCCGTCACCCGCCGCCGCCGCCCTCGTCCCCGCCCCGGCCCCCGCCGCCCCCGCCGTCACATGCAACGGCGACCTCAAAGCATCCGGCGACCCGAAAGCATCCGGCGTCCCATTGACAGGTGAACCGAAACCCGTGTCAGCTGGCGGCCCTTTAAACGGCGTCCCTTTGATAGGCGACCCGAACGAACCAACAGCGGCACCGCCGTCGCCACCGCCGCGCCGCCGAACCATGACGGACATCGGCACGCACATCTGACACCGCCGGCAGCTCACCACCATGGCCACGCGCCTGACCTGCAGCCAGGGAAACACATTCTTCCAGTTCGCAGCTGAAACTGTGCCGTTTCTGTCACAGAAATCACCCAAAAACCCATGGTATCCCGCAAAAAGTGCTCACATTGATCCGAAAACTGGACGAGAGCAAGCCCCTGCCTGCAGGCGATCGAAGCAGAAGCGGCACTGCACCTGCTTGTAGTGCGACGGCGTCCCCGGCCCGGCCATCCGCGCTATCCTCAACACCGCCGGCTCCTCCCACTGCCCGTCCTCAAGGGCTTACACTCGTCCACTTTCAGCTCAACCTGAGCGACTGTTGTCACCGACAGAGTGACACCAACCAGCGCGTCTCACAGAAAGTGCTTACGTTGAGCTGAAAAAGTGGACGAGTGGAAGCCCCTGCCCGTCGTCGCCGTAGAACCCGTCCCCGTCACCAGGGGCTTACACTCGCCCACTTCTCAGCTCAACATATGCCGTTTTGGTCAGTGAGCCGTGTTGTTTCCAGTTTGTGGCGAGTTATGACCCACATATCTACTGAAGGTACCCAACGAAACACACAAACAGTGCTCGCGTTGAGCTGAGAAGTGAACGAGTGTGAGCCCCTGCCCGTCACCGGCCAGCAGGTGCGTGCACCGCACGGTGGACGCCTCTGCCAACGCGCGCGCGATGCTCTCCTTGTTGCGGGTCACGCTCACGTGGTAAGGCCAGGTACATACAGTAACGCCACATCATAGGAACACATTGTACTCGACAAATTAGGCTTCACAGCGCTGTGGACGACATAGCGAGTACCGCACCTTTCCATGCTCGCCACGACATACGATGGAAACTATCATGATACGCGAGGGTTTGGTTCACTTGACGGTGCGGTGGATGACGTGGCGGGTATGTCTTGATACGTGTCCCCACCACGTGGTCACCTTTGGGGCGCTCGATGCACGGCTTCTCCGACGGAGCCAAAGCCCAGGGGCTTACTCTCGCTCACTTTTCAGCTCAACGTAAGCGTTTTTCGTGGGGCAAGGGGCGTTTAGGAATTGTTTAGGGGGTATTTAGGGGGTGTTTAGTGGGTATGTATGGCGTGGTTGGACGGGGTGTTGAGGCGTTTAGCACATGTTTTGGGTGACAGAAACGGCTCAGGTTGAGCTGAGAAGTGGACGAGTGTAAGCCCCTCCCTGCCAAAGCCCACTTCGCGCGCCATTTCTTCATGAAGACCCGGAACCTGATCATGGTGTACATGGACGGCAGCGTGAACGGGGGGGCGGCGGGGATCTCATCGATGACAGTGCCGCCCACGGACAGGGTCTTGTGCGTAGGGGGGTTTGAACATCTATTACAGTGGGGAAACAATGGTGCGTATGGGGCCCGAACATGCGCATTTATCATTGCACTCGTGCCCGTGGTGGCTCAACTTTAAGCATCTTCAATGTAAACGTTGAAATAATTTGAGATACATTGAGTGGGCGGCGCAGGGAACCGACCACTTGGTGTGACGGATGGAAGATGAGCTCAAGGGACAAGGACGGAGGATGTGGCGATGGTTTGCGAGTTTATTCCGAGCAAACCACCAGGTTGAGCTGAGAACGGGACCGTGTGAGGTGTGAGGTCCTGCCGAGTGAGAGCCGCGCCTCCCGCGCGTTGCGCTGCGTCAGGTCGTCGATGGTGTTGATTGTGAATTGCGAGCGGACGTGCGCAGGCATGAAGGTCTGGTCGTGCGTGGTGTAGCGGCGCAAGATGAAATTGAAAGCAAAGTTTGAAAGCGGTCCATTATAAGCGTATGGTTCCAGGCTTCCAGCCGGTTTCAAAGTTGGTTGATGGGGTCAACCTGCACCGCCCTACCGTGGGCGGCGCCGCGCGCTCCGCCTCCGCCCAGGGGCTTACACTCGTCCACTTCTCGGCTCAACGTAAGCGCTTTCTGAGGGATAGGGGCTGCGTTCAGGGGCTGTTCAGGGGGTGTTGAGGCGGTGTTGTGGAATATTAGGGGGGGGTGGGGGCTCGCTTTTTTGTTTGAAACGGCTCAGGTTGAGGTGAGAAGTGGAGGAGTGTAAGCCCCTGCCTCCGCCTCGGACTTGAGCACCTTGGCGCTGCTCAGTGCCTCGGAGGTGCGCGGCCAGAAGCAGGGGCTTACACTCGTTCCAATTTCAGCTGAACTTGAGCTCCTCTGTCCACTGTATAACCCATATCAACTCATGAATGTGTCCTGGAGTTGCTCAAGTTGAGCTCTAACGTGAACGAGTGTGAGCCCCTGGCCAGAAGTACAGCCCGACACCAAACGGAGGCATCTGGTGAGGACAATTGAGCGGTGTTTTCTGTTCGTGAGAAGCCCGAAGAGGAGGGGAAGGAGGATGAGGACAAGAAGAGAAGGCGGATGAGCAGGAGGAGGATGATGATGATGATAATGAGGAGCAGGATGAGGAGGGGGGGGGAGGAGGAGCAGAGAGGGGGAGCGAGGAGGAGGAGGGGGAGGGAGGAGGAGGAGGAGGACCGCAGACCGAATGAATTGGTTGTGTGACCATAGTGGCGTACTGGCGTTGGCCCCGGGCCTTGATGCGTTGAACACCGGCCCTTACCAAGCGCTGGGAGGCGCGCGCGGCGATGGAGGAGCGCGGCCCCGTGGAGGAGCGCCGCGGCACCCCGGCCACAGCGCGCACGTCGTGCTCCTCCTCCATGGTGCGTGAATTGCGTTGTTTTGGGCTCTGAGGCTCGGCACCTCCCCGTCGAGCCAATTCCACTCTTCAACTCTCCGACCTGCGCCCCTCCCGCGCCTCTAAGAAAGCTTGTCGTGACGCCACTGCATCACCTCCGCCGTCTTACCACGCGTGGGCCGCGCCCGCGCGCGTTCACAAGTGTTTCTGCGCATATCCGGCGGGGGCTAAAACGTCGGTATACCCCCCATCGGATATGCGTAGACGGTATCAAAATAATGCGACGTTCAGCGGAGAGGTGGACGAGCCACGTTCCTTCGCGTGGCCTCATCCCCACGACGGACGGTCCGCACCAGGCACCACTGACCGCGCTGGACACCAGGGTCTGGCCACTTGCCTTCCGGCGCTCCGAAGCTCAGCCGTTGATCAATATACCCGGACACTCTCACACAAAAAGGAAAAGGCGAGCGGGCACTCGGAGTTAGCGTGGCGAAGGGGCGGGGGCGCGGTGCAAAGGAGTTTGGCGCGATGGCGAGCCCCGGACCGGCGGCGACCAACTCGCCCATGTGCCTGAGCGCGCTGTACTTCATGAACCTGCGCGGCGAGGTGCTCATGGAGCGCCAGTACCGCGACGACGTCACGTGCGTGCCCCCGCCTGCACCCATCTGCAGCGGCCTTGTGTATTCCGCTCCTGACGTTTGGAAGGGTCATCAGGGCAGCCCGCCCGTTATTCTATTCTCTCGGGGCGAAGGTTGACAGCGCTTCGCAGCCAACCAGGCGACCCTTCGCGGTCGCTCGGTCCTGTCGACTGCGCTCCGCCCCGCGTCAGGACCTTCGGAACCCACCGCACGCGCACCCCCGGCCTTCAAGTTTGTCCGCTCCGTCTTGAAAAGTGAGAAAGAAAGACGGCGAGACGAGGTGACGGGCAGTACGAGTATCATTCTCTCTCCGCGACTGCCTCACCAGGAGTTTCTGTCGCGCTCATTCGTGTGTGCCGGCAGCGACCCTCCGCCGCGCGCCCTCCGCCGCATGGGGACCTCCTACCCCACCCACCCTAACGCGTTTCCGATTCCTCCTGTCCCCGCCAACAGGCGGAACATGGCAAAGGCTTTCCAGACGGAGATCATCCAGGGGAAGGACCGCGGGCAGGTGCCCATCGTCAACATCGGCAGCTGCAGCTTCATGTACAAGCGCGAGCAGAACGTGTACCTGGTGGCGGTGACACGGCAAAACGCCAACGCCATGATGTGCTTTCAGGCGGGGACAGACTGCACCGGTGTTTGCAGGTTGACGGCAAACATTCACGTGGGCAATACGGTCACCTGACCAAACAGAGTCTTGGGCGATGCAGTCACATGACCAAACAGAGACGTGGGCGATACAGTCACCTGTAGAACAGAGTGGTGGGCGATATGGTCACCTTGCCAAACAGTGACCTGGGCAATACGGTCACCTGGTCAAACGAGACGCGGGCGATACGGTCACCTGACCAATCCATTGCCTGCTATGCGGACCCTGCCTGCCGTTCCTGAACGAGGTGGTGTCGCTATTCAACTCCTACTTCACGGTGAGGCGCTGCGGGTCGACCCTATCAAACCAAGTTGAAACCGCCTGGAACTAGGCGCTTGAAACTAAAGTGTGTTGTACTGCTTTCAGCTTGTGCTCTCAGATTCAACTTGCGCGGCTACAGCACGGTGTTAACGGAGGACTCGATAAAGAACAACTTCGTGCTCATCTACGAGCTGCTGGACGAAATCCTGGACCACGGGTAGGGGCTTACATTCGTCCACTTTTCGGCTCAACATAAGCACTTGGTGTGCTACATGCGTCCAAGTTTAGGCTTATCGTGAACACTTTTAGTGGACTTTGTCGGGAGGTGTCGTTGGAAAAAGCGTCTCAGGTCAACTTGAGAAGTGGACGCCTGCTGTGGCTTCAGTGACCAAGCAAGGCTGAGGTTGAGCTGAGAAGTGGAGGAGTGTTAGCCCCTGACCACAGGTTCCCGCAGATCACCAACGCGGCGCTGCTCAAAAGCTACATCACGCAGTCGGTACGGCCCGGTATTGAGTCGTGGCATGTCACATGCAATGCCATTACTGTCATGGACCTTGATGAAATTAGGGCTTGGATAGAGGCGGTGAACGAGGAGGCGCAGGAGGAGAGGGAGTAGACAAATGTTTTAAAGGAGGAGGAGGGCGCAATTGTTTGCGAGAGGAGGAGGAGGAGGCAAATGTTTGAGAGGAGAAGGGGGAGGAGGCAAATGTTTGAGAGAGGAGGAGGACGAGGCAAATGTTTGAGAGAGCAGGAGGAGGAGGCGCAAATGTTTGAGAGAGGAGGAGGAGAAGGTAAATATTTGAGACAGGAGGAGCCTGAGGCAAATGTTTGAGAGAGGAGGAGGAGGAGGCAAATGTTCGGGAGCCAACAGCGTGATCTCAGCGGGCCCTACCCAAACCCTGATCCCTAAACCATGAATCTCAAGGGCCTTACCCGTTGGGCGTGAAGAGCAAGGAGCCGGCAGCGGGCAGCGCGGCGGACAAGGCCAAGGCGGTGTCCATGCAAGTGACGGCAGGGGATTTCACTCGTCCACTTCTCAACGCAACCTGAGCCATTTCTGTCACCATAACACACTGTACACACCCCCGGACACCCCCTCAACACCGCCTAAATGCACCCCCTATCCCATAGAAAGCGCTGATGTTGAGCTGAAAAGTTAATCAGTGTAAGCCCCTAGGTGACGGGCGCGGTGCAGTGGCGGCGGGAGGGGCTCAAGTACAAAAAGAACGAGGTATACCTGGACATCATCGAGAGCGTCAGCCTGCTCATGTCGCCCAAAGGCACGGTGCTGCGCGCCAGTGCCACGGGGGCAGGGGCTTACACTCGCCCACTTTTCAGCTCAACTTGAGCCGGTTTAATTCACAGAAACCACAGCAAGCGTTCACTTCTCGGCTCAACCTGAGACGTTTTTGCCTGTTTCACCTCTCAACTTCGCCCACAATACGTGCTCACGTCAGGCTGAAAGCTGGACGCTGTAGCCCACAAAAGCGCTCACGTTGAGCTGAGAAGTGGACGAGTATAAGCCCCTGCACGGGGGTCATCGCGATGAAGTGTTTTCTCACGGGCATGCCGGAGCTCAAGATCGGGTTGAACGACAAGCTGGGCAGGGGCTGACACTCGTCCACTTCTCACCTCAACCTGAGCCATTTCTGAAATTGAATCACGCTCTGAACACCATCTAACACTCCTTGACATTCCCAAGCAACCCCTAAACGCACCCCATATCCCACCGAAAGCGTTTGCGTTGAGCTGAAAAGTGAACGAGTGTTAAGCCCCTGAAGGTGGGCGAGGAGGCGGGCGGCGGCTCCGGCGCCGGTGCAGGGGCGGGGGCGGCGGGCGGCGCGGGGAAGAAGTCCATAGAGTTAGCCGACCTGCAATTCCACCAGTGCGTCAACCTTAGCAAGTTCTCGAGCGAGAAGGTCATATCGTTCACGCCGCCGGACGGGGAGTTTGAGGCAAGGGCTTACACTCGTCCACCTTTCAGCTTAATCTGAGCCGCTTTTTGTCACGCACAACCCAAACCACCCAATGTATCGATCAGAAAGTGCTCACGACCAGTCAAATAGTGGACGAGTGTAAGCCCCTGCTTTGAGCTGATGAAGTACCGCGTGACGGAGGGCATCAGCCTGCCGTTCAAGGCAGGGGCTTACACTCGTCCACATCTCAGCTCAACTCGAGCTAATTGTAGTCATTGAAGCCACAGCTAGCGTCCACTGCACAGCTCAACCTGATCCGTTTTTGAGACTCAGACACGCGACCTGGCACGCAAAAAGTGCTCACGACAAAATTGACAGTAGAGGTGTGCAGCGCAGCAGCCCGCAACAGGTGTTTACGTTGAGCCGAAAAGTGGACGAGTGTAAGCCCCTGGTTCAAGGTGATGCCCATCGTGAAGGAGCTGGGGCGCACGCGCATGGAGGCAGGGGCTTACAGTCGTACAGCTTTCAGGTCAACGTAAGCGCTTTCTGTCAGACAAGGGGTGTTGAGGGGGTGTTGGAGGGTATTTGTGGCGTTGGTGCAGGGGGTGTTGAGGCGTTTAGGGTTGTTTTGAGTGTCAGAAACGGCTCAGGTCGAGGTCAGAAGTGGACGAGTGTAAGCCTCTGCAAGCGCTTACGTTAACCTGAAAGGTGGATGAGTGTAAGCCCCTGCATGAAGGTGAACGTGAAGATCCGGTCCTGCTTCAGCGACAAGCAGTTCGCCATGGGCGTCGTCATGCGCATTCCGGTGCCGAAGCACACAGCCGGCGCGGTGATCAAGGTGACGGGCGGCAAGGCGAAGTACGTGGCCGCGCAGGAGGCCATCGTGTGGAAGATCAAGCGCTTCCAGGGCCTCACGGAGCTCACGCTGGCGGCAGGGGCTTACATTCGTCCACTCCTCAGCTCAACCTGAGCCGTTCTCGTCACTGAAATCCACTGAAAGCACCGAACATGCCACTCAAACCGTGCTCAGGTCGAGCCGGAAAGTGGACGAGTGTAAGCCCCTGGCTGGCGGCGGAGGTGGAGCTTATCTCCACCATCAACGACCGCAAGAAATGGGGCAGGGTCTTACATTCGTCCACTTCCTAGCTCGACCTCAGCCGTTTTTGGTCACTGAAGCCACATCAAGCGTCCACTTCTAATCTCAATCTGAGACGGGTTTTTTTAGGGGCATCTTGTTAGTTACCCACAGCAAGTAGTCACGTCACGCCAGAAAGTGAACGCGTTAAGCCCACAAATACAGTGCTTGCGTTGAGCTGATACGTGGACGAGTGTCAGCCCCTGAAATGGGGCCAGCCACCCATCAACCTAGACTTTCAGGTGCCCATGTTCACCGCCAGCGGCCTCCGCATCCGATTCCTCAAGGTAGGCCTCAGAGTGAGTCAACTCACTCCGGCATCATCTGTCTGTTTGCTCATAGTTCACGCGCACCTGTAACCAGTCATCGTCACCCCTCTACCCCTCGGTTTCTGTAAGTAGAGGGGGTCAGACCGCGAAATCCGAATCCAGACCTATGTTTCCCAGTGAGGGTTGGTCAAGCTCACCATGTGAGCGCCTTGGGGCTCGATGAACGTTATAAACCCTAAACCCTAAACCCTAAACAATGACAAATGTTACCCGGACCCTGGGTCATGGTGTGGGAGAAGAGTGCGTACACCAGCACAAAGTGGGTGCGGTACCTGTGCAACAGCGGCAAGGACACCAAGACGGGAACCTACGAGATCCGATGCCAGTGATGAGAGCACAGAGTGAGTCCTTCGAGGAGCACGAGCTGGAGGAGGGGGAGGAGGAGGAGGAGGAGGAAGAGGAGAAGGAGGAGGTGTCCATTGGAGGAGGGAATCCACTGGAGACCAGGAGGAGGAGGTGGATTGTTGTCACAGGGGTGGCTGGCGGCTGGCGCCGATACGGATGCGGATATCGTGGGCGTAGGCGTGCGTGGGCGTGCGTGGTTGTGGTGAGGGGCCGGACTTGGGGGCGGGAGCTGTAGAGGTGTGGGGGGGGCGGGTGCGGGGGCGGGGGGAAACACAGTGCTTGATATACTTTTGCGCACCGTACGTGTAGCCATTTCTGCCACCGCAATATTTGTTGATAACGACCAAGAACCCATTCACACTGAATAACTCCGGCGTTCCGCGGCAGCGGCGCACGCCCTCGCACCTTCGTGGAACCCCGCTTAGCGCATTGGACTGATCGTTTCGTGCCGCGGCGTTACATGCATAGCTAAATCCGATTACATTTCATACACATTGACTTCTCTATTTCCGCACTTGATGACCCAAACCCGGGCAGCACCTAGTGCCTTGTCTGTAAAGGATACACCTGTAGATTCGATACTACCTGTAATATGTTGGCGTTTGGTAATTTTGACCAAAACGTGAATGATTAAGTTCTGGCCAAATCACCAAACGCCAAGATGTTACAAGTTACTAGTGCACGGTCAAGGCACTAGCGGAGTAGAGGGTCCACCGCCCCCCCGGTGAGCAGGTAGTGAGTCACCAGGCTGTAGCGGCGCACGTTGAATGAGAAAGCAACAGTTGAAAGCGGTTGACCATAATATAGTGTCAAGCGCTTACTTCCAGGCGCTCTCAACGTGGGTTTGATAGGGTCAACCTGCGCCGCCCTACCAGGTAGTGACCCAGGCGGGAGCTGAGCACGATGAGCACTAGCACCACGGTGACGAATTCCGGGTTGACCGATACGCAAGGCCACGTGACGGTGAAAAACCTCTTCACATCACACGATGTTTCACATCCAGGTGGAAACTGCTCACCACATGATGTAAACACTCGTACGTAAAAAGCGGCTGGGGGGGTCGAGCGGGGATGGCGCGCAGCACGGTACGGTCACGATTCCTGTCCTTGCGCCATACGAAAATCACCCAATCAGGTGTTCAAATGGCGTCATACGATGTCATCCTATGACGTCATGGGGACGTCGTTCACCTCGCAAAGAGAGCGTCAAGAGTTGGATGACGTGGCGAGAGCAGTTTTAACTGGTCCTCACCATGACGGTCATATCCTCGTTGCCCTCGTCGTCTGCGAGGGCCGAATAAACGTCGCTTGCCTCGTCACAACACCGCCGTTTGACTCAAGCACCGAGGGTCTATAACGCGCTGCATGGCGCGGCGAGCGTTGCTCACTTATATCAGCCGGCTTGAGCGCGTAGTGCACGTCCTGAGTGGAGATGCTACGCATTTCTGATGGGGGGATCAAGCGAGGATGGCGAGAGGCGCGGTCTGGTCACGATCGTTGACTTAACGGACCTTCGCCCATACATGTTTCAGTCTGCCGTGTAAGGTGACTTGATTCACACTGTAATGTATGAGCGACTGTCAAGCACATCCGAATCTCCGTTAGCCCCCCGCATCGGATCTGCGTAGTGGTGTACTCCTTGCAGTTTGGGTGGATGGGTTTAATTCAATGCTCGCTATGCGAGCACCTGTGGGCTCAATGTGCGCAAGCAAGCAGGGAAATGAATTATACCGAACGTGACCCTGCCGTCCTCAACAAAATCCACTTTGAAGCCATCGGAGACAATTCCCGCGAGAAAATCCAGGAAGCTGATCTGCCCATCCGCCTCCGCGCAGAGGCTTACACGTGTCCAATTATCTGCTCAACGTAAGCACTTTTTGTGGGATACGTATGGTACCTTCAGTAAATAGATGGGTCATAACTTGAGTACTTCACAAACTGGACACAACACGGCTCACTGACCAAAACGGCTTAGGTTGAGCTGAGAAGTGGACGAGTGCAAGCCCCTGCCCCCGCGTAGCCCTGCTGTTTCGTCTTCTCATTGTCGCGTTTCAGCTTCTCTTGGAAGCGTGTCTGTTTCTCAATGACGCGTGTCTTCTTCTCAATGTCGCGGTCCGCCTCCTCAATGTCGCGGTCCAGCTTCTCAGTGTCGCGTTTCGCCTCCTCTGTGACCTGCTCCGTAATGACCTGCTCTGAGAGGCGTTTCATCTTCCCTGAGTCGCCGGTGAGCGTCGCCTTTTCAAATTCCAGCCTAAGCTCCTCACGGAAGGGTCATTACAAATAAGAATTCGACCGAGATCGGAGCGTGACTTACAGTACTTTCAGGGTGAATGACTGATAATACACACGCGCGGGCTTGGCTCGCTGATTGAACGTCGATCGAGTGTGTTATCCGAATCGGGAGGGTCATTGCGAACAAGCATTCTACCGAGATTCGAGCATGACTGACCCTCAGGGTGATTGCTCATACTGGTACAGAAGCGCGGGCTTAGGGTCTTGGCTCGTCGATTGAACGTCGATCGAATGTTGTGTACAATCTCAATAGCCCCCCTTCCTCGGCATCGAGAAATGCATTCGACCGAGATCGGAGCATGACTTACATTCAGGGTGAGAGAATGCTCATACAGACGCACGGGTTTGGCTCGTCGATTGAACGTCGATCGAGTGTTTATTCTCAATAGCCCCCCTGCCTCGGCATCGAGCTTTTGCTTCACAAGCTCTGGATTCGCCCTGGCTGTGGCGGCGCAAGTTGAAATTGAAAGCAAAAGTTGAAAGCAGTTTATCCACATAATGGTTTCAAGCGCAAAGTTCCAGGCGCTTTCAACTTGGGCTTCATAGGGTCAAGCTGCACCGCCCTACCTGGCGGCCTCGAGGCGCGCCATTTCGGCCTTAAGCCAGGGGCTTACACTCGTCCACTCAACCTAAGCACGTTTTGTTGGATACGTTGGGTGCATGAATTTCCCCAAGTCTATTAGACAGGGGGACACGGGAAGGTGTGACCAAAACGGCCTAGGTTGAGCTGAGAAGTGAACGAGTGTAAGCCCCTGCCTTGAGCTCAGCGCTCAAAGGCGGAGCCGCATCCAAGTTGTTATCGAGCAGCTCCCGGTAGTTCTCGGCCTTGCGCTGCGCTCCCGTCAACAGCGAACGGCGTACAGGGCCTGACCACTCGTTACTCCGGTGCCCTACTACGCATTCAGCTTCCGGCGTGTTAGTCATCAACATCGGGTTTGAGTGTCACGGACATGCTGGTCAGTCGGCGCCAACATGGGAATTGGTTCGATGTACGCCCAAGCCCCTATACTTCAAGGTACTGAGGGTTAAATCACGGAACCGTGAACCTTATGTGACCAAAAGGTTGGTCGGGTGTCGGTCATAAGTACGGAATTCCGTACTTTCAAACTCAACCCCCGAGTTTCTTGGGGTAGAGGGGCTCGCTCCGCGTAGTTCGATGGAAACCTGTCACGTACATCTGCGAGGACCTGCCGGCGTAGCTCCTCGTTGTCCCAATCAACTGTGCGGACTTGCCGGCGTAGCTCTTCCATCAGTTCCTCGCCCTCATTGGATGCGGATGGGGCGTCTTGCGCCCCAGACGCCCCATCCTCCGTCTCCGTCGCCGTATTGTCAACGCCCGCTGCCTCCGCCGCTGCCGCCTCCGCCGCCGCCCTCTTGGCCATGGCGAGCGTCTCCGCCGCCGTCAAGCCATCACCCGCTGCCTCCGCCGCTTCCGCCGCAGCCACCGTCCCTTTGGCCATCGCCAGCGTCTCCCGCGTCTTCGTCTCCGTCGCCGTGCTGTCAACGCCCGCTGCCTTCGCCCCCGCCCCCAACGCTGCCTTCTCCGCCGCTGCAGCCGCCTCCTTGGCGATCGCCAGCGTCTCCGCGGCCGTCAAGTCAGCGCCCTTTGCCTCGGCCGCTGCCACCGCCGCCGTCGTCGCCGCTTTTGTCATCGCCAGCGTCTCCGCCGCTGTCAAGTCAACGCCCTCTTCCGCCGCCAACTCAGCCGCCGCCGCCGCCAACGCCGTTGCCGCCTCCAACCAGGGGATTACACTCGTCCACTCTTCAGCTCACCGTAAGAACTTTTGGGGGACACGCTGGGTGGTGCCTCTGATCAAAGCGGCTCAGGTTGAGGTGAAAGTGGACGAGTGTAAGCCCCTGCCTCCACCTCCTCCTCCTCCGACAATGACCGTGGCTCCGACTCCGGACCAGACTGCGTCAACTGTCTCCCCGCCCTCTCCGCCGCCTTCTCCCGCGCTGCCGAATGCCAGGGGCTTACACTCGACTACTTCTCAGCTCAACGTAAGCACGTTTTGTGAGATTCTTTTAGTGGTTGCAGTAGGTGTAAGGAGATCGACGGGTCATTACTCTTCACAGACTGGACACAAAACCGAACCAGTGCCAAGACGGCTGAGGTTGAGCTGAGAAGTGGACGAGTGTAAGCCCCTGCCCAATCCGCGTCGTCATCGTACCACGTATCGAAGTAGTATGTCTTGAACGCAATTGCAATCTCCAGGACGCCGAAGTTCCGCAGGCGATACGCCATAGCGTCGAAGCGCAGATTTCGTGTCTTACCATCGAGGTTGAAGAGTTCCGATGGCTTGCCGAGCTCGTTCTTAATGATCGCCATGAGGCAGGGGCCTACACTCGTTCCCATTTCCGCTCAACGTGAGCTGTCTTTGTCCCCAACGACCCAAATTAACCCATGCATGTGTCCTAAAGGTATCCCGAAGGTGCTCAAGTTGAGCTCTAAAGTGAAGGAGTGTAAGCCCCTGCCATGAGGTAGTCCTGGCGGTCCCGCTCCGCGCTCTCCCGCCGCTCCTGCTTCCGCCGCCGCGCCGCCTCACGCGGGTCCTCCTCCTCCTCCTAGGGCCTCATGGATTGTGCTCGCTGTGTCATCATACTTATTGTAGACCCTGGTTTCTTGAGTTGAACTGCAGCCTATGACGTGGCGACTATAACCCGCCAGGCCCTACCTCCTCCCCCTCCTTGACTTCCGTCGAGCGCCGGTAGATGCCGCGGCTCCTCTTATCCTCCTGCAGCGCGTCCTTGAACCGCTTGGGGCGGGTTTTGTCGGGCTTGCGGGAGATGGACGGGGGCGGGCGGTCGGGGCCGGGGTCCGAGGAGGAGGAGGGGTCCGAATACGAGGGTGGCTTCTTGCCTCGCTCCGCGGGGAAGGGACTGATGATGGACAGTGCTCGCCACGTCACAGGATGCAGTTGATGCTCACGGCTGACTGATGGTCACAGGATGCCGTTGAACTCACAGCAAGAAACGAGGATTGAACATGCGATTGATGACGTGGAGAGCACTACTCATCAGTCCCTACCGCGGGGGGCATCAGGCGCTCCACCGCGCGCTGCCGCTCGGCGTCGTCCTTGTACCTGCCGTCGGCATGCACGCACACTCCTCGCACCGTCGGCACCGCTGAGCGAAAAACATTTCGCTTCGGTTGGGAGGAGCGCCCGCTCGGCGCCGCCACGCAGGGCGCTGAGGCACGGCGCCGGAGCGGCAGCGCGGCGCCGAGCCCTGCGCACGCCAGCGTCGTCATTCAGGGTTGGCGCGCGTGTCGGTGGCCCAGCGTGCTGTTAGTGTGCGTGGGTTAACGAAGTTTTCTTGGCCTTGGCACACGTGGATGTTTTGGCTAAAACTGACGCGCGCTCTCATCTGACCACAACTGAGCTTGTTGTGAGATACGATGAGGTGACCTAAAAGCCAAAGGACAGCACTTCGCGCGGCGCCGTTTCCCTCTCGCCGCTTCGTCGACCCTCCCGTGTCCTCCCCGCCGCGGTCTCAAGCAGCCCGAGAGCGAGGCGGCTACCGAAACAGGGACCAGGCGCCCGACGTGCCTCCGAGGAAAAAAGGAAAAAACAGAAAAACATTTGTGGGAATGTTGGGCACCCGCATCACCTCCTTCGCCCTGGGCTTCGCCGCGGCCAGCGGCAGGGCCTGACAATCGTGCCCTTAACCTTTTCTGCTCAACGTCAGCACGTTCGTGAGATACCATCTATGGGGGCAGGGACCAAACGATTTAAGTTGAGCTGGACAAGGTTCAGGGAACGATTGTAAACAGAGCGCAAGTTGAGCTGAAAAGATAACGGTTGTAGGTTGCAGGCCTTCCAACCGTTCCCTTTCAGCTCAACTCATCCAAGGGAGCTAACCAGCGGAGGCGTTGAACCGAAGCGGCGGCATGCCCCTCGGACGCCTACATCCAGTCACGTGGATTTAATACATTCTGACAGAGAGGACCCTGCGGTTGCCACTGAGTCAATCCAATCCCTTTGGCACAAACCACTGGCAGCTAGCTATCCCTTGAGGGTGCTCAACTTGAGCTCTGTGGTGGCACAAATCACTGGGAGAAATCCCTTGAGTGTGCTCAAGTTGAGCTCGAACGGGAACGAGTGGAATGCCCCTCGCCAGCGGGCTGTGCATGTACAAGCTGAAGGAGGAGATATGGTCGTCACATAAGATACTTGCGGAGCAGGTGCGTGCCTCAGCCACCCGCCCCGCACCACAGGGGTGTCACAGGGGTGTCACAGGGGTGTCACAGGGATGTCACAGGGGTGTCATAGGGGTTTCATAGGGTATCACAAGAGTGTTATGAGGGCTGACATAGGGGTGTTATAGGGTTGTCACAGGGGTGCCATAGGACCCGAAAGCGAGAGAAGCTTCCGCGTGTATGAGTAGGCACGAGGCACCAGGAGTTCGCCCAGGCACCCGTGCCCCGCACCCGCATTCACAAACCCCACCACCCCGCCACCGCCACCCCGGCCCCGGCCCCGGGCGTGGCTCCTGGTCTGCGAGCATTGGTGCCTGCCCGCCTGCTCTCTCCCCTGTCGGTTGCAACGCCCTAAACCCTAAACCCTGAACCCTAACGCAACCCTCGACCCTAAACCCTAAAAACTAAACCCTAACTCCTAAACCCTAGACCCTAAACCCTAAACCCTACTAAACCGCAGTGCTCCACCACGGAGGAGCGGCTGTTGAAGCTGGAGTTGACTACGGAGGCGCGGCTGTCCAAGTTGGAGATGACAGCGTCGCGGCAAGAGTGATGGCCCTGCACTCCTATACCTTAACCCTAAACCCTAAACTCCAAGCTGGAGATGACGGCGTCGCGGCAGCAGTGATGAAGACCACGCGCCCGCTGCGACTCAATACCGTCTCATCTAGGATGCTTACAATCCAGGACGCTTACAATCTAGTAAAATCACAGTTATCAAACGATATCGCCGTCAATGCCGATACGCGGGGAGTGGAGGATGGCGTTGAGGGTGGACTCTCTCCGCACATTGTACTCGGCGAGCGTACGGCCGTTACGCAGCAGCTTGCCCGGACATAGGGCTCGGCAGAAAATGCTCAACATAATACAGAGTGGCACATACATTAAGGATCGAGTGTGTGACATGTGTGTAGCATTTGAAATGCATCTGGAGCAGGTTCTGATTTGCCCTTACCCGCGAAAAACAGCGCGTGCGTGCGGGGGAAGTACCCCGTCTTGCCCAGGATTAGGGATTTACACTCTTCCACCTCTCAGCCCAACCTGAGCCGTGTTCGTCAATGAAACCACCCCACCTGGGGCTTACACTCGTCCACTTTTCAGTTCGGCGTGAGCGTCTTGTTGCGATATAGGTGGGTAGCTTCATTGACAAACACGGCTCAGGTTGAGCTGAACAGTGGACCAGTGTAAGCCCCTGCCCTGGATGCGGGGCCTAATACACAGGGCAGGCAGGAAACAGCTCCCACAACGTCACAGGGTCTCAAGACGCGGCACGATGTCCTCCTCGCTCGTGTCGCGTTTACCGCGCACCGACGCTGCGCGTGTTCCCATGGCTGCCGCGGGGATCGACGAGAGAGGGCGGCGCCCTTCCGTGTGTGTGACGGTGTTGTTGTCGTGTCAATTCCATAACAGTCTTCAATCTAATATCTGAACTGCACACCACTTGCTTGCGGGTGCCACTTGTAGACTTGCGTCAGATTTCTCGGAAGAGGTCACGGCGTCCAAGAGTCTCACCAGTTCAAAAGAAAGTTCAACAACGACTCTCCACACAGAACATCACGCGGTTCCAAAACCGGCACCACACACGCCTCCCCGCAGCATCTGCCTCCGTCCCACCATCTACCACCCTTGATCTAGTTCATCGCGCGGTCACAGCGTCGGAGCGGCGGCGGCGGCGGCGGCGGCGACACGCCCACCCCCAGAACCCGAGCGCGGAAAGTGTTCCCCGCGTTTTATTATGCACGTGCCGAAACCCGCCGCGGGAGGGTTCACGTTTGCAATCCCGCCCCCGCCGGCGGCGGCGGCGTGGGCGGGCGCGGACGACGAGGGTTTGGTGACTCAGCGCGGCGGCGCGATCCCCGACAGCCCCATGTTCGTCGTCTCTACGCCGCGCGGCTCACGGTGCGGCAAACCCGGCACACGACCGCGTTCCCTCGTCTCTCCTCTCCTCTCCTCTCCTCTTCTCTCCAGGTTAAATATCTCCTCTCCTCTCCTCTCCACCTCTGTCTGTTCACAACCTGTCGGACACGGAGCTGCCAGGGGCGTGTGCCCCGTTCCGCGTACCCCTTCCGGGTCTCCGCCGAGGCCTCCGTGCCCCGAACCCGGCTGATTCCTTCCATCTCCAAGACCAATCCAATCTCGGCTCCTCCCACCTTCTCCCCACCGCCCACCTTCACCCACTTCCCCCCCAAACCAGCTCACCCCCCCACCTCGTCACGGCTGACGCCGCCACCCACCTCTCCTCTCCACTCCTCTCCTCTACACTTCTCTCTTCGTCTCTCCTCTCCTCTCTCGTCACCACTCCTACAGTCTCTCTTCGATCCTATGCTCTCGTCTCCTCGCCTCTCCACTCATATCGTCTCGCTCCCCCCTCTAAACCTAACCTGACCCTGGCTGGTTCAACTTTCGGTTGTGGTATTGAACTCTCTGTTTCTCTTCTTTCCGAGGGCTTACACGCCACCTCCTCCTTCCCCCCCGCCGTGTGAACAACCAGGCACTACGTGACGGACCCCCACCTGCGCATCGCCGGCAGCCCGACGGTGCCGGCGCCGGAGCCGATCCCCCCGCCGCCGGCGCCGCTTTCCCCGCCGCCGCCTCCGCTCAACGCGGCGCTCCTCCTCCATCAGATGTGCGCGGCAGGGAATCACACTCGTTTACTTTTCAGCTCAACTTGAGCCGTGCCTCACACACAAAACCACTTTACACACCCCAAATGACCCCTGACACCCCCTTAACACGGGCTACCCAACCCCTACGCGCAACCCCCATCCCATACACAGCGCTCAAGTTGAGCGGAAAAGTGGACGAGTGTAAGTCCTTGGCGCGCGAGCAGCACGACGTTTTCCCCCTTCGAGGGTATCGCCGCCGCGGTCGCCGCCGCCGCCACACGTGCCGTCACGTGGGGAGCAGCGGCGCCAGCGCCTCCGCGTGGGGAGCACGTGGGGAGCAGCGGCGCCAGCGCCGCGGCAGGGCCATACACACTTACCCCCCCCCTTTCACTTAACTTCAGATCAGATGATCACGAACTTGAAAAGTCGTTTCGTTTGTGTCCCCAACAAGAACATAATGCTCGCCACGTCATATTACATCACGAACACGGATTTTTGCACTCATACGCTGAATGTCCGCCGAGGGTCGGAGCGATATAAATCTGCATCTGCGATAATTGGTTTCGTCCCTAGCCATTCCACGAGATTCGTGCAAGGTGATACTTCAGCACCTCTCAGTGATTTCTGGTGGTCTCGGGGAGGGAACCAGCTCAAGTTCAGCTGAACAAGTGACGACTGGAAGGCCCTCCAGCTTAACTTCAGCACCTCACAGTGGTTTCAGGAAGTCTCAGGGAGGTTACGGGCTGAAGTTGAGCTGAATAAGGATCCTTCATCCGTTTCCAGCTTGAATGGCCCTGCACGGCGGCGGCAGTGGCGGCGGCGGCATCCGGCGGCGGCGGCGGCGGCTTCAGCGGCGTGCGGTCAGCACTGCTCGGTCGGACGCCTCTGCTCCGCCCTAACTCGGAGATATGGACAAGCGAATATTGCCCCCGCCATGTCATCAACACGCGTTCAGAACCTTCGATTCTTGAGTCAGGTGGCGTCATATGACGTGGCGAGCAATATCTGCTAGGCCCTAGGCTGGGCAGTGCGTTCAGACGCCTCCAATCCCCGATTCTTGAGTTGAAAGGTATCCGGCGAGCGAAACCTGAAGGCACAACCAATATCTGCTGGGCCCTACTCCGAAAGCCCATCAGCCGCGCCACGTGGCTGGGCCTTACACTCGTTGACTGGCTGTTTGATCATATTGTACCGGTGTACCCGCACACACTCGCCGCATCCTCCTCCCTGACTGTTTGTTCATAGTGTACCGGCGTACCCTCACACACTCGCCTCAACATCCTCCCTGACTGTTTTGTCATAGTTTACCATGTACCCTCACACTCGCCGCATCTTCTTCCCTGGCCTTGCACTCGTCTCCGTTGCATATCTACTCTTGCATTTGGGTGTTCGGTTGGAGCAGCTGGAAGCACCTCAAGGGATTGGGGGTCGACGAAGCTTGAATAGACGCAAGTAAATATATAAGAAATAATATATTAAAACGCTGAAGCTAAGCAGTCGTCAGTGTTAGCAGCTGAGGCCCTACCACGCGGAACGCAGTGCCTGTCCGGCAGGGTTTTGGAACGAACCCCTTCTGTGCAGAGAGCGAACCCTGCATTTGCCCCCGTGTGTGCTGCCTTCTACGCGTACTAGATCCAACACAGATGATGGGCCCAGGCATTGCACTGTCTGTGTGGATAACCATAACACAAAGCATCCGCCTGGCCCTACTTTCCGCAATGGTGCGCATGTCTCCGCCGCCGCCGCTGCCGCTGCCGCTGCCGCAGCCCGCAGGAAACGTGTCGAACATTCCTGTCACAACGGCGGGGCCTTACTCCAGTTCCCTCACGGCTTGCTAGTGCCTTGTCAATTCGTAGTACGGAATCTAGTACCGTCTGACTTTTGGCCGAATCACCACAACACATTTGACTCTTGGCCAGATCACCAAGCTCCAACCGTATTTGACTCGTGTTGTCCACCAAGCTATGATTATCACACTACACCAGTCGTACGATTTTGAATCACTTGAAGATGCTCACAACTGAGCTGAGAATAAATGACGTATGAGGCCCTGCTGAGCGGAAGCGGAAACGCCATCGCCGCACGGCCCGCTGATGGCTGGCCCGGGCACCGCGCAGAACCAGAGCGCGCTCGCCGCCGTGCGCCGCTGCTTGGTCAGGCCAAGCATCGCATCATTGTCTGCGCATAGTGCACCCGTACACATTCAACTCCTCGTCGGCCACAGTCTCCGCCCCCGAAGCCCCTGTAGAGCTATCACTGACGCCTTACGCCATCGCCATAAAATCTAACACGACACCATTCAGTACTTCATCATCCACAGCACCGGACCTGAAGCTGATTTTTCTGATTTGAGTCACAAATCCAACGAACGCCTCAAGTTGATTCCGGGCCATATCGCCGGGAGCAGACCACGACGCTGCAGCAGTGGGAGCCGCAGCACCCGCACGAGCAGCAGCAGTTGCCGCCTCCACCTCTGCCACATCAGCAACAGAAGCAGGAGCCACCATCGCCGACGCAGCAGCAGCAGGGGCGGCAGGCTCCACCGCCGCCCGTGCCGCCTCTGTCGCTTCGAGATCAGAAGTCGGGGCGACAGCTGGACGAGATTATGCCGCCACCCGCCCTGGGCGGCCACGGCGGACACGGGCAGCGCAATTTTGGACTGTACGGCGGTGGCGGTGACGGCGGCGGCGGTGGGGGCGGTGGTGGCGGTGGCGGTGGGGGCGGTGGCGGCGGCGGCGCTGGCAGCGGGGCCGGGGGCAGCAGCAGCTCGATCGCGCCACAACGTTCGGGCATCGACAGTGTGCTCGCAAAGCTGAAGGGCGGCGCGCCCAACGCCACGACCACCGCCGCCGCGGCAATGATTACCACGGCCATGGTGAGGCGGTGCATGTTGACCCTGTCAAACCCATGTTGAAACTGCCTGGAACTACCGTCTTGAAACTGATTCATGATGAACTGCTTTCAAGTTCTGCTTTCAAATGTTAAATTGCGCCGCTACACCATGGCCACTGCCACCGCCGCCGCGGTGACCAATGCCGCCGCCGCCGTCGCCGCCGCCAATGTCGATCTCATCGCCGCAGCCTCCGCAAAGTCCTCCGCCGCTGCTGCCGCCGCCGCCGCCGCCGCCGCCGCTGCCAGCGGACACGGTGACGCGGTGCAGGTTGAACCCATGAAACCCAAGTTGATATCATCTGGAACTAAGCGCTTGAAACTCAAATATGATCAACCGCTTTAAAGTTTTGCTTTCAAATTCAACTTGCGCCGCTACAGCACGGACATCGCAAGGGTGGGCAATCGACTGCCGACGCTGCTGCCGCCGCCGCCGCTGCCGCCGCCACGGCCAATGCCACCGCCGCCGCCGCCGCGGTCGTGCCCGCGCTCACAGCCAAGCGGAGCCACAAGAAAAAGAAAAAGAAGGCCAAGCCATCGCCGGGCCCTGACGTGCACAAACAGTATTCGCACAACACTGCCGCCGCTGCTCGCGACGGTGAACGCACGGTGTCGTGCGATGCCGGCGGCGGCCGCGGCGGCGGCGGCGGCGGCGGCAGCGGCGGCGGCGACGGCGGCGGCGGTGCAAGCGGCGGCGGAGACGGTGGCCACTCTGGAGCCACCACCGAGTCTGACGACGTCGCAGCCAACGGCGCAGCATACGGCAGGGGCTTACACTGGTCCACTTTACGGCTCAACGTAAGCGTATGTTGTGGTCAGGGGGATGGTGCATGTAGGGGTTGGTTGGGGGATGTTTAGGAGGTTGAAGGGGGTTTCAGGTGGCATTTAGGGTGTATTTTGCGTCAGAAACGTCTGAAGTTGAGCTAAAAGTGGACGAGTGTAAGCCCCTGGCGTACGGCGGTGCCACCAGCGGTGCCAGTCCCACCTGGGTCAGCGGTAAGGCCTTCCAATCCACTCCAGCCAATTCAGCTGAACGTAAGCACCTTTCAGCGACGGTTTCCAGTGAAGTTTCCAGTGGTTTAACGGTCGAAAGCGCTTGAGCTGGAAATCACGATTTGGATGGCACTGGCCAGCGGGCGTGGCAACGGCAAAGGCTGCCGCAAGAGCCGCAGCAAGCCCAGCGGCTCTCGGGTACGGAGGTGCCTGTTGACCTTATCAAAGCCACATTGAAAGCGCCCGGAACTAGGCCCTTGAAACTGAAATATTATGGACTGCTTTCAAATTTTCCTTTCAGTTTCAACTTGCACCGCTAAATCCGGGCCCAAAACCCCGCTGACAACGCCGCCGCCGCCACCGCTTCCGCCGCCGCCGCCGCCCCCACCGCCGCCGCCACCGCCGCCGCTGCTGCCGCTGCCACTGCCGCCAAAAGGTGCCACCGCGTATCCGGCAGGGGCGACGCAGAGAATGCGGAGGACGCCATCAGCGGCGGCCACGGTGGCAGCGGCGGCGGCGGCTCGGGCAGGGACTTACACTCGTCCACTTTTCACCTCAACCTGAGCCGTTACTGACACAAAATATACCCTAAACACCCCCTGAACACCCCCTACATACAACCCCTATCCCACAGATTGCGCTTATGTTGAGCCGAAAAGTGGACGAGTGTAAGCCCCTGTGCTCGGGTGATATCAAGTGCGAGCTGCTGAACATTGAGGTGTTTGACAAGGACGGGAACCTGGTAGGACGTCCCCCTTGCCACGCCACTTTATTAGAACAAGGTTGACATACCAGAAGTCACGACGGGTTATACGGCCCAGTCCCCGCACGCTTGCGCGCGGGTTACGAAACGGGGAAGCCTGGTTACTCCGTATACACGCGGAAGGTTATCTGCTTCTCTCTAGAGATTTCTCTGAATCCATGCCACGTCATCACCTCCATTGTAGACCCTTGTCCTGTCAAGACATGCATTCAATGACATCGTTGCGGAGCCGACCTTCGTTTCTTGCTTTCTATGACATCCTGTGTCTAAGCAATGTACACGGCCCTTGACGCGGGTGCAGCCGCGGCGCGGGCCCAAAAGCTCCACCAGCAGGTCCGCCTACGGACCGCAAGCCCGCATCGTTGAGATAAATCAGCGTGTCGTTTTCGTCGATTTCCGTAAAGGCGAAATAGGGGGAGGTTTGATAACCAACCCTCTCCGGACCGACCAGTGTCCTCACGGCCGGACAATCGGACGAGTTACATCTCCCGGATTTGGACACGTGCATTTTTTCAACAGGCACCTTGCACCCTGGGCACATCTTGGTCTCCATAGAGTGCGCTTTTATCCACCAGGTCTGACGCGAGATGTCCCCGTTCTGCGGTCTTTGCGTATCATATTTTGTGCTTCCTTCTTTGCGTTGCGTTCTTTGCTCTTTGCATTTCGCCTGTCTTTGCATTACGCCTTTGCGGCAGCGATGTGAGAGTGCTGCGGTTTGTCCGGCAGGTACCGCGGCGTGTCGTGCTACAAGCGCACGGGCCGCTGGGAAGCGCACATCTGGGACTCGGGCAAGCAGGTCCACCTGGGCAGCTTCAAGGATCCAGACTCCGCGGCGGGGCCTCGCCAGTCTATTTCCTGACTTATTTTATATTAGGCGCATTCCTGGGCCTCGCCAGTCTAATTCGGGAGTTAGTTCATGTGGGATCCATCAGTTGACATTCAATTCTGAGGCCTCGATCGATTCGGTTCCTGGGCCTCAGAGTTCCTATTCTCATGCGGAGCCCACGGCCTGCGGAAATATCTTTTCGTTATGTCTTTGTGGTGTCGAGCTGAATCCAATTTCAGATTTTCACACTGAAACGGGGGGACTCCAGTCGAATTATGTACTGAGGTCAGAACTGGGTAGTGAGGCCCTGATGCACGGCGCACGCGTACGACAAAGCCGCGCTCCGCTTCCGGGGCAGGGTTTAGCCGGTTTAGGATTTGGGGGTTAGGGGGCGCTGCGCTTCCGGGGTAGCACTCATGCGGATGTGCTCGCCACGTCATGCAACGCATCTTCGATCGTCGTCATGACGTGCCCAGCAGTATCTGCATGAGCTTCCCAGCAGTATGAGTATAAGGTGTCGAGCGTTGTCAGTATGACGTGGCATACTGATTTGTTTCCCCCCTACGCACAGGGTGGAAGGCGGATCTCAACTTCCCGAACACCTACTACATCCAGGACGACAACCTGCAGGCCAGGCCCAAAATGCCTTCATATTGTTTTTTGTTTTTCCATCAAGGCCCGTTCTCGAGCGTTTATTTTGGGCTACTTTGGACTATTTTGGGGCCAAATTTGGGCGATTTTGGGCATCATCAATCGGGTCCAGCGAAGATTTATTGAAATCGGGTTATGAGCGACACAAGTAAGGCCTTATCCGCGGGAGATGATGAAGGAGAGCAAAGAGGTGGGCTGAGATAAATACTGTTCGCCACGTCATCCACTACATGGCGACCCGTCGTTCGTTGAGTTTCTAGTATTCCTACGACGTGGCGAGCGGTCTTTATCTCGGTGTTTATCTCGTGCCCTACAAAGAGGACTTCATCATGTGGCTGCGGCGCAAGGCAGGGGCTTACGCTCGTCCACTTCTCAGCTCAACCTGAGCCGTTTTTGTCACTGGGACCGTATGAGACCACACAATGTATCCGCAAAGAGTACTCACGTGATGCCCTGGTGCAAGGGGCGGCAGGACCCGGGCAACGGGGTGGCGGTGGGGCGAGGCTTCAGAGTGACAAGATATCCCATATCGATACTGTCATCTCCCATGTTGATACTGTCATCTCCCATATCGATACTGTCATCTTCCATATCGAAACTGTGTTCTCGCATATCGATACTGTCATATCGAAGTCATCTTCCATATCCATACTGTCATCTTCCATATCGATACTGTCATCTTAAGGTCGTCTTCCACATCGATACTGTCATCATGTCATCTTGTGGACAGGATGACCATATCATATCTTGACACTCTGGGGGATTGGCTCACCTTCGCTCATTGTAAAACCATGTTCGTTCAGACACGTGCCAACTTGTGACATGTGGAGCATACATTTCACTCGAAACCCTCATTTCTTGAGTTACGCGATGAACTCCGTGACGTGGCGAGTGTGCACTAGCGGGCCCTATAGGTCGGTCGGCCAGGACACCGCGGCTGTGCGAGCGGTGGAGGCCGGGCCCTGACTGATTCTTTGTAGTGCTCCAGTAAATTACCGCTGCATTCTCCTCTACTGGTAACTCCTCCGTTTCATAATGTGACTGTTGTCACTCGACACATCCTCCTTCCTTTCCTAGTCGCCACGCGATACACGTTCAGCTGAACTGCGGCGCCGTTTTGTCCCTGAAACCTCACCCGAAACCACGAAAAGGCGCTCAATATGAGCTGCAGCTGGGACAAGGAGTCAGGCCGAAGGCGAAGGCCACTGCCAGCGCTTCCGCGGCGGCAGCCAACAAAGCTGTCAAGGCAGGTCTCACCGATGATAATATCCACGTCATTCACCGCAGTAATGACAAGTCACCCTCAACGCCTGAGTTATGTGCCAGCTGTGACGTGGCGAGCACCTCTAGGCGCTCAGAGTAACAAGATACGATCGGGATATCGATATGGGATATCGATATGGTGTATCGGATATCAATGAGATATCGATGTGGGTTTTCGGATATCGATATGGGAGATGACCGTATCGATACGGCCATCCTGGATATCGGTATGGGAGTTCTTGTCACTCTGTGGGCGCTACGTGACGGAGGCTGCGGACGCCGCCGCGGCTGTGCTGGCGTGGGTGGGTCCAGGCGGATGGAGCACGCCACGTCATCAAGCGCGATCTAAACCCTTGAGTCTTGAGTCAGTGAGAGAGACGCTGTCGATGTCGTTTGTGTAAGTTGACATCACCACCAGGCTAACGCCCTGTCCCCCGCCCCCCCGCCCTCATTTCGTGAATCATATGACGCCGGGAGAGAGAGAGAGACGCGTCAGCGTGTATGAGGAGGCACCAGGCTTCCGCCTTGGACACCGTTGCCCCCGTAGTGATGTATATGACGCCCTGTGACGTGGCGAGCGAGTGAGGCACCGGTCCCTGCGGTCGGACGGATAGCACCGGCGACCTAGGCGGAGGGGAGGTCGGGCATACACGCACCGGCCCTGCCTGTTGGATCATAGTGTACCCACGCATGTAAGCTTTTGTCGAACACAAAAAATACCCGGTGCACCACGCAGAGTATCTCGACGTAGACTGAATATTGTAATGACCCCCCCCCCTTCCATAAAGCACGTCCCTGAGGCCGGAAAGCCGTATTTAGACCCCTCGCTTAGAAGCTCGTAGTGTGCCTGTACCCATCCTTGGCCCGACCACTCGCTTCCTATCTGTTTGCTCATAGTGTACCGGTGTAACCCCTGCGCTGGTACCACCCGCTGGGCCCTGCGAGGCGGAGGCAGATGGCATCGAGCTCAAGGTCAGGCCCTGAGCCCCGGGCCCCGCACGTCATGTCATCCGACGCAATCAACCCCTACTTATTGAGTGAGCGGTATCCGGTGACGTAGCTAGCGATGTCTGCCAGGCCTAGGTCACATCATGTTATTCAACGCTTCTAATCCTCATGTATTGAGTGAACAGCATCCTGTGACGTGGTTGGCAATATCCGCGAGGCCCTAGGTCAAGGCGGCGCTCGACGCGCGCGCTGCCGCCGCCGCCGAGGCTGCGCGCAGTAGGGCCCGGTACAAGATGCTCAAAATGTGAGACGTGCTTCAACACTGCGACCCCCTCTTTTCTTGAGTAATCTGCCAGGGCCCAGCTGCGATGGGGCTCGGTAGAGATTACTTAAAATGCGTCTGAATGCCGCTCGTTTCTTGAGCTCAATGCTACGCTGTGATGTTTCGAGTATGTTCCGCCGGGCCCTGGAGCGCGGCGCTGTGGCCGCCGCCTCCGCCGCCACCGCCGCCGCCATCGCCATGCACGCGGCCAGCCAGGTAGGGTGGTGCAGGTTGACCCTAACCCTAAACCATAAACCCTAAACCCTGACCCTAAACCCTAAGCCCTCAACCCTAAACCCTAAATCCTCGGACCCACATTAAAAACACTTGGAAGTGAGCACTTGACACTATAATATGATGGACCGCCTTCAAACTCTGCGTTCAAATTAAACTTGCGGCGCTACAGCCAGGGGTCCGCTGCGCCGGGCAAGCCGGCGGCCCGCGGGGGTGCCCGACCGACCGTCATCGCCAAGGCAGGCTCCACTCGATACCGATATATATCCGTCTATCTATCCTTCTTACCATTCCGTATGCTTCGAGCTACTGTCTCTTCATCCGTCCAACTATCCGTCCAAGTATCCGTCTTACTATTCGTATGCACATTCTTTGAACATTCCGTCCAATATCCGTCCAACATCCGTCCAATTATCCGTCCAACTGTCCGTCCAGCTATCCGTGTGTCCCCCTGCGCCCCGGGCCCCACGGCAACCATCATCCAGCTGGAGGACACGCGGCGGAAGACGGAGCGTCAGATGAAGCTCAACGATAAGCGCAAGGCGGAGGCGGGTGCTCACACTCGTCTCCTTCTCAGCTTAACCCCAGCACTCGAAGGTCTAATAAGCCAAGAAGCACGTAGACTCACCATCGTCTTAACACGTGCCAACGCTCTGCAGGGGTTTACACTCCTCCACTTCTCAGCTCAAATTGAACCGTTTATGTCACTGAAACCACCCCATACACCCAACGTATCTCACAAAAAGTGCTCACGACAAGCCGAGAAGTGGACGAGTGTAAGCCCTTCTCAACTCAAACTGAACAGTTTTTGTGACTGAAACCACCCAAGACACCCAACGTATCCCCCAACAAGTGCTCACGACAAGCCGAGAAGTTGACGAGTGTAAGCCCCTGGTCGCAGGATGAGGAGCGTGCCAAGGTGAAGGCCGAGCAAGCCGCGGCCAAGGTGTGGCCAGTTCAAATTGTCCGCCCACCTGAAGTTAATAGATCCTCGATTTCGTTGAGATAAATGTCACCGGTGACGGGGATAAATTGAGTTCACTACCGGATTTTTGCCCTCCGTTTGAGATTGGTCTGGGCCAGCGTGCTTCGCATAGTTCACTACTGGTCAGTTTGCTTTCCCTCAGTTCACTACCGGTCGTGCGTCTTTATTCAGATTGGTGGTGGTCACCGCGGTTGTTCGGCCGACGACGAAAAAGTTGGTGCGCACCATTGCGGTGCCCGCCCCGTTTTAACGACGCCGC
>Ga0307489_10000162_pt1:2500-35716 | contig 35716 bp, 73 predicted proteins | sample SB12metaG_FD_202247 | JGI IMG/M metagenome (GOLD analysis project Ga0307489, IMG submission 202247) | Sea-ice brine microbial communities from Beaufort Sea near Barrow, Alaska, United States - SB 1.2 | ecosystem: Environmental > Aquatic > Marine > Coastal | place: USA: Alaska... | reverse complement strand
GAGGAGGAGGAGGATGAGGAGGAGGAGGAGGAGGAGGAGGAGGAGGAGGAGGAGGAGGAGGATGAGGAGGAGGCCGTGTGCGGGCGCCCTACCGCGGTGGAGGATCTGCATGGAGTGGATGTGGTTGAGGCCGAGCAGCAGCTGCACCAGCCACCGCATGATGGCATCCTCCGTGAGCGAGGGAACTTGAACATGTTGCTTGCCACGTCCTAGGCTGCCATTCAATAAGCCGATTTCGGTATATCGCCTGGGTGAAATGCCCATACAGAGTTGCGGGCAAAGCGTCAGCGCTCCGCGCGGGAAAGCGGGCGCCAGATTGAATGCCCATACAGAGTTGCGGGCAAAGCGTCAGCGCTCGTCGCCGGAAGCGATATACCGAAATCGGCCTATTCAAGAAACGAGGGCTCAAAACGCATTGAATGACGTGGCAGGCAATGTCTGCCAGGCCCTACAGGGAGCGACTCTTGCGCGTTTCCGAAATCCCTCAGTAGGCTCGCAAGGTCGCCGCCCTCGCAGTGCGACATGACGATGCACAGCTGTCCGGCGTGGTCACTGCCGCCGCCGCCGCCGATACCACCACCGACACCGCCCCCGCCCCTCCCGCCTCCACCCCCACCGCCGACACCACCGTCGTCTTCGCCCGCCCCCCAGGGGCTTACACTGGTCCACCTATCGGCTCAACATACGCGCTTTCTGTTATGTAGGGGGTTGTTCAGGGGTTGTTTGGGGGGTGTTTAGGGGTGTTGAGGAGTGTGGAGGGGTGCTCAGGTTGTATTCTGTGACAGAAACAGCTCAGGCTGACCTGACAAGTGGACGAGTGTAAGCCCCTGCCGCCCCCCCGCCGCCGCCGCAGTCCTTGAAGCACCCGTGGAAGCGCACGACGTTGGGGTGGTTCGAGGCCATCTTCAGCAACTCCGCCTCCGCCTCGACGACCAGGGCCTGCCATTGGTTTCCATGGTAACTTCACTTTACTTCAGCGTCTTCGAGGTCGGATACCGTGTGTGGCGAGCAATGATTGCCAGTTGGATGGCGTGGCGCCATGTGAGGTGGCAGCCTTGGTCAAAGCGCGTGTCGATGATGTAGGGGCAATATCTGGCTGTGATATGACGTGCCGAGCAACATCTGCCGGGCCCGCATCAACTTCCGTGGATAGGTCGAAGTGGTGTAACGGTAGACCATGAGCAAACAGTGCGAGGCCCGGGGCCCGGGGCCCCGCCGACGCGCTCCAGCTCGTCATCGTTCACACCGCTGCTCGCGCCACCATAGTTGCCATTGCCGACGCTGCGATGGTTTATGTTGAGCTGCTTCACGACGTAGCGTTTCTTGGTCGCCTTGCACATGGCGAGGCGCACGCAGCCCTGGTTGCCGCGCCCGATGACGCGCCCGAACAACAGGTCGGCGCGAGTCAGCGCGGGCGGCGGCGGCGGCGGCCGCTGCCGCTGCCGGGGCGTGGATGGGGGAGCTCTCGTCGCTGATTTCCGCTTCCGCGGTACCCCTTGTGGTATCCCCCCAGCAGCGCTAGCAATGGCGGTGCTAGCGCTAGCGACCCCTCCCCTGGCGGCATTAGCATTCCCATTCCCGCCGCCCCCGCCACCGCTGCCGCCGCCGCCGCTCCGGGGCTGCTTTGGTGGCCGCTGCGACGGCGCCATCGCGTTGCCGACACCGGCACCGCCGGAACTGGGTTCGGACGAGTTCAATAGCACCCTGTGACGTGGCGGGCGATATCCGCCAGGCCCTCAAGCACGGCTACGACGTCACGCTCCTCGACGCGTTCCCCAACCGCCCGGGCGGCCTCAGCGCGGGCTGGCGCACACTGTAGTCCCAGTGAAGCGACGCCGCGCCGTGCCTGTCCGCGCCCGCGCCCTCTTTATTGGGGTGGTGTCCGGCCAGCCAGCCTGCCAGCTGTCAGCTGAAAATCGGAAAATACTGACTCGAGCACTCGACGTTCATTCGCCATTCCAGAGCGCGCACAACCACCGACGCTATGGCTGCGACTTACCTTCAACCCGCGGGACTGACACACCCGCAGGCGGCGGGCAAGGGAGCCCGTCGACGGTCGTTGCGGGTGCGACGACTGCCACACCCACGCCCACACGTCGCGGATGCTCAAAGCGATAATTTTCCTGGGAGTGTTCACGTTGCAGGTGCCGACGCCGACGCTGACGCCAGCGACCCCAAGCCAAAAGCCGTGGTGGTGGGCGGCGGCTGGGCGGGCTTCGGCGCCGCGTGGCAGCTCCTCAAGCACGGTAGGGTCTGGGGGACATTGCTATTGCTCGCCGCGTCATCCAACGCACTTTGAATTCCCCGTCTCTCGAGTAAATAGCATCCTGCGAAGCGACGTGGCAAGCAATATCCGCCAGGCCCTCAAGCACGGCTTTGACGTCACGCTCCTGGACGCGTCCCCCAACCCGGGCGGCCTCAGGTGAGCGACAGATGAATTATTCTTGGTTTTGGAATGCCGCAACGTCCGCCGCCGCAGTTTTGCCGAGTCCAGCTTCGAAAGCATGTGTCCGTCGGTGTGATGTGAAGCCACCGTAAACAGCGCGCCCGCCGCCCGGCTTGTATCGCGGGCGACGCTCGCGGCGATAGCGCGTGCGCCCGATACGGACCGGCGAGATGGCGACGTAGACATCGAATACTGCTTCCATGACGATTTCCCTGTTTATTTTTGTTTTCCTGCCCACCAAAACGTATGGGCTCTCTATCATAACCAACCTTTCACCCCGGCGGCATCAGCCAGGGCCTGAAGAGTGTCCACATCTGTGCTCAACCTGAGCCGTTTTTGTCACTGAAACCAGCAACGCATCCCAACACATCTGATGAAAGGTTCTCACGTCGAGCTGAAAAGTGGACGAGTATTAGCCCCTGGCCTGAGCGCAGGGTGGCGCACTGCGAATGGAAGGGCGGTCGAAGCCGGCTGCAAGGTGGGGCCTGGCAGATATTGCCCGCCACGCCATAGGTTTCCGTTTAACTTGAAAAAATGCGGGTGCAAGCGCGACGGATGATGTGGTGAGCAATGTGTGCCAGCAAGCCCATGTGAAGAGCCTTGGGGCTCGATGAACGTTAAAAGTAAAAAAAGAAAAGGCCCTGCTGTGCGGGGTTCTGGCGGCACTACAAGAACATTGACGCGCTGTGCGCCGAGCTGGGCAGGGGCTTACACTCGTCCACTTCTCAGCTCAACCTGATCCGTTTCTGACACTCAACACATCCCCTAAACGCCTACACTATCCCCCACCCCGCCTAACAACACTTCCTAAACACCCCCTAAATACACCTTGTCCCACCAAAAGCGCTTACGTTGAGCTGACAGGTGGACGAGTGTAAGCCCCTGGAGCTGGGCATCTCCCCCTTCACGCCATACACCAGCTCCGCCTTCTACTCTCCGGCGGGGCTCGAGGTTCAGGCCCCGCCTGTCCCGCTCGGGTAGGGCCCGATGGATATTGCTCGCCACGCCAAAGCATGCCGTGTTACGCAAGAAACCTACTCGGCCCACGGACCCCGCTCTATAAGAAAATAAGGGTGATTGGACTCTGGTCGGCAATTACACTAATTAGACGGCATTGGCCGGTCGGATGGCTGGTCGTGAGTTTTGAGTTACAGTGTGTTTCCAGACCCACCGCTGAAAGGCGACTTGTTTATTCAGAGGGCCCGTTGGACGCGGAAAGCAATGTGTGCGAGCCCCCTACCCTGGGGGACCTGCCCCGCCTGCCCACGCCGCTCGGGACCTTGCTATACACCTCCCCATACTTCGCCAAGCTCAGCATCGAGGACCGCCTCTCAGCCATCCCCCTGGTGAGGCGGTGCAGGTTGACCCTATCAAACCCACGCTGAAAGCGCCTGGAACTAAGCACTTGAAACTGAAACCTGAGACACTGCTTTCAACTTCTGCTTTCAAAATCAACTTGCGCCGCTACACCCTGGCCCTGGACATCCTGCGGTACGACGCCACCGAGGTAGGGCGGTGCAGGTTGACAGTATCAAAATCCGAGTTGAACGCACGCCTGGTTTCGGAGCTTGAAACTAATATGTGACAAACCGCTTTCAAGCGTTGCTTTCAATCTCAACGTGCGCCGCTACACTGAGGCCAGCTACCTGCGCTACGACTCCATGAGCGCCAGGCGGGGGTTGGCTGCTGCAAGTTCAAACGTGGAAACCCGCGCGTGTGGAAAGCGCATAATTTCAGCGATTGAAGCTGAAATGCGATAAAGTGCTATTATGGGAGCACTTTGAGTCAGAAACATATTTTCGTGCTTCCATAAAAGGGATTCGTTTATTAGTGTTTTCTCACAATTTGCTCGCAGTGTCTACGTGCGCCCCTACATCCTGGGAGCTACTTCTTAACGGCGGCGGCGGGGCCGGGGGTGGCGGCGGCGGTGTGGGTATGGGCGGCCCCGAGCTGGGCGGCGCCAGCTCGGCGTTGTACGAGCGGTTCCTGGCGCCCATCCTGTGTGCGCTCATGTTCGCGCCGCCCGAGGTAGGGCGGTGCAGGCTGAACCGATAATACTCGTATTGAATGCGCCTTGGACCTATGCGCTTGAAACTACATTACGATACAATGCTGCGAAATTCTGCTTTTAACCTCAACTTGCGCCGCTGCACCGAGGAGCTGTCCGCGGCGGCGGCCATGGATGTGCTCTACGCCTACGTGCTGGCACACCAGGACGACTTCGATGTCAGGTCAGTCACTCACTCACTCCCACTTCAACCTGCCGTGCCACAGCATCATACCACCTCAACAGGCCGATTTTGGTATGTCGCTTCCCGTGCCGAGCGCTGACACTTTGTCCGCAACTCTGTATGGTCAGTTAATCCGACAAGATACCTCTCAACATGGTCTATGGGTTTCGGGTTTAGGGTTTCTAGCCCTAACCTTAGACCCTAAACCCTAACACGACACCCCCGGGCCGTACCTCAGGTGGTGCAAAGGGACGATAGCGGAAGAGATCTTCCAGCCGTGGGTGGCGCGGATCGAGGCGGCGGGGGGGCGGGTGTTGGGGGGGCGCAGAGTGGCACTGGTGGAGCCAGCGGCAGCGGCGGTGGCGGCGGCGGGGGTGGCGGCGGCGGCAGGGGCGGGAACGGGGGCGGCGGGGGCGGCGGCGAGGACGGCGGCAGCGAGGGCGGAGGCAGGGGCTTACACTCGTTCCCATTTCAGCTCAACTTGAGCTCTTCTGTCCACCGTATGACCCAACTTAAACCAGAAAGTTGTCCCGGAGTTGCTCAAGCTGACCTGAAAAGTGAATGAGTGCAAGCCACTGGGCGGAGGCATCGAGGCGAGGGCGGGTGGTGGCGACGACGGCGGCGGGCGGGAGGGAGATGCACGACGCTGACTTCATCGTCATGGCGACAGGCGCGGCCTGACACAGTATTGTTTTCAGCTGGCGCGTAAGGTCATGCACCTGTGATTACTGGAAATTACGAGTTTCTGCCAAAAATATTTACGAACGAAAATCCATTTCAGTTTTAAGTTTTCGTATCTGGTTTCAGCCACAAACCGCTTCCAGTTAAGGTAGGCCCTTGCATGGGGCGTGGGCGCGGCGCGCGGCATCGTCGCAGCGTCACCGGTGCTGGCCGCCGCGCCGGGCAGGGGCTTACACTCGTCCACTGCTTAGCTCAACGCAAGCACTTTTTGTGGGGTATGTTGGGTACCTTCAGTATATACATGGTCATAAGTCGTCAGAAATTGGGTGCAAAACGACTCCCTGACCAAAACGGCTCAGGTTGAGCTGCGAAGTGGGCGAGTGTAAGCCCCTGGCCCCGGGTCTGCGCGGCGTTGCCTCCATCCCCAGCACCGACGTCGCCGCTGTGCGCCTCTTCCTGGTATGGCGGTGCAGCTTGACCCTATCAAACCCACGTTGATATGACAAAGTGCGTGAAACCACTTAGACACTTAGTGAGACTTAGTGCTAAGTCGTCCCGCTCGACCAATCAGAACGCTCCATGTGGACGACACATTACTACTTGTCGCTAAGTGACTAAGTGGTTTCACGCACTTTGTCATAGCGCCTGTAACTAAGCGCTTTTGAAATTAAAATACGACAAACTGCTTTCAAGTTTTGCTTTTGAATTCAGCTTGCGCCGCTACATCCTGGACCGCCCTGTAAATCTTCCAAACGCGTCCAACGTCTTCGCTGGATTCAACCTGAAGCTCCGCCGACCCACGCCAGCCGCCGCCGCCGCCGCGGGATATGAACCGTCCTTTACCGCCGCGGCTGCCGCGGCTGCTGGATATGAACCGTCCTCCACAACCTCCACCACCACTGCCGCCGCCGCTACCACCTCCACATCCGGATTCAAACCGTCCACCTCCACCTCCACAGCAGGGGCTAACATTCGTTTACTTTTCAGCTCAACGTTATCGCTTATTGTGGTATTGGGGGTGAGTTGAGGGGTTGTTTAGGGGGTGTGAGGGGGTGCTTTGGGGTGTGTATGGTGTGTTTTTGTGTCAGACACGGCTTAGGTTGAGCTGAGAAGTGGACGAGCGTAAGCCCATGATGCACGGCTGCCATCGCCGGCACGTTCTTCGACCTGTGCCAACTCCACGACGAGTACAAAGCCGAGAGCGGCAGGGCCTGCCAGGTTTTGCACGCCACATCATGCGATGATATTGAATTCACCATACGAGGGATCAAGACGCGGTGGATGACGTCGCGGGCAGTATCTACCAGCACAGTGACAAGATATCCCACATCGGTATCCAGGATGACCATATCGATAGTGTCATCGCCAATATCCCATATCGATATCCAGGATGACCATATCGATACCATAGATGACCATATCCATATACTGTATACCATATCGATATACCGTTTTCGATATCGATAACCTATCGATATCTCATTGATGTCTGATCTCCCGTATCGGTCTCCCATATCGAATTCCCATATCGATCTCCCGATCATATCTTGTCACTTTGTCTACCCGGCCCTGTCAAGCGGCGGGGTAATCGAGGTGGACCTGTACAACTGCGGGTCCGTGATAGGTCGGTCGGACGACGAGCTGGTGTCCGCCGCGCTGGAGGACATCCTGCGGGGCTGCGTGCCCGGGGCCGTGCCGCCGGGTACCAAGGCAGGGGCTTACACTCGTCCAAGTGTCAGCACAGCCTGAGCCGTTTCTGACACAAAGTACACCCTGAATACCTGCGAATAGCCCCTGACAACCCATAAACACCCCCTGAACAACCCCTGAGCGCACCCCTTATCCCACAGAAAGCACTTACGTCGAGCCGGAAAGTGGACGAGTGTAAGCCCCTGGACCAAGGTGGTGGACGCCTCCGTGCTGCGCTTCAAGGGCGGTGTGACCAAGTTCTCGCCGGGCACGGGGCAGAGGCTTACGCTCGTCCACTTCTCACCTCAACCTGCGCCGTTTCTGACACGCAACACATCCCCCAGACCCCTAGGCACCCCCTCCAGTACCGCCACAAACACCCCCAAAACAGCCCTTAAACAGCCCCTCAACACCCCCTCAACACCCCCTAAACAACCCTTGTCGAACAAAAAGCACGTAAGTTGAGCCAACAAGTGGACGAGTGTAAGCCCCTGGCACGGGGCGGCTGCTGCCCGGCACGGTGCCCGAGGGGTTGACCGGCCGGGGGGTGTTCATGGCGGGCGACTGGATGCGGCAGGGGCCCGGTAGCCACGGTAGGGCGGTGCATGTTGACCCTATGAAACCGAAGTTGAAAGCGCCTGGAACTAAGCTATGGAAACTAGAACATGAGAAATTGCTTTTAAGATTTGCTTTCAATTACAACTGGCGCCACTACACCACGGCGCGCGGGGGCTGAGCCAGGAGAAGGCACTGGTGAGCGGGTTGGCGGCGGCGGATGCGGCGGCGGACGGGGCGCGGCGGGCGGGGTCGCTTGGGCCCCGGCGTCCTGTCGGCGCGGCGTTGGCAACGGCAGGGACGGGGGCAGGAGGGGCAGCGGCGACGGCGGCGGCGGCAGCGGTGGCGGAGGTGGGGGTGGCGGTGGTGGCGGCGGAGGCCTATGTAGCGGTAGGGCCCCCGTCGGTCATTCGGCAGACGGAGGCGGACGAGCCGCACGTGGTGGCAGCGAGGGAAGCCGTGCGCGCCGCCGACGCCGCCGGGTTGCTGGCAAGGGCTTACACTCGTCCACTTTTCATCTCAACCTGAGCCGTTTCTGTCATTGACCCCGCCCACAGACACAGATTATCTAACAGACCGTGCTTACGTTGAGCCGAAACGTGGACGAGTGTGAGCCCCTGGTTGCTGGCACTGCTGCAGGCACCGCCACCCGGCTCCCCCTTGCCCTTCCCCTTTCCACCCTTCCCGCCTTTCCCGCCCCTCTTCTAATGACGGGGCGGTGCGGCGCGGTGTGTCGGCGACCACTTCCGCATTATCTGACACTATCCAACACTTGTCAATGCTTTTCATGAGGGAATACATCTATAACAAGATCCGTTAATTTTGGATATAGATATTCATAGATAGCTGGCATAGCCGCGCCTTGTTTTACAGACATTCGATGATAAGTTTATAATAATAGCTAGGTTTGTCCACGCACGACTCACAACTCGTCCCTAAAGCTGAGCTTAGCAGGCTCCGCAGCCGCCACGTTGACGATGGTCGTGTCCTCGTACAGCCGGTTCGCCAGATAGTAGGGAACACACCGCATATTGTACTGGTGCACGGTTGGTTGTGGCACGTGGTGCGATCACCATACATGGAGGAGGAAGAGCAGGAGGAGGAGGAGGAGGTGGAGGGGGAGGGGGAGGGGGAGGAGGACGAGGACGAGGAGGACGAGGAGGAGGAGGAGGAGGAGGAGGAGGAGAAGGAGGAGAAGGAGGAGGAGGAGGAGGAGGAGGAAGAGGAAGGAGGAGGAGGAGGAGGAGCCCCAATATCGTTCACAGGCATTGCGCCAGACGCGCCAGACGCGCCGCCCTACCAGATACGCCAGCAGCCCCTGGTCCGTGAGGTTGAGGTCTGTCTTCACCGTGGCGTAGATCTGTGCCTCCTTGCTGAACGCAAACGTGATCTCCTGCGCCTTGAGCCTGGCCTCTGTAATAATGACTTCGGCGTCGGTGGTGGCGGTGTCGTTGATCTTGCGCGCCTCCTCATTGGCCGACAGCAGCAGCGTGCGCGCCTTCGTGGTCTCCTGCGACTAGGGCCATATACGGAATATGCCGGCATTGCTTTAGGAATAATAGGCAAAAAAGGATCCCGGCACGGAATTTAGGCATTTTCGAGGGAATCTCAGGCATTTTCGGGCGTTTTCTGAGATTTTTGAACATTTTCTGGGTACATGCGGAACGTTCTTGGCATGTTTCGGCACTTTATCTGCGCGTCTGTCGTATCTGAGGCGGTATATATAGGCACAATTGGGCATACTCCGAGCACAATGGGCTGAATTTGGGGAATTCAGCATAGGGAATTTGGGCAAAAAAATAGCATATTCCGTCTGGGCCTACCTGCGACCGCTGGTTCTGCGCCAGCGTGATGTCCTCCGACGCCTGCTGCTTCTCGCTAACCGACGTCATATACTCCGCGGGCAGCGCGACGTCGCGGAGCTGCAGGGAGATGGCCCGCGCGTAGACACCGTCGCTGCCGTCCGTGTTGGAGGGGCCCTCCAGCTTTGTTCGTATCGCCTCCTCCATCGCGGCCTGGATGCAGGGGCTTACACTCGTCCACTTTTCAGCTCAACTTAAGCGCTTTGCATGGGATAGGGGGTGCGCGCAGGGGTTGTCTAGACCGTGTTGAGGGGGTGATAGGGGGTGTTTAAGGTGTGTAGGGTGTATTCTGATGACGGATGCGGCTCAAGTTGAGCTGAGAAGTGGACGAGTTCAAGCCCTTGCCTGGATGATCCCGCGTTTGTTCTGGAAGTTGGCGATGGTGAACTGCGAGCACGTATGCTGCACCGCGCTGCCGCCCGCCGCCGTCACGACGTCCTCCCACCAGGGGCTTACACTCGTCCACTTCTCAGCTCAACTTGAGCCGTGTCTGACACAAGAAAACACCCTACACACCCTAAACACCCTTCATACCCTGAACACCCCTCTACCACAGGCTACACGACCCCTCCGCGCATCCCGTATCCCATGCAAAGGGCTCAAGTTGAGCCGGAAAGTGGACGAATGTAAGCCCCTGCCTCCCAGTTGGCGAAGTCGCGGTACTTGAGCACCACCGGCAGAACCCAGTCCACGGGCAGCTGGTACTGGAACGTGACGGAGAAGAGCACCCGCAGGCCGTCTTGCGACACGCAGGTGGCCTCCTCCAGGCTTGGGCTTACACTCGTCCACTTCTCATCTCAACTTGAGCCGTGTCTGACACAAGAAAACACCCTACACACGCTAAACACTCCCTAACACCCCCCCAACACGGGCTACACGATCCCTGCACGCACCCCCTGACCTATACAAAGCGCTCAAGTTGAGCTGACAAGTGGACGAGAGTAAGCCCATGCCTCCAGGTCCACGGTGATGTAGGTGGACGGGAACTTTATGAACCTGAACCCCGGCGGGCCGCTGTGCAGGCCACCCATCTTGGCGGCATCGTCCAGCTTCTTGGTGTGGACTGGTGGGGAGGCGGGGGGGGGGGGAGGAGGTACGACAGGAGTGAGTACGAGAGGAGCGCTTGGTAACAAGAGGCGAAAATCGATTTATGAGTGAGAAGCCGGAGGACGAGGAGGAAGGAGGAGCAGAGGGAAGGAGAAGAGGAGGGAAGAGGGGCGGCGCACCGTCGTAACCCACACCCTCTTCCGTGGAGGTAAGCTTCTGTAGGCTGACGCCGATGAGGACGGCGGCGACGATGAGCACGGAGACGAGGAAGGTGGCGCAGCTGTTCTGGCGGGCGCTGAACCCCGTCATGCGCTCGAAGAACCCCATTCCTCAGTTCCGAGCAAATAAATGAATAAATAAACAAGCGCGAAGCCTGAACCACCCGCGTAAAACGTGAACAGCCGTACACGCAACGGCGACTGCGTCCTTGAAGTGCGCCTGAAGCACGCGTGGGTCGCTAGCCGTACAGACTCACGGGGGGGATACTCGTGAGTGCACGTCACGCTCGGCACCCCAAACCTTGACTCAGCAACCGTTTTTGAAATCTTCGAGGAGGTTCTGTGAGATCTTCGAGGAGATCGCAGCGTTGACTGACCCCGTGGACTGGCGTGACATGAAATGTCGGCTGTGCCGACCTTTTCGTCAGTTAGACGTCGATCGAGTCTATGTTCTCGAAAGACCCCTTTTTCTCATCGGACGTCGGACAGTCGGACCTTCAGTTGTCAACCTGACGTGTCGTTGCTCCACAGATGAGAGCGCAGCAGTACGCCGCGCCGTCCTCAGCCCCGCCACGCGCCGCCCCCGTGTTCGACTATTCCACCGCTTCCACGGCCCTCCACCACCCGCCCACCGCGCCCCCCGCCTTAATCACACGTATCATCCGTCCTTACGACATGCCGGGCCAGTCTGACTCTGATGTGTTCCGGTTGGCACAGAGGGAGCAGGAAGCTCGGGCCGCGCGCGAGGTAGGGCCGGGCAGGTATGCTTGCTCGCCATGTCACAGGATGCCATTTACCTCAAGGCATGAGGGTTCGTGACGCCAGTCGATGACGCGGCTCAACCTCAGTCGGTTTTGTCGTCATTGAAGATTGAGACAGCTCAAAGTGCGCCCCACAAAAAGTGCTTTCGTTGAGCTAAACAGAGGACGAGAGTAAGCTCAGTGGACGCGGCGGCCCTACCCAGCGGTGTCGCGAGGTGACCTGGGCCTCGACGTCGGCGGCGACGACGGAACGGGGAGGATGGGCACGTGCGGGACAACGCTGCAGAAGCACCGCGGCTCCGTCAACTGCTTCGGGGGTGTCTTCGTTTTCCTGTTGCTCGTGCTCGTGCCCATCTCCTTTTCCTACATCGACTACTTCGACTACGGGCTGAAGCAGCGCAAGTCAACAGGCAAAGTTGTAGGGGCTTACACTCGTCCACTTTTCAGTTCAATTTAAGCCGTTGTGGTCACCTACTCGTGTCCCCCTGTCTAATAGACTGGGGGAAAACCATGCACCAAGCGTACCCCACGAAATGTGCTTACGTTGAGCCGAAAAGTGAACGAGTGTAAGCCCCTGCAAGGTGGACACCAGCAAGGTGTACGGCAGCGGCCGTTACCTCCTGGGTGGGGCGGGGTACACCGGTACATTATGAGCAAACAGTCAGGGAGGAGGATGCGGCGAGTGTGTGCCGGTACACCGGTACACTATGAGCAAAGAGTCAGGGCGGAGAGTGTGTGCGGGGTACACTGGTACACTATGAGCGAACAGTCAGGGGGGAGGATGCGGCGAGTGTGTGCGGGGCGGGGCGGGGCATGGCGGCGTGCCACGCTCGTGTGACAGTGTGGACCGTGCGTGTGTGCTCACAAGTAGGCTTGCGTGTCAGAGTGGGCACTGTCAGCACACTAACGCTGACCACAGTTTGTGTTCTCCCTGGTGAGGAGGAGGATATCACGTACAGGTGCACATGAGCAAACAGTCAGATACGAGTGCACTCGTCAAATAATCTTCCGTACCAACCCAGGAAGCTGGAAACTGGGTGTGTTTTGGGACAGTACTTGCGCTAAAATTGCCCAAACTTGAACAAAACCGCCGAAAACCGCTGAAACTCGCCTCGTACAGGGTCCAGAACTTCCGAAACAACTAGGGAGCGTATCTGGCTCGGCACATTATGTAAAGAGAGCACTCGTACTGGGCCCGTGAAGGAGCAATGTGTACATGTACACCGTCAGCAAATAGTTACATGAATAGTGGCGGAGGTGGCCCTGGGTCTGGGCCCGGACTACACGTTTCTGAAGTACCGCGCGGACGCGCACACACTGAGCCTGGACCAGCTGGCCGTGTTCTCCGCCGGCGGTTCCAACGAGTCCATCGGCCTCGAGTTCATCCTGGCGCGGCCCAGTGGCTTACACTCGTTAACTTTTCAGCTCAACCTGAGCCGCTCCTGACACAAAATACATTTTGCGCACCCCTTAATATCCCCTAATACCTCCTGAACACCCCCTAGCCAACCCCTAAATGCACCCCTGTCTCGCAGAAAGCGCTTACGTTGAGCCGAAAAGTGCACGAATGTAAGCCCCTGGGTAAACCCTAAGCCTAAACCCTAAATCCCAAACCGTAGGCGCCATGCGGGTGACCCTGCGCGGTGGACGTGGAGCTGACGTTCCTGCTTCGCCGCGATGAGATCGGGCAGCTGCACAAGGTGAGGCGGTGCAGCTTGAAACCAGCTGAAACCAGCGTTGAAAGCGCGTTGGCTCCGTAAATGGGGGAGCCCCCCTGCGGACCATTAATTCCTCACTCTGATAAATGGGGGAGGCCCCTTATGCACCATTCAGCGCTTGAAATCAACATGTGATGAAGTTCTTTGAAACTTTGCTTTCAAATTCAACTTGCGCCGCTACAACAAGGATCTGGCAAGCAGCTACGAGGCCGTCATCTCCAGCCGCGCCAGAGACGCGATTAAAAACGACGCGATTTACGTGACGTTCTACGAGTACTTCCAGGCAGGGGCTCACACTCGTCCACTTTTCAGCTCAACGTAAGCACTTTCTGTGGGATAGGGGGTGCATTTAGGAGTTGCCTAAGGGGTGTTCAGGAGGTATTATGGGATATTAGGGGGTGCTCAGGGTGTATTTTGTGTCAGGAACGGCTCAGGTTGAGCTGACACGTGGATGAGTGTAAGCCCCTACTTCCAGGACCGCATCAAGGTTGAGGAGCGCTTCAAGCTGGCGGTGCAGAAGCGGTGGCAAGGGCCGGCTGCATCACAATCGCCACTTCATATGTTGTCGTTTCAGTAAATAAACGAATATTCGCCACGTCATAGGGTGACATTTGACTCAATAAACGAGGGCTTGACCCGTGGTGGATGACACGGCGAGCACCACATGCCACAAGATGATGCTATGTTCCACAAATAAATGTCCTGGGTTCAATTCTAATCGGCTAACTTTAGGTTTCATCGTTATGCGGTGGATGACATGGCTCCGCGTTCTTTCCCGTGGCACTACGCGAGGGAACGACCCGCCTGCGCTGCACTGCGACCTGGACCAGTTCCACGTGGGGCGCATACAGATTCCCGAGGCGGTGGCGCGAAAGCAGCTGGACTCCAAGCTGCAGAACGAGCGCAACGACAAGGTAGGCCGGTGCAGCTTGACCCTATCAAACCCACGGTGAAAGCGCCTGGATCTAATCTCTTGACACTAAAATGTGATGGACTGCTTTCAAACTTTGATTTCAAATTTGAGTTGCGCCGCTGCAACAAGGAGACGTTCCTGCAGCTGGCGCAGGTGGAGCGCGAGCTTACCGCCGTGGAGGTGGGGCGCGTGTCACCTCACTATCTGCTCACTGTCTGCAGCTCACTGTCTGCTCACCGTCCACTCACTGTCTGCTCACTGTGTATCTGGCACCTGACTGTCTGCTCATAGCTTACCTGGCCCGGCGTGTGGGTGAACGCCGTGCTACTGGAGAAGGAGAAGGTGCTGCGGACGGCGCGGGCCGAGGCGGGCCTGCTCCGCGCCAGGGCCGTCTCGGAGGCAGGGCCTTACACTCCTCCACTTTTCGGCTGAACGTAACCGCTTTCTGTGAGATAGGCGGGGATGCATTTAGGGGTTTTTTGGGGGGTGTTTATGGGGTGTTGAGGAGTATGAGGGGGTGTTTAGGGTATTCTCTGTGTCAGTAACAGCTCGGGTTGAGCTGAAAAGTGGACGAGAGTAAGCCCCTGCTCGCAGGCGCAGGAGATTGTTCTGACGGCGCAGAACGCGGGGTTCAAGTTCCTGTTCGAGGCAGGGGCTTACACTACTCGTCCACTTCTCAGTTCAACCTGAGCCGTTTCTGACACTAAAACACACCCTAAACACCCGCTTGTGTCCCCCAACCCCCCTGAACACATCCTGAACACCCTCTAAACACACCCCCTATCCCACCCACAGAGGGCGCTTACGTTGAGCTGAGAAGTGGCCAAGTGTAAGCCCCTGGTTCGAGGCGACCAACGTGACGGAGCAGAAGCACCGCATGGCGCTGGACTACATCCGCACTTTGCGGAACCGCGGTAACACCACGCAGACGCGGGTCGACGTCACCTTCCTCAGCGACGACACCGTCCTCAAGACCAAGGCGGTGTGACCATCATGAAAGAACAAATGGGGGAACATTTTTTGAAAAGTGGCATAGGATAGGGGTCCAATGATTGGAGCTAATCGGTACATTGTAAATTAAATCAAGGGCTCTCGTGCCCCTCTCACAAAGAGAACGAGAGAGAAAGAAACGCTTCTGCGTGTATAGGGAGGCACTCGGCCTCCGCCCTGGCCCCCGAACCATGCTCGGTTATGATTGTATCTAGGCCTCGCGTGTATCATTAGCTCTGTTTTACGGATAGACCTAGTCTAGTAGTTCGCGCTTCGCGCTGCTGGGTCGTGTCGGGTTTTCTTACTCGTAAGTATTCATAATATTACATAATCATAATTGCGTTTGCACGCCACGCCGTGTTTCAAAACACGTGTTAATTGAATTCGCATTCGCTACTGTAGTTCGTCGTTGATTGATCCGCTTGGGAGAGCCACTTTACTGTCTTCTTTTCATGACGCCGGGGTTGGCGTACTCACTCAAAGTCGGAGTCATCATCCTCCTCCTCCTCTTCCTCCTCCTCCTCGTCGCTGTCCTCCTTGTTGTAGCGGCGCAAGTTGAATTTGAAAGCAAAGTTCGAAAGCGGTCCGTCATATTACAGTATCAAGCGCTGAGACCGTATAGGCGCTCTCAACACGGGTTTTGATGCTGTCAATCTGCACCGCCCCACCTTGTACACCTTGCGAGCAGCGGCGCCGCGGCGGGCCCCGGCGGCGCGCGGCGCCACCACCACCTCCTCCTCGTCGTCGTCCTCCGACATGTCCTCGGTTTAGAGCCTGGCAGATATCGCTCGCCGCTTTATGTAACGCGCGTTAAACCCTAACCCGCGTTTCTTAAGTTGAATGGCATCCTATGATGTGGCGAGGATTCATCATCTGGCACACCCCCTACCTCGTCGTCGGAGTGCGTGGCCTGCCGGCACTTCTTGGCCTTGGGGGTGGGGCCCTCGGTGCAGGGGCTTGCACTCGTCCACTTTTCAGCTCAACTTTAGCACTTTTCGTGGGGTAGGGGGTGCATTTAGAGATTGTTTAGGGGGTATTCAAGGGATGTTAGGGGGTATCATGGGGGCTAGGGTGTCTTTTGTGTCAGAAATAGCTTAGGTTGAGCCGAGAAGTGGACGAGTGTAAGTCCCTGCCTCGGAGCCGCCGGGCGAGGAGGGGCCGTCAGAGGGGGAGGCGGCGGCGACCAGGGCGGCCACGGGTCCCTTCTTGGCCAGCGGCCGCTTGGCGGCGGGGGCCTTGGCGGCCGCGGCGGCCTTGGCGCAGGGGCTTACTCTCGTCCACTTGTCAGCTCAACGTCAGCACTTTTGGTGGGACAAGGGGTATTCAGGGGGCGTTCGGGGAGTGTTCAAGGCGGGGGTGGTGGGGGTGTGCTGCTGTTCAAGGGATGTGTTGAGTGTCAGAAACGGCTCAGGTTGTGCTGAGAAGTGGACGAGTGTAAGCTCCTGCCTTGGCGGGGGGGGCCTTGGCAGCAGCGGGGGCCTTGGCGGCGGGTGCCTTCTTCGCGGCCGGCTTCTGCGTGTCGGCGGTACAAGTTGAAAGGGTGTTGGTCCCGCGTTGATGGGATGTGCCGGTTCACTTGGATGCGATGTGCTGGGTCACTTTGATGGGAGCATGGGATTGTGCCGGTTCGCTTCAACAGGATGTGCGGGGTTCAAGTGGGCGTGTCAGGGGTGTATTAGGGGTGTACAAGAGGTGTGTCAGGGGTGTACCAGGGGTGTATCAGGGTTGTATTAGGGGTGTATCAGGGGTGTATTTATCACCTTGGCGGCGGGGGCGAAGTCGTCGTCGGAGCCCTCACCGGTGAAGTCGAAGTTGTCCACCTTCGCCGCCGCCGCGCACTACGGCCTGCCAGATACTGCTCGTCACTTCACAGGATGCCGTTTTATGTCAAGTAGCAAGCATTCAAAGTGCGTTGGACGACGTGGCGGGCACTGCGTTGTCGGGCAAAGCCCTGCCTTGGGCGCAGCGCGGGCGCGGGCCACGGGCTCGGGGGTGGACTCGTCATCGGAATCGGACTCAATGACGTGGGCTGCGGCCTTCGCCTCGGTACATGGCCACACACACGCCGTTATCCACGGTTAGAGTTTAGGGTTTAGAGTTTAGAGTCGTAGGGTGTAATGGAATGGATGACACGGCGGGCTATGTTTGCTTGTCCCTAATTGCTCGCCTCGACATAGGATTCCATTTCCTCAATAAACGAGGATTAATCATTGGTGGCGATGTTGTGGCGAGCACTGCGTTCTGTGGGTGTCCCCACCTTGGGCGCAGCGCGGGGCTTAGCGGCGGGCTTGGGCGGCGGCGACTCGTCATCCTCCGAGTCGATGGCCACCACCACGGGCTTCGCCTTGGATTACGGCCGCCACGCCAATGCTGCCCGCCACGTCATAAGATATTATACTTGAACAGGCAGATTTCGGTATATCGCTTCCCGCGCCGAGCGCTTACGCTAAGTCCGCAACTCGGTATGGGCATTCCACCTGGCGCCCGCTTTCCCGCGCAGAGCGCAGACGTTTTGTCCGCAACTCTGTATGGGCATTTCAACCAGGCGATATACCGAAATCGGCCTAATATACATGAACTCAGAACATGAGGGCGAGGGTTTGAGATGTGAGACGATGTGGCGAGCATTTTTGCGTGTGCTCAGGTCCCAACCGGCGCAGCGTGGGCCTTGGCAGCGGGCTTGGGCGGCGGTGACTCGTCATCGGACTCGGCGATGTCGTCCTCCTCCTCCTCCTCGTCGTCGGACATGTCGACGACGACGGGCTTGGTGTAGCGGCGCAAGTTGAAATTGAAAGCAAAGTTTGAAAGCGGATCATCACAGTTCAGTTTCAAGCGCTTAGTTCCAGTCCGCTTTCAAGGTGGGTTTGATGGGGTCAACCTGCACCGCCATGCCTTGGCGGCGGCGCGTGCGGGGCGCGGGGCGGCGGCGGCGGCACCACCCCCGCGCGCCAGTAGCCGCTCCGCCATAGAGTAGAGCCCACCAGGTACATATTTGTCCGTCTTATGTTTCAAGTCTTAACGATCAAACCAGTGAACCCCGCATTTAGACCCCCAGAGGGAGCTCAATTGAAGCCTCCATGAAGAGACCCCTCTGAACCTGGTGCCGTGCCAGGTATTGCTCGCCACGTCATAGGATGCCATTTAACTCAACAAACGGGCGAGAATGATGCGTTGGATGACAAGGCAAGCGGCAACATCGGCCGGGTCCTACCAGGGAGAGCTTGGGCTCGTCGAACTCGTCATCGCTGTCGACCACCGGCGGCGGCGGCGGGGGAGCCGCCTTGGGCCAGGGGCTTACACTCGTCCACTTTTCGGCTCAACTTCAGCGCTTTCTGTGGGACAGCAGGCGCATCGAGGGGTTGTTTAGGGGGTCTTTGAAGGTGTCAGGGGATGTTCAGGATGCACTTTGTACCAGAGACGGCTCAGATTGAGCTGAAACGTGGACTAGTGTAAGCCCCTGCCTTGGGTGGCGGCGCGGGCTTGGCGGCGTCGGCAGCGGGCTTGGCGGCGGCGGCGAACGCCGTCTTTAGCGCATTCTTCCCGCTGTCAGCGGCGGTGGCGGGCTTGGCGGCGGCAGCGGGCTTGGCGGCGGGCGCCGCGCGCTTCTTGGGCGCCGGCATGAACTCGTCGTCGCTGAAGTCCTCATCGTCCTAGGACCAGGGGCTTACACTCGTTCACGTTAGAGCTCAACTTGAGCAACTCCAGGACACACGCATGAGTGAAGTGGGGTTATACGGTGGACAGAAGAGCTCAAGTTGAGCGGAAATGGGAACGAGTGTAAGGCCCTGCCTCGGACTCGTCGTCGCTGCCGCCGCCCTTGCGCGCCTTGGCCTTCTTGGCCAGCGCCTTCGTGTAGCGGCACAAGTTGAAATTGAAAGCAGCGTTTGAAAGCGGTCCATCACATCTTAGTTTCAAGAGCATCGATCAAGGCGCTTTCAACACAAGTTTGATAGGGTCAACCTGCACCGCTCTACCTTCTTGCCGCCCTTGGTGGCGTTGCGCTTGGCAGCGTTAAGTTGCTTCTCCAGATCCGCCGCCAGCTTGGCGTCCTCCTCGTCGAAGACATCCATGGCGTCCTCAAAGGCGTCGAGGTCGCGCGTCCAGAGCTCCTTGTCGGTGGTGCCGTGCAGCAGGGGCTTACACTCACTCACTTCAGAGCTCAACTTGAGGACCTTCGGGACATATCATTCACGGTAGAGCTCAACTTGAGCACCTTCGGGACACAAGCACGGGTTCATGTGGGTCAGATGGGGGACAAAGTAAGCTTAAATTGAGCGGATTGGGGCAAAGTAAGCTCAAGTTGAGCGGAAACGGGAACGAGTGTAAGCCCCTGCCGTGCAGCCCCTTGACCTCGCCGCTCTTGACCACCTTCTCGGCGCACAGCTCGTCCACCTTCTCCTGCGTCAGGTTCCACAGCGGCATGGACAGCAGGTAGTCGTAGCTCACGCCCGTCTTGCAGGGGCTTACACTCGTCCACTTTTCAGTTCATCGTAAGCGCTTTCTATGGGATAGGGGGTGCATTTAGGGGGGTTTCGGGGTGTGTTTTGTGCCAGAAACGGCTCAGGTTGAGCGGAGAAGTGGACGAGTGTAAGCCCCTGCCGTCTCGTACTTGTCCTGCGCCTCGCTGCCCTCGTTGATGGTGCCCTCCTCGGCGGCCGCCTCCTCCGCCGCCGCGGCCGCCACCTTCATGGTCTTAGACATGCGGTCGAAGCCCATCTCCGTGAGCTCCGCCACCAGCACTGACTTCTTCTTGCGCCCGATGGACAGCTCGCCGTCCACGACGGCCAGGATGAAGCGCACCTTGTTGCTCAGCCGCTTCAGCTCCGACTCCGCCGCCCGACAGGGTCACACACCACGTCATGGGAGGTTTAGGGTTTCGGGTTTTTGGTACACACCGCTCATGGGAGCCCGCTCAGTACTCATGCAGGACAGTCAGAGGCAGTCCGAGTGCTACTCGTATACAGTCGGCCAGAGGTACATTATGAACAAACAGTCAGAGGTTCAGTTAGTCCAAGCTGCAGTCAGAGGTGCAGTCAGAAGTGCAGTCAGAGGTTCACTCAGAGGTAGCCAGAGGTACACTATGATATATATGCGCGAGCAGTGAGGGCGGTAGTTGCCGCGCCTGGCGGATGAGCATGGTGCGGCGCGCCTCGTACGCCTTGAGGCGCAGCGGCACGAAGGCGGACAGGATGGCCTCTGCGTGGGGGTACTTGGTAATCACACCGTGCTGTAGCGGCGCAACTGAAATTTGAAAGCAAGTTCAAAGGGGGCTCATCATGTTTTAGTTTCAAGCGCTTAGTCTTAGGCGGTTTCAACGTAGGTTTGAGAGGGTCAACCTGTACCGCCCCACCGTGCTCGTCGAAGCAGTGCATGTTGGCCATGGACAGCTTGGACGTGAGCTTGAACTTCTTCTCGATGCCCTCCTTGACGGCCTCGGCCATCTTCTCGGGGGTCATCGTGATGATGAAGTGCACCTTGGTGTCCGTGTGGTACTCCTTGAAGCAGGGGCTTACACTCGTCCACCTGTCAGCTCAACGTAAGCGGTGTCTGTGGGATAGGGGGTGCATGTAGGGGTTATTTAGGGAGTGTGCAGGGGGTGTTAGGGGGTGTGCAGGGTGAGTTTGTATCTCAGAAACGGCTCAGGTTGAGCTGAGAAGTGGACGAGTGTCAGCCCCTGCCTTGAAGTCCGTGATGAACGGCACCGCGTTCTTGTCCTTGACCTTGTCGGGGCTCATGAGCGACTCCAGGAACTCCTTGTAGTCGTTGGTCCAGGAGCGCAGCGGCAGCTCGTGCACCTCCAGCGTCGTGTCGTCCACGATGTTGAACAGACCCTGGATGTTGTACCGCGCCTCGCCCTTCAAAATCTCCTCCGTGATGCAGGGGCTTACATTCGTTCTCATTTCAGCTCAACTTGAGCTCCTCTGTCCACCGTATATCCCAAATTAACTCATGAATGTGTCCTGGAGATGCTCCAGTTGAGCTCCGACGTGAACGAGTGTCAGCCCCTGCCGTGATGTGCCCTTTGAAGTTCTTGTACCATGGCCCCATCTTCTCCACGCCCTCGCCCTCCAGCACGCGGCGGATGTTGGCCACCAGGTCGCGAGGGTTGAAGTTGGGGATGGAGGTGGACCACCCCGTGCCGATGCCGTCCGACCCGTTCACCAGCAGCAGCGGCAGTATGGGCAGGTAGTGCTCCGGCTCGATGATCTCTACTCAGGGCCCGCGTTCAAAACAGTGCTTCCTGATGACAAGATGAACATATCCCATATCGAGTGGTGTTTTGGCGAGAGGGGGATATCAATGCTGACGTGGACGATACCAGGCCTTAGACTAGGTAGAAGACAGCGATGGGGGCTTGACGAGGAGGAGGAGGAGGTGCATGTGTACAGGTACACTATGAAGCAGTTAGATGATATCGGGTCCCAGGTGGAGGATAGCGAGGCGGGAGAGGAGGAGGAGGAGGAGGAGGAGGAGGAGGAGGAGGAGGAGGAGGAGGAGGAGGAGGAGGAGGAGGAGGATGAGGAGGAGAGGCGGAGGTGGAGGAAGTGAACATGAACAGTCACGCTAAGAACGTGAACGGATGCGGACCGACACCGGGCCCGACCTGGCCGTCCTCGTTGAGGTAGTCGAGCAGCGCGTCGTCGCACTCGGTGTAGCGGCGCAAGTTGAATTTGAAAGCAAAATTGAGCAAAAATTGAAGGCCGTTGATCATACATTAGTTTCAAATGCTGAATGCCAGGCGCTTTCAACATGGGTTTCATAGGGTCAGCCTGCACCGCCTCACCTCGGGGAAGATGGCGCGGGTGATGGGCGCCAGCCGCGTGAAAATGTAACGGGGCGACGCGCTGTCCTTCCCGCCCTGCAGGCAGGGGCTTACACTCGTCCACTTTTCAGCTAAACTTAAGCCGTTTCTGACACAAAAGCACACCATAAACACCCATACTACCCCCTACCACCCCCTAAACACCCTCGAAACAACCCCTGTCACACAGAAGGCGCTTAAGTTGAGCTGAAGAGTGGCCAAGTGTAAGCCCCTGCCTGCAGGCGCGTACCGAACTGGCCGGATGGCACGAGCAGGTTCACGTTGTTGCTCCCCACATAGTCCTGCGCCAGACCCACGATGGTGCCGGCGAGGGAGGCCTCGCCGTGGTGGTACGCCGAGTGCTCCGAAACGTACCCGCTAAGCTGCGCTACCTTGATGCAGGGGCTCACACTCGTCCACTTATCAGCTCAACCTAAGCCGTTTTGTTCACACCTCCACGTGTCCCCGTGTCTAATAGACTGGGGGGAAATCATGCACCCAACGTGTCCCACAAAATGTGCTTACGTTGAGCCGAAAAGTGGACGATTGGAAGCCCCTGCCTTGATGTCGTTCTTGAGCTTGCGCTTGAAGCACGAGAAGAGAACCTTGCGCTGCGAGGGCTTGAAGCCGTCCACCATGGAGGGGATGGAGCGCAGCAGATCGGCGCGGGAGAACAGGATCAGCTCCTTGTTGTACCGCCGCAAGTTGAATTTGAAAGCGAAACTTGAAAGCAGTCAACCACATCTAATTTTCAAGCACCTAGTTTTAGGTGATTTCAACTTGGGTTTGATAGGGTCAACCTGCACCGCCGTACCTTGTTGATGAAGTCGTCGTACCGCACATCCTCGCCGTGCAGCAGGGGCTTACACACGTCCACTTCTCAGCTCAACGTAAGCACATTTTGTGGGATGCGTTGGGTGCATGATTTTTCCCCAGTCTATTAGATAGGGGGACATGGGGAGGTGTGAACAAAACGGTTGAGGTTGAGCTGAAAGGTGAGCACGTTTTGTGGGATACGTTGAGTGCATAATTTCCACCCAGTCTATTAGACAGTGGGACACGTGGAGGTGCGACCAAAACGGCTTAGATTGAGCTGAGAAGTGGACGAGTGTAAGGCCCTACCGTGCATGTCCATGTAGGTGCCGGGCTGGTACGCTGACAGCCACTTCTTGCGGTCGTCCACGCGCTTCTTGCTGAACGCCCACTCGTAGGACCGCGAATTGAAGTTGAAACCAAAACTTCAAAGCAGAACATCATATTTGAGGTTCAATCGCTGGATTCACTCGCTTTCAACACTGATTTCAAGTTGAGATTGGAAGCAAAATTTGAAAGCAAAATTTAAATGCAAAACTTGAAACCAAAGCTTGAAAGCAGTTCATCACATTCGAGACTGAGTTGCGTTGAGCACGGGTTTCAACACGCACCGCCCGCGCCCCACCATGTCGATGAGGTCGCTGTCCTTGCTCTCCGCCTCGGTGTCCCACATGAAGGTCTTCTTGTGGTGCGCCAGCGCCGAGAACCAGGGGCGCACACTCCTTCCCATTTCAGCTCAACTTGAGCTCCTCTGTCCACGGTATGACCCAATTTATTTCATGAATGTGTCCTGGAGTGGCTCAAGTTGAGGTCTAACGCGAACGAGTGATTCATGAATGTGTCCTGGACGTGCTCAAGTTGAGGTCTAACGTGAACGAGGGTAAGCCCCTGCCGAGAAATACTCCTTAGCCTCCTTGGCCGTGGAGGTTCCCAGACCCTTATAGTACTTGATGGTCCACCCGCGCGTGGACCCGTCGTTGGCCTCCTTGAAGCAGGGGCTAAAATTCGTCCACTTTCTGGCTCATTGTAAGCGCTTTCTATGGGATAGGGGGTGCATTCAAGGGTCGTTTAGGGAGTATTTAAGTGATGTTGGGGGATGTTAGGGGGGTCTTAGGGTGAATTTTGTGTCAGAAACGGCTCAGGTTGAGCTGAGAAGTGGACGAGTGTAAGCGCCTGCCTTGAAGTTGTCGTACTCGGGCATGGTGTAGAACACCTCCGTCTTCTTGCCCTTGCTGGCCTTGATGATGGGGGTGATGAACTCGACGAGGAATCCGGGGATCTTCAGCAGGCTGGGGAAGTGCGCGTGCAGAAAGTTGATCAGCAGGCCCTTGATGTAGCGCCGCAAGTTGAATTTGAAAGCGAGGCTTGAAAGCAGTTTGTCGAAATTGAGTTTCAAGCGCTGAATGGTGCATAGGGGGCATCCCACATTTATCAGCGTGAGGAAATAATGGTCCATCGGGGGTCTCCCCCGTTTTCGAAGCCAACGCGCTTTCAACTCGGGTTTCAGCTGGTTTCAACCTGTACTGCCCTACCTTGATGTGGCTACCGTCGTGGTCCTGATCGGTCATGATCATGATGTGCCCGTAGCGCAGCGTCTTGGCCGTGTCGTACTGCTGCCCGTGCCGCAGGCCCAGGATCAGGGGCTTACACTCGTCCACTTCAGAGCTCAACTTGAGGACCTTCGGGAACACATCGCCCACGTTAGAGCTCAACTTGAGCACCTGCGGGACACATCCACGGGTTAATTTGGGTTATACGGGGGACAAAGTAAGCTTAAGTTGAGCGGAAAGGGTCGAGTAAGCTCAAGTTGAGCGGAAATGGGAACGAGTGTAAGCCCCTGCCCAAGATCTGCTTGATGTACGTGATCTCCGCGTTGTTCATGATCTGGTCATGCGACGCGTCGCGCACGTTCAGCAGCTTGCCGCGCAGGGGGAACACGCCGTAGCGGTCGCGCCCCACCACTGACAGGCCGGACACGGCCAGCGCCTTGGCGGAGTCGCCCTCCGTGAGGATGAGCGTGCACTGCTCGGAGTTGCGCCCGCCGGCCAGGGCCTTACACTTGTTCCCATTTCAGCTCAACTTGAGCTCTTCCGTCCACCGTACAACCCAAACTAACTCATGAGTGTTTCCTGGAGTTGCTCAAGTTGAGCTCTAACGTGAACGAGTGTATGCCCCTGCCGCCGGCGTCGTTAGCATCATCCAGCTTGGGAATGCCGGTGAGACGGGTCTTCTTGGCGCCGTCCTGCTTCTTCATCTCCTTGGACTGCTTGAAGGAGGCCCATGACAGGATCTGGTCCACCACGCCACAGTTCATCAGCTTCTTCAACATCGGCTCCGAGGCTGCGAACTTGGACCCGAAGTTGGACGGGCGGGTGTTGAGCGTCTCCTTGGTCTGGGAGTCGAACGCCGGGTTCTCGATGAGCGCGTTGACGAAGATCCAGAGGTGATTCTTGACGTGCGCCGCCTTGAGGTTCTTGCACGACTTTTCCTTCTTCTTGATCTTCTCGAGCAGCTTGTTGGCCACGTCGTCCGCCACCGCGGTTACGTGCGTGCCGCCCTTCTTGGTGTAGCGGCGCAAGTTGAAATTGAAAGCAGTTTATCATGTTTTAGTTTCAAGTGCTTAGTTCCACGCGCTTTGAATGTGGGTTTGATAGGCTCAACCTGCACTGACCTACCATGGTGCAGATGCCGTTGACGAAGGAGCACTGCTGGAACTGCCCGCTGTCGCTGATGGTCACGCACACCGAGCGCGAGGGCCACCCAGGCTATGTAGAGGAGCAACATCATACGATGCCACCTGCCTCAAGAAACGAGGGGTTACGAACCATCGCAGACAGACTCCGGGGCGCTGCGGTCCAGGAAACTGCCAACGCCACAATCCGGCGTCACAACGCTGCCGCCCTCTCCCAGCTTTGAGTGAGAGAATGGCACCAGAGCGCTTGCTTTAATTTACGATTTACGGATTAGCTCCAATCATTAGACCCCTATACCACCTTTTAATGAATACCCTCCCATTCACATAGGGCTTACAACAGCGTCAATGCCGTGGCTCCGATTGTCATCCATTGGGATTGGAGGCCTGCCTCCCAGCGGTCGTTGATCTTCTCGTAGATCTTGGGCGAGTTCTCGCGCCCGTCCAGGTACAGGTCCACGTAGTCGCTGAACCCCTTCACCTTGATGCGCTCACCGTTGAGGAAGATCTTGGTGTTCTGGCCGATGTTCAGGGGCTTACACTCGTCAACTTTTCAGCTCAATGTAAGCGTCTCTCTTGGCATAAGGTGTGCATTCAGGGACTGATCAGGGGTGTTTCAGGGGTAAGAGGGGGTGTTAGAGATTGTTGAGGGTGTGTTTTTGTATCTAGAAACGGCTCAAGTTGAGCTGAAAAGTGAACGAGTGTAAGCCCCTGCCGATGTTACCCGCAGTGTCGTACACGCGCTTGCACATGAGCGCCACGGTGTCGTCCTCCAGGGTGGTCATGTTGAACTTCGACAGGTCGGGCTTGAAGGTGATGCAGGTCCAGTTGTCGGTGGACTTGCACTTTGTGATCACCGGCTCGCTCTTGTCCCCATTGTTCAGGGGCTTACACTCGTTCCCATTTCAACATGAGCTCTACTGTCCACACCATAACACAAATTAAGTTATGAATGTGTCCTGGAGATGCTCAAGTTGAGGTCTAACGTGAACGAGTGTAAGCCCCTGCCCATGTTGTTGCGGAACACCTGACGGTAGCGCTTCTCGCGGCTGCCGTCGCACGTCTCGATGACGAACTCCGTGCTGAAGATGTTGGCCAGCTTGGCGCCGTACCCGTTGCGACCGCCCGTCACCTTCTTCTAGGGCCTGGCAGATTATGCTAGCCACGTCATCATCCATAATTTAGACCCTCGTTTCTTGATTTAAACTGCAGCCTATGACGTGGCGAGCATAATCCGCCAGGCCCTGCCTTCTTCTGGGAGTCGTCGTAGTTGGACGAAGTCAGCAGGTGCCCGAAGATGAGCTCGGGGACGTATACGCCCTCCTCCTTGTGCATGATGACCGGGATGCCATTGTGTAGTGGCGCAAGTTGAAATTGAAAGCAACGTTTGAGTGCGGTTCATTACATATTAGTTTCAAGAGCTTAGTCTTACGCGCTTTCAAAACGAGTTTCCTCGGGTCAACCTGCACCGCCTTACCGTTGCCGTCGTTGTAGACGCGGATCACGCCCTGCTCAGCGTCGATGTCCACGCGCAGCGTCGTCATCGTCGGGTCGCGCACCTTGTTGTCGTTGGCGTTGACGAGGATCTCGTCGAAGATCTTGTACAGGCCGGGGACGAATGACACCTGCTTCTGTACCAGCTTGTTGGCCTCCTTGCAGGGTCTTAGACTCGTCCACTGATCGGCTCAACGTAAGCACTTTCTGTGGGATACAAGGGGTGCATTCGGGGATTGTTCAGGGGGTGTTTGGTAGGTGTCGCGGGATATTAGGAGGTACCAAGGGTGTATTTTGCGTCAGGAATGGCTCAGGTTGAGCTGAATAGTGGACGAGTGTAAGCCCCTGCCTCCTTGTCGTACACCCACGCCATGGTGTCATTCTTCTCGCAGGAGCCTTCGCCCAGGGCCCGCCCACTACCTCCCTTTCCAGCTCAGCCGCGCTACCTCAATCTCCAGCTCAGCGGGACTACCTGCCTTTCCAGCTCAGCTCCAGCTCAGCATGGGGGGACTAGCCATCGCTTGAGTTGAAACGCAGACAAGCCAACCGGGTGACACGGGGACTAGCCATCGCTTGAGTTGTTGAAACGGGGACTGGCCACGGCTGACCTGAAATGGGGACGGGTCATTGCGTAAGGCAAAGTTAGCTTAAAAGGGGATGCGAGGTACAGTGAAAAGTAATGCCCTGCCAACGTAGGTGTCAGGGCGCAAAAGAATGTGCTCCAGCTGGGTCTTCTTCTGGTAGATGTCCTCGATGGCCTTGCCGCCGTTCGCGGCGGCGGTCAGACCCGAGGGCGCGGGCGCGTTGACGTTGCTCTCGCCCAGCGGCGCCTTGGCCGCGGCCTTTTTAGCCGCAGGGGCCTTCTTCGCCTGGCGCGGGTGGGGATTCAAACCATGTCAGTACAATATCGGATATCGGGGGGGTGCCGGGGAGCAGGGAGTTAGCTACGATGGGGAGTGGGCAGCGGTGTATTCTGCATCGGCCTTGCTTCCGCGTGCGCGTTCGGCGTGAGTACCCTAAGCGATGTCACGCGCGCGGAATGGATGAGGTCGCGCTCTTGCCCCCGCGTCCCTGCCGCCCGCGCCGATGCCCCCGAGCCGTGGGCAAGTCAAGTCACCATCGTTCTCTGGGGAAACGGTCGAATATACCGGCGACGCTTTCGCGTGCGCGCTGGTCCCCCGTTCGTCCCCGTGGGCGAATATCGCGGATGCTTTCGTGCGCGCGGGTTTGGAGGCGTCGGAACATCGTCCCCCCCGCCGAGGCCGAAGCCCCCGCGCCGTGCAAGTCCGTGGCTGCGTTATATTTTCGTATTCGTTGGGGATGGCAGCCACGGTCGCTTTTTTGGGCAAGGCATTTGAAGTGTGTACCTTGGCCGCCGGGGCCGCAACGGGGTTCTCGGAGAGGTTGATGAGGTCCGCCATGCTGCTCGGGGGGTATGTCAACGCGCGCGGGAGGGCGGGGGGGAAGGGGGCGCGTGGGTTGTCGCTGCGATGCGGACTGCGCGGGGATGGGTGAGGCGAGAGTGTCACTGCCTGTCTCTTGCTTGATCCTTCCCCCCGCAGTTCTGGTATGGTGGGGGGTTCAAATACGGGAGGCGCGGGGCGCGGTTTGGTCACGATCGTTGAGTTGATAGACCCTCGCCCATACAATTTTCAAGTTACCGTGACACGTGTTTGTGTCCAGTTCCTCAAAAAGGATTTCACTCTCCGGCACGTGTCCGGCCTTGTTTCGGTCGGTCGAAAATAAGTATCGATACCACGTTGACACGTGTGCTGAGGTGACACTGTGTGTGGCCGCAGGCGTCTGGCGGCTCTCAAGTCTCTGCCTGTTGCGACGCATTCTGCACGACCACGCCGCACCCCGAAACCACCCAGTCGCAATCATGTCTCTCCGCGTGGGCTTCATTGGCGCCGGCATGATGGCCGAGGCGCTGGCCGGCAGGGGCTTACACTCGTTCACTTTTCAGCTCAACTTGAGCCGTGTCTGACACACAAAAACACCCTTCACACCCTTCACACCCTTCACACCCCCTAGCACCCCCCTTAACATGGGCTACACAGTCCCTACGCGCACCCCCTATCCCATACAAAGCGCTCAAGTTGAGCCGAAACGTGGACGAGTGTAAGCCCCTGCTGGTCGGCGGCTTCGACGCCGCCGCCGTCGCCGCGTACAGCAACATGTGCTGCATCGACCCCAACCAATCGCGGATGGACCTCTTCCAGTCCTGGGGCGTCACGCCGGCGGGGCCCACGCGCAATCCCCCCGTGCTCTCCGCACCTCCCCGAATCACCCGTCACAGCTGTGACATTCGTCCCTGAAACACTCGAGGAAAAATCATCCCTGCTCGATACCTCGAAGTTGGAGGATGTAGTCACAACATCGTTATCGCTGTAGAAAGTGCTGTCTTCCGAACAGGAGCGTAGAAGATCTGGCCGCCGCTAGCCTGCTGTGAGTGCACAAGAGACACCACACGCTGAGCTGGCAGCACGTACGCGCTGATACGAGATAAACACCTTGGTTCTCGTCGTGGCACTCGAACTTCACCCGTCACGCCAATCGCCGACAACCTCCAGTACCTGGTCGTTGAACTTGCCGCTGCCCCCCCGCACGATGGGCACTTGACCCCCTATAATGGGCACCTGACCCCCCTGTAATGGGCACCTCAGCCCCCTACAATGGGCACCTGAACCCCCTTTACTGGGCACCTGACCCCTCTATGGAGGGCATCTGACCCTCCTGTAACGGGCATCTGAGCCCCCTAAATGGGCACCTGAGCCCCCTATAATGGGCATCTGACCCTCCTATAATGGGAACCTGACCCCCCTATAATGGGCACAGGGGTTTGCTATCGAGGCCCTGGTCGCAGAAGAAGAACAACCTGGAGGTGGCCACGAGCAGCAACGTCATCTTCCTCGCGGTCAAGCCCTACACCGTGGCCAAGGTGCTCGGCGAGGCAGGGCCTGCCAGACGTTGCCCGCCACGTCATCGATATCCACTTTCTGTCCTCGTTTCTCGATCCAACAGCATCCTGGCCTGGCAGATGTTGCCCGCCACGTCATCGATATTCCCTATAATCCTCGTTTCTCGATTTAAACTGCATCACATAGAACTTGCGAGCAACGTCTGCTGGCAGATGTTGCCCGCCACGTCATTGATATCCCCTATGATCCTCGTTTCTCGAGTTAAACTGCATCGTATAGGACTTGCGAGCAACATCTGCTGGTAGATGTTGCCCGCCACGTCATCGATATCCACTTTGAATCCTCGTTTCTCGATTCAAACTGCATCCCATGACTTGCGAGTAACATCTGCCAGGCTGTACGGCGAGATGAAGTCCGTGCTGACCCCCGAACACCTCATCATCTCCATCGCCGCCGGTAGGCTCGCTTCTCACACTTTACGCACTTTGCATTTCCGAGAAACGAGTGACCGAAGCTATGACAAAGTGCGTCAAACCACTGAGCAACCTAGCGACTTTGAGTGCTAAGTCGTCCAAATGGACAGCTCTATAGTACAGCCTGTATCCAGACTGGGAGCTAAAGCTCCAGTATGCTCCTCACTCTTTGCCCCGATGCCTGCAGTTATCTGTCCTCACGTGTTCAACCCGTTGACGGTTTACCGGCGACCCTGGGGGCGGGTGTGACGCTGGAGACGATGGAAAACGCGGTGGGCCCGGGCATCCCCATCATGCGTGTGATGCCCAACACGCCGTGCCTGGTAGGGCGGTGCAGGTTGACAGCATGAAAACCCGTGTTGAAAGCACCCATGGTCTCAGCGCTCGAAACTCCAATGTGATCAACTGGTTTCTAACTTTGCTTTTGATTTCAACTTGCGCAGGTTGACCCGAGCTGACCCCGGGTTGACCGCGCTTGGTCTCAGCGCTTGAAGCTAAAACATGATGAACTGCTTGCAAATGTTGCTTTCCACTTCAACTTGCGCCGCTACAGCCTGGTGGGCGCCGTCGCCGCCGCCATGGCGCCCGGCAAGGTAGGGCGGTGCAGGTTGCACCGATGAGACCTGAGTTAAAATCGCCTGGAACTAAGCGCTTGAAACTGAAATATGATAAACTGCTTTCAAATGTTGCATTGAAATTCAATGTGCGCCGCTACAGCAAGGCATGCAACGAGACGCACGCCGCCACCACCGCCAAGCTGTTCAACGCGGTGGGGGTGATTCACGCCGTGCCCGAGAAGAGCCTTGACGCCGTCACCGGCTTGAGCGGATCCGGCCCGGCGTACGTGTTCCTCATGATCGAGGCAGGGGCTTACACTCGTCCACTTTTCCAGCTCAACATAAGCGCTTTGTTTGGGATAGGGGTTGCGTGCAGGGGTTGTAACGTGGGTGTTTAGGGGTTGTTTAGGGGGTGTTAGGGGGTATTATGCAATGCTGAGGGTGTATGTTGTGTCAGAAACGGCTTAGGTTGAGCTGGGAAGTGGACGAGTTCAAGCCCCTGGATCGAGGCGATGGCGGACGGCGGCGTGCTGGCGGGGCTCCCGCGCAACATCGCGCAGGACCTGGCGGCGCAGACGGTGTATGGCGCGGCGAAGATGGTGCTGGAGACGGGCAAGCACCCGGGCGTACTGAAGGACATGGTGGGCCGGTGCAGGTTGACCCTATCAAACCCAAGTCGAAACCGCCTGGAACTGAGCGCTTGAAACCAAAGTGTGACGTATTGCTTTCAACTTCTGCTTTCAAATTCAACTTGCGCCGCTACAGCATGGTGACGTCCCCCGCCGGCACAACCATCTGCGGCGTGAACGAGCTGGAGAAGAACGGCATCCGCGCCGCCTTTATCAACGCCGTCAAGGCGGCCGCGGACCGCGCCACTGAGCTCTCCAAGCTATAGACCGCCTGGAGTGCTGCCGCATCCACCGCGTAGTGTACTGAAAACTGGGGAGCAGGGCATAATAGCGTGCTCAAAAGTTTTCATACTCCATGCGCGCCCCCATCGCAAACGATATTTGTGTTGAACGTTTGCCTCATTCTTTTAGCTTATTAGATACTCGTATGATACGATGTGAAACTCATGATACGAAGGTTACCTGTAGATGTGATATGATTCTTACCCCATTAATGACATTCTTTCAATATGATAACGTTCATCAAGCCCAAAGGTGCGCGCACGGTGAGCAATAGCCAACCCCATCTACCATTTCAAGCGATGAGACGTGAATGTGTTGCGTCAGTGTGCGCGTGTGACTATAAAAGTAGATGCACGCTACGCTACACACTCTCTACTCACGCCGAGCCCCTGTATCATAAGAAACACGGAGTTCGGATGACATGTTCCCGGATCCAGTGACAACTGTCGACCGGCCAACCGACCGGGCTTTCGCTTTGCCTGACTTAATGACCCCTCAAATCGTCCATTTCGAACAATCGAGGTTTTGGCGCGATTTGACCCCTCAGTTTCTTATGGTAGAGGGGGTCGGACCGTGCAGTTGAGGAGTCAAGACACAGCCGCTAATATGACATTAATCGACTAAGTCACGACCGAACCCATCGCCGGGTGCCCCGAGTCTATGAGAGTGTGAGTCAGCCTATGTTTCCTAGTGGGGTTTGGCCTGCTCCTGCTTCTCCAGCGCGTGGTCCGCCGCCTCCGACTAGGGCCCGCCAGAGGTCGCTAAACCCTAAACCCTAAACCCTAAACTCCCGAGCTAGCCACGTCATAGGACGCCATCTGACTCAAGAAAGGAGGGTTCAAAACGTCAAAATGCGACGTCGATGACGCGGCGCCGAGTAATATCTGCCTTGCCCTAGTCTAGTCGGGATGTCGCTAGCCACGTCACAGGATGCAATTTGGCTCAAGAGACGAGGGGTCAAAACGTCAAAATGTGACGACGTGGCGATGACGTGGCGGGTACCCAATATCTGCGTTGCCCTACCTCGGTCTGCGGCACCACTTTCCCCAGCGCGGCGCGGCTATTGGTATTCCGCCCGCGCACCATCGCCCCGGGCACCGACTTCTTACACTGCGCCTGCTTCCAGGGGCTTACAATCGTCCACTTTTCAGCTCAACCTAATGCGTTTTGGTCACACCTCCCCGTGTTCCCCTGTCTCATAGACTGGGGGGAAATCATGCACCCAACGTACCCCACAAAATGTGGTTACGTTGAGCCGAAAAGTGGACGAGTGTAAGCCCCTGCCTGCTTCACGTCGATCTTCCCCGTGGCCCCGATGCCCGTCATCAGCTTCTCGCTGTCCGTGTTGTAGCGGCGCAGGTTGAATTTGAAAGCAAAGTTTGAAAGCGGTTTATCATATAGTAGGTTCAAGCGCTTAGTTCCGGGCGCTTTCAATGTGGGTT